>ERZ795058.5832-NODE-5832-length-10941-cov-3.109498_pt1 | contig 10941 bp, 8 predicted proteins | sample MGYA00375142_ERZ795058 | MGnify/ENA primary metagenome ERZ795058 (study PRJEB30187, sample SAMN05720210) | activated sludge metagenome | isolation source: anaerobic digester from wastewater treatment plant | place: Japan | collected 2015-04-20 ...
TTAGTCTTATGTTTGCACATCAACTGACAGATAAGCTGTCTTATGGGATTAACTCAAACCTTCATATACATAGTTTTAAAGAATATAGAAATGAAGGCAAAGTCGATTTATTAAACTTTCAAGAGTCTTTTCTTCAGCTTCAGCCAGGCGTCTTGTATCAGACAGATTATGTGAATATTGGGGCTTCTTTTTTGCCATCTGTTGATGTTGATTACAAGTACAAATATATAGACTATAAGATGACAATTCCTGCCGAGATAAATGCTGGTGCAACACTAAAGCTCAAAAACAACTTGTATATTTTAGCTGATACTGATTATACCTTTTATAGCCAACAAGCCGATTATATGGAAAATCAGCTGACATGGAAACTTGGTATTGAAAAACAAGTAAAGAACCCATTTGATATGCTTGGGGACTATTCTCTCAGAGCAGGCTATATTTATAAGCCAAAGGTTTTCTCAGGTGAGTATAATGTTCCAGACTATTCAAATCCTGCACATGATGAATTTCACCCCAATTTTTATCATGACATCCCCTCAATGGGGCGTATTAGCGCCGTTGATATGTCGTATTTAACAGTTGGCACAAGCGTAAGAATTAATCATGATGTAGAGCTTAATTTAGCTTACCTTGCCGATCTTAAGGGCGACTTGAAGCTCAATCAATTCATTAGCTCTTTGAAATTTGACTTAGCTGTTTTTAAATATTTAAAAAAATAGCTTGCAATATAAAACAAAATATGATAAATTATGCTTAGGCGTTTAAACAAAGATAGTAAAATATAAATGGAGGTTGATAAAAAAAAGATGTATCCTAAGATAACTTTTGTTAATACTGATTTAAAAGCAAATCATAAAAAGCTCGATCAAAACATGGATCAACTTACTGTAAGTGATTTTGTTTCTGAAGTTAATAATTGTGCTAAGGATGATACAGTTTATATTTTTGAAAACCTCAACCACTTTTTGAATATCAACATAGATAGAATTATTGCATTTAATACCATCTTCTTTTACTTCAATAGCTATCAAGATGTGATAGATGGGCTCTCAAGATCAACTAATAAAGACATTTCAGCCATTTGCGATAAAATAAAGACTGAACACTTACTAAAAGATGTGGTTCATATGTCTACATTAATAAAACAAGAATTTTGCCATAACCAGTGTAAGTCTGTATTCTGCCACGTTGAAAGCTGTCATGAGGACATAGATAATGTATCAGACTTATTGGGAAAATTTATTAACAATCATTATCGTGATATTACAAAGCTTGAGTTTTTTGAGTTTAATCTCGTATTACGTGAGCTATTAACTAATGCTGTCAAGCATGGCAATAAACTCGATAAAACGAAAGATATAATATTTGCTGTTTTTTTGAATATCGACGAAGGCAGGATAGGCTTTGCAGTTAAGGACGAAGGAGAAGGTTTTGATTTTAAAGGGCATCTTCATTCAATCGAAAAGGATGAGCTTCGTATTAATGAACGAGGGTTGTTTTTGATTAACGAATTTTGTAATAAAATATATAGTAATAATAATCTAATAATTGTTGAACTAAAAAAATAGAAAAGGGAGAGTACATGGAAGCTGTCATAAAAGAAAATGTTATGGAGTTAGTTGCAAAATCAAACTTGGTTGCATCTACTATTGATAGTCAAACCAGCCTTGCTAAAGATGCACTGGCACAAAACCCCAATATTGAAAATATAGTTTTAAACCTCGGTAATGTCGCAGAAATTGACTCTATGGGTATAAATTTCGTCGTAGGACTTTACAAAGAGATTCATGCAGAAAACAGGAACTTTTCCGTTATTAATACATCACGTGCGATACTCAATCTCTTCAATTTATTCAAATTAACTTCGTATTTTGAAGTGTCTTAATTAAGTAAGGAGGTGTTCATGGTCGGACAAGATCCTGAAATGTTACAAATGTTTCTTGAAGAAGCAAATGAACATTTAAATAGTTTAGAACCTGATTTATTGCTTTTAGAATCTAATAAAGAAAACCCAGATCCAGAATTGATAAACCGCATTTTTAGAGCAGTTCATAGTCTAAAAGGATCAGCAGGGTTTTTTGGTTTTCAAAACATAACTTCTTTAAGCCATGTGATGGAAAGCTTGCTGTCAATGGTAAGAGATGGAAAACTTGCGCCAACTTCAATAATGATTACTAAGTTGTTGGAAGGAACCGACTTGCTTAAGCAAATGGTAGAAGATATTGATAATAGCGAAGCTGTTGATGCAGTCGATGTTATAAAAAAATTAGATGGATTTTTGACTGGTGAAGCAGCTGTTGAAATGGTGGAAATACCTGTGGAGAATAAAGATAGCTTGCCAGAAAAGCTTTCCAAACAATTCCAAATACCCGTCTCAGAGCTTAAAAAAGCATTGGCTCATGGGCATTTTCTATATTCAGTTCATGCTTTTACTAAAAAAGATATGAAGCAAAAAGGAAAGACACCTTTAGACTATCTCAAAAATATTGAAAAGCTTGGTAGATTAATCGGTTCTTATGCTGACTTATCGACAATTAGCGGACTGGATAACTCCATTTCTGATAATGATATGTCTTTTGTATACCTGTTTTCATCTGTATTAGAGCCAGACTTGATTGCAATTGGCCTTGAGGTAGATGACTCGCAAATATTAACGTTGGATATACCAGAGTTTATTGATAAAGAATTTAAAGTGTTGCACAGTGCTCATAAAAGCCCTGAAGTATTGCCTGAAGAGAACAAAAAAGAAGAAGAACCACAAAAGAAAAAGAAGGCTAAAAAAGAAGAGCCCGTAGAAGCAGAAATTGAGCCTATAGAAGAAACACTTCAAGAAGCAATTCCTCATACAGCTGAAGTTGAAAAGACCGTAAACTCATCAAAAAAAGATACAACTCATCACCAAGAGACATTGAGAGTATCTGTCTCTCTGTTAAATAATTTGATGGCTTTTGCTGGCGAGCTCGTCTTAGCAAGGAATCAGCTTTTGAGAATGGCTTCAGAGCCTGCAAAAGAGGTACCAGGTCTCTCAGCAGTTTTGCAAGATATTGATATGACAACTTCTGTTCTACAAGAAAAGATAATGAATACCAGAATGCAGCCTATCTCCCTTGTATTTAACAAGTTCCCACGTATGATTAGAGAGCTTGGTATGAAGCTTGACAAAAAAATCGTGCTTGAAACTTCAGGTAATGACGTTGATTTGGATAAATCTATCATCGAAAATCTATCTGACCCAATGACTCACCTTGTGCGTAATTGTGCAGACCATGCAATTGAAATTCCTGCAGATAGACTTAAAAAAGGCAAACCTGAGCAGGGTACTGTATGGCTGAAAGCTTATCATGAAGGTGGTAAGGTTAATATCGATGTGATTGATGATGGAGCTGGAATAGACGCCAAGAAGATAATGAAAAAAGCTATTGAGAAGAATGTTATCTCAAAAGAAGATTGTGATAAGTTGTCAGAAAAACAAATGCTTGAATTAATATTTGCACCTGGATTCTCTACTGCAGAGCAAGTCTCTGATGTATCAGGGCGTGGCGTCGGTATGGATGTGGTCAAAACAAATATTGAAAAGCTCGGTGGCTCAGTTAGTATAGAATCAACTATTAATGTAGGAACTAAAATTAATCTGAAATTGCCACTTACCTTAGCAATCATTCCATCGTTAATTGTCAAGACTAATGAGATGCATTTTGCTTTACCACAAGTGTCTTTGAAAGAGCTTGTTAGAGTTAAAAATGATGACGAAAATAGAAAAATAGAGAAAGTAAACGAATCGCCTGTATTAAGACTTAGAAATAAGCTCTTGCCAATAATCTATCTTAGTGAAGTACTGGGAATTGAAGAAAAGCATGGGGATAGCGAAATTACACGTGTCTTAGTCTTAAAACATGATTTGAACGAATTTGGGCTCGTGGTTGATGAGATCGTTGGGGTTGAAGAGATCGTTGTGAAATCTATTCCTCTTTTCTTCAAAAACACAAACTGCTACTCAGGCACTACAATTATGGGTGATGGGTCTGTCTCTTTAATTCTTGATATCTCAGGGCTTGCCAATAAAGCTGGGCTGAATTTTGCAAGCATAAGAGAACAAGAGAAGGCGCTTGATATCGACGAAGATATAGCCGTTGGTGATTCCTCAGAACATCAAGATATTCTACTATTTGAAAATGCTGAAGAAGAGTATTTTGCACTTAATTTAGACCTGATTAAACGCATTGAAAAACTGTATGATGATGATTTTGAGCTGGTGGGTGAAAAAGAATATATCGAGCATGAAAACAAAAGTCTACGAGTCATAAGATTAGAGCATTTCCTACCTGTAAAGGCACGTCAAGAGCAACAAGATTTTCGTTATGTGATTATTCCCAAACTGCTTGAAAACCCTATTGGCATTGTCGCTCATAAAATCATTGATTCATTATCAACAAAGATTCATATAGACACTGAGAATATTACTTCAAAAGGATTGATTGGCTCTGCCTTATTAGATGATAAACTTGTATTATTCCCTGATATTTATCAAATTGTTGAACTTGCTGAACCAGAAAAGAGTTTGTTGAAAATGAACAATAAGAACTCTAAATATAGAATCTTGATAGTAGAAGATACGTCTTTCTTCCGTACACTTGAAAAACAGTATTTCGAATCAGCTGGATTTAAAGTGGATACAGCAATTGATGGATTAGATGCATTAAAGAAGATAACAAAAACCAATTACGATCTTTTCGTCGTAGACTTACTTATGCCACGAATGGATGGCTATGAGTTTACTCGTGAGGTACGTAAGAATGCTAAGTTCATCAATACCCCTTGTGTAGCTGTTACTACTTTAACAAGTGATGAGAGTAGAGCTAAAGCAAAAGATGCAGGTTTTGATGCTTATGAAATCAAGATTCATAAAGAAAAACTAATTGAAACAGTAACCTCTCTCTTACATGCAGAGAAGTTTGAATAAGACATTAACAAGGCATACTTTTAATCAAGTATGCCTTATTTTTTTGGACAGACAGCAGACTGCATGAGTCAAGGCTTTCTCTATGCGCTAATTGCACTTTTTCTTTGGGGCATACATGGTCCTGCCGGGCGTTATTTATCTTTGCAAGGCGTGGACATGTATTTCGTCTTTGCCTTGCGTTTTTGGCTTGGGAGCTTAGTTCTTTTTTTGTATTTAATGATCAAAAAATCTCTGAGATTCGCCTGGTTTGAAAATAAAAAACAAATACTACTCATCGCTATTGTTGGCATCTTTGGTAACTCATTATTGTATCATTTAACTTTGAATTATTTGCCTGGTACACTGGTGATGGTTCTTGAAAACCTCTCTCCAATATTTGTTTTATTTGCTTCTTTTTATTATTTGAGAGTAAAGCCTAGCCTTAAAGAGATTGCTGCTCTGTTAGTTTCTTTTATAGGTATAGGATTAATTATTCTCAGCAAAGATAAATTCCCTGAACTTCAAGATGGATACACAGTTGGCGTTATATTAGGTATCTTTACAGGCTTATCATTTGGGGCGTATATCTTTTACTCAGCTCAGTATGTACAACCGCTTAAAAATGATCCCATAAAGATTATCCAATTCTTATTGAAGGTATTTGTTGTCTCTGCTGTGTTGGGTACACCTTTTTTATTTACTAGCAAAGCACCACCAGCGAACTCCATAGAGTGGTTTTGGCTGATAGAGATGGGAGTCTTTCAGTCAGGATTTGCTTATATCTTTTGGAATTATGCATTGTCTCGATTAAACACGAATACAGCGTCGATTCTTTTTCTCTTAACTATCGTGTTTACAACTATAAATGAAATCTTGTTTTTAGGTTTAAGATTAAATACCTATCTTGTAGCAGGTTCCATAATGATCTTTCTTGCAGGCTACCTATTATCGTTTCAATCTAAATCAAGTGTAAAAGTGATTGACATAAAAGGTTAAGATTACAAAATGACATCAATAAAAATATTAAAAATGGAGGCTAAATGAACTACCGTATACTATCAATTAATCCAGGTTCTACATCAACCAAAATATCTGTGTTTGATGATGAGAAAGAAATCTTTATCAAGACACTAAGACACGACCCTGCTGAGCTTGACAGAGTAGGCACAATCTTAGAACAGGACCAATTCCGTAAAGGATTGGTAATAGAGGCAATGAAAGAGAACAATGTTGATCCTGCTACATTAAATGCAGTAGTAGGACGTGGGGGATTGGTTCGCCCTGTGAGCGGTGGTGTTTATAAGATTACCACTAAAATGCTTGAAGATTTAAAAGACCCAACAATTTGGGGCAGAATACATGCTTCAAATCTCGGTGCTTTTATTGCTACTGCGATTGCTAAAGAGCTCGATATTCCTTGCTATATTGTTGACCCAGTTACAGTAGATGAGTTTGATGATATTGCTCGCATTTCAGGTATTCCCGAAGTCGAAAGAAAGTCTCTTTTCCATGCTTTAAATATCAGATACACAGCAAGAAAGCTTGGCGATAAACTGAACAAGAATTTTGAAGAGACAAACATGGTTGGCGTTCATATGGGTGGTGGAATAACAGTAGCTGCCATCAAACAAGGTAGAGTTGTTGATGTTAATAATGCTCTTTTAGGTATGGGACCTTTCTCTCCACAGCGTGCTGGTGCACTTCCCATAGGAGATGTAATAGATTTATCTTACTCTGGAAAGTATACCAAAAAAGAATTGAATACCTATCTCACAAAGACCGCAGGCTTAATGGCTTATCTCGGTACAGACGATGGTAGGGTAGTTACTGAAAGAATCGAAGCAGGTGATCAAGAAGCAAAGAAAATATTTGATGCGATGATATATCAAATTGCAAAAGAGATTGGTGCTTGTGCTACAGTCCTCAACGGCAAAGTAGATGGCATCTTCTTAACAGGTGGTTTGGCTTACGGAAAGTATATCGTTGAAGAATTAAGCAAAAGAGTAGAGTTCATTGCACCTGTACATGTCTTCCCTGGAGAATTTGAAATGGAAGCTCTCACTCAAGCTGGTGTAAGAGTATTAAAAGGGCAAGAAGAAGCTAAAGAATATTAGAATAAAAAAACCAATCTATCTTTTGTAAGAGAGATTGCATATGAAACAATAAAGGGTGTTGTATAACACCCTTTTTCATAATAAAAGTAAACTTGCTACTAAATAAAAAGAGTGGTAGTTTGTCTCTACCACTCTTTTTCAATAGTTGATGTAGTTAGTAACAGTCTTTGTCAATTCATCATATTAATAAAGTTCAGGGAATAGTATTCTTTCAACTTCTTCGATAATAGAGTGCAGAATAAGCATGTGAATTTCTTGTATTCGATCCGATGTTTCACCTGGTATGATAAGTTCATAATCGCACATGCCTTTAATTTTTCCACCGTCTTTACCTAATAATGCTAAGGTAATCATCTGTTTACTTTTTGCTTCTTCAATGGCTTTGATGATATTTTCTGAATTACCGCTTGTTGATATACCAATAAAAAAGTCGTCTTCTTTTCCATAAGCTTCAACTGCTCTTGAAAAAATATAATCAAAACCAAAATCATTGCCAACACAAGTGATATGAGAGCTATCTGTTAGTGATATTGCGGGCAAGGCTTTACGGTTTTTTCTATATCTTCCTGTAAATTCTTCTGCAAAATGCATTGCATCGCAGGCACTCCCTCCATTACCAGCAATTAAAACTTTTTTACCAGATTCAAAACAAAAGGCTAAAGTTTTGCTAATTTTTGTTATTGTGTTTAAGTTCTCTTCATTTTCATAAAATTCTTTAAGCAGCTCCATTAGCGTGTTTGCATTGTTATAATGCATGTTCATTTTTCCCCCTTTAGTAAAAAAAAGGCTGCCATTGCTGACAGCCTACATATTTATAATCTTGTATTTATACAACACCTAAGTCACACATTGTTTCAGCAACTTTCATGAAGCCTGCAATGTTTGCGCCTTTAACGTAGTTGATTGATCCATCTTTTTCTCTACCATGTTCAACACAAGCTTTGTGGATATTTACCATGATGCTGAATAATTTTTCATTAACTTCATCAGCACCCCAGCTCAAGTGCATAGCATTTTGAGTCATTTCAAGGCCAGATGTAGCAACACCACCAGCATTAGCAGCTTTACCAGGTCCAAAGATAACTTTAGCTTTTTGGAATTCATGAACAGCTTCAGGAGTACATGGCATATTAGCACCTTCGGTTAAAATCATAACGCCATTTGCAATGAGTTTTTTTGCATCATCGAGATTAAGTTCGTTTTGAGTAGCACATGGGATAGCAACGTCAACTTTAACGTCCCATGGTTTTTTGCCAGCAAAGAATTCACAACCAAACTTATCAGAATAATCTTGTACTCTATTTCTATTTGAGTTACGCATTTCAAGCATATAGTCAATTTTTTCACCAGTTACACCGTCTTTGTCATAGATGTATCCGTCAGGTCCAGAGATAGCAACAACTTTTGCACCTAATTCAGTTGCTTTTGTTACTGCACCCCATGCTACTTGACCAAAACCAGAGATAGCAACAGTCTTGCCTTTTAATGAATCACCAGCTTGTATTAATTGTTCTTCGCAGAAATAAATAATACCAAAACCAGTAGCTTCTGGTCTCATGATACTTCCACCCCAGTTGAGGCCTTTACCTGTGATAACGCCAGTATGTTCGTTAGTGAGTTTTTTATACATACCAAACATATAGCCAACTTCACGTCTACCAACGCCGATATCACCAGCTGGAACGTCTGTGTCTGGTCCAAGATGACGGAATAATTCAAGCATATAACTTTGGCTAAAGCGCATCATTTCGCCTTCTGATTTGCCCTGTGCATCAAAATCAGCTCCACCTTTACCACCACCCATTGGGAGAGATGTTAAACTATTCTTAAAGATTTGTTCAAAACCTAAAAACTTTAAGATTGAAAGGTTTACTGATGGATGGAAACGGATACCACCCTTGTATGGTCCAATTGCACCGTTAAATTGCACACGGTAGCCACGATTAACTTGAACATTGCCTTGATCATCTACCCAAGGTACGCGGAAAATAAAAGTTCTGTCTGGCTCAACGATTCTTTCAAGAACATTAGCTTTAACGAAACGTGGGTTTGAGATATATGCATCCCATACTGTTTCTACAACTTCTTTTACTGCTTGCATGAATTCTGGTTCGCCAGGATTTCTTGCTGCTACCTTGTCGAGAAATTCATTCATTGTCATTTTGACCTCCAAGATTTTTTCTTTTGATTTAATGTTTTAAAAAACTCACTTTATTGTCAAGTAAATTCATAAAGAAAAGTGATTTTTGTTATATCAACTGAAAAATAAGGAGAGAATGCCTATTGCCAATGGCTTAACCTTTGTTATTAAAAATATGTTTTAGTACAAATAAGAGGCTATTGCTCAGAAATTAAAAACTACTTGTAAAAATGATGCTTGAAAATTGCTTTAATTTTCTTTTAAAGTGGGTACATAAAAATAGCAAATTATCCTATTATCGGTTTTAATTTTCCCTTTTTCACAAATTTTCTATCCATTATTGTATATGACTATTTATCAGATACATGCCTATATGACTACCCTTGCATTCCCCTTGCTATCTTGGAGAATGAACGGTAATCTTATAGGAATCTAAAGGGAATGTAATGGAGATTTATTATGCTTTTTTTTGAGATAGAAAAGATATGTTTTAATTATCTTTATTAATAAATAATGATGATTGCCCAGTTTGTTATTTAATGATTATGTAACTAATCTACTAATCCAATGCGCTTATTGCAGAAAATTCTGTTTTCCAAATACTTTAAATAAAAAGAATTTATAAACATCATATTCTAACCAGAGCCTAAAGTTCCAGATAGCCAATGTGACAAAGTTTATTTTTCTATACTTTTTAAAATAATAGTATTTTGACTTTCTGCCCATTCTTATCACATCAATCTCTTTGAAAAAGTTCTTGGTTGTTAGGCGATGCTTGTGGATTACTTTCACAGAAGGGATGTATAATACTTTCTTATTTGCCTGATATACCTTTTCACCAAGAATATACTCCTCACCGTACATAAATATCTTTTCATCAAAATACCCAATCTCTTTGAAGAATTTTGAATTGACCATAAAACAACTACCTGAACCCATAAATATATGATTATTATTTAGCTTAGGCTCTCGATTAAGGAATGGACAGATTCTTTTCAAATGATAGATTAAAAAATCGAAGGTATGATAATAAATATTTCTCTTATTAAAAAGCATTGGGTCTTCAACTATATTCTGATTAATGTTAATAATCTTGGGGCATGCAATGGCATAGCTGTCATCATTTTCTAAGGGAGAAATCAAGTCTTTAAGTAGATTGTTGTTTGTAAACTCTATGTCATTATTCATGATCACAGTATAGTCTGCACCTAACTCATTTGCTCGCTTAGCGCCGATATTGTTACCATAAGAGTATCCTCCATTTTTGTCAGATTCTATCAAATGAACATCAAAGTGGAATTTGTTTGTACTAAGGTAGTTAGATAGCTCTATATAAGATTCATTTGGCGACTTATTATCAACAATGATAACAAAAAATTTTTTGTAGTCAAATGAGGAAATTGAGTTAACTAAGCTTATTGTTAGCTGGTAGGTGACATAGTTTAAGATAATAATTCCTACTTTTGGCTCATTTACTTTCATTTAATCCTTCCTTTATAGATTATAGCATCAAACTCTATATAAGACTATTATAGAGAGAGTAATATTCTTCACCGATTCTTTTCCAATCGTAGATTTTTGTATTTGTAATGCAATTACGTGATATCTCATTGTAATTATTGGATATATCTATTATTCTCTTTGCTATTTCTTTAAAGTCTAACGATTGCACAGCGTATCCAACTACACCGTCTGCAAACATGCCGTCAAAGCCCTGCCCTTTTGAGTAAATAACAGGTAAGCCT
>ERZ795058.5838-NODE-5838-length-10935-cov-4.964890_pt1 | contig 10935 bp, 8 predicted proteins | sample MGYA00375142_ERZ795058 | MGnify/ENA primary metagenome ERZ795058 (study PRJEB30187, sample SAMN05720210) | activated sludge metagenome | isolation source: anaerobic digester from wastewater treatment plant | place: Japan | collected 2015-04-20 ...
TTACTTTGCTAATAAACAAGTAACAATTTCAATCCCCGGATGGTTCCATCCGACTCAAGCATTATATCTTCCCGACTTTATAAGTGCAACATAAAAAAGTGTTGACAAACAGTGGATAGATGATATCATTTAATTAACAATTAACAGGGAGATGATGTGATGGAGTGAGGGTACGGCGCTGGCCATGCCGTCCCTCAAAAAATGAAAGCGTTCTAAACAAATAGAAGTTTCATATGGAAATCAATGACCGGAAATAAACGAAAAAGGAAGGTGATCCAATGGGTTACGGCATACGCCTGGAAGCGTGGGGCCCGTATGCGCTGTTCTCGCGCCCCGAGATGAAAACCGAGAGAGCATCGTATGAGGTCATGACCCCGAGCGCGGCGCGGGGGCTGATCGAGGCCGTGTACTGGCACCCGGGGTTGAGGTGGGTCGTGGAGAGCATATTCGTGCGCAACCCCATCCGCTTCACAAATATCAGAAGAAACGAGGTCAAGGCGAAGATACTCGCCTCCGACCTCAGGGCGGCCTGCGAAGGGAACAACGCGCCGCTGTTCATCGACGCGAAGGAGCAGATCCAGCAGCGCGCGGCGAGCGTGCTCACGGACGTGCGCTACATCGTTTCGGCGCACTTCGAGATGACGGACCGGGCGAAGCCCGGGGACACGCCCGAGAAGTTCTACGCCATGGCGGCGGAGCGGCTCAGGCGCGGCAGAACCTTTATGCAGCCGTATTTCGGATGCAGGGAATTCCCGGCGCACGTGAGGCTCTACGAGGGCGGCTTGCCCGAGCCCTGCGAGGAGCTCCGGGGCGAGCGCGACCTCGGGCATATGCTCTTCGACATGGATTACGCGAATCCCAAGGGCATACGGCCCGTATTTTTCCACGCGAAGCTCGTGGACGGCCTGCTCGATTTGACGGATTGCGGGGTGAAAACATGATACTGCAGGCGCTGACCGAGTATTACGAAACCCTCGCGGCGCTGGGCGAAATCTCGCCGCGCAACTACGCGACGGCCAATGTTTCCTTCGCGCTCGGCCTCGCGCGGGACGGAAGCGTCGTTTCCGTCGCGCCGCTCAGACAGAACGTTCAGGCGGGCAGGAAAACCGTGGAACGGCCGCAGTCGCTTACCGTGCCGGAGCCGGTCGTGCGCGGCGTGAACGTCGTCGCCAATTTCCTGTGCGACAATTGCACGTATCTTCTCGGCATCGATGCGAAAGGCAAGCCCGAGCGCGCGCGCGAATGCTTTGAGGCGACGAAATCGCTGCACCTCGGCGTGCTCGACGGCGTGCCGGGCGAAGCCGCCGCAGCCGTAAGGGCATTCTTCGAGAAATGGGAACCCGCCAACGCGGCGGAGCATCCGCTGATCAAGCCGCACCTGGAGGAGATGCTCAAAGGCGCGAACATCACATTCCTCACGCTCTCCGGCGGCTACGCCTTCGAGGATCCCGACATCCGCGCCGCGTGGGAGCGCCATCGCGACGCCACGCAGGGAGAGGTTCTGGGCCAATGCCTCGTCACGGGGCGGGAGAATCAGCCCATCGCGCGCATCCATCCCAAAATAAAAGGCGTGCAGGGCGCGCAGTCGGTCGGCGCGTCGCTCGTGGGCTTCAACGCGCCCGCGTATGAATCCTACGGCAAGGAGCAAAGCTTCAACGCGCCGGTTTCGGAATACGCGGCCTTCGCATACGCGACGGCGCTCAACCATCTGCTCGCGGACCGGGAGCACAGGCTGACGCTGGGCGGGGATACCGTCGTGTGCTGGGCTAAGGATGGAGAAGCCGCGTATCAGGAGGCGTTCCTCGCCTTCGTCAACCCGCGCGCCAAAGCCGAGGCGGAAGCAGACGAAAACACCGACCCGCGCGTCAGGACGGAGGGCGAGGTGTTCCGCGCGCTCAAAACGATCGCCGCCGGGGAACCGATCGATCTCGAAGGCCTCAGCGCCACGACGCCCTTCTATATCCTGTGCCTCTCGCCCAACGCCGCGCGGCTGAGCGTGCGCTTCTTTTACAGGGACAGCTTCGGCAACATTCTCAAAAACGTCGCGGCGCACTACGAAAGGCTCGATATCGAAAAGGGCCCGAAGGACATGCCTTATGTTTCGCTCTACTGGCTGCTCAAAGCCACGGTGTTCGAACAGTCGAAGGACGACGCGTCCTCGCCGCTGCTCGCGGGCGCCGTGCTGCGCGCCATCGTATCCGGCGCGCCGTATCCCGAGGCGCTGTATTCCAACATACTCATGCGCATCCGCGCGGAGCGCAAGGTGGACCGCGTCAAGGCCGCGTTCGTCAAGGCGCACCTGATCCGAAACGGCGTTCACTACGAAGATTACAAGGAGGTAGTTACGGTGGCACTCAATGAAGCAAGCGCAAACAAACCTTACGTGCTCGGCAGGCTCTTCGCCCTGCTCGAGCAGACGCAGGAGAACGCGAACCCCGGCATCAACGCGACCATCACGGACAAGTATTTCGATTCCGCCTGCGCCACGCCGCGCCTCGCGTTCCCAACGCTTTTGAGGCTCTCGCGGCATCACATCAGCAAGGACGATCAGTGGGGCTGGCGCAACGACCGCCTCATCGCGGAGGTCATGGAGCGGCTCGAGGCGGACGACGACCCCTATCCCGCGCACCTGACCCCGGAGGAACAGGGCCTTTTCATACTCGGCTATTACCATCAGCGTCAGGCGCGCTTCCGCAAGAAGGACAAGCAGGAAACCAATGACATCAATAAGGAGGAGAACTGAAATGAGCGAGCCCATCAAAAACCGGTATGACTTCGTGGTCCTCTTCGAGGTGGAGAACGGCAACCCCAACGGCGACCCGGACGCGGGCAACATGCCGCGCGTCGATCCCGAAACGGGCTTCGGCCTCGTGACGGACGTGTGCCTCAAGCGAAAGATCCGCAACTACGTCGAAACCGTACGGGAGGACGCGCCGGGGTATCGCATTTACATCAAAGAAGGCGTCCCCCTCAACGCGAGCGACAACGAGGCGTATCTCGCGCTCGATACGGATGAGAAGAAGATCGAAAAGCTGGACAAAAGGGATAAAAAGGCGCTCGACCTGAAGCTTCGCGACTTTATGTGCAGGAACTTCTTCGACGTGCGCACGTTCGGCGCGGTGATGACGACCTTCGTCAAGGCATACCTCAATTGCGGCCAGGTGCGCGGCCCCGTTCAGATCGGCTTCGCGCGCAGCGTCGAGCCCATCATCCCGCAGGAGATCACCATCACGCGCGTCGCCATCTCCACCGAGGAGGACGCCAGGAAGAAAAAGACCGAAATGGGCCGCAAGCACATCGTGCCCTACGGCCTCTACCGCGCCGAGGGCTATGTTTCCGCGAACCTCGCGCGCCGCGTGACGGGTTTCTCCGAAGAGGATCTCAAGCTCCTCTGGGAAGCGATCCTCAACATGTTCGAGCTCGACCGCTCCGCCGCGCGCGGCAACATGGCCACAAGGGAGCTGATCGTGTTCAAGCACGACACAGAACTGGGCAACGCGCCGGCCTACAAGCTTTTCGACGCAATCAAGGTGTGCCGCAAGGACCCGAAGAACGCCGCGCGAAGCTTTGCCGATTACGAGGTGGCGCTCGACGAGGCCGCCATCCCGGCGGGCGTGACGGTCGAGCGCATGGGATGAGCGCGTATCCGGAGGACGAATATCTCGCCCTGTCCGGAATCCAGCACTTCGCGTTCTGTCCGCGCCAGTGGGCGCTGGGTCATATCGAATGCCTGTGGGTAGGCAATCTGCTCACCGCCGAGGGGGATCTTCTGCACGAGCGGGTTCACGACCCGACGTTCGACGAAAAACGGGGCGACCGGCTGATCGTGAGAGCCATGCCGGTCGCCTCGGCGACCCTCGGGATACGGGGCGTATGCGACGTCGTGGAGTTCCTTTGCGATGAAAACGGCGTGCCCGTGACCGGAAGGAAGGGACGGTGGCGCCCCGTTCCCGTGGAATACAAGCACGGGGATAATTCCTCCGTTCATGCGGACAGCATGCAGCTCTGCGCGCAGGCGATGTGCCTGGAGGAGATGCTCTGCTGCGACATCCCGGAGGCGTATCTGTATTACGCCGCCGTAAAGCGGCGCGAGCGGGTGGAACTGACGCCGGAGCTGCGCGCCGCCGTGCGGGACGCGCTCGCTGAGATGCACCGCCTGTACGCGCGCGGCCACACGCCCAGGGTGAAGAAACGGCCCGGCTGCCGCTCGTGCGCGATGCGCGAGGTCTGTTTGCCGGGCCTTGAAAAAGCGCGCTCGGCGGTCGAATACATCCGGGGCGCCATCGACGCGTGCCGGGAGGAGAAGCCATGAAAAAGCTGCTCAACACGCTCTATGTCACGACGCCGGAAACCTACCTCGCGCTCGACGGCGAAAACGTCGTGGTGCTGCTCGGCGAGGAAGAAAAGCTGCGCCTGCCGCTGCACACGCTCGAATCCATCGCCTATTTCGGTTACAAGGGGGCGAGCCCCGCGCTGATGGGCGCGTGCGCGAAACGGGGGATCCGGCTGAGCTTTTTCAACCAGGGAAACAGATTTCTCGCGGCGGTGAGCGGCAACGAGAACGGCAACGTGCTGTTGAGACGGACGCAATACCGCGTCGCGGACGATCCGACGCAAAGCGCCGCTCTCGCGCGCGCCTTCGTGCTCGCGAAAATCCACAACAGCCGCTGGATACTCGAGCGAGCGACGCGGGACCATCCCATGCGCGTGGACGTCGCCGCCATAAAGGAAAGCTGCGCGGAGCTCGCGGGGAAGCTGCGCGCCGTGGCCGAGTGCGCGGACAAGCAGACTTTGCGCGGGCTCGAGGGCTCCGCGGCGGAAACGTACTTCTCGCGCTTCGACGCGCTCATCCTCGCCGACGACGCGCGCTTGCGTTTCGACGGAAGGAACCGCCGCCCGCCCACGGACCGCATGAACGCGCTGCTCTCCTTTCTCTACGCGCTGCTCGCCGGGCTTTGCGCCTCCGCGCTGAGCGAAGCGGGGCTCGACCCTTATGTCGGCTTCCTGCACTGCGACAGGCCGGGACGCGTGTCGCTCGCGCTCGACCTGATGGAGGAATTCCGCGGCATACTCGCGGACAGGCTCGCGCTGACGCTCGTGAACACGCGCGCGCTCAAGGCGAGCGATTTCGACTGCAAGGAGAACGGCGCGGTGCTGCTCAAGGACGCCGCGCGCAAGCTCGTGCTCAACGAATGGCAGAACAAGAAACAGGAGATCATCACGCATCCTTACCTCGGTGAAAAGCTGCCCTGGGGCCTCGCGCCGTTCGCGCAGGCGCTGCTGCTCGCGCGATACCTTCGCGGCGATCTCGACGCGTATCCGCCGTTTTTCTGGAAGTGAGGGAATTATGCTGTTGCTCATCACCTACGACGTCAATACGGAGACCCCCGAGGGCAGGCGCAGGCTGCGGCTGGTCGCGAAAAAGTGCGTGGACTACGGCCAGCGCGTCCAGAACTCGGTGTTCGAGTGCTCGCTTGACGCGGCGCAGGCCGTGCGCCTGCAGGCGGCGCTGCTCGCGCTCATCGATCAGGAGAAAGACAGCCTCCGCTTCTACAACCTCGGGAACAACCATCGAAACAAGATCATCCATTGCGGCGCGAAAAGGGGCTACGACCCCGAGGGCACGCTGATCGTGTGAGCGGGTGCGATATCCGGGCGCGCAGAGAATTCCCGACCTCCTCGCACCTTGAAAACTACATATTATCCTATACTTTGGGGTTGAAACGGCTCTTTTATATCATGTAAAATCTATATATGGATGCGCGCGGGCAACCATCCACAAACTTTAGCGGTCGCCCTCCTCGCGGAGGGCGTGGATTGAAATCAATGGTCGAGCGCCTGAATAATATCGCCTCACAGTCGCCCTCCTCGCGGAGGGCGTGGATTGAAATATCTTGATCGTCGCCATGGTCACCTCCGCACGCAGTCGCCCTCCTCGCGGAGGGCGTGGATTGAAATACGTGCGTCGCGTGGGCGGCACGGCGCGGCAGAACAGTCGCCCTCCTCGCGGAGGGCGTGGATTGAAATTCGAGCAGGGTGTTGGGAACCCACACGATGCCGCGTCGCCCTCCTCGCGGAGGGCGTGGATTGAAATTTTCCAGGCCTCCTGTGGGCCTCGCCATTCAAAGCGTCGCCCTCCTCGCGGAGGGCGTGGATTGAAATATCAAGGCGCACGTCGGGTCTATACGGTCGATGCTGTCGCCCTCCTCGCGGAGGGCGTGGATTGAAATGATAAGTGCGTCAGCATAGCACCCCCGCAGCCTCGGGTCGCCCTCCTCGCGGAGGGCGTGGATTGAAATCATGTGACAACCGTGAAAAAGTCCGTCACGGGATCGTCGCCCTCCTCGCGGAGGGCGTGGATTGAAATTTTTACAAGGGCGGCGTGGCCGGAGCCGTGGCAGTCGCCCTCCTCGCGGAGGGCGTGGATTGAAATCCTTTTGCTGTTCGCGGAAGGTCGCCCGAAGCTCGTCGCCCTCCTCGCGGAGGGCGTGGATTGAAATCGGCGTGTTCACTTTCGCCGTTCTTGTTATCCCGTCGCCCTCCTCGCGGAGGGCGTGGATTGAAATACGCGGACACCGCGACGCTGGACGGGGAAGTCGCGTCGCCCTCCTCGCGGAGGGCGTGGATTGAAATCATTTCGCCGAACTGGTATTTCCGGCTGAACCCGGTCGCCCTCCTCGCGGAGGGCGTGGATTGAAATGATATATCAGGGTGTAAATGTTTACGGAAATAAAGTCGCCCTCCTCGCGGAGGGCGTGGATTGAAATAGTCTTTACGGCTCTTATCTCCATAATCCCGACGTCGCCCTCCTCGCGGAGGGCGTGGATTGAAATGAATAGTCCGGTTTGGCAATGCCCAGCTCGGCAATGTCGCCCTCCTCGCGGAGGGCGTGGATTGAAATAAGCGTTAAACGCCTGCGTCGCACGTTTCGACCGCGGTCGCCCTCCTCGCGGAGGGCGTGGATTGAAATTCTCGAATCAGAGTTTTTTGTTAAATTTTGGTATGTCGCCCTCCTCGCGGAGGGCGTGGATTGAAATGTTGACGGCGCTTGCGGCCGATTCTGCCTCGGCGGTCGCCCTCCTCGCGGAGGGCGTGGATTGAAATATCTTTCGGGATAGCTCGTTCTTGATGCGCCGGTCGTCGCCCTCCTCGCGGAGGGCGTGGATTGAAATTCTATCCGACGGAATCCCTGCGATTTTTTGTAAAAGTCGCCCTCCTCGCGGAGGGCGTGGATTGAAATAAAACGTGCCGCCGTGCCTGTTACCGGCGCGCTGGCGTCGCCCTCCTCGCGGAGGGCGTGGATTGAAATCCGAACACGGGCATACCGTCATAGCGGGCATAACCGTCGCCCTCCTCGCGGAGGGCGTGGATTGAAATCAGAGTTGTTCGGCCACTGTTTGCACCGCAGGACCGGTCGCCCTCCTCGCGGAGGGCGTGGATTGAAATTCGTCAACTCCTGTTGGATCGACAAAGCTATCGGTGTCGCCCTCCTCGCGGAGGGCGTGGATTGAAATTCGCGCCACTCAAGGGCAAGGTGCTGGGGGCTACAGTCGCCCTCCTCGCGGAGGGCGTGGATTGAAATGCCAGTTCCATCCCCTGCGTATAGGATGTCACGCCAGTCGCCCTCCTCGCGGAGGGCGTGGATTGAAATCCGCCATGGCCGGTCAGGGTCGGGATTGAAGGTGAGTCGCCCTCCTCGCGGAGGGCGTGGATTGAAATGAGGAAGCCATGCAGGATGCACTGGGCGCGAAAAAGTCGCCCTCCTCGCGGAGGGCGTGGATTGAAATGGCGAGGATCAGCTCGGGCAGCGCCGGGTCGAAGGTCGCCCTCCTCGCGGAGGGCGTGGATTGAAATGCTCGGTGACTGGACAGGCGGCACCGACGTTGATTGTCGCCCTCCTCGCGGAGGGCGTGGATTGAAATGCTACGTCAGTTTCCTGCTTTTCGGCGGTCGTGGGTCGCCCTCCTCGCGGAGGGCGTGGATTGAAATCCGTAGGCTTTGGTTTGCGACGCGGGCGCTCCCGTGTCGCCCTCCTCGCGGAGGGCGTGGATTGAAATATATTGAAACGTCGCTCCACCGCCCGTTTGTCCAAGTCGCCCTCCTCGCGGAGGGCGTGGATTGAAATGCCATACAGGACGCGGAGAGCTGGTACACGGCGCGTCGCCCTCCTCGCGGAGGGCGTGGATTGAAATTTGCCGTATTTGTCGATAGAGGTAGCGCACCCGTGTCGCCCTCCTCGCGGAGGGCGTGGATTGAAATATCGCGGGGGATTTCGTCATCCGTGGATACGACGTCGCCCTCCTCGCGGAGGGCGTGGATTGAAATGTTTTATAGCCGCTTCGTCAACGGCGCGCGGCGCGTCGCCCTCCTCGCGGAGGGCGTGGATTGAAATCGCTGTTCGTGCCCACCGACGTCAACTGGTCGTAGTCGCCCTCCTCGCGGAGGGCGTGGATTGAAATCCGCGTCCACATACTTGCCGATAACGGCAACGCCGTCGCCCTCCTCGCGGAGGGCGTGGATTGAAATCGACAGCAAGCGTTGCAAACGTGGGCGTGAACTCGTCGCCCTCCTCGCGGAGGGCGTGGATTGAAATTGTTACCCTCGCCGCGCTTGCGAGCGCACAGCCCGCGTCGCCCTCCTCGCGGAGGGCGTGGATTGAAATGTCACGACCGCCATCATTTCAGCGATCATCGGGGGTCGCCCTCCTCGCGGAGGGCGTGGATTGAAATCGTCCACGGTGTGCGCGCTCAACCTGTTCCCACGTCGCCCTCCTCGCGGAGGGCGTGGATTGAAATTGTTACCCTCGCCGCGCTGGCGAGGGAACAGCCTAGTCGCCCTCCTCGCGGAGGGCGTGGATTGAAATTTTTTATGCTTCATTTTTGGTGCACTGTTAAAACGTCGCCCTCCTCGCGGAGGGCGTGGATTGAAATAGCTCCGCGAGCACAAGATTGCCGTACCACGCGGACGTCGCCCTCCTCGCGGAGGGCGTGGATTGAAATTCTTGGATGGTTTTCCAGTTCACCTTATGTTCTGTCGCCCTCCTCGCGGAGGGCGTGGATTGAAATGTTCGACGCCCTCGCGCCATGGAACGGGCGGCGGCTGTCGCCCTCCTCGCGGAGGGCGTGGATTGAAATCGTTCAGGATGCTCTCGACATAGTTTAGGACGCTGTCGCCCTCCTCGCGGAGGGCGTGGATTGAAATAAGAAAGACAAAATGGCCTATTCGGGCCTCATCAGTCGCCCTCCTCGCGGAGGGCGTGGATTGAAATTCAACGGATATCAATGCGAGCGACGGCCACAGGAAGTCGCCCTCCTCGCGGAGGGCGTGGATTGAAATAGATATTTTGATACGGTCATTTTAAGCGGTTCGACGGTCGCCCTCCTCGCGGAGGGCGTGGATTGAAATTCCGGCGCGGCGGCAGCGCTTGCGGCCAATGTGGTCGCCCTCCTCGCGGAGGGCGTGGATTGAAATGCACCCGTCAGCGCACTTTCGATCAACCGACAGCGTCGCCCTCCTCGCGGAGGGCGTGGATTGAAATCTGAGCGGGAACTACATGGGGATTACGTGGGACAGTCGCCCTCCTCGCGGAGGGCGTGGATTGAAATTTTGTAATTACTCTCGCAATCAGCGCTTTTAAGTCGTCGCCCTCCTCGCGGAGGGCGTGGATTGAAATCTATTGATGGTGAAACGGAGGTTGAGCAAGTACGGGTCGCCCTCCTCGCGGAGGGCGTGGATTGAAATGTTCCGGCAACGGCCTGAGCGACTTTTCCGTCCACAGTCGCCCTCCTCGCGGAGGGCGTGGATTGAAATTCCGGGCGATGGTTTTCGGTGTGTTGACTTTGCCGTCGCCCTCCTTGTTCCGCCGTTTCCGCTCTTTGTTGTCGCCCTCCTCGCGGAGGGCGTGGATTGAAATCCGCATACTCCTTTCTTATAAACTCGCTGAACAAGGGTCGCCCTCCTCGCGGAGGGCGTGGATTGAAATCTCGCCGATCTCGAGAATATTACAATGGGCCTTAGTCGCCCTCCTCGCGGAGGGCGTGGATTGAAATAGTGGCACTATCCCGGCGTAGAGGGCGTAGACAGGTCGCCCTCCTCGCGGAGGGCGTGGATTGAAATTCTTGAATTTTCAGCGATCTTCTGATAAGCTATGGTCGCCCTCCTCGCGGAGGGCGTGGATTGAAATATAGCGTCAGCCATCATGTCCGCTGGACGGATAGAGTCGCCCTCCTCGCGGAGGGCGTGGATTGAAATGGATGGCTGTATCTCAAAGAGCTCGGCTTCGACCGTCGCCCTCCTCGCGGAGGGCGTGGATTGAAATTCCCGCTCTACGACAAACCGACCGAGGCCGATGATGTCGCCCTCCTCGCGGAGGGCGTGGATTGAAATACAACAAATGGGGCACGCATTACGGGGCGGGCACGTCGCCCTCCTCGCGGAGGGCGTGGATTGAAATGTGAACCTTTTTGTGACAATCGGCACATAGCGTTAGTCGCCCTCCTCGCGGAGGGCGTGGATTGAAATGTTTTGACATTGGCCGAAGCGGACGCAGTCCGGGGTCGCCCTCCTCGCGGAGGGCGTGGATTGAAATCCCGAGAGAGCCGGGCGGCGGCAAAAGAGGCGGTGGTCGCCCTCCTCGCGGAGGGCGTGGATTGAAATTCGCGCTGTCGAGCCTTTTCGGCGTGCTCATGGGCGTCGCCCTCCTCGCGGAGGGCGTGGATTGAAATCAGTTTGCAGAGATTCGATCAGGTCGGCGGCGGCGTCGCCCTCCTCGCGGAGGGCGTGGATTGAAATCAACGGTCGAACGCTTAAACAACATCGCCTCACGTCGCCCTCCTCGCGGAGGGCGTGGATTGAAATAATCGGTTTCCGCGCCACAATTCGTACAGTATGCGTCGCCCTCCTCGCGGAGGGCGTGGATTGAAATCAGCGAGTACG
>ERZ795058.5844-NODE-5844-length-10928-cov-5.693369_pt1 | contig 10928 bp, 8 predicted proteins | sample MGYA00375142_ERZ795058 | MGnify/ENA primary metagenome ERZ795058 (study PRJEB30187, sample SAMN05720210) | activated sludge metagenome | isolation source: anaerobic digester from wastewater treatment plant | place: Japan | collected 2015-04-20 ...
AGCACCCCGCGTCTCGGCCACGACCTCCGCCAGGCGCCGGGCGGTCCCGCTGGGTGCGTCTTTCTTATGGTGGTGATGCATCTCGACGATTTCAATCTCGTATTCCGGCCCAAGCAGCCGCGCGGCGTGGCGCGCCAGCCAGAACAGCACGTTCACCCCCAGGCTCGTATTGGGCGTCAGCAGCACCGCAATCTCCGCTCCGGCGGCGCGGATCGTCTCGCGCTGCGCGTCGCTGAACCCGGTCGTCCCGATCACAAGCGCATGACCCCGCCGCCGGCAATCGGCCAGGTGCGCCAGGGTCCCCTCCGGCAGCGAGAAATCGATCGCCACCGCCCCGGCGGGGGCGTCGGCGGGGATCGCCGCCGACAACGCCAGGTCGGCCGGAGCGCCCGGCACGAGCCGCGCCATAGGCTGCCCCAGATCGGGGTGGTCCGCCCGCTCGATCGCCCCGGCCAGCCGGTAGATGGCCGGCTCCGCGGCGGCCAGCGCGACGATCATCCGGCCCATCCGGCCGGCGGCGCCATAGACGAGGATTGGCAGCGGGTTGGTCATGGCGGAGCGCATCCGTGTTCGCGGGTTTGATACGGCGCGGCGGCCCTCCCCGGGCGCGCCGCGGCCAGACCAGCTTTGCCCAAAAGGTCTCAAAAGACAACCCCGCAGTGGGTCGTTACCGCCAGCGCTAATCTGTCGGGTCCAGCAGATCCGACCGATCCGACTGATTTCCCGCGCCGACCTTTGTGCTGGCGCTCGGCCGGCCCGCCCCGGCGAAAAGACATTTCCCTCCCGCGTTGCATAGCCTATACTTGCAATCAGGCCGGGCCGATGCGCCCGGCGCGCCGGACGCCGCGTTGCGGCCGAACCCATCCGGGAGCAGGGCCATGCCGGAATTCCTCTACGAAGCCCTCGACAAGGGCGGCAAGCAGGTCAAGGGAATCATCGAGGCCAGCAGCGAGGAAATCATCTACGAAAAACTGCGCGACATGGGTTATTACCCGGTCGATGTGCGCGTTCATAAAAAGAAGAGCGCGGCGCAGTCCGACATCTCCGCCCTCCCCATCCTGCGCATCATCTTCCACCGCATCAAGACCAAGCACATCATGACCTTCACGCGCCAGCTCGCGACCCTGATCGACGCCGGCCTGCCGATCATGCGCTCGCTCAACATCCTGCGCGAACAGGTCGAATCGGTCATCTTCAAGGAAAAAATCATGGAGATGGCGCGCGACATCGAGTCGGGCTCCTCCCTCTCCGACGCGATGGCCAAGCATCACAAGGTCTTCGACAAGCTCTACGTCAACATGGTCCGCGCCGGCGAGCTCGGCGGCGTGCTGGAGCAGGTCCTCAACCGCATCGCCGAGTTCCTCGAAAAGCGCGAGGCCCTCAAGGGCAAGGTCAAGTCGGCGATGATGTACCCCGTCGTCGTGATGATCCTCGCCATCGGCATCGTCGGCTTCATCCTCATCATGATCATCCCCAAGTTCGAGGCAATCTTTGCCGAACTCGGCGCCGATCTGCCCGTCCCGACCCAGATCCTGGTCGATCTCTCCTACATCCTCGTCCACCGCATCTGGATCCCGATCGTGATCGTCGTCGCTATCGTCATCATCTGGAAGCAGATGAAGAAATACCCCAACTCAAAATACGTCCTCGACCGCACAATGCTCAAGATGCCGGTCTTCGGCGACCTCTTCCGCAAGATCGCGATCACTCGCTTCGCCGGCACCCTCTCCACCCTGATCAACGCCGGCGTCCCGATCCTCCAGTCGCTCGATATCGTCCGCGACTCCTCGGGCAACGAGGTCATCGCCCGCGCAATGTCCAAGGTCTACCAGAGCGTCAAGGACGGCGAAACGATCCACGAACCCTTGAGCGAATGCGATGTCTTCCCCCCGCTCGTCGTCCACATGGTCGCCGTCGGCGAGGAGACCGGCGCCATCGACCACATGCTGACCAAGGTCGCCGAGGCCTATGAGCGCGAGGTCGACGACACCGTCAACGCGCTGACCTCGATCCTCGAGCCGGTCCTGATCGTCTTCCTCGGCGCCATCGTCGGCGCCATCGTCATCGCGCTCTATCTGCCGCTCTTCAGCATCCCGAAACTGATCAAGTGACCGCCCCTGCCCGGCGGTTCGCTACCGCTCGCCGTCGCGCGCCCGTTTCCCCCTTCGGTTTCTGATGGGTGCGCTTCGGCTCGGAGGCGCCTCTCCCAAGCAGGGCCCGAACCTCCGGTAACAGTTCCACCGGAATTACTGGCGCGGCTTCGGCGGGCGAAACCAGACGAATGACGAGCCGAATCGTATAGTTGTATTCCTCGCGAAGCAGCTCGCGCACGTGCTGGCGCGAAACATGCATCGCCCGGGCGAGCTCCGCCTGGTGCATTCCACGTTCCTCCATCGCGGCCAGGACGTCCTCAACGAGTCTTATGACACGAAATCTGTCCGATCCGTCCGATCCGTCGGAGCCGTCGGATCCGCCGGATTTCAGCTGAGACGCTCGCGCCCATCTCTGCTATGCTGGCCCAACCCCCGACGGAGGGCCCCCGATGCCGACACCGCGAACCCCGACGCTCCCGCCGCTCGGCGCTCACATGTCGATTGCCGGCGGGATGCCGCGCGCCGTCGAGCGCGCGCTGGCCGTCGGCGCCACCGCGCTCCAGATCTTCCTCAAGAACAACAACCAGTGGCGCGGCAAGCTCATCGACGACGACGAGGCCGCGGCGTTCCGCGCGGCCGTCGCGGCCGCCCGCCTCCCCCCCGTCGTCGGCCACAGCAGTTACCTGATCAACCTCGCCTCGCCCGGCGCCGATATCGCCCGAAAGTCCGTCGAATCCATGACCGACGAAATTGTCCGCGCCGGCCGCCTGGGCGTCGCGGGCATCGTCATGCATCCCGGCGCGCACCTCGGCGCCGGCGAGCAAGCCGGCATCGAGCTGATCGCCCGCCGCATCAATGCGATCTTCGCGGCGACGCCCGGCAACCCCGCCGGCATCTGGCTCGAAACGACCGCCGGCCAGGGCAGCCATCTCGGCTGGCGCTTCGAGCACCTGCGCGACATCCTGGAACGCGTCGAGGACCGCTCGCGCGTCGCCGTCTGCCTCGACACCTGCCACGTCTTCGCCGCCGGCCACGACATCCGCACGGCCGACGGCGTACGCCGGATGCTCGCCGAGTTCGACCGGGTGATCGGCCTGATCTGGCTGCGAGCGATCCACGCCAACGATTCGGCCAAGCCGCTCGGCTCGCGCCGCGACCGCCACGCCCACATCGGCCAGGGCGAGATCGGCGAGGCCGGCTTCGCCGCCCTGCTGCGCGACCGCCGCCTGCGCAAGATCCCGTTCCTGCTCGAAACGCCGAAGGACGACGCCGGCGACTTGGACCGGATGAATCTGGCGACGCTGCGGCGCCTGGCGGCCTCGCCCCCGCCGGCGGCGGCCACCCGGCGCCGCAAAACCGAGGGCCCGGCCAAGCGATGAACCCCACCGGCTTCATGGCCATCGATACCGGGAGCAACGCCACCAAGTACCGGTTGTGGCGCATCGACCCGTCCGGCCACGCCGAACCGGTCGACGCCGGCCGGACGCCCCTGCGTCTGGGGCGCGGCGCGTTCACTCAGGGCCGGCTCGAACCGGAGATGATGCAGAAAGCCGAGGAGGTCTTCGTCGGTCTGCTCAAGCTGGCGCGCCGCCACGGCGTCGAGCCGATCCGCGCCGTCGGTACCAGTGCGCTGCGCGACGCCGCCAACGCCGCCGACCTCGTCGGCCGCATCCGCAAGGCGACCGGCATCGATATCCGCGTCATCTCCGCGCTGGAGGAAGCGCGGCTGATCATGGAGGGCGTCCTGGCGGCCCCGGGCGTCCGCGCCCCCGGCGTCGGTCAGTATTTGCTCATCGACATCGGCGGCGGCTCGACCGAAGTGATCGCGACGCGCCCGGACAAGCCGTCCCACCTGCTCAGCCTGCCCCTCGGCGCGGTGCGCCTCACCGGCCAGTTCTTTCCGACCCTGCCCTCCAGCGGGGAACAGGTCGCGCAGGCGGCGCGCCACGTCGAACGCACCCTCGCGCGCGCGGGGAACCTCCCGCCGGCCGCCGGCGAGCGCCGACTCCTCGGCGGCGGCGGCTCCATCACGACGCTCTACCGCATGTATTCGCCCGGCGCGCCGATCGCCCCGCCGTCGCCCCCCGACCTGACGCGGGACCAGATCGACGAACTGATCGAGGAGATCACGCCGCTCGCGCCGGAGGAAATCGTCCAGCGCTATCAGATCGAGGAGGATCGCGCCGAGGTGATCCTGGGGGGCGCCGTCGTCGCGCGCCAACTCCTCATTCAGCTCGGCGCGGACCGCGTCACCGTCGTCTGGGGCGGCCTGTGCGACGGCCTGCTGCAGGATTTCTTACGGGTGCCGGCCGGCGGTTGAATCACTCCGAAACGTGCGTTTCGGCGGGCGGCTGCTGCGCCCGTCGCCGGCGCCGCTTCTGGAGCTGCAGCTTGAGAATATAGCCGCCGATCAGCACAACCAGCCCAACGATCACGTACGGCAGCATCCGTTCCTTCAGTTCGGTCTCGAACCGCTCCAGCGTCCAGTCGCGCAGAAACCAGCCCAGCAGCGCCAGCACGGTGACCCACAGCCCGGCCCCCAGCCCGCTGTAGAACGTGAAGCGCCAGAAATTCATCCGCGCGACGCCCGCCGGGATCGAGATGAGCTGGCGCACCGCTGGCACCAGCCGCCCGATGAACGTGCTCGCCTCGCCGTAGCGCTCCCAGTAGTGATCCATCCGCGTCAGGCTCCTCTCGCTGATCAGGACGTATTTGCCGTATTTCTCGAAGAACGGCCGGCCGAGCTTGAGCCCGAGAAAATAGTTGACCCACGCGCCGACCAGGCTCCCCAGCGTCCCGATGAGGATCAGCCAGATGACGCGCAGGAATGAGCCCGCCTGATGCCCGGCCGGCGGCATGATGACCTCGCTCGGGAACGGAATGAACGAGCTCTCGATCGTCATGCCGACGAAGACATACAGCTCCAGCCCCATCGTGTTGATCTGATGGAAATACCAGTCGACGAGATCGTGGATCCAGTGCACGCGGCGATCCTTTGCCGGCTGCGGTGGCGCGCTACAACGCGCGCGCAGAGATTCTAACAGAAGACCGCCGGAATTCGAGCAAAAGCGCGAGGCCCTGACACCCGCACCGGGCCTCGGCCCGGTGACCGGACGCGACGGGTCTTCCCAACCGTTTCACCGGTTTACTCCGTGCTCCCATCGCGCGTCGATTTCTCAAATCAGGGTGGAACTATCCCGCGCCGCGGGTATATTGGAAGGGATTGCCATGAGGGCGAGGAACACGATGGGAACGACTGCGACCTCCATTCCATCCGCCCGCGCCGATCACGCCGCCACGATCGACGCGATGGTCCGCAAGGCCCGCGCGGCGGCCCGGCTGCTGGCGACCTGCCCCACCACCACCAAGAACGCCGCGCTGCGGGCGATGGCGCGCTCGTTCCGCGACCATGCCGACGAAATCAAATCCGAAAACGCCAGGGATCTGGCGGCCGGCCGCGACGCCGGCCTCACCCCGGCCATGCTCGACCGGCTGGAGCTGAACGACAAGCGGATCGAGGCGATGGCGGCGGCGCTGGAAACCGTCGCCGGCCTGGAGGACCCGGTCGGCGAAATCAACGACGTGCGCGTCCGCCCCTGCCGCGTCCGCATCGGCCAGATGCGCGTCCCGATCGGCGTCATCGGCATCATCTATGAATCCCGCCCCAACGTCACGGCCGATGCCGGCTGCCTTTGCCTCAAGTCGGGCAACGCCGTGATCCTGCGCGGCGGCAAGGAGGCGTTCCATTCCAACACGGCCATCGCGCGCCTGATGGACGCCGCCGCCCGCGAGACCGGCCTGCCCGACGGGAGCATCCAGCTCGTCCCGACAACCGATCGCGCGGCGGTGGGCGAACTGCTCCGGCGCAACGATTGCGTCGACCTGATCATCCCGCGCGGCGGCAAAAGCCTGATCGAGATGGTCGTCGAAAATTCCACCATCCCCGTCATCAAGCATTACGACGGCAACTGCTTCATCTATGTCGATCGCGCGGCCGACCCCGCCATGGCCCGCGAAATCATCCTCAACGCCAAATGCCAGCGCCCGGGCGTGTGCAACGCGGTCGAATCGCTCCTGTTTCACGTCGATGCGGCCGAACGGATCGGCGGCGAAGTCCTGCGCAATCTGCTCGCCCAGGGGGTCGAAATCCGCGCCGACGAGAGCCTGCGCCGCCTGCTGCCCGACCTCGATCTCAAACCCGCCGCCGATGCCGACTGGGAGACCGAATACCTCGACCTCATCGTGACGGCCGGCGTCGTCGGCTCGGCGCGCGAAGCAATCGATTTCATCAACATCCACGGTTCGCATCACACCGACGCGATCATCACCGACGATTACGCCACCGGCATGGAATTCCTCCGCGCCGTCGATTCGGCCTGCGTCTTTATCAACTGCTCCACCCGCTTCAGCGACGGCGGGGAGTTCGGCATGGGCTGCGAGATCGGCATCTCCACCGACAAGCTGCACGCGCGCGGCCCGATGGGCCTCAAGGAATTGACCACGCTCAAGTTTGTCGCCTTTGGCGAGGGGCAGGTCCGCACCTGATCCATGTCCGCTTCCCCTGAACCCGCCGTCGCCGCGCCGCCGCCGCGCGCGGTCTATGCCGCCCTGCTGCTCACCACGCTGGCCACGCTGCTCCTGCAACTGGGGCTGACGCGCCTGTTCAGCGTCCTGATGTATTACCACATGGCCTTCTTCGCCGTTTCGGTCACGCTGTTCGGCATCGCGCTGGGCGGCGTCATCGTGCACTTCCTCCCGCGCCTGTTCACCGTCGAAGCCACGCCCGCCTGGATGCGGCGCATGGCGCTCGCCGCCGCCGCCGCCACCGCCGCCGCGCTCGTCGTGCTGCTCGCGATCCCCTTCAATCTCGCCAGCAACACGCGGCTGATCGGCCAGATGATGCTCGTCAGCCTCGTCCTGGCCGTGCCGTTCACCTGCACCGGCGTGGCCGTCGCGCTCGCCCTGACGCGCTACCCCCGCCGGACGAATCTGCTCTACGGCTTCGACCTGATCGGCGCGGCGGCCGGCTGCCTGCTCTTCCCCCCGCTGATTACCTGGTTGGGCGGACCGCGCTTCGTCCTCGCCGTCGCGCTGCTGCTGGCCGCGGCCGGCCTGGTGCTGGCGGCGTCCGGCGCGCCGCGCCGGCGAACCGGCCCCGCGCTGACCGTCGCCGTCGGCCTCGCGCTGATCCTCCTGCTTCTGCTCGCGGCCGCCCCGCGCCTCGACTTCCTCAAGCTGCGCCATGTCCGCGGCCAGGGGATTCACCCCGACGACCTCGAATACGAGGGCTGGAACACGATCTCGCGGATCACCGCCTACAGCGAGGCGCCGCCGCCCGGCGAACCCTCCAGCCAGCCCCCGCAAAAGACAATCCTGATCGACACCTACGCCGCCACGCCCATCATCCCTTTCGATGGGGAACACTTCACTTCGGTCCAGTTCGCGTTCCACGACATCAGCTACCCGGTCCACGCGCTCCTCGATCACGCGCGCGTGGCCGTCATCGGCACCGGCGGCGGCCGCGACGTCCTCGCCGCCAAGGCCTGGGGCCAGCCCGAAGTCGTCGGCATCGAAATCAACTCGCGTACACTCGAGGCGCTGACCGAGGTCTTCGCCGAGTTCGCGGGCCACCCGCTCCGCTGGCCCGGCGTAACGCTCGTCCTCGACGAGGCGCGCAGCGTCATCGCCCGCAGCCCGCGGCCCTTCGACATCATCCAGGCCTCGCTGATCGACACCTTCGCGGCGACGGCCGCCGGCGCCTTTGTCCTGACCGAGAACTCCCTTTACACGCTCGAAGGTTGGCACACGTTCCTCGACAAGCTGACCCCGCGCGGCATCCTGACGATGAGCCGCTGGTATACCGCCCCCGCCGACGCGGGCGGGAACGCCTGTCCCGTCGAAACGATCCGCCTGCTGACGCTGGCGCGCGCGACGCTCGAGCAGCGCGGCGCGGCGCGGCCCCGCGACCACATCATGATGGCGCGCTCGCCCCGCCCCGACGCCCCCGGCCACATGTCGCTGGCGACGATCCTGGTGGCGAAGGAGCCGTTCAGCAGCGAGCAAGTCACGACTTTTGAACAATGGGTGCGCAACAACGGCATGATCGAAATGGTGACGCCGAACCGGATCGCCGACCCGCTGCTCGCGCCCGTCCTGGAGGCCCCCGATCTGGCGGCGTTCGCGGCCGACTATCCCTTCGACATCTCGCCCCCCACCGACGACAAGCCGTTCTTCTTCGACGTCCTGCGCTGGCGCGATATCTTCCGCCGCGAATTCCGCCAGGGCAGCGATTACATCTATGCGATCAATCTCAAGCCGATCATCATGCTCGGTACGCTGCTGGCCACCGTCGTCGCCATGGCGTTCGCCTTCATCGTCGTGCCGCTCGGGATCGAGGGGCGGCTCCGGCAACGCCGCATGCCCGCCCATCTCGCGCCGGGCCGCCGGCTGAGCCTCGTCGCCTATTTCGTCATGCTCGGCCTCGGCTACCTGATGATCGAGCTGTCGCTGATGCAGCGTTTCACCGTCTTCCTCGGCCACCCGGCCTACAGCCTGACGGTCTGCCTGTTCACGATGCTGCTGGCCAGCGGGCTGGGGTCGATGGCGGCCCCGCGCGTCTTCCGGGCCGCATCATGGACGAACGCCGCGCGCTCGATCCGCCTGCTGAACCTCGTCCTGTTCGGCGTGCTGCTGGCGACGCTCGCCGGCTCGCTGTGGATGATGCAGCGCTTCGTCGCCTCCCCCACCCCGGTGCGGATTCTGCTCGCGGGCGCCGCCGCCGCGCCCGCGGCCTTCCTGATGGGCATGCCCTTCCCGCTGGCGATTCAGGCCGCCGCGCGGCGACCCAATGCCCCCCTCAGTTGGTACTGGGGCATCAACGGCGCCTTCTCGGTCTGCTCGTCGGTCCTGGTCGTCGCGCTCGCGCACACCATCGGCCTGAGCGGGACATTCATCGTCGGCGCCGGCTGCTACCTGGCCGCCGCCGCCGTGGCCTGGGCCTTCGGCCCCACCCCGGCCGAACAAGCCCCCCCGCCCCCCAACATCTGATCCCCACATCTTCGCACGACCGATAACCCTCCCTTTGCTGCCTCTCCGTGAACTCCTGGAGTTTATCGGTCCACGCTTGCGGCGATGCCGCGCCAGATCTTATCTGCCCTTTCGCGTCTTTCGTGGTCCTGAGTCGCCTTCTCCCCTCTCCTCACCGCGGGACTTCGTAAATCGCCGCGCTTCCGCTCTCCCAGACCTTCCGATACCCGGCACGATCCAGCATCTCCGTGTAATGCTCGCGGCCGAGCCATGACTCGGCGCCTGTCCATAGCCCGACCACCACCAACGCGACCCGCCGCCCGGTGATCATCCGCTCAATCTCCTCGGCCGGCAGCGCGCCGAGCCGGCGCGCGCGCTCCGCTTCCACATACTTCGCCACGCGCACCGCGAAGTGGTTCTCCATCCCCTCCACCATCGGCGGCGCCGCCTCAAGACCGTAGCCCGGCCACCACGTCAGCAGGCGGTCGTCCGGCCGCGCGCGCGCGTTGAGCTCCCGCGCTACGGCGCGCGCCACGCCGAGCCGGTGATCATGTTCCGCGGCGGCTTCCGGCGTCTCGGGCCGCCAGGCCCACGTCGGCCAGCGCCGCGCGAACACCGTCTGCGCCTGAAACAGCGACAGCCCCATCACCATCGCCACGGCTGCCGCCGCGGCGCGCGCCCGCCCGATCCGCCGCGCAACCCCGCCCCAGGCCCATTCCAGCGCCGGCGCGGCCAGCAGCAACAGCCACGGCGTCGCCATCGCGTAATACTGGTGAAATGCCCGGATCGGAATCGTCGAAACGATGATGAACACGCCGGCGAGCGCCGCGTAACAGCTTGTGTTGCGGTCCGGCCGCCGCCGGCTCGCCGCAATCCAGGCGATGGCCGGCGCCCACGCCAGCAGCCACAGCGGACTGATCAGCATTTGCAAGAGGACGGTCAGGTTGGCGCGCAACCGCTCGGCGGCCGGCGGCCCGCCCAGGCGGTGATACGTCCAGTTGTCGAACACAAACGCCTCGGGCGCGAGCGCCCGGAACACGCCGACAACGATCGCGGCGGGCAGCAGACCGTTGAGATAACCGATGAGCCATCGCTTGCGCGAAGCGGCTTTCGGCCAGTCGAGCCCCAGATAGACAATCGGCAACACCAGCGCGGCGGGGGCGACCGTCAGCCGCGCGAGCACCGCGAGCGAAACGAGGAATCCGGCCAGCGCCGCGCGGCGATCGAACCTCCCGCTTTCGCTCGGCGCGCGCCCCAGCGCCAGCCACGCCCCCAGCAGCAGCGCCGTCGCCGGGCCGTACGTCTTGGCCGTCATTGCCCATTCCAGCCCGAAATCCGACACCAGATAGACCGCGCCGACGGCCAGGAAGGCCCCGCGCGCGCGAACACGCCGGGCGAGCAGCGCGCCGAACAACAACGCACACGCCCACGCCACGCCCGCCGCCAGAACGCGCCCGCCCAGCCAGCCCACCCCGCCGGGAGCAATGCCCGCCACCGCCCAGAAGTAAGGCAGCAGCGGCATCTGCGGATAGAAAAAATCCCGGTAGGGCAGCCGCCCCTCCAGCACCAGCCGCGCCGCATAAAGATAATAACCTTCATCGGCATCAATCCGTCGCGTCAGCGCCAGCGCAAGGTAGTAAACCAGCACAGCGCCCGCGCCGAGAACAATCGTAAGCTGACGTCTCGCGCCGGATTCGCCGGATTTGGATGTCACTGGTCCCACGGCAGGCATCATAGAAGCCGGCCGCAGACCTTGCAATGTCCCGTCATGCCGAGGCGGAGCGGGCGAGTCATTGGCGCCGCGATATA
>ERZ795058.5848-NODE-5848-length-10923-cov-4.528340_pt1 | contig 10923 bp, 9 predicted proteins | sample MGYA00375142_ERZ795058 | MGnify/ENA primary metagenome ERZ795058 (study PRJEB30187, sample SAMN05720210) | activated sludge metagenome | isolation source: anaerobic digester from wastewater treatment plant | place: Japan | collected 2015-04-20 ...
TGAAATCAAGATGAAGGCAACTCGCGGCTTCACACTGATTGAATTGCTCATCGTCGTTGCGATCATTGCAATTCTGGCCGCCATCGCAGTTCCGAACTTTCTCGAAGCACAGACAAGATCTAAGGTAAGCCGCGCCGTAGCGGACTTACGTACTCTCAGAATCGCTGTGGAATCATATTGTGGAATCATATATGGTGGACCACACGAAATTTCCAGTCCAATGGCACGGTGCTCCCGTGCAGTATCCCGAGATTCTGAGCAGTCCCATTGCCTACGTAGCTTCGACTTACACGTTCCAGGACGTGTTCGAGTTCCATGAAGCTACGGGCATCGACCCCTACTGGAGGCTTTACGGCTACTGGTGTTTCCAGTCTTACTATGAGCTTTTCCAAAATACGATCATGGAAGACTACCGAAACCATCCTCGCGTCAACAGCTACCTGCTTTACTCAAAGGGCCCCGATCGGATTCTGGGTTATTTCAATTTTTATGGTCCATACGGAAAGGGCACCGATGGCAAAGCCGTGCCAGCTGTCTATGATCCAACCAATGGCACGATCAGTTCGGGCGACATCTGTGTCTGGGGTCCGTAGGCTAACCCCTTTTTGTGAGCGCCCTCATGGGATTGCTCTGCCCATAATAGAATTCGGGTCAATAGTGACGGGATTGCCGGGAACAATGCCTAATTGTTGGTCCCAACCAAGCGACGGGCTGGAACTTGCTTGAATGAGCGGGATCAAAGGCGACGGGCGCGAGCGACTTGACGATGCGCACGAGCCGTTCGCGCCCAACCCGGTCTGCCTGGAACACAGTGTAACCACGCCCATGTAGTATCTGAGGATTCGAATGAGTTCTCCCCAAATCGAATTGAGCGGTCCGTGGGAATTGACGCATTTCCCGCAGGAAAGTCTTGATCCGGAGGTCGTGCTGGGCGGCGGGAGGGGGTTGTGCTGGATTGCGGCGGAGGTGCCGGGCAATGTCGTGCTGGACCTGCACCGCGCCGGACAGATCGACGACCCCTACGTGGGAATGAATCCGGAACAGGTGCGGCCGTTTGAATATCACGAGTGGTGGTATCGCACCACGTTCACGGTAAATACGCCGGCGCCCGCGGGCGGGAAGGTCAACCTGGTCTTCGAGGGCATCGATACGTTCGCGGAGATCTACCTGGACGGCCGGCTGCTCGGCCGGACCGAAAACATGTTCGTTCCCCATCGGTTTCCGCTGGCGCCGACGCCCAAATCCGGGGCGACGCACACGCTTCACGTGCGGATCAAGAGCGACCAGTATGAAGTGGCGCGGCGCGACTTCAACGGCGTCGTCGAACTGATCGGCAACGATCCGAGCCGCGTCTGGATTCGCAAGGCGGCCTACACGCATGGCTGGGACATTTTTCCGCGGCTGCTGTCGGCCGGCATCTGGAAGCGTGTCTGCCTCGAATACCAGCCCGCGTATTTCATTGACGACGTCTTTGTGTTCACGCGGCGGTTCGACCGGGCCGCCAGCTCGATCATGGCGCGCGTTTACATCCGCAGCCCGCGAGCCTACCGCACCGATCTCGCCGTGCGCCTTCGCGTGCGCGAAGCGGGGCGGGTGGTCCATGAAGCAACTCACGCCGTGCAGGAAACGATGGTCTGTTTCGCGTTCGAGCTGGAACGCCCGCGATTGTGGTGGCCGCGGCCGTACGGCGAGCCGTTTCTCTATCAGGTGCGGGCCGAACTGCTGGCGGGCGATGAGGTGATCGACGGCTGGGACGGGCAGTTCGGCGTTCGTTCGGTCGAGATCGCCCAGGAGCCGCTCGCGGATGGGCGCCAATCGTTCTATTTCAAGATCAATGACGAACCGATCTCGATTTACGGCACCAATCATGTTCCGCTGGACTCGTGCCCGTCGCGTTATGCGCAACGGCTGCAACCGGCGCTGGAACTGCTCGATGACAGCCGCTGCAACATGGTTCGGGTCTGGGGTGGCGGCGTCTATGAAACGCCGGAGTTCTACGCTGCGTGCGCCCGCATGGGCGTCATGGTCTGGCAGGATTTCATGTTCGCCTGCGCGCTCTATCCGCAGGAGGAGGCGTTTCTGGCGCAGGTGCACGAGGAGGCGCGCCATGCCATTCGCAGCCTGCGCAACCATCCCTCGGTCGTGCTCTACTGCGGCGATAATGAGATCGAGCTGCATCTGAGTCAATACTTCGGGCCGCACCAGTTGGGGGCGGGGAACCGCCAGATTGCCAATGCCCTGTTGCCCGAACTGGTGATGCGTCACGACGGGACGCGGCCGTATATTCCTTCGTCGCCGTTTACACCCATCGCCGGCGAACCGCCGTATTCAGTCAAGGGGGGCGACACGCATATCTGGTGCCACGGAACGTATTTCCGGGCCCCGGTCTACAGCGAGGACCTCTCGCCGTTCATCAGCGAAATCGGCCACCTGTCGCTGGCCGCGCGGGAGAGCATCGAGAAGATACTGCCGGCTGAGGCGGTCTGGCCGCGCGATGAGCGATTGTGGAGCTATCGCGCCGGCTGCCTGAACGACCCGGCCTTCTACACGTATCCCCACGGCTGGGTCGAGGTGATCGACCGGAACATCACGAATATGTTCGGCGAATTGCCAGCTGGCCTGGACGATCGGATCTTTGCCTCGCAGGTGGTTCAGGCCGAAGCCTACAAGGCGTGGGTCGAACGGGCGCGGCGGCGCAAGTTCGACTGCGGCGGGATCCTGTGGTGGAACCTGCTCGATGGTTGCCCGCTGATCTCCAATGCGGTCGTCGACTTCTATTTCAGGAAGACGATCGCGTATGAGTATATTCGGCGCGCGCAGGACGATTTGCTGTTCTGCATCGAAAAGATGGACGGCGAGTTGGAACTGTTCCTGGTCAGCGACAGCCTGGAGGAGCGCGAGGTCAGTTACCAGGTCGTCAGTGGGGACGAAATCATTGCGCAAGGGCTCGCGAGCGTGCCGGCGAACGGGGTGGTTGCGCTGGGGAGCGCCGGCAAGGCGGCGGGCGCGGCGCGGCTGTTCCTGCTCCGGGCGGAAGCGGGCGATCGGGCGTACTTCAACCATTATCTGGACGGGGAGCCGCCGTTCGATTTGGACCGGGTGAAGGGATTCCACGCGCGGATTGAAGCCGAAGCGCGGCGGGCGGCGCCGACCCTCGAGCGGATCGGCGCGGCTCGCTGAGCGGGCCATGGATGGAGGGCGAACACGGCCACGCACGGGCGCGAATGGTGCGCGAGACGCCGCTAGCGTGCGATGCGGGCGCTGCCGCCTTTGATCAGTTTTTCGACCTCATCGAGGCTGGCCATGGTCGTGTCGCCGGGCGTGGTCATCGCCAGGGCGCCGTGGGCGGCGCCGTATTCGACCGCCTGCTGGGGCGACTTGCCGGTCATGAAGCCGTAGATCAGTCCCGAAGCGAAGCTGTCGCCGCCGCCGACGCGGTCGAAGATCTCCAGGTTCGGCCGGTCGGTCGCCTTGTAGAATTCGCCGTCGCAATACAGGACGGCACTCCAGTCGTTGACGGTCGCGGTTTTCGCATTGCGCAGGGTGGTCGCGACGGCCTTGAAGTTGGGGTAGTCCTTGACGACGCGGCGGATCATCTGCTGGAAGGCGGCCGGGTCCAGCTCGGAGCTCTTCTCGAGGTCGGCGCCCTCGACTTCATAGCCGAGGGCGGCGCTGAAGTCCTCCTCATTGCCGATCATCACATCGACCAGATGGGCGACGCGCTGGTTGACCTCGCGGGCGCGGGCCTGACCGCCGATGTCCTTCCACAGCGAAGCGCGGTAGTTCAGGTCGTAGGAGATCATGGTGCCGGCGGCGCGGGCCGCCTCCATCGCCTCGATCATGACGTCGGGGGTGGTTTCGGAGAGGCCGGCGAAGATGCCGCCGGTGTGGAACCAGCGGGCGCCGTCGTGCTTGAAGACGCGCTCCCAATCGACCTGGCCGGGCTTCATTTGCGAAGCGGCCGTGTGGCCGCGGTCGTTGGTGCCGCGGGCGGCGCGGACGCCGAACCCGCGCTCGGTGAAGTTCAGACCGACGCGGACGCGCCGGCCGATGCCATCAAACGGCACCCACTGGATATAACGGGTATCGACGCCGCCCTGCAGGATCAGATCCTCGAGCAGCCGGCCGATGTCGTTGTCGGCAATCGCGGTGACGACGGCGGTGCGCAAGCCGAAGCAGCGGCGCAGGCCGCGGATGACGTTGTATTCGCCGCCGCCCTCCCAGGCGTGGAAGGTGCGCGCGGTGCGGACGCGGCCCTCGCCGGGGTCGAGCCGGATCATGATTTCACCGAGGGCGATGGCATCCCAGCGGCAGGAGTCGGCGCCTTTAATCGACAACGGGGACATGCAGTTCTCTCCCATGTGTGGATGATGATGAAGGGGATTCTGGCGAAAACTATTTCAGCAGCGGCTCCAGCCGGGCCACTTCCGCGGGAGACAGGGCGCGGTTGTAGGCGCGGACGGCGTAGATCTTGCCGTTGAAGAAGCTGCGATAGGCCGGGTCGACGCGCCCGCCGGGCGCCGCCGCGCCGATGACCGTCACGCCGTCGGACTCGGGGGTATCGTCGGGGGCGTTGGCGACCTCGTCGGCGAGGGCGCCGTCCACATAGAGCGCGATCGACTCGGGATTCACCACCAGCGCCAGGGTGAACGGGCCGCCGGCCTGCTCGGCGGTGAGCGGGTGAATGAGCGAATGGACCTTGGTTGAGCCGCGGAGCTCGCAGGCGAGCCGCGGCAGATCGCTCGCGCCCTGCACCGAGAGGATCAGCCGCGGGGGCCGGCTCCGGTCGGTAAACTCGGCATAGAACGGCTGGGGGATTTCGGGCATGGCCGCCAGTTCGATCCGCATGGCGATGGTGTATTCGGACAATCCGGCGGTCGGGGCGGCGGCAAGGAGGAGGTGGTCTTCCTCGGCGCCGTCAAACACGGCCGCGTCGCCGACGATCTGGACGCCGTGGTTGGTGATGGCGATCCGCGGGGCCTCGACGCTCGTATTGGTGTCGGGGCGCTCCTGCAGGCCAAGGTTGAACAGCAGGCCGGCGTTAAGCGCCTTCTGTTCATCGGTCAGCGGCGCCGCGATGTCGGGCGCCGGAGGGGTCAGCGCCGGGGCCGGCGGGTTCGGGTTCGTGGGCGTCGGATTGGCTGGGGATGGCTCGGCTTGGGTTTGATCGGTTAACGGCGCGGTGGCCGCGGAATCGGCGGCGGCCAGACCGGCGGCCTTGTCGCGCGGGCAGCCGGCGACGGCCAGCCCGGCCAGGGCGAGCAGGGCGCAGAGGGTGTGAGAGATTGAGCGCATCGGACCGGCTCGGCCGGACTCCTTGGGGGCGGACTCGTACAACGAGAGCCCTATCATAGCCCGCCGATCCGAGAAAGGAATGGGATTTTGCAGCGGCGCGCGCCGGCCCGCCGGGGGCGAACCACCGCTGTCGCGCCGGGGACTACTCGGCGGTGTAGGCGCGGAAGCGGACGGGAACCGTGGAGTTGAAGCCGGCGATCTTTCCCGGCGCGTGGACGCCCTCCATGGTGGTGAAGCCGCCGGCGACGAGGAACCCGGCGCCGGACAAGGTCCCATCGTAAACCACGCCGTTGGGCGTGGGCGCCCAGGGATCGAGCGTGTAGCCCAGCGCGGCGCGCTGAAAAGCGACGAGGTATTGATTGTGGTCGGAGAGGACGAACGAGCCGAGGGCGATCACAAATTCGTCCACGATCAGGATGCGCCGGACCAGGGGAAAGATCAACGGGGGGTCCCAATCGGCAATGACGGCGCCAGTGTTGAGACCGTTGGCCAACTCGACCGCGGAGAGAATTCCGTGATTGGAGTTGCCGCCGGTGGAGATGAAATCGCCCCCCAGGTAGAGGTGAACGCCGTCGGAAGCAAGGCAATAAACGGCCGTGGCTCCGACGTTGGGACTCCAAGCCTCATCGAGCACGGCGGTGTTGACGCCGTCGGCCGGCTCGAACGCCGCGAGGCGATTGCGAGCAGTCCCGCCCTTGACGGTGGTGAATGGCCCACCGCAGTAGACCCGGTTGCCGTGGGGCAGCAGGGCGCGGCAGCGCCCCCCGAAATCGGGATGCCAGGGGTCGACCGTGACGGCATCGACGCCGTTGGCGGGGCTGAGGGCCGCGGCGTAGTTCCGCGTGACGCCGCTGACCGTGGTGAAATTGCCGCAGATGTAGATCTTGCCACCAGAGGACGCGACCTCGTCGATTGTGCCGTTGACATCAGGGTCCCAGGCGGGGTCGAGCACGGCGGGGTCGGCGGCATGGGTGGGGAGGTTGAAGGCGGCCATCCGGTTGCGCGCGACGCCGTTGACGTCGCTGAACGAGCCGCCGACGTAGACCTTGTCGCCGACGATGTGAATCCGATAGACGAAGCCATCGGTGATGTTGGGGTTCCAGTCCCACAACTGGCCGGAGTAGGCATCGAGGGCGGCGATGCGCGCGCGGCCGACACCGTCCACGACGCTGAATGCGCCGCCGATAAGGATGGTGTCACCACCCTGGGCGACGCCGTAGATGGGGCCATTGACGCTCGGGAAATCGAGGTCGGCCGTGGAGGTCAGGGCATGAAGCGACGAAGTCGCCAGGCCCAGGAATAAAATGGCCAGGCAAGCGACCATTGCGGGCGCCGAACGGCGCGAGGAAAGCGAGCGCATGGCGGAACCCCTTGGGTGGGATACGGCGCGGGAGCCGGATTTAAAGGGAAAGGGCGACTATGCAACGAGCCAAGCGCATCGTCAAGTAGAGAAAAACAAAATAATTGTTGATTTACTGATATGCTTATCGATAACGGAGCGGTTCGGGAGGGGGCAAATTCTTCGAGAGCCGAGAACCAAGACGAGAGCCGACGGACGAGGTTGTAAAGAGGGGGGCGGCGATTTCAGCCGGCGGCGGCGGTGAAGGCGCGCAGCTCGCGCGGGACGGCGCGCAGTCGCATCCCCGGGGCGACGCCCAGTTGGGCGAAGCGCTCCTGGGTGAGGACGGCGAGGACGTCGCCGCCGTCGGCGGTCATCAGGTGAACCTTGACCATCGGGCCGGCGGCATGGATGCGGCGGACGATGCCTTCGACGCCGAGGTCGGTCTGGTCGGGGGGCAGCAGATCGACCTGGTGGGGCCGGGCAAAGGCGGCGCCGGGGTAAGGGGTGGAGCGTGAATCGGGGGTGGGCAGGGCGACGAGCGCGGCGCCGGCCTCGCTGCGCTCGTGGAACAGGTTGACGTCGCCCAGGAAGGTGTAAACGAAGGGGGTGGCGGGGTGATGATAGACGTCGGCGGGGGCGCCGACCTGTTCGATGCGCCCTTCATTCATGATGACGACGCGGTCGGCGACCTCGAGGGCTTCCTCCTGATCGTGGGTGACGAAGATGCTCGTCATGTGGAGCTCATCGTGGAGGCGGCGCAGCCAGCGGCGCAGTTCCTGGCGGATGCGGGCATCGAGCGCGCCGAAGGGTTCGTCGAGCAGCAGGACGCGCGGCTGGATGGCGAGCGCGCGGGCGAGGGCGACGCGCTGGCGCTGGCCGCCGGAGAGCTGGTCGGGGCGGTGCTGCTCGAGCTTGTCGAGCTGGACGAGGCGGAGGAGTTCGCGGACGCGGCGGGCGATCTCGTTGCGCGGGGGGCGGTCCTTGCGCGGCAGGACACGCAGACCGAAGGCGACGTTTTCGAAGACCGACATGTGGCGGAACAGAGCGTAGTGCTGGAAGACGAAGCCGACCTTGCGTTCGCCGACGCGCATGGCGGAGACGTCCTGGCCGTTGACCTCGATCGTGCCGCCGCGGTCGGGGTCGCAGGCGTCGAGGCCGGCGATGATGCGCAGCAGGGTCGTCTTGCCCGACCCGGAGGGACCGAGCAGCGCGAGCAATTCGCCCTCCTCGACGGTCAGGTTCACGGCGTCCAGCGCCTTGAACGAGCCGAACGACCGGGTGATGCCGGTTAACCGGATACTCATGAGTGACCTCCCCGGGGGCGCGGGGCGATGCCGCGCGCGACTTTCCATTCGAGCGCCGTCTTGAGGACGAGCGTGACGAGCGCCAGCAGAATCAGGAGCGAGGCGACCGAGAAGGCGGCCGCGAAATTATATTCGTTGTAGAGGACTTCGACATGCAGCGGCAGCGTGTTGGTGCGGCCGCGGATGTGACCGGAGACGACGGAGACGGCGCCGAACTCGCCCATCGCCCGCGCGTTGCACAGGATCAGGCCGTAGAGCAGGCCCCACTTGATGTTGGGCAGCGTGACGCGCCAGAAGGTCTGCCACGGACCGGCTCCCAGCACCAGCGCGGCCTGTTCCTGCTCGCTGCCCTGTTCCTGCATCAGCGGGATCAGTTCGCGGGCGACGAACGGGAACGTGACGAACACGGTGGCGAGCAGGATGCCCGGCACGGCGAAGATGATGCGGATCTCGTGCGCGGCGAGCCACTGGCCGAGCCAGCCGTGCAGGCCGAAGAGCAGGATGAAGACAAGGCCGGAGATGACGGGGGAGACGGCGAAGGGGAGATCGATGAGCGAGAGCAGGAGGCTCTTGCCGCGGAACTCGAAGCGGGCGATGGCCCAGGCCGCCGCCAGGCCGAAGAGGCCGTTGGCCAGCAGCGCGACTCCGGCCGTGAGCAGGGTGAGGCGGATCGCGGCGAGAGCGGCCGGTTCGGTGATGGCGTGCAGGCAGGTGGCGAGGCCCATGCGCAACGCCTCGACGAGCACGACCGCCAGCGGCAGGACGAGCAGCAGGGCGAGGAACGCGAGCGTGACGGCGATCAGCGTGGCGCGGACCGGCCGAAACCGGGCGCGGGCGAGGCCGGGATGGTGGGAGACGGCGATGCTCATGCGGCGCCTCCCTGACCCAGTCGGCGGGCGCTCCAGTGCTGCAGCGCGTTGATGCCGAGCATCAGGGCGAACGAGGCGAGCAGCATGACGACGGCGATGGCGGTCGCGCCGGCGTAATCGTATTCCTCCAGCCGCGTGACGATGAGCAGCGAGGCAATTTCGGTGCGGTAGGGGAGATTGCCCGAGATGAAGATGACCGAGCCGTATTCGCCCAGGCCGCGCGCGAAGGCCAGGGCGAAGCCGGTCAGCAGCGCGGGCGCGATGACCGGGAACAGGACCCGGCGCAGCGTCTGCCACGGGTTGGCGCCGAGGCTGACGGCGGCTTCCTCCTGCTCGCGTTCGAGCCCTTCGATGACCGGCTGCAGCGTGCGGACGACGAACGGCAGGCCGATGAACGTCAGCGCGATCGTGATGCCCAGCGGCGAGTAGGCGGCGCGGATGCCGAGCGGCTCCAGCCAGCGGCCAACCCAGCCGTGGCTGGAGTAGAGCGTGGTGAGCGCGATGCCGGAGACGGCAGTGGGCAGGGCGAAGGGGAGATCGATGAGCGCATCGGCAAGGCGCCGGCCGGGGAAGCGGTAGCGCACCAGGCTCCAGGCGACGATCAGGCCGAAGAGGGCGTTGACGGCGGCGGCGACGAACGCCGTGGTGAACGTGAGGCGGTAGGAGGCGAGGACGCGCGGGTTGACCGTCGCCCGCCAGAACTCCTCCCAGCCCAGCGTGCCGGCCTTGAAAAAGAGCGCCGAGAGGGGCAGCAGCACGATGAGGCTGAGGTAGAAGAGGGTGAAGCCGAGCGAGAGGCCGAAACCGGGCAGCGCGGCGGGGGCGGCGGAGCGGCCAAGCAGGCGCGGGAGGAGCGGTGCGGCGGCGGCGGACATTCAAGGCCTCCGCTGGATCTGATCGAAGATGGCGCCGTCGGCGAAGTGTTCGGCGTGGGCTCGGCTCCAGCCGCCGAAAACGTCGTCGATGGTGAACATTTCCAGCTCGGGGAACCGCGCCAGGTCCTGGGGGTCGGCTTTCTCGGAAAGAACGGGCCGGTAGAAGTGGCGCGCGGCGAGCCGCTGGCCGACGTCGCTGTAGAGGAACTCCAGGTAGGCGCGGGCCGCGTCGGTCGTGCCGTGGCGTTCGGTATTGGCGTCGATCCAGGCGACGGGGGGCTCGGCCAGAATGCTGATCGAAGGGACGACGATCTCGTAGTCGTCGCGGCCGAACTGTTCGAGCGCGAGAAAGGCTTCGTTCTCCCAGGCGAGCAGGACGTCGCCCAGCCGGCGCTGGACGAACGTATTCGTGGCGCCGCGGGCGCCGGTGTCGAGGACGGGGACGTGGGTGAACAGCTCGGCAACGAACTGGCGCGCCTTGGCCTGGGCCTGCTCGACTTCGGCGGCGGCGGCGGGGTCATGCAGCCGGTTTAGATCGCCCAGCTCGCGGCGGAGGGCGAAACCCCAGGCCGCCAGGTAGTTCCAGCAAGCACCGCCGGAGGTTTTCGGGTTGGGCGTGATGACTTCGATTCCCGGCTGAATCAGGTCGTCCCAATCGGCGATGCCGCGGGGGTTGCCCTTGCGCACCAGGAAGACGATCGTCGAGGTGTAGGGGCAGCTCTGGTGGGGGAGCCGGCTCTGCCAGTCGGCGGGGAGGAGGCCGGAGCGTTTGGCGATGGAGTCGATGTCGTGGGCCAGGGCCAGCGTCACGACATCGGCCTCGAGGCCGTCGATGACCGAGCGGGCCTGTTTGCCGGAGCCGCCGTGGGACTGCTGGACGGCGATCGCGCCGCCGTGCTCGGCCGCCCAGTGTTCGCCGAAGGCGGCATTAAAGGCTTCGTAGAACTCGCGCGTGGGATCATAGGAGACATTGAGCAGTTCCAGGGCGTCGGCCGCCGGGGCGAGGGGAGCGGTGAGCGCCGCCAGGAACGAGAGGAGCAGGCTAACGGCCGCCGCCCGCAGGCGGAGGCGGGGGGCTGCGCCGGGACGGGGCGCGAGGCGAGAGGCGATGGGGTCGGCAACGGGATAAGGGTTCATGGATAATCCTCGCGGGGAGAGTGGTGTGGAGGGGGGAGGGGGTCTGGTCGGAAAAGAAGTCCCGGCCCCACTCGGCGCAGGGCCTAGGCGAGGACCGGGCC
>ERZ795058.5858-NODE-5858-length-10902-cov-7.962386_pt1 | contig 10902 bp, 9 predicted proteins | sample MGYA00375142_ERZ795058 | MGnify/ENA primary metagenome ERZ795058 (study PRJEB30187, sample SAMN05720210) | activated sludge metagenome | isolation source: anaerobic digester from wastewater treatment plant | place: Japan | collected 2015-04-20 ...
GAAGGTGCCTCCGAGAGCCAATCCCGCGCACGATGTGGCGACGAGTGCATCGATGGCGAGTTGTCGGTAGGGGCCATGGAGTCGAGCCAAGATGCCCAGTTCGCGTGTGAGCCAAAAGGAGCAGGCCAATCCTGGAAGCAGCCAAAAAATACGGGAAATCCAGGGGGGAAGCTTGAAAAGGGCATACGACATCCCATCGATCATGCTGCCGAAGATGGCGCCCATGCCCAATCCGAGTCCCGCGGCGGCGATGACCGACGCGATCGGAGGCGATTGCCCCAACAGAATATCGACGATGGAAGCGAAGCTAAAAACCCAAGCCAAGGCGATGCGCCAAGGAATGCGACGAGGGTGAGTTGGCGCGGCGATGACGCGATGACGAACGAAAGAAACGATGCGTGAAAACGCGGAACGAAGGAGGGAGAGAGCCATTTCGCTTCTGGATTGGACGTATTTGAATACCTCTTGCAGCCGAAATGCGCAACGAACGAAGGAACATCATGGGAGTGACGACGAGTCCGCGGGTGCGGGCACGATGTGGAAAGCCTGAAGGCGATCGACAGGTATGTTCATCGTCCCACGCTCCATGAGTCATCATGACCATGGTTTCTCACGCAAAGCCGCGTGCCCATGGCTCGACGTCGTGGCGGAATCAGGCTAGACACGCGGACGCGAACATGATGAATGCCTCGCACGATGTCCTGGCGTGAGTCACAACCTACTTTGGAATCAGCATGGAATCGACGAAGCCTCTCGACGGACAACTGGAAGGGCAGCTTGGTGGTGACACGATGGAGCGTCCGTCGGCGGATAAAGAAGGGGTATCGCTTGTCATTCCCGCCCACAATGAGCGAAATGGCGCGCCGCCGGTGATGAAGGAAACGCTTGAACTCCTCCATCGCGAGTTGGATGGCAAGGTTCCTTTCGAGGTGATCGTGGTGGATGATGGCTCGACCGACGATACGTTCGAGGTGCTACGTCCTTTCGAGGCGCAGGGCATTCAAGTCGTTCGTCATCGTCGCAACAAGGGTTATGGGGCGGCGATCAAGACGGGGATTCGTCATGCTCGTTTCGATTGGATCATGATCACGGATGCGGACGGCACGTATCCTGCCGAGCATATTCCTGAGCTTTTGGCGGCAAGAGAGCCGGAGAGTATGGTGGTGGGGGCACGCATTGGAGAGCATACGTATGTGCCGTGGCTTCGACGTCCTCCCAAGTGGGTGCTTCGCAAGCTTGCGGAACTGCTCAGCGGTCATGAGATTCCCGATTTGAACAGTGGTCTTCGCGTATTTCGTCGGGAGGCCGCGAACCGCTTCCGAGCCATCTTGCCGGACAAGTTTTCGTATACGACTACGATCACGCTTGCGATGTTTGCCGCGGGCTATCAAGTCACCTTTTTGCCGATCAACTACCGAAAGCGGGAGGGGCGATCGAAGATCCGCCCGATAGCGGACACGCTCGGGTTTCTCAAACTCATCATTCGCACGGTTCTATTTTTCGATCCGTTGCGAATCTTTTTGCCGCTTGCTCTCGTGTTTTTCCTATCGTCGGTAGGGGTTGGCGTGGGAGGTTATTTGTGGACGGAGCGGGTGATGGATGTGACCACGGTGCTGCTCATGGTGACGGGGATTCAGATGCTCGTCTTGGGCATGATCGCGGATATGTTGAATCGTCGCATGTCATGAGCGAAGGCGCCTCCTTTCCCCGAAAAATTCTCGACTGGCGCCTGGTGCCGTTGTTGTTGGTCACCGCGATTATTTTGTGGTTATTGCTTCACCATATTGCCGGAGTGGATGCGTTTGCGAAGGCTGTATCCGGGGCTCGTTGGGGCCTGGTATGGGCGGCGGTTGGGGTATTCGTGGTCGACCTGGTTTTGTCGATCGTGCGTTGGCAGATCATTTTATGGGCGATGTCCAAGCGGGTTGGGTTCTTTCGTTGCGCGCATGCGGTGTTGGCGACGTGGCCTTTGGCGGTGATCATTCCGGCGCGAGCGGGGGATGTTTTGCGAGCGGGAGTCATTCGAAAGCAGGTGCCGTTTCTCGAGGGAGCGGGCAGCGTAGTGGCTGAAAAAGTGTTAGATATCCAGAGCTTATGCTTGCTTTCGATGATTGGTTCCGTGCTCTACGGACGTACTTCGTGGACGGCGATTGCTGCTGGGGTGCTCGTAACGGAGTGGCTGACCATTGTGTTGCTTTTGCGGTATGGCGAGTCGATCGACAGGACGCCGCTTTCTCGGTTTGCGCCGAAAGTGCAGCGTCTTCTCGTGGCTCTGCGCGCGCTCCTTCGTTCTCCGCGGCACCTTTTGGGTGTCATGGCAAGTTCTCTTGCCGCGTGGGTGATGGCGAGCACGATGGTTCATTTGTTGCTGTTGGCTACGGGGTTCGAGCTTCCTTACGGGGTGACGCTGTCGTTGTGGCCGCTGGCCATTTTCGTGGGAATGCTTCCGATCACGGTGGCTGGCATGGGAACGCGGGATGCGGCGTTTTTGCTTGCCGTGCGAGCGAGTGTGGGCACGGTCGTACGCGACGAGTCCGTGGTGGCCGCAACCCTTGGATATTCTCTCATCGCCACATGGTTGCTCGTGATCGTGGGGTTACCTTTTGCTCTTCGTTTGACATTTTCTCTGACACAATCTCGTGAGAGGAATCACCATGCATGATCGCTTTGCCCAGCCTGCGCCGGGACACCGTGATTGGTATGCCTTTGAAGCGATGCGTTCGCTTCCTCATCTGCTTACCCTGGTGGATCGCAATCCGTTGTCGCCGACCTTTGGTTGTTTCGACCGTGAGTATTGGCATTATCGGACGGTCGACTTTCCGTGCGGGATGAGCCAGGAGATGTGTTTGCCGCTGGCGTTGGCGTGGGCGCATGCGTTTCCCGGCAATCCGTATCATCGAAATGAGCGTCTTCGGGAGCTTGCGATCGCGGGCATCGAATTCGCCAAGAAGTCATCGCATTCGGATGGCTCTTGCGATGATTATTTTCCGTATGAACAGGCGCTTGGGGCGCTTGTGTTCTCGACCTGGGCGATGGCGGAGACGTATCGGATCCTGGCCCCGGATCGTCCTGATTTACTGGATTTTTTGCGCCTTCGGGGAGATTGGCTGCGCGAGCATAACGAGACGGGTCAGCTCGCGAACCATCAAGCTTACGCGGCGCTTGCGCTTCGGGCCGTGTTCGAGATCACCGGTGACGCGGTTTATGAGCAAGCGTCGAAGCAATTTCAACAGCTTGCGTTATCCTGGCAAAATGAAGAAGGGTGGTTTCAAGAATACGAGGGTGCGGATCCGGGATATCACACCACGACGATCACGTTGTTGGCGAAGCTATATCGAAAAACGGGGGATGAATCGCTGAAGGAGCCCTTGCTCCGAGCCATCGAGTTTGCAGCTCATTTCATGCATCCGGATGGATCGTATGCGGGGGAGTACGGCAGCCGGAATACCTATCACTTTTATTCGCACGGTTTTGAACTCATGGCACCGTATTCGGATACTGCCGCGCGGATCGCGCAAACGTATCTGCAGCGATCCTTGCCGGAGCGTCGTCGCTACTTCAACGACGATGATCGGATGTGCGCGCACTACGTTTACGATTGGATGCTGTCGTGGCTGGATTATCATCCGGAGCGAAAGGGATTGCTCGAGGAGCATCGCGAGCCGTTTACGCGATGGTTTCCGCAAGCCAAGCTATTGGTGAAGAAAACACCGCGATACTATGCTGTCGTATCGATGGCGAAAGGGGGAGTGATCAAGGTATTCGACGAGCATGGGCCGCTGATGAGTGATACGGGAGTGATGGTGCAAGTCGATGGACAACGAGTGCTCGTGAGCCATCTGGTGGGGCGATATGGGCAGGCCGTGGATGTGGAACGGGGGTTGTTATCGGTGTCTGGAAACATGGCTTGGCGAAAACACAAGGTATCGTCGCCGGCCAAACAGATCGCGTTTCGCTCGGTGAATATGACGGTGGGGCGGCTGAGTGCCAACGCGCTTCGGGCGACGCTGCAGAAGGTTCTCATTACGGGAAAACCGTGGTCTGACGCGCGTTTTCATCGCACGATCGAGCTGTTGGAAGACGATGTGGTGGTGCGAGACACGATTGATTTGGGGGGGAAGGAGATGGAAGTCACGCGGGTGATGGTGGGGTCGGATGCCACATCGATTTATGTTGCGAATTCGAATACGTATCAGGAGTCGGTGTTGTTGCCGTGGCGAGAGTATCCGATGGCGGCCGAGTCGTTACGCGCGCAGGGAAGGGCTACGCTTCCGGAGCGGAGGCTGGGAGAGCAGAAGCTGTCGGAGGATGAGTGAGGGTTGTTTTCAGCCGACTGGGATGGTCCTTGTCGCGAAGGCGGTTCTGGCAAAAGCAGGGCCATCGGCGGGGGGGGCTGTTGTGGGGGACGCGAACACGACCGGAGGAGCAAACGAGAAGGTGACGGGAACCGAGTATCCTACTTCCCATTCCAGAAAGGCCGTTTTGGGGAACGGTTTCGGTGGTGTGGCAGCGATTATCGTGGTCTTAGCGTGATACACAGGGCTCGAGCTTCAACAACTCCCTCAGGATCCTGGAACTTACGAAAAACTACTCCTAAAACAGCAACTTGCGGACACACGGGAACCTGGCCGCCCTATTCAGAGACCCTGCTCGTTAACTCCTGCAGCGCCCCGCTCAGGCCGCCAAAGCATCGCTTCGCGAGGCAACCTCAATGCGCTTTCTCGCGATTACCGGCACGTTGGCCGATACAACCGAAGCAAGCACGTTCGACTTGAACGACAACGGGCGACGCCAAGGGCAGTGCCGCTGCCCATAACATCGCTTCTACCACGAGATCGTGGCTTCGATTCCTGCTAGAAAGTTGCGCAGTTTCCGCTAGTTGCGCACGGTGCCGGTCATCGGCTCCACCGTCAGACCACGACCTTTGCTAAACGCTACCTGCTCGACTCCCCATTGCTTGACGGCTTGCTCATTGGGAATCCCGACCCTGTTTCAGAAATCCGGTGTCGTCGATAACCCAAAAACGTGTTCCTTTTCGTGCTTGGACAGTGCTTCGACGGCATAATACGCTGCTTCCGATCGGACCGAACGACCTTGTCACCGACCGCGTGATCGTGACATAAGAGGCCCAGCAGCCGATTTTGCGTTTTCTTGCACTCTTCTGGCACTCTTCTGGCAGCAGTGCTAAAGCAACTTTACGGGAGGTGGCCATGAACCACCGAACCACCGAACCACCGAACCACCGAACCACGGAAGCATAGTTTGGTTGGGGTGCTGCTCCTGGCGACCCCTGCCCTCGTTTCATGGGGGTGTGCCTCCGACACCGACCAGGACGCCATGACAGATCTTCCGGACCGGATAGCTGTCCGGCCTCAGGGAGAACCGAGGGTGGCCCCGTCGCCGGCTTCGAAGGAGGCGCAGGAAGCACTCGTAGCCGGTATCCACCTGCCGGAACCGGAGGTGCTGGCGGAACGAGCATTCGAGCCAGCAGCTCCGGACAAAGCAACGACCACACCATTTGATTCCGAGAGCAGGCTGTCGCCCAGTCCCCCAGACGCGCCCGGGCACGTTTCGACAGAAGTCGTTTGGGTCGACTTCGAACGGGGGATCGAACAGCGGCTGCGCTACGACCCTGATGAGCTTCACCGTGCTGCCGCGCTCCTGACGGCGCGAGGTGTCAATGAACCCGTTCGGGGCGACGCCGCACCGGGCGATCCACCGACCGACGAAACGGGACTGACGCCGATGGGCCTCTCAGGTGGCATCGAGAATCGCATGTATCATGGGTGGTGGCCGGCTTGGCCCTACACCACGGTTGGGAGGGTCCACGCAAGGGGTGGAACGGGAACGCTGGTCGGCAGACGCATTGTGCTGACATGCGCCCACTGCCTTGTCGATGAAACGCAACACGCATACATGCCTCAACCTTGGTATTTCGTGCCCCGCGAGGGCATGGGCGTAGGTCCATGGGGTTGGTTGGAGGTCGAAGGCTTTTGGGCCGGCTCATACATCAATGCGGGCTGCACGCAAGGAGCCACCTGGGCACAGTGTGTTCCTGAGGATTGGGCGCTGCTGGTGCTCAAGGATAGCTTCCCGAAAGGCCATCCTGGTTGGCTCGGGTATGCGTCGCTCAACCTTGCGGATACGATTAGCGCCTCGAACAAGCGTTCCCCCGGGTATCCTTGTTGCGGAAACAGCCACTCCCCGTTTGACGCACTTGGAAACGACTGCCGAGTATGTGGCGTGCCGGCTGCGTTAGCCTGCAATGACTTCCAATGGGGCCAGCCGTCGAACTGCTCGATCGGCGGCTTTGAGTTTTCCAATCTGGCGCTAACGCACGGTTGCGACGTAAGTCCCGGTCATTCCGGTGGGCCGGTGTTCTACAACAGCGGCGGAAACTACTACGTTATCGGAGAAAACAGCGCCGAGAAGTATACCACCTGCGTCGGCCACCCCGCGGCAGCGAATCCCAACCTGGCGAGGCGAATCGACAACAACCTGCACAGCATTATTACGCTCTTGAAGGCTTTCTACCCATGAGCAGAAAGAACGAGGAAGACGATGAATACAGCGACGCACATGCTATTGCTCGGCGTGCTCTTTTGGGTCGGATGCGGGGAAGGGACGGACAGTTCGAAAAAGGGACAGGAAGCTCTTCAGCCTACCACTTGCGAGGAGCCGGTATGGGTTCCAAAGCCGTGTGAGGAGGAATTCTGCGAGAATGCAAGGTGCGGAGCGCCCGATTCGTACGTCGACGAGTTTCGCTGCGAACGAAAGCACTGCGAAACGAACGAGGACTGTGGACCGGACGAGGAATGCCGTTGGCTTCGCTATCTCCCTCCCATTTGCAAATGGGAAACGAAGGAGGAGAAGACGTGCTGGTGCGGATTCCAGCTCAACGTTGACGCCCAACTCTGCCTGCCGAAGCAGTAGGTGTCCTTATCAAGCACCATCCAGCCAACAATCTCCGGACAGCCGCAGGCGGCTTGACGTAACGGCCACAGATCAATCGCCGTACCCGTTTTCACAAAATCGGCAATGAGCTTTGCTGTGGGCAAGCGTGTCGGCAACCGTAGTGTCCAATCACCTAGCCACCGGCACAGCCACAGCCATCAGCTTGGCCAACAAGCGCTAGGGCCGTTTGAGATCGACTCGAAACGATGCCCCTATCACAGGCCGCAAATGGGTACATACGGCCCTGACTTCAGCCCAAGCAATCCACCCAATGGCATTCAAGGCTCGGCACGATCAGAGACCTGATGGATTTCCCGCGATAGAATTTCCACCGTCACGCGTAGTCGTTTGTCTTGGTGCGTGGTCAGGACAGGGAACGCCGCTGTATTCGTCAGCGCCAAACGGGTGGCATGGTGGTGGGGCATGGAAACCGGATTGGCGGGCATCCACTCCTTTCCCTCAAATACCATGTCGATCCAGCGGATCGACGGTACTGGCAAGTTGGTATACGATTCGAGGCGCGGCACCTCGGGAGGCGGTGATACGCACTTCCTCAGCCTTGTATCGTCTGGGTTTTCCAGGCTTGCGGTCGTTGGGGTCGACGCCGACTCAGAGTTTTTTCTCTCGGCATCTGTGCTCCCCGGCGGATTCTGGGACAAGGAATGGGGTGCCGACGGTCGTTCGTTTGGGAATGATGCCGTTTTGCAATTCGCCATGCCCAAGATCGCGGCAGATACGCCGAGGATGGTCTTCCACTGCCGAGACGGGGTCACGGAAGCGATGATAGCACAAGGCTCCGGGGGGCGCCCGGGCACGACGCAAGAGGAGGGAATTGGTTCCTGATGCTGGGGTGGCCGCGCGGGATAATCAATTCTTGCATTGTCCGGCAACGCATTGTGTTCCGGTATCACACGCATGAAAGCAAGTACCGCAGTGCTGGGGGTCGATATCCGTATTGGTACAAACCGTACCGCAAGTGGTGGTTCCTGAAGGACAGAGGCAAACGCCTGCTTCGCATTGTTGGCTGGAGCAGGCTTTCCCGCATCCGGAGCAGTGTTTGGGGTTGGTTTGCGTGTCCACGCATTCCGAGCCGCACCGGGTCAATCCGTGGGGGCAGGGGTCGCAGACGCCATGGGAGCAGGAAACGCCTTCGGGACAGGCGAACTCGCACCAACCACAGTTGTTCGGATCGGAAACGAGGTCAAAACAACCGCTTTGAGGACAATAGTGCAGTCCCACGGGGCACGTACACTTGCCGTTTACACACGAAGACCCGGGCTGGCATTGGTCGAAACACGATCCGCATCGTGCGGAATTGGACATGATATCGACACATTCGAAGACCGGGTTTGGCCAATCAGTCTGGCAGAGCTGCTGTCCGGGGAGGGGACACACGCATTGGCCTTGTTCATTGCACGACGCGGTGCCCTCGCAGGATCCGCCCTGGCTGCCCGTGCAGATGCCACCACAACCATTGGGAGCTCCACAAGAATTGGGGTTTGCGCACTGTGGCGTACAAGAAACACAGGTTTGGGAGGCGGTGTCACAGGTTGTGCCCATTGCCACGCAATTGGCACATTGGAATCCTCCCGAGCCACAGGCATAAGGCAGGTTGCCGGTCTTGCATGCGCCATTGTCGCAACATCCGTTGGGACAGGTCAAGGGCCCGCAATCCAGTAAGACGCAATCCGCACGACCATCGCCCACGGGCATACATATCGTGTACGGGGGGCATTGTGCACCAGGACAGACATGATTGCACCCATCGAGCACGCACATACCTGCTTGCATGGTGCATTTCGAGCCGCAGGGTCCGCAGGAGTCCCCCAAACAGGCCTGATCTCCGCAGTCAAAACATGCTTTTCCGCCCAAGCCGCAGGTGTGGGGATGTTGATAATCGTTTTCAATACAGTCTCCGGAGGGCGTGCAACAGCCGTTCGGGCAGCTTTGCGGGCCACAAGCGTGGCAGCCATTGGGCAGGGTATCGCTATCAATGACACATACTTTTCCTGGGCCGCAGGAAACTTTGCAGGATCCGCCGCAACCATCCGATTCTCCACAGGTTTTTCCGTCGCAATCGGGAGTGCAGGCGGCGCATTGGGTGATATAAGGAAAACCGTGGTAAGCCGGACGACAAGGGGTGCCGTCGCGTGTGCAATCCACGCAAGCCGCGCCCCGATCTCCGCAGGAATCGTCATCGCCGCGCGTGTGGCAATGACCATCGCTCGTGCAGCATCCCTCGAAGCATGTGGTGCTATTGCACGGGAGACAAGCGCCACCGGCGGGCAAGTGAAACATGGAGTCTCGAACCATGATACACGTGGTTGTCGGCGATGCACACGAGACGCACGATTGTCCGCTGGCGCCACAGGCGTCGTCGCTCAGGCCATCGACGCATTGGCCTTGCTCGTTGCAGCAACCCATGGGGCAGGTGGTGGCATCGCAGGTGGATACGCATCGAGCAAGCGCTTTCGAGCAGAATTTTCCGTCGTCGCAGGGGCCGTCGCAACGCGAGCCGCAGCCATCGGGGGCTCCACAGGGTTTGGTGTCGCAATCGGGCTGGCAAGGCGTGCAGGGCTGGGTTTCACAGGTCAAGCAATGTCCGAGCGGGTCGCAGAGCGCATCGCAGGCGTTATCCCAGCAGGAAACGCCGTGGTATTGGCAATGATATATTTCGCAGACGCCTTCGCTGGTACAGCAGCCCCGGCAGTTTTCCGGTCCGCAGGGAGCTTGGCCTCCTGAGCCGGCTGCACCGCTCGCACCGCCGCTTCCAGACGCTCCCCCGCTCCCGGACGAACCCCCGTCGCCGGAAGTGCCCGCCATTCCCGACGCGCCTCCCGGATTGCTGCCAGCGCTTCCGCCGCCCGTACCACCCGCGGATATATCGTCCGAGGCATCGGCAGCGCTGCCCCCGGCACCACCGAGCGACCCGTCAGGCAAGTTGCCATCGACGCCCGAGTCGGGGGAAGGGCTTTGGGGGTCGGTGTCGTCACTGCTACAGGACACGAGATAAATACCGAGAAGGAATGTAGCGGCGAGGGTGGGGTGTCGCATGGTTCACCTGATTCGTTGTCGATACCTTTCCAAAGCCTTGCTCGGACGTTGGTTGCCTTTAGCGGCAAATCCGTTCAAGGATAGGAGGATTCCGTGGGATTGGGGAGAAACTTCGGTGGCGAGGCAGGGTAGGGTGAAGGAAAGGCTCGGGTAAAAATGAGGGGATGGCTCGGGGCAACAACCGGTACCGTAGGGGCGTGTTTCAAACCCACCCGCCTTTGCGCATGGCTCAGGGGATGAGCGTGAGCGATTGTCGTGGGCCGTGACCGTGACCGTGACCGTGACCGTGGCCGAGCGATGGTAGGCAATTGTTGATAGCGGTCGTAGGGTAAAGGAAAGGGGCGGGTAGAAATGAGGGGATGGCTCGGGTCAGGCGTATGCTGTCGCGAACATAAAATCCGGGCTGGCGTGAGAGGTTTTTCTGGTAGCATCCGAGGATTATCCCATGTGGAAAAGAATACGTTTTGAAGTGTTGGCAAGGGTGCTTCTGTCCGTGGGAGCCATGCTTCCGTATTTGCCGTTGCTATCCTTGGATACGTTGCTGGTGACGGATGATGAGTTTGCCTCGGATATTTTTCATGGTGAACTGCCGTTCCGGGTGTTGACGGCGGAGGCCCTTCGTCAAGGGTCATTTCCCATGTGGTCTGACAAGCTCTGTTCGGGGACCGGCATAGGAGGTGTGGAGCCCATCGGGTTACTCACGTTTGGGTTTCTGCCGACGGCCGCGGCTTTGGATGTATTTCTCATCCTGTTGTTGATGATTGCGGCGCATGGGACCTATTCGTACGCGCGTCGCCTTGGGGTGGACCGGCCAGGAGCGGTGCTGGCGGGACTGGCGTTTGCGGGTTCCGGTTATCTGGTTTGCCAGTTGAAACACCTGGGCATCATGGCAAC
>ERZ795058.5859-NODE-5859-length-10902-cov-4.296303_pt1 | contig 10902 bp, 8 predicted proteins | sample MGYA00375142_ERZ795058 | MGnify/ENA primary metagenome ERZ795058 (study PRJEB30187, sample SAMN05720210) | activated sludge metagenome | isolation source: anaerobic digester from wastewater treatment plant | place: Japan | collected 2015-04-20 ...
CCGGATATCGCCATCGTATCCATCACTGACCAGAGCCAGAAAGAGGAAAATAGTGAAAGCAATAAAAACGACGCCAACAATTTCCCTGATGCGATCGACGGAGAGTCTCGGTGACGAACCCATGGCAATTCCCCAAGATAATCACTTGACAGGTCGTAGTGTACCAAATGAAGCCCGTCTTGGCAACAAAATATGGCGTATTTACCCGGAAGCCCCCCTACAGGTTGATGTTTTCCCCGTATTCGCGATTTTTGGAGACTATGCCACACGAACTATGCCATACAAAGAGAGAAAAATGGAATTCCCCGGGATATTTATTGAATCGAACGCGGTAATTGCGGTCATCGCGAACGGAATGGCTGCGAACAGGCCTTCTGCAGCCTCATCCAGGTGGAATGCGGCTGTTTCGGCCGGAAATTGCGGTTCGCCATTGTTTACCGGTTCGCGCTGGGGGTCATGTCGGCCTGCAGGTCGCCGGCGGCGAACTGGGTGCCATCGAGAAGGAAGCGCAGAATGGCCGGGTTCCAGAACAGGTCGTGTTCGTGGCCAAGCCCACAATAAAACACGCGGCCTTTGCCGTAGGGCTTGATCCAGGCCAGGGCGAAATCGCCATCGGTACGGTGGACTTCCGCTGCATTCGGTTCGCCGGTCTTTTCGAGGTCGAGTGACAGCAGCACACGGAGCGCATTGCGCGAGTACGGTCCCGTGAACTGGTAGATTTCGTCGTGCACCTGGAACTCCGGTTCTTTAAACGCCTGAAGGAGGGGATGTGCGGGCTCTTCGACGCGAATCGTGACCACCTTGTTCCAGGGATGGTTATCAAAGCGGCCGCCGATGATCTCGCCCCATTCCTCCCACTCCTCGAAGATGGCGAGCCCGGCGTGCAGCGCAACAATGCCCTTGCCGTTCCGGACAAAGTCGGCAAGACTTTGTCTGAGCGTTGCGGCCCGCGCGCGAAGGGCCTCTTTCTGCGCATCGGGCAGCGCATCGAAGCCGGCGGGCAGGAAGAGTTCGCCGTACGCGTTGTTGAAAAAGACCGCATCGAAACGGTTGAGGTTTTCGGGTTCAAACATGGCGATGTCGTTTGAGCATTCGACGCTGAATGCCTGGGTCTTCTCCGCGATGATCTGGAGGGCCGCCTCGCCGTACGGGATCGCGCTGTGAACATAGTCCGCCGTCACCAGCGAGCAGACCAGCACCTTGCGCGGTTGCGCGGGAGCAGCAGTAGCCTTGCCGGGTGCGGCCTCGCGCATCTTCGCCAGTTCGTCGCTGGCCGGGCCAGGCGGAGTGTCCGCGTTCGCCGCGTGCAGCAGCAATGGGCTCCCGGCGACCATACACAACAACAGACATGCCGCTGTCTTCATAGCAGACTCCTTTCCGTTCCCGGAAACGTCCGGGACATCCCGTTGATGGCACGTTCTCCGCACGGGCGGACCCAAAGCGATGTAGAGCAGAACCAGAATGGCGAGGATACAAGCGGCATGGCGCTCAGCAGGAGCGTGACGAAGATCCCTGCATTCTGGCATGGAACCATGGGCATGAAACCCGCCTGAACCTGAAAACCCGCCTTTGTATTACGCATAGCCTACGGCCGGGCGGCAGATAATGCAAAATCGAGGGCGGCGCCGGCGGTTTTGCGTTTGGGCGAAGACAGGGCAAGATGTTTCATAATCTGCGGCGTATTGACGTCCAGGAGAAGGCCATGTAAGGTGACCATACAAGAGCTGCTGATTTCTGTATCTGCCCGCATGTGATCCGGGCAACCTCAAAACAACGCTGCCATTGCCGGTTACGCGGGCAGCAGAAAGGCGGGATTATGGAGATCTCTCAACGGTTTCGAGAGCTGGCCCGCAACCTTTACTGGACCTGGCACCCACGGGTCATCGCGATTTTCCGGGACATCGATCCTGAGCTGTGGCGCGAGGTCAATCACAATCCGGTCGCGTTCCTGAAACAGGTACCCGCTGAAACCCTGCGGAAGCGCGGCACCGAACTCGCGATTGACACACGGATCACCCACGCATTCCATCAACTCAACGGATATCTTGCCGAACAGTCGACCTGGGGCTCGCGGACCGGTGGCCCGACGCGCCTCAACCCCGTGGCCTATTTTTCGGCTGAATTCGGGCTTCACGAGTCGTTGCCGATCTACTCCGGCGGGCTGGGCGTGCTCGCGGGCGATCATCTTCAGGCGGCCTCCGATCTGGGAGTCCCGCTGGTGGGCATCGGCCTGTACTACGCCTACGGCTATTTCAATCAACGCCTGGACGCCGAAGGCTGGCAACGCGAGGAATATCTTGAGGCCGAGGTGGAGGATCTTCCCATTGACGTGGCAACGGACAGCCAGGGGCGCCCGTTGCGGGTACTTGTGGAAAACGGGAGCGACCAGACCTGGGCCCGCGTCTGGCGCGCTGAGGTGGGCCGCTGTTCATTGATTCTGCTCGACACAAACGTCGAGGAAAATTCGGAGGAGGACCGGGGCCTCACGGGTCAATTGTATGGGGGCGATGCCCGCACCCGGCTGCGGCAGGAGCTGATTCTGGGCATCGGAGGAATGCGCGCCCTTGAAGCCCTGGGCATTCACCCGAGTGTGATCCATTTGAACGAAGGACACAGCGCGTTCGCCACGCTTGAAGCCGCCAGACAAGTGCTGGAACGCGAAAACCGGTCCTTCGAAGATGTCCGGGAGCGCGTGTCAAACCGGACGGTGTTTACCACGCACACACCGGTGGAAGCAGGGCACGACCGGTTTCCGGCCGATATGCTCCTGGGCATGCTGGAGCCTCTGCGGGCGCAACTCCGGATTTCAGGGAACGAGCTGCTGGCGCTGGGGCGCGTCGACCCGCACGATGACGGTGAGACGTTCTGCATGACCGTGCTCGGTCTGAAAATGGCGCGCTACCGCAACGCAGTCTCGGCGATTCACGAGCGCGTCAGCCGGCGCATGTGGCGGGGCCTGTGGCCGTCGCGGCCGGTGGAGGAAGTGCCCATTTATCACATTACGAACGGGGTGCATACACCGACGTGGCTGGCGATGTCGATGGTGCGGCTGTACAGCCGGTACCATGGGGAAGACTGGGCCGACCGCGCACACCTGGCTCAAACCTGGGCCCATGTCGAAGAGATCGATTACGTCGAATTCTGGGAACAGCATCAGATCCTCAAGACGAGCCTGGTGGATTATGTCCGCCGCTGCGTGGCCCATCAGATTGCACAGCGCGGCGGCCCGGGTGTGAGCTGCCTGTCGCCGGAAGACTGCCTGAAACACGACGTCCTGACCGTGGGCTTTGCGCGGCGGTTTGCGACGTACAAGCGGGCCACGTTGCTGTTCGGCGATCTGCCGCGCCTCGACCGGCTCGTCAATCACAAAGAACGTCCGGTCCAATTCATTCTGGCGGGCAAGGCGCATCCTAATGATTCAAACGGGAAGTCGCTGATAAAACAGGTCTACGATGTTACGCAGATGCCGGAATTCCGGGGCAAAATTGTGTTTATTGAGAACCACAACATCAACGTGAGCCGGCACCTGGTACAGGGGATCGACGTCTGGCTGAACAATCCGCGGCGTCCCCAGGAGGCCTGCGGCACAAGCGGGCAGAAGGTGGTCCTGAACGGCGGCCTTAATCTGTCTGTTCTCGACGGCTGGTGGGCGGAAGCGTACGACGGGCACAACGGATTCGCCATCGGCGCTGGTGAGGAACACAGCGACCCGGAACAGCAGGACGCGTCGGACCGGGAGGCACTTTTCGCCTGTCTGGAGAATGAGGTGGCGCCCCTGTATTACGCGCGTGACTCGGACGGTATTCCCCGAGACTGGGTCGCCATGCAGAAACATGCGCTGCGCACCCTGCCGTGGCGGTTCAGTGCGTCGCGAATGGTGATGGATTACGTGCACAGCTGTTATCTGCCGGCGGCGGGCACTCTCACGTCTACCTATCCCGGAATAAACAGCCACCGGGCATAATGGCATGAGGCGCGATACCCTTTCACTTTGCCCGGGCAAGGCCTGAAGCCTTTGAAAGGCCGATCAACCGGCAGGCGGCGCGTGTGAGACTTTCCAGTACACGCCCAGCCGGTCCACGAATGCGCGCGGTTTCTCCGCGTAGAGCCGCGCACCCAGGGAAAGTGCCGCCCGGCGCAGCTCATCCTGGCGCTGGGCGCCCAGATGCAGGACTGTCTCAAACGCAGGCGGGGCGCCTGCCAGTGCCGGTGTCTGGATGAGCGCCACCCGCAAATCGGCCAGGTCGTGGTCTTGTCCCAGCGTGTCGCCCAGCACGTCAAGCTCCTCGACGAGCACGCTCATCATGGCGGGCCAGATCGATTGCAGCAGGCGGCCATGGTACCACAGGTATTTCACCGCCTTGCGCCATTCGTGAAATTGCTCGTCGGTCGCTTTTTTCCGGGCCAGGCGGAGCCCCTTACGGCCCTGCTGATAGATTCGGCGCACGCCATTGGCGACAGCGGAGAATCCCCGGCCCGAGAGCGGCCAGCCGTCCACGCGGGCGCGTGCGCCGTCCAGCATCGCCGCGACTTCGCACAGGGCATCGCTCTCATCCAGGTGTTCTCGCCGGGCCTGCTCGGCCAACGCCTGCAGGTTGCTGATCAACGGTATGAACAGGCCGCTATCCTGCCCGCCGAAATGCGTCTGGAGCTTCTCCGCCGTCGCCATCCGCACTGCTGCCTCCCGTAAACCGGACAGGCGTTGCGCTGCGTCGCGGAAACAGGCGTTCTCCCGTTTGAATACCCCCTCCCCCAGCTCTTCACGCGCCATGCGAAGGATCGCCCGGAGTTTCTTCATGCACTTGCGGACATCGTGGACCGCCTCGTCGCGTTGCGTGCCGGGGTTGCGGGCACTGGCGAGCGCCTGGTCGAGCTGTTCCAGGGCGACACGTTTCAGTCCGCCAGCGGCCGCCTCGCTCGCCTCCAGGGCATACGCCATGCACACCTCCTATCGCCGGAAAAGTGGACCATTCGCGCCGCTTCGTCATATCAGCCGGTGCAGCCCACACCGCGCTGGCGTCCATTCTGGCATCTATGACGCGCACAATCCAACGGCTACACGCGCGGACAGCTGGTCAGGCATTTCCGTGCTACGCCAAATCCCGCCACAAGGAGCACCGCAAGAGGGGGATTGAGTGAGATGAGGATCCCCGGCCAAAAGGGCGCATACCACCGCGAACGCGTTTTCTGGCGTCAATCTCGCTTCAGCCTGGCAGCGACCTCTTCGGTCACGTAGCGGCCCAGAGCTGCCTCGTCTGTATAGAGCTCCCACACCTGGTCGAGATTCTTCCATTCGGTTACGGCGCCGTCCTTGACGACCGCCACCACAACGCCGTTGCTGGACAAGTTGAAATCTTCAATGAAATGCCCATTCTCCGGTTCGTCGAGGTTGATGGCCGTCCAGACCAGCGCTCCGCTCGCCAGCTCCTTCTCGAATGCGCCGGACAGCGCGTGAAACGAACCCGTTTCGATGGCACGGCAGGTGTCGCATCGCATCGTCCGATGAAAGTAGTAGACAAACACCTGGCGGCCGGCCCCGGAGGGGGAGGCTTCGGTATCCGGCTCCTCCGGGGATACGGACACGCCGGTATTCGCCGCTGGCGGCGCCTTGGCCGCCATCTCACGGGTTGCATAATAGGCCAGGGCCACCACGGCCAACACAAGCAGCCCACTTGTTGCGATCCTTCGTGAATTCATGGAACCTCCTGCCAACGTGCGCGGCTATTACGAAAAACCAGGGCTTATAGTGACGCCATTCCCGCGAGTTCGGCACTCGGCGGCTCTGGAATTATGCCCGCGGCAGCCGGGAATCGCCAACTTTCGGCGCGGGCCCGATCGCACAGAATGGCTACTAGCGCATTCCTCATTCACGTGACGGGCTTTGCCCGGCAAGCCGCTCGGCAAACTGTTTCAACACGGCCATACTTTCGGGCGGGCTTTCGAAATTCCAGGCTTCGTGTACGTCAATCCCGTCGAATCCGTTTTCAAGTACGCGCGACGCCCAGTCGTTCATGCGCGACTCGAGTGCCTCGGGGCCGGCCGGGAGCCATTCCGAGAAAAGGTAGAGTTCTGTCCTGCCGGCACAGTATTCCCGGTAGTGTGCGGCAGCCCATTGAAAGAGGTCCTGTCCTTCGGCGAGCTGGATGTCGGGCTTCACCGTCCAGCAGGCATGGCCGGGATTGGACGCGATCTCGTAGTCGCCAAGCACAAACGCGTCTACGATACCCTCATCGACCAGCGTCTTCCAGTGATTGCTGTAGCGCGCCACGTTGTGTGTACTGAAATGGGGGTCCACCGTGAACTGGGTATACCGTCCGAGCTGAAGTCCGAGCCAGAGTTCTTTGCCCTGGGCGTGGCAAAGCTCGGCGAGTTCCCGGTAGAGCTGGACGACGAACTCGCCTTTGATGTCGTGCCACGCTTCTTTATCGAAATCGCCGGCAGTCCGGATATTGACGCCGTAGCGCGCCTGAAACGCCTCCACAACGGGTTGCTCGTAGCCGTAGAAGTCGGTCTTGTGCGAATTGGGCATGTGGCGGCAATGGGCGCTGGTCGAGCAGTGAATGCCGTCGGCGCCCAGGGCGAGCAATTCTTTTGCCTGAGCCAAACAGAACGCGCGCGCTTCCGGAAACGCATAGCTGATCAGCCCCGGGAACCGCAGGGTGCCGTCGCGCGCGGTCCAGACGCAGTGGGGGTGCTCTTCCAGAAACTTGGACCGGTAGCCCGGATAGAAGTTGTCGTAGATATCGATCCAGATCAGAGCTTTCATCCCGCGTTTGTGGGCGGCCGCGATAAAGGCCTCCGGCGGATTGCACGATTCGATAAAGGAACGGTATCGCGCCATAGCCTCTTTACGGACGGCGATGTACGCTTCTATATCGCCCACCGCGGCGCATTGATGAAGCCGGGCATGATCTTCGTCGAATTCCAGGGGATAGCTCAGCGAGGTACGGAAAGGCAACACCCCCAGAAATCCCATGCGCACAAGCAGCACCTCGGCGCCGCTTTCGTGCAGGCTGCCCACGAGCGCGTCCACGTCGGCTTCGGTCATTGGTTCCGGACGTCCGTGGACCTCATCGTTGACGTCAATATCCACAATCACGGTCGGAGTGGCGGCAGTCAACGCAGAGAGCAGGACGGCAAACGGCAACATAAACGCGGGCATTGGACCTCTCCTTCTACCCGGAGATGATGAATTCACGCCTCACCACAGGGCCTCATCCCGGGCGCTGTCCGTTCTACAGAACGCAACCGACAAAAACAAGACCTGCCCGCTGGCATACGCTCCTCTGCCGAGATCTTCACCAACGACGGACGGGGGGCGGTGTCGTTTCGTTTCCTTCCCGACGTAACGGCTCCCTCTCTGGCGCTGATGTACGAAGACGGCACCCGGCGTCCACGCTGCGGGCAAACGAAACGGGCTCCCGGCCGATGGTTCGGCGGGGAGCCCGTGTGCTTATGCATGTAGCCTGGGGTATCAGGCGAACAGGGGGGCCAGCACCAGCGCGATGACGCACATGAGCTTGATCAGGATGTTGATCGAGGGGCCTACCGTGTCCTTCAGCGGGTCGCCGACGGTATCGCCCACGACAGCGGCCTTGTGCGCGTCGGAGCCTTTGCCGCCGAAATTACCCTCTTCGATGTATTTTTTGGCGTTGTCCATGGCGCCGCCGCTGTTCGCGGTCTGAATGCCGAGCATAACGCCCGTGGCGATGGAGCCGACCAGGAAACCGGCGAGGCCTTCCGCACCCAGTGCGAATCCGACGATCACGGGGGTGAGAATGGCCAGCCCGCCCGGAAACAGCATGCCGTTGATGGCGCCCTTCGTGGCGATGTCGACGCATTTGGTGCTGTCGGGATGTACGCCTTTCTTGCCTTCCCTGAGGCCGGGAATCTCGCGAAACTGGCGCCGCACTTCAAGAATCATCGTGTCGGCACACTTTCCGACGGCCCGGAACAGCATGGAGGAGAAGAAGAACGGCATCATCGCGCCGATCAGGAGACCGGCCAGCACGGTCGGCTCGTCAAGGGTTGTGATCTGCGCGGGGAGGCCGTTGGCGGTCCGCACCACGTTGACTGTCAACATGAACGCGCTCAAGAGGCCGATGGCCGCAAACGCGGCGGAGCCGATGGCAAACCCCTTGCCAATGGCAGCCGTGGTATTGCCGACGGCATCCAGGTTGTCGGTGATTTTTCGGACACTGGGATCGAGTCCCGCCATTTCCGCAATGCCGCCGGAGTTGTCGGCAATGGGTCCGTAGGCGTCAACCGCGACGACCATGCCGGTCGTGGCGAGCATGCCGAGGGCGGCAATGGCGACGCCATAGGTGCCGGCGAAGTAGTAGGAAATGACCACCGCGATGGCGAGTGCGATCACGGGCGCGAAGGTGCTCTGCATGCCGACGGCGGTACCGTCCGTCACGGCGATCGCCGGGCCGGTCTGGCAGCGTTCGGCAAGCCGCTTCACGGGATTGTAGCTGCCGGACGTGAAGTATTCGCTGACGAATCCGACAATGGTGCCGGAGAGGATGCCGACCACGCAGGCCCAGGCCGGGCCGAACTTGCCGTAGGAGACGCCCTCCAGGCTGAACGGTTTGCCCGCCAGAGCGGAATACGCGAACACGCCGACGATGGCGAGCGCCGCGGCCAGATACGTGCCGTTCATAAGGGCCTTCTGCGGATTGCTCTTCGCGAAGATCTTGACGTACATCACACCGACGATCGAGGCGAAAATGCCAATGGCGGCCACCACAAAGGGGAAGGCCGTGGCATAGGTCGCACCTGCCGCCTCAGACACTTGTGAAATCACCGTCGCGACGGCCAGGCTCGCGATAATGGCCTCCACGTACGATTCCAGCAGGTCCGCGCCGAGTCCGGCCACGTCGCCCACGTTGTCGCCTACGTTGTCCGCGATCACGGCGGGGTTTCTGGGGTCGTCCTCAGGGATACCGGCCTCGACCTTACCGACGAGGTCAGCGCCCATATCGGCGCCTTTGGTAAAGATACCGCCACCGGAACGGCCGAACAGGGCCACGAGCGACGCGCCCATGGCGTAGCCGTTGACCACCGTGGGATTGCCATCAAACATGACATAGACGATGATCAAGCCGAGCAGGGCGATGCCGACCACGCCCATGCCCATGACCGCGCCGCCGCTGACTGCCACGTCCAGCGCACTTTTGACGCCGCCCGACTGGGCTGCGGCGGCCGTGCGGGCGTTGGCGCGTGTGGCGATGGCCATGCCCAGAATTCCAGCCAGGGCACTCGCGGCCGAGCCGAAAAGGAACGCAACGGAAGTGCGCCAATCGATGCCAAAGCCGGGCTTAGCGACGCCTACCGCGACAAAAAAGATCATGATCGCGAGGACGAACGCAGCCACATAGGTGTACTCGCGCTTGAGGAAGGCCGCGGCGCCCTGCTGAACCATTTTCGAGAGGTGCGCCATGGTCTCGTTGCCCTGCGGCTTTGACAGTACATACCTGGCCAGGTACGCCACAAACGCCAGCGCACACAGACTGGCGAACCCGGCTACGCCCAGAAATCCACTTTCACCCATAGGTCTCGGTACTCCCTTTGCCCTTCCCGGCGCTCGGCCGGTTGCCGGGCATGTTGTGCGTTACGCCAAGCCGCGGGGCCCCGGCCTGTGCCGGGTGCGCGCGCACGCTTTACTCCATATCCGCGTCGTCAAAAGAAACGCCCGCCTGCGCAAGCGCCACACGGGCGGCCTGCTGCTCGGCCTCTTTCTTGCTCCCGCCAACGCCTTTCCCCGCGGGCTTGCCGCCGAGCAGGACTTCCACTTCAAACACTTTCTTGTGGTCGGGGCCATCCGATCGAACTACCGCAAACTCGGGCAGGCCGATACGGCGTGACTGGCAATAGTGCAGGAGCCGCGATTTGTAGTCCCAAATCTGGTGCTGTTCGTGCAATATCGCCAGTTCGGGTTTGAGCAGCCGCACGGCAAACGCGCGGGCGGCTTCCCATCCCTGGTCCACATACACGGCGCCGAGCAGAGCTTCGAGGCAATCCGCCAGCAAGGCTGCCCGGGCGCGGCCACCGGCCAGTTCTTCGCCTTTTCCCAGCCGGATCGCCGGAGCGATATCCAATCCCCGGGCGATGCGCGCCAGACAACGCCGGTTCACCAACGCCGCGCGCATGCGGCTGTATTCGCCCGGCGTGCGTTCCGGCACCTGCTGAAACAGCAGGTGCGCCGCCGCCAGGCCGAGCGCCGCATCGCCCAGGAACTCCAGAGACTCGTAGTTTTCGTGCCGGTCTTTTCGTTCGCAGGCGATGGAAGCGTGCGTGAGCGCGCGATCAAGGACCGCGAGGTTGTCAAACCGTATCCCCAATCGCGACGCGAGCATCTTCAGTTCGCGAAGTCGTAAGGAATCTTCACTCATACCGCTTGAGAATCAGCGACGAATTGTGACCCCCAAATCCTAGCGAGTTTGACATGGCAATTTCAATATCGGCCTCCCGGGCTTCGTTGGCCACGATATTGACGGGGCATTCGGGGTCGGGCGTATCGTAATTGATTGATGGAGGAAGCACCCCCTCGCGAATCGCCATCAGCGTGGCAATGGCTTCAACCGCGCCCGCGGCGCCGAGAAGGTGGCCGATCATGGATTTGGTGGAGCTGACCGGAGGCATGGATTCGCCGAACACGGTCAATAAAGCACGGCTTTCCGCAAGATCGTTGTATTTGGTACTGGTGCCGTGGGCATTGAAATATCCAATGTCTTCCGGGCTCACCCGGGCTTCATGCATTGCATTGCGCATAGCGCGTGCGGCGCCCGAACCGTCCTCCCGCGGCGCCGTGACGTGAAAGGCGTCGCAGCTTTCGGCATAGCCCGCGACTTCGCCGAGGATTTCAGCGCCGCGCGCTCTGGCATGCGCCTCCGACTCCAG
>ERZ795058.5866-NODE-5866-length-10891-cov-54.706257_pt1 | contig 10891 bp, 7 predicted proteins | sample MGYA00375142_ERZ795058 | MGnify/ENA primary metagenome ERZ795058 (study PRJEB30187, sample SAMN05720210) | activated sludge metagenome | isolation source: anaerobic digester from wastewater treatment plant | place: Japan | collected 2015-04-20 ...
CCCGAACGCGCCGCAAGGTGAATAATGCCCTTCGACAAGCTCAGGGTGACAATATTGGTGTCATGGTGAGCCAGTCGAGTGGTGAACCTGTCGAGTGGTGAGCTCGTCGAGTGGTGAGCCCGTCGAGTGGTGAGCCTGTCGAGTGGTGAGCCTGTCGAACCATGACAATTTATTTCGTCTGCTTGACCACGCTCATGGCCGTGGCGATCAGCGTCGAGATGTCTCCGAAGTTGGCCGGCAGAATCAGCGTGTTCCCCTGTTTGGCCAGGTGGCCGAACTGCTCGACCAGCTTTTCCGCCACGCGCAGCTGCACCGCCTCCATGCCGCCCTCGGCCCGCACCGCCTGCGCCACCGCTTTCAGGCCGTCGGCCGTCGCGGCGGCCACGGCGCGGATGGCCTCCGCCTGGCCGGTTGCCTCATTGATTTGTTTCTGGCGGACGGCTTCCGATTCCAGAACCACCTTTTGTTTCTGGCCTTCGGCCACGTTAACCGCGGACTGCTTCTCGCCTTCCGACTGCAGAATCACCGCGCGCTTTTCCCGTTCGGCCTGCATCTGTTTTTCCATGGCGTTCAGGACGTTTTCCGGAGGCCGGATGTTTTTGACTTCATAGCGCAGGATCTTCACGCCCCAGGTCCGGGAGGCGTCGTTGATGGCCGAGACAATCGCGGCGTTGATGGCGGTTCTTTCCTCAAACGTCTTGTCCAGATCGATCTTGCCGACCTCGCTGCGCATGGTGGTCTGCGCCAGCTGGACGATGGCAAAGACATAATTGCTGATGCCGTAGGAGGCCATTTGCGGATCGAAGACCTGAATGAAGATCACGCCGTCCACCCCCACCTGGACATTGTCGCGGGTGATGCAGACCTGTTCCGGGATGTCGAGGGCCTGTTCCTTCAGCGTGTGCACGTAGGCTTTACGGTCCACGAAGGGAATGATGTAGCTGATGCCCGCGTGCAGCACGCGGTGGAATTTGCCCAGCCGTTCGATGACGTAAGCGCTTTGCTGCGGGATGATGCAGACGCCCTTCACGATGAAAATCACGGCCAGCACCGCCAGAACAATCAATACAAGTTCCATGGTCCCCACCTCCTTAATGGTTTTATGCTACGGGTTTGACTTTGACGCGAATGCCCTCGATGGCTTCAATCTGCACGACCGCGCCTTCCGGTATCGTTTCGGCCGCGTCGGAAAAGGCGATCCAGACCGAGCCCCGGTACTGAATCGTTCCCTCGCCGCCCGGGGGAATAGCCCCGACGACGGGAACTCTTTGCCCCGCGTAATCCGGCGGAGCGTCGGCCTGGCCCGCGAAGAGTTTCCGGGCGGTTTTTCGAAGCAGCGCCATCAGCAGGAGGGATGAAACCGTAAAGACGATCAACTGGCTGCTGAAGGAAGGCGTGAGTCCCAGCCAGGCGGTAAGCGCGACGACGAGCGCACCCAGGCCGATGAAGCAGAGAATGAAGCTCACGGCCATCAGCTCCGCGATGAGGAGCACGAGCCCGACGACCGCCCAGACCAGCGCGGGAGAAAATGACCAATCCATCATGACGGCAAGCCTTTCTGTTTATTGAAGTATAGAAAGAACGGGGATTGTAGTCAAGCCATTTTAGAAATGTCCTATTTTTGCCAAAGTGAAAATGTCCGCTTGCCATCTGCCCACGCGGGAAGTATTGCGCCGGACGAAGCGGCCTCCGGGTTGACTAACGTCCGGCCTTGTGTTAACGGTTCATGCCCTGTTCACAATAAAACTTCGAGGGAAAAATATGACCCCATCAAGCGCGGACATTATCATTCGCCGTGTGAGAGCCGAAGGCCGTCGGTCCCTGACGGAAATGGAATCCAAAAAACTGATTGCATCTTATGGAGTTCCCGTTGCGCGCGACCGGATGGCCGCAAGCGAGCGGGAAGCGGTTTTGCAGGCGCAAAAGACAGGCTATCCGGTGGTCGTCAAGGGGCACGGCGCGAAGCTTCAGCATAAAACCGAACGCGGCCTGGTCAAAGCCAACCTGAAATCCGCAAAAGAAGTGCGGGAAGCGTTCCGCGCCATTCGGGCGTCCGCGGGCGCCGACGGGGAGGGGTGCATCGTTTCTCCGCAGATCGCGGGCAGCCGGGAATGGGTTGCCGGCCTGATTCGGGACGTCCAGTTCGGGCCGGTGGTGATGTTCGGCCTCGGCGGAATTTTTACCGAAGCGCTGGCCGACACCGCTTTCCGCATTGCTCCTTTGGACCGGCGGGAGGCAAAACGAATGATCGGGGAAATATCGTCCCGAAAGCTGCTGGGGAATTTTCGCGGCGAGGCGCCCGTTAATGCCGATCAACTGGCCGATGTTTTGCTCGGTCTGTCGAGACTTGGACTGGAGCGGCCGGACATTCGGGAGGTGGATGTCAATCCGCTGATCACAACTCCGAAGGGGAATGTCGTGGCGGTGGATGCGCTGGTGATTCTGGATGAAAAGCCCGCTGCTTTGCCGACTCGTGAAAAGGGAAAGCGAAAGAGACAGGCGGAAATCCGCGCCGCGCTCGACGTGATGGCAAACGCCCAATCCGTTGCCGTGGTCGGCGCCACCCGTCCGGACGCAAGCGGATTTGCCGGGATGTTCGGCTGCATGAGAAATTTCGGCTACCCGGGAAGACTCTATCCCGTGAACCCGCGGCTTCAGGACATCGACGGGATCAAAGCCTACCCGAACCTGTCGTCGCTGCCGGAAGTCGCGGACCTGGTGATTCTCTCGATTCCCGCCCCCAGGGTCGCGGACGTGCTGAAGGAATGCGCCGCCACGGGGCACAAAAATATCCATATTTTCAGCTCCGGCTTCAAGGAAACCGGCGAGGAAGAGGGCATCCGGCTGCAGAAGGAGATTGAAGCCGTCGCAACGGCAGGAGGCCTTCGCGTCATCGGACCGAACTGCATGGGCTTCTACGTTCCCAAAAACCGAATGCTGACCTGGGAAGACGCCTCCACAAAGGTCGGCCCCGTCTCCCTGATCAGCCAGAGCGGCGGCAACGCCCAGGATTTTTCCAATTACCTGACGGATGTTTACGACATCGGCTTTGCCAAGTCCATCAGCTACGGCAACGCCCTGACGCTCGACAGCACGGATTTCCTGGATTACCTGGCCCGCGACGGGGAAACCGGAATCATCACCATGTATATCGAGGGCGTGAAGGACGGCCGGCTCCTGCTTGAGCAGGTGAAGAAAATCAATCGCCGAAAGCCCGTCATCATCTACAAAAGCGGCCTCACGGAATCGGGAGCGAGGGCGGTGTCTTCGCATACGGGATCGCTCGCCGGCGGGGAAAAGATATGGAAGGCTTTCTTTCGCCAGACGGGAGCGGTCCGTGTGGAATCGCTCGAAGAAATGGCTGATGTCGCGCAGGCGTTCCACCGGCTGGGGAAGGTCAGGGGAAAAAGGGTGGCCGTTCTCGGATTCGGCGGAGGCAACGGCGTGTCGGTGGCGGATGACTGCGCGAAAGCGGGTCTGGAGCTTCCCGTGCTTTCCCAAAACCTGATCCGGAAGCTTCGGAAACGCATACCGCCGGCCGGGTCGATGATCCGCAATCCCATTGACGCGGCGATTGCCTTTGTTCATCTGCCCCTGATGGGTGAAGTGATTGATGTTGTCGCGAAAAGTGGAGAGATGGACAATTTCATCGTCTCCGTTCCGCTGGACTGGCTTTACAACCAGGCGCCGGACGGAACGTATATCGAAACGCTTGCCAGGTATCTGGCGACGGAAGCCGGGAAATGCGCCGGCGGCAAACCCATGCTGGTGGCCTGGCGTCAGTATGAGGCTTCGCCGAAAATCCGGCGATGGATTCCGGTTTTCAAAGACATTCTCATGAAAGCCGGAATCCCGGTTTACGAAGGGCTGCCCAAGGCGGTCCGGGCCTTATCAAATCTGTCAGAATATTATGAATTTCAAGGACTTATAAAATAAATCCACCAGGCGTCGACCGGAATGACCCCCGGGGCAAAAAACGGCCGCCGATTCGCCTCATTTTTTCATCATTTTGATTGACTTTCGGTCACGTTTGTACTTATAGTCAACTTCCTGAAATGGAACAAGGGTCCGAAAACCTCAGGCGGGATGTTTCAAAATCGATTTGTCTTCCGCAGTGATCGTGAAAAATTCCGAAACCACTCTTCGTAAACGGACGTCAATGAACGTTGAAAAAATAAACCACTTTTAAGAAGGGAGTCAGTTATGGGAAATTTATTAGTCAACACACGCGACCAGCAGTTTCTTCTTTTTGAGCAGTTCGGGATTGAAAAACTCTTTGAGTCGGAAGCTTACGGAGGATTTTCCAAGGATGATCTGCTGATGATTTTGAGCGAGGCCGAAAAGTTGGCCGTCAGCGTTATCTTTCCGACGCTCAAAGAAGGGGACGAAGAAGGCTGCCATTTCAAGAACGGCGTGGTCACCGTGCCCAAGTGTTTTCGTGAACCGTTTAAAAAATACAGCGAAGCCGGCTGGATCAATCCGATGGATTCTCCCGACGTCGGCGGGCAGGGCATTCCCCACACCGCGGGCTACGGCGTGATGGAGCTTTTCTGCGCGGCCAACTATGCCTTCTGTATGTATCCCGGTCTGACCCACGGCGCCGCCAACCTGATCAATGTTTACGGCAATGAGGAACAGAAGAAAAAATACATGGAAAAATGCTTCTCCGGCGAATGGACCGGCACGATGTGTCTGACCGAACCGGGCGCGGGCTCGGATGTCGGCGCGCTGAAGACAACGGCAAAGCGCCTTCCCGACGGCAAATTCCTGATCACCGGGACCAAGTGCTTCATTTCGGCGGGCGACCACGATCTGACGCCGAACATCATTCACCCCGTTCTGGCCCGCATCGAAGGCGATCCTCCCGGCACCAAAGGCATCTCCATTTTCATCGTTCCGAAAATCCGCGTCAATGACGACGGCACGCTCGGCGAACCCAATGACGTGAAATGCGGCGGCATCGAACACAAGATGGGCATCAAAGCCTCCGCAACCGCCACCCTGAATTTCGGCGAAGACGGAAACTGCATCGGCGAGCTGCTGGGCGAAGAGCGCGCCGGCATCAAGATCATGTTCCAGATGATGAATGAAGCGCGTCTGGGCGTCGGCATGCAGGGTGTCGCCATCGGATCGGCCGCTTTTCAGCACGCCGTGGCGTACGCCAAGGAACGCATTCAGGGAACGCCGGTCTGGGAAATGAAAAATCCCGCCGCCAAAGCCGTGACCATCATCAACCACCCCGATGTCCGCAAGAAACTCATGTGGATGAAATCCCATGTCGAAGGCATTCGCGCGCTCGCCTATTTCGGCGCGTATTGCATGGACATGAGCAAGGTCTCCAAAACGGAAGCGGAAAAAGCCAACTGGGAAGGCTATCTTGAGCTTTTGACCCCGATCATCAAATCCTACTCGACCGATAAAGGCCTGCTCATCTGCTCCACCGCCATGGATGTTTACGGCGGATACGGCTACTGCTCGGAATACCCGGTGGAACAGTTGATGCGCGATGAAAAAATCGCCTGCATTTACGAAGGCACCAACGGCATCCAGGCGCTCGACTTTGTCGGACGCAAGCTGGGTCAGCGCAAAGGCGCCAACGTGATGAATATGGCCGGTCTGGTTCAGCAGACCGTCGCCAAATACAAGAACAATCCCGAACTGGGAAAAGCGGCCGCCACGCTGGAAGAAGCAGCCAACGCCTGCTTCGAAGTGGCCATGTTCTTTGCCGCGGCAGGCAAAGGCGGCGACTTCATCGCTCCCATTTACAACGCGGGCAAATACCTGGATATGTTCGGCGACATGGTCCTCGGATACCTCCTTCTGGACGCCGCCGGCATTGCGCAGGCGAAGCTGAACGCCATGTATGAGGAAAAAGGTTTGACCACCATCGGCAAGCAGAAGGGCCTGCAGCGCGAAAATCAGGATGCGGCTTATTATGCGGGCAAGATCGCCTCGGCCAAATTCTTCATGAATGAAGCCGTGAGCACCGTCAAGGCGCGTGCGGAAGCCGTCAAAGCCAACGATAAGTCCGCCATGGAACTCGTTGACCTGGCCTTCACCGTCTAAAATTTAAGTTTCAACATCAACCAAAAGGGGGTTGCGAAAGATCGCAGCCCCCTTTTTTTGCCTGCGTTGCCTAAGGCCCATCACCTATCGCGCATAGTGTTGTGCGTTAGAAATCTCTTTGCATAGGCATGATCCCATGTCCCAGAACAAGGGGTTGCAACCCCTTGTTCTACGAGGATTTGCGGCGTATTTTCTGAAATTCGTCACAAACCTTTTGCAAAGAAGTGTTAGCCGCACAACAATAGCCTGTCTTTTTCTCTTTGCTCCTATTCACCATTCACAATCCACCATGCACCAGCTATGAACAGGAGCTCTTTCCCCTATCGCCCCTGGCCTCTCGCCACTAGCCTTTCTTCTCGCTCGTCGCTCTAATAATTTGACTAACGGCTCAAGTAAGCGTATAAAAACGCCTATGTTTTATTTAGCAGAGGCGGCCGGCGGCATCTCGGCCGGCAAGGGAGCAACATTTAAACGTTTCATGAGCGTAAGAGGGTTGTTCCAATTATTCACATCATTCGTGTAAGGGGGGATTTATGGAATTTACAGCATTGCTTAGTTTCTTGGTCTCCATATTCGACGGAGCAGCCAAGACCAACGACGACTTCAAGAAATTCCTGATGGGTCATGAATGCGCCATTGTCATCAAAACAAAAGACAACAAACTGGGAAAGCGCTTCATTTTCCAAGACGGCCAATTTTCCGCGGATGATGCTCTGAACGACTTTGATGCCGCCATGGTCTGGAGCGACGAGACGACGGCGTTCAATGGCATGAAGGACGGCGAAGAAGGAATCAAGCGCGCCCTCCAGAACCATTTTGTCTCCATTGACGGCAAGGTTCACGATTTTACCTGGTTTGGCGCCGTCCTGAAATTTTGCACAACTTGAACAACTTCAAATCTTAAAGACTCATCTCCACATAACCATTCACGCGTTTAGTAATAACGGACCGTTTCATCGCCAACACCAAAAGTTAAGGAGGGCATATGAGCTACTGGTCACATGAATATTTGCTGAGAACCTGGGGCGGCCCCATGGTTCAGGCAGAATTTTTAAAAGAAGCACAACGCGCTTTTTTTGTGCCGAGGCTGTTTTCCGGACTGAATCTTTTTCTGGACAAGGCGGGCCTTCTTCCCGATTCCGTCGATCTGGTGGCTAAAGAATGTAAAAACAAAAAGGCTTTTATCGTGACCGACGAATACGCGGTGCGCTTTGCTCCCAGGGTGATGAGCCCCTATGAAAAAAGGCACGGCATTCAATTTGAAATCTGGGACAAGGCCAGGCCTGACGCTCCGATCGATACGGTCAAGGATTGCGCGGCAAAGATGAGCGCCTTCGGACCCGACCTCATCTTTGCGATCGGCGGCGGTTCATCCATGGATACCGCAAAGGGCGCGTGGCTTCTGTACGAACATCCGGATGCCAACATTGAAATCCTCAGCCCCCTGATCCCCTTGAACCTGCGGAACAAAGCCAAGCTGGTGGCTGTTCCGACAACCAGCGGCACCGGTTCGGAAGTGACCGGCATTGCGGTGATATCCTTTCCCGACGGCGTGAAGCTTGGCGTGGGCGGCGCCCTGCCGGAATTTGTTCCCGACTTTGCCCTCCTCGATCCGACCCTGACTGTCGGAATGCCGGCGAATCTGACGGCTGGAACCGGCGGAGATGCTTTGGCGCATGCCATTGACGGCTTTATGGCGCCGCGGGCGGATGAATTGAATCAGGCCATCGCCCTGAAGGCGATAAAAATGATCTTCGAATGGCTGCCCAAGGCCTGCCATGACGGCAATGACCTCATGCCCAGAATGAAGATGCAGTATGCGGCCACGATGGCCGGAATGCCTCTGTCCAATGCCGGATCGGGAATTTCTCACGCGTTGGGTCACACGATCGGCGGCTTGTATCACATTCATCACGGCGCGATGGTTTTGCTGTTTCTGCCCTATGAACTTCAGGTTTATGCCCGGGTGACGGATCGCCATCTGGAAATCTGCGACATGCTGGGCATTCGGGATAAAAGCTCCGCCGAAGAAAGTCTGGCGAACCTGATCCGCAAGATCCGCGGACTGATGGCCGACCTGAAACTTCCCATCAGCCTGAAGGACGCCGGGGTTTCCCGAAATGATTTTGAAAAGAATCTTGATTTCATTCTGGATCAAACGCCGACGGACCCTGCCTTCTATTTCGGTTGGTATGACCTGAACCGGGAGCAGTTGAAGGATTTGTTTTTGTGCGCCTATGAGGGCAACTTACTGAACATGCATTCAGACGTGTGGAGGTGATGCCATGAAGGGTTATTTTGGAAAATTCCTGAAGGTAAATCTGACCGATAAAAAAATGGAAGACTTGACCATCAGTGATGATGATCTCAGAAAATATGTCGGCGGCTCGACGCTGGCGGCCGGACTGATCTATGACTATGTCAAGCCCGGCATGGATCCGCTGGCGCCGGAAAATCCCCTGGTTTTTGCCACGGGCCCTTTCATCGGCTCCAATGTTCCCATGGTCAGCCGGGCGGCCATCTGCGGCATCGCGCCGGGAAGCGGCCTCTGGGGGGAGGCGACGACGGGAGGACATTTTCCTTTCCGTTTGAAAGGCGCCGGCTATGACGGAATCCTCATCACGGGCAAGTCCGCAGCGCCGGTCTATCTGCTGGTCGGGGGAGAAAAAGCGGAAATAAAAGACGCAACACACCTCTGGGGCAAGGACAGTTACGAGACGCAGGATTTGATCGCCAAAGAGGCCGGAGGCAAAGCATCCACCGCCTGCATCGGCATGGGCGGCGAAAAACGGCTCAAGTTTGCCGGCATCATGAACGACGAAGGCCGGACCGCGGGACGATGCGGCCTGGGCGCATTGATGGGTTCGAAGAATCTGAAGGCGGTGGTTGTTTCGGGAAACCGGAAGGCCGAACCGGCGGACGGCGAAGGCCTTAAAAAGCTCATCGAGGAAGCCCGGGAATGCATTAAGAGCACCCCCAACACCAGCGGCTACAAATTATACGGAACCAATATGTATCTTGATCTGGGCATGCGCCTGGGGGATGTTCCGACGAAGTATTTTACCCGAAGCATTTTCCCCGTGGAGAAACTGCATGGCCCGGCATTTCGATCGCGCTACAACATGGCGACCTACGCGTGCAGCGGCTGCCCGGTCGGATGCGGCAGGATCATCAAGGACTTCAGCGACGACATCAAAACAGTTGACGGCCCTGAATACGAAACGGTCGCGGCCTTCGGACCGCTCTGCATGAACTTTGACATTGATACCGTCGTGCGCGCCAATCATTTCTGCAATCGTCACGGGATCGATACCATGTCGGCGGGTGTTTCCATCGCCTTTGCCATGCATTTATACGAGCAGGGCATCCTCACGAAAGAAAAAGCCGGCATGGAAATCAAGTGGGGCGACGGCGCGGTTATCCTCAAGCTTTTGGACATGATCGTCAAGCAGGAGGGTTTCGGCGTTATCTTATCCAAGGGCGTCAAGGAAATGGCCGTCTTGCTCGGGGCGGATCCGGAAGAGGCGGCTCATGTCAAAGGGCTTGAATTTCCCATGCACGACTCGCGGGCCTATCAGGGCGCGGCGCTTTCCTATGCCGTCGGCCCCCGGGGCGCCTGTCATCTGAAAGGCAGTTTTTATAATCTGGACGCTCCGGGAAACGAGGTTGGCCTGGATCTGGGAATTTCTTTTTCCAACAAAAACGATCCGGCGCAAAAGGGAGCGCTGACGGCGAAAATGCTTCATTTTTGCGAACTCTACAATAGTTTTACCTTGTGCCATTTTTCACCGATGCCGGCCGCGATGATTGCCCGGGCTCTGGGCGCTATTACGGGAATTCCGTGCAAGCCCATGGATTTACTGACATTTGGCGAGCGCTCCCTTAACCTGAAGCGGGCCATCAACAACAGGCTTGGCGTGACAAGAAAAGACGATAAGCTGCCGAAAATTGTCAGAAGGGCGCTGAAGGAAGGCGCGACGGCAGGCATAGAACCGGCAATCGATTTGATGCTGAAGGAGTTTTATGATGTGAGCCAGTGGGATTGGGAAACGGGCAAGCCGGCAAAAGAAAAACTGCTGGAATTGGGGCTTGATCAGGCGGCAAAAGATCTCTGGGGATAAGATAGCGACGGAAAAAACGGGAGATCTTATCTGTAAAAAACGTTTGCATAATACACGTCTGTCATTGCGAGGGAAGCGAAGCAATCTCATAAGTTATTTATATTTAAAGAGATTGCCACGTCGCTTACGCTCCTCGCGATGACAAAATAGTGGTTTTGCTAAGCTCTCTATCCGTTGAACAAGGGGGGACCTTTGCGTAATCCCTTCTTGTGTCATTCCGGGCTTGACCCGGAATCCAGGAAGTAATTAATAATACTGGATTCCCGCCTTTGCGGGAATGACAGAATTGTTGTTCTTGTGTAGTTCTGCAAAGCTCCCAAAGGGGGTGCGTTTTTCGCAATCCCCTTTTGCTTATCGGTGTTGACTGAAGCATAAGGATTTGACCATTGACACCTGCAATAATTATTGTTATCGTAAATCATGCCAACGGTAATGAAATTAGGATCATACAGATTTCATTTCTACTCTGATGAGGGTAACGAGCCACCTCATATCCATGTGGAAACGCCGGATGGAGAATGTAAATTTTGGCTGGATCCTGTCCGGTTGGCGCGCAACAGAGGTGTTTCACCGCAAAACATTCGCGACATCGAAAGGAAAATTTTCGAATATCGCGACTTCCTGGAGGATAAATTTCATGAGTACTTTAGTCATGAAAAATGAATCTGTCGAGCCGTCCGCAATAAGGGCATGGGCGGAAAAAA
>ERZ795058.5867-NODE-5867-length-10891-cov-5.037837_pt1 | contig 10891 bp, 10 predicted proteins | sample MGYA00375142_ERZ795058 | MGnify/ENA primary metagenome ERZ795058 (study PRJEB30187, sample SAMN05720210) | activated sludge metagenome | isolation source: anaerobic digester from wastewater treatment plant | place: Japan | collected 2015-04-20 ...
TAGCTCAGTCGGTTAGAGCACCTGACTGTTAATCAGGGGGTCCTAGGTTCAAGTCCTAGTTGAGGAGCATGAAAAATGGAGGCCGGCGACACTGGCCTCCATTCTATTTATTACATCTCCTGCATGACGGAGTCACTATTTGGCTATAAATGCGAGTATCTCACCCTTTACAACCTTATCACCGTGGTTGGCAGCTACCATCACGATCTTGCCGTCAAAGTTAGCCTTGATCTCCTCCAGACCATAGTAGGTCTGAACAAAACATACAGGCCTGCCTGCCTCTACTTTGTCACCTATATTGGGGTTGGAAGAGGCCTGGGTCACATCATACTGCCAAAGAAGCTGTCCGTTGGCCGTAGACTGTACCGGCTGGGCGGTAGGGAATTTCTCAAGAATCTTCTCAACATCAAATTTAGGCATTTCAACAACAGGGCGGGTAACGATAACCGGGGCACCTGCTTTGGCCCTTGCAGCCTCCAGATCTCTCTCGAAACGCTCTTTGGCAATACCGCTCTTATAGTCTCGGTACTGTCTCTCGTGCATTGCAAACTGGAAGAGTTCTTCATCATCCTGACCACGATCCCAACCCTCTTCTTCCATCATCTTTTCAAACTTCGGCAGTTCGTCCGGGAACTCATCCTGAGGATTACCGGTATAGAATTCGAGACCTTTCTCTTTAACAATTTCCAGGATTTCAGGGGCTAGTACTCCGGGAAGGGTACCGGTTTTACCGAGAATCATGTTCATGGTATCCTTATCAATGGTTTTCCATCTAGGCTCACCCTTAAGAGTATGCATCAGGTTCATAAGCGCAGTATTTTTTACATACTGGCTGAAAGGAGTAACCAATGGAGGATAGCCCAAACGAGGCCATACATATTCAACCTCCTGGAAGAGCATTACCGTCAGTTCGTCAAGGGTAACCTCTTTCTTACCCTGATTCTTCAAAGACATATTTATAGCACCAAGGAAACCCTGAAGATCAGCCATCATTGATCCCATCATACCGCCGGGCAGACCGCAACCTACAAGCAGCGACGAACTCTGGTAGTTGGTGGGCTCAATGAAGTAGCCGAGAAAGTCGTCAATGAAAGTCTGCGTAAGATGACGTGCCTCCATGTAGGCATCCATATTTATCTCCTTAACCAGAAATCCTGCATCCTTAAGCATCGCCTGAATGGTGATTACATCGGGGTGAATCTTACCCCAGGCCAGAGGTTCCATAGCAACGTCGATATATTCGGCACCTGCGCGTGCAACTTCAAGCATAGAGGCCACGGAGAAGCCGGGGCCGGAGTGGCCATGATACTGTACCAGTAGATTGGGATATTTTTTCTTTATCTCTGCAACGAGACGACCGAGGAAGACGGGACGGCCGATACCAGCCATATCTTTTAAGCAAATCTCATCACAACCATACCCCACAACCTTGTCCACGATCCCCATATAATATTCTACCGTATGTACAGGTGAATAAGTAATGCTCAAAGCCACCTGAGAAATCATCCCTGCTTTCTTTGCTCCCAGTACAGATCCCTTGAGGTTACGATGGTCGTTCAAACCGCAGAATGAGCGTGCAATGTTGGTACCCTGTTTTATCTTAACCTTGTACATAAGCTCACGTACATCATTTGGAACCGGATTCATTCGTAGTGCGTTGAGACCTCTCTCAAGCATATGGGTCTGGATACCCGCTTTATTGAAGGGGGCAGTCCACTCGCGCACGGCACGGTTTGGGTTTTCACCGAAAAGGAGATTGACCTGCTCAAAAGCACCGCCATTTGTCTCTATGCGGTCAAAACATCCCATTTCAATTATTACAGGAGCTATTTGGTTCAACTGATCAACCTTGGGAACATACTTACCCGAAGATTGCCACATATCTCTGTACAACAGAGAAAATTTGATTTCACGAGCCATGTTTTTTTTAAATAAATTTAAATAACTATATAACTAAATTATCTTCAATTTTAACTGAATTACGAAATTAATCATTATTTCTTCAATCCAATATTTCATAAAGTAAAAATCGCAACTTTTTATATCTTTGCCCGACAATTCAAAAATAATATATGGATAACTTCAACCTCTACTTTGAAATTTTCGCTGCTGTCATGGGCATCACATACGTGACACTTGAAGTGCTGCAAAAGCGCTCCATGTGGGTTATGCTTTTCATTACATCAATATGTTACGGTATAGTTTATTATATCACAGGACTTTATGCAATGATGGCCCTGCAGTTTTATTACATATATATGGCAATAAGTACATTTATTGTATGGGGTAGAAACTCCCGTGCAGGGGAAAAGGCAAATCAAAGTAGTACCGGCATAGAAATACGCAAACTCAACCCACGCGTTGCCCTGGCAAGCATCGGTGTCAGTGCAGTGGCTTTTGTGGCGCTCGGATTTATATTCGGACTGACAGACAATCCCCGCCCCTGGATAGATTCAGCAGCTGCTGTGCTGAGCATGCTCGCTACCTACTGGCTCTCCAAGAAATATATTGAACAATGGTATGTATGGATCGTATGTAATGCCATCTCCATCTGGCTCTACATTTCGCAGGGAATGTGGCCTACAATGATTCTTTTTGTTGCATACACTATAATGTCAATAACAGGCATATTTTTGTGGAGAAAGAAAGGAGTAGTAATTTCAGATTAACGCAGAAATGGGAAAAGGATTTATTACTATATTGCTACTGGTGATTTCAAACAGCTTCATGACGCTGGCCTGGTATGGCCACCTAAAATTTGGTAGCGAAAGTAAGCTGCTCTCCAAGTGGGGACTCTTTGGAGTTATAGTTCTAAGCTGGTTAATAGCTTTTTTTGAATACTGTGCCCAAGTGCCAGCCAACAGAATTGGCTTTCAAGGCACCGGTGGCCCCTTTTCACTTATGCAGCTTAAGGTGATCCAGGAGGTCATCACCCTTGTGGTATTTGTTATATTCGCTACTATTTTCTTCAAGAACGAAACATTGAAATCCAACCACCTGATTGCATTTATTTTTCTGATACTGGCGGTCTACTTCGTTTTCAAGAAATAACATCTTGTCTCTCATCACTATTTTCTTTATTTTTGTCTCATTAAGAAAAATTATATGAGACGATTAATTGCATTATCAATAGGCATTGCAGCTCTGTTGATTTCATTTTCCGCGGAAGCGGCAAAAGAGAAAAAAGTAACACTGAATTCCCCGGATAATCGCACCATTATTACCGTTACAATTGGCGAAGAGATCACTTGGTCGGTGATTTTTCAGGGGACAGAGGTCATCGCGCCTTCTACCCTTTCGATGGAAATAGAGAGTGCCGATGGTAGAAAATCCTTCATCTGGGGCAACGATAGCAGACTCAGAAAGGTGAGCCGCACCACATCTGATCGTATAATCTCCTCACCCATATACAAGAGTTCAAGCGTAAGAGAGCACTACAACCAGATGGAACTCTACTTCCGCGAGGACTTCGGACTCATCTTCAGGGCTTATGACGAAGGAGTGGCCTACCGTTTTTACGGCACCAGACTCAAAGAGGATGATAAGGTGAAGGACGAACTGGCGGAGTTTAACTTCAATCAAGACCGCACCGCATACATCCCTTACAGCACAGGTAATCCCAACCCCTACCGGACATCATTCGAAAACAGATACGAAGTAAAGTCTCTCAGTAGCTTTGACAAAGAAAAAATCGCTTTTTCACCGCTGCTGGTATGCCTAGATGGCGACTTTAAAGCCGTGATTACGGAATCGGACCTTGAGAGTTACCCCGGGATGTTCCTTGAAAAAAGTGGAGAATTCTCACTTAGGGGTCGCTTTGCCCCTATCCCCTCAGAAATAGAGGTGCATCCCACCAGATGTCAGGAGCGTCCCACCGCCTATTCTGATATTCTGGCGCTAATCCGCAACGATAGCAGCAAAAAGAGTCCCAGGTATTTTCCCTGGAGAGTGATTGCAATTTCCGACAAGGATACCCGGCTCCCGGAAAACAATCTGGTATGGCTGCTCGCCCCTGAGAATCGTATAGAGGATATTTCCTGGATCAAACCCGGCAAGGTTGCCTGGGATTGGTGGAACAATTGGGGAGTGACCGGAGTGGAGTTTCAGGTGGGAATAAACACTGCTACATATAAGCACTACATCGATTTCACCTCTGCCAACGGTATTGAATATGTGATACTGGACGAGGGATGGTCACCTCCAAAAGAGGGTGATATTATGAAGGTTATTCCTGAAATTGACCTTGAGGAGCTTGTCAGTTATGGCCGTGAGCGCAATGTTGAACTGATTCTCTGGGCAGTGGCCTACCCTCTCGATAAAAAGCTCGAACAGGCTTGTAGTCACTATTCGGCAATGGGCATAAAGGGGTTCAAGGTGGACTTTATGGATAGGGACGATCAGGATGTCGTGGAGCTTAATCACCGCATTGCAGAGGTTGCAGCGAAATATCGCATGCTCATTAATTTCCATGGTATGTACAAGCCGGCCGGCCTCAACCGTACCTGGCCAAATGTGATCAACTTCGAGGGAGTCTGGGGACTTGAGCAGATGAAGTGGAGTAAGGAAGATATGGTCTCCTACGATGTTACCTTCCCTTATATTAGGATGCTCTCCGGTCCGGTTGACTATACTCAAGGAGCTATGCGCAATGCCATTCGCCGTGATTATGTACCCAACTACAATAATCCGATGAGCCAAGGAACCCGTGCCCGCCAGGTAGCGGAGTATATAATATTTGATTCACCGCTGGTAATGCTCTGTGACAATCCTACAATTTACACCAAAGAGCAGGAAACTACCGATTTCATCACTGCCATTCCAACTGTTTGGGATGAGACGAGGGTACTTCAGGGAGAGCTGGGCAAATATATAGTTACCGCACGTCGCAGTGGCGGAACATGGTATATAGGAGGTATGACCGATTGGGAGGAAAGGGATATTACCCTCGACGTGAGTTTTCTCCTGGACGGCAACAAAAGCGCCGGAAAAGGCACTATAACACTCTTCCGGGATGGTCCCAATGCACATCGTTCAGCACACGACTACACCATAGAAACGCTCAATGTAGTCAATTATATTGCCCGAAAAAGCACTTCTCTTACCATCCATCTGGCACCGGGCGGTGGCTTCGCAATGGTGGTGGAGTAAAATAGGCTGTGCCGTAGCTTCAGATTAGGCGACATAAATGCGCTTAGAGGCACTTTTGGAGCAAAAACTACTTTTTTTTGCAAAATACTACTTTTATCCATACCTTTGCACCTCCTGATTCGCTAGCTCAGCAGGTAGAGCACATCCCTTTTAAGGATGGGGCCCTGGGTTCGAATCCCAGGCGGATCACAAAAGACTGAGCGACCCAAAGGTCGCTCAGTCTTTTGTGATCAGTCGCTGCGCTCCTTGTCTACCCCTCCTTTTAATGGTTCCCTTGAGGAACCAATGCATCGCAGAAGCGCTGCCTTCAGCTTCGCTGACTTAGAATGCTGCCATTGGTCGCCTCTATTTAGTTATGAGTTCCGAGTTTCAAGTTACGAGTAAGTTTATAGTAGTTAATGTAACACAAAAATCTTATTTTTGTACAGAAATCTGAAGATGGGATTAAAGTTAAAAATGACCAAATATCAAACCATTACTCACTCACTTCGGCCTCTTTTTCGGGCCGATTCTAAAATTTTGATTTTGGGTTCTTTCCCCTCTGTCAAAACCAGAGAGTATGGTTTCTTTTATGGGCATCCACAGAATCGTTTTTGGCCTTTGCTTGAACGGATTTTTGGTGTGAAACTTAGCACCGATATTGAAGAAAGAAGAGCTTTTCTATTACAACACCATCTCGCCCTCTACGATGTCATCTACCGTTGTGATATCATTGGCTCAAGTGATGCGAGCATTCAAAACGCAGTTCCCTCGGATTTAAGTCCAATTTTAAAAGAAGCGGATATAAAGCAAATTTTCTGCAACGGCGGTACTGCTTATCGCTATTATAAAAAGTATCAGGAACAGCAAACCGGATTTAAAGCCATTAAACTGCCCTCTACAAGTCCTGCCAACGCAAGATCTTCTATGGATGATTTGTATCAAAAATGGAAAATAATTAAAGAATATCAATTAGAAATAGCAGATACGATATAATCATTAGAATTAGTTAATGATAAATAGGTAAAACAATAACGTGTGAATGAAAACAAAACTGATTATTATGACATTAGCACTCCTCTCCTCTCTCGGATGCACAAACGCACAGAAAAAAGAACTTGTCTCAGTATCTTATCACCGTTCAGGTATGCGCAGCGATGACTGTACCGATATTAGGGTTAATAAAACCGGGGACACCTATACCCTGGTATTTGAAAAAGGTCGAAATGAAGCTAATACGATTAGTTTTGAGATTGAGAAAAGCAAATTTGATGAGTTGGCAACTATTGTTTTCGGGATGAGCAAACCGCGCAAAGAGCGCCGTATCTATGTCCGCGACTTGATGGAATCCCTTCAGGTATCATTTATTAAAAACGGTAAAACCATTTATTATAATTATAGCATCAATCAACGCAAAGACAAAAAAACTGCTGAATTGGAGGAGCGGGCTATTGATCTTATGTATGATTGGATTGACAGGTACAAAAAACAATTCGAAATTCGCTTTAATTACTCTAAAGGTATTGCAACGCCTACGGCAATTTATACCCACGCAGAACCTGCTGACTTGGTGAAGGATCTCGGTGAATTTATAGAGCGTCTTGACCCGAACCGTGACGAGCAATGTGGCGGAACAAATTACTATTCCCATCGCTGGCGTGCCTTAAAACCCGGTGTAGTTACCGTTTGGCTCTATGAATTGAGCTTAGGACACGACGACGTTAGTAATTTCCCAAAAGACTATGAACCCACCGCCTGCTACATCATAGACAAAAACCTGCATGTGCGCTATTCTAAAGAGGAAACGGAAGCGGCACAGGAAAGATTTAAAAACCGCAAAAAATATAACAGGAGAACAGAGTAATGCTTTTATTAGGTGTAGGAGAAGAACGAGGTTGGCTTATGTCAACATTTAACCTGACCTATCCGGTCGGATGGGACAAGATCTGTAAAGCTGTAAGTATGGCTTACGGGTATTACGATAATGTAGAGGTTTTAGTAGATAACGAAGTAATCGACATTTCCTCAGCAGAGGAGATTTTAGAACTTGAAGAAGCAGGAACAATGACAATCCGCGGGATATCGACAATCCTTAAAGTCCCGGTTATGATAACTTTTTTCAATCAGCTTCAAACCGTAAATGTGACCCTGCCATGTACGGCAGGCGAGTTTGAGAAGGATGATTATCAGAAGCTCAATATGTCGCTGGGTCAATTTATGGACAGTTTGGAGTTGGCGATGTATCGTTGATTTACAACTATAACCTAAGGCAGAAAAGCAGAAACCACGTTAATATTTATTTTATAACAATATGAGAATCCAAAAGTTATTTTTAGTTATTGCCCTTATAAGCCTATGCCCTCTTATGTATGGGCAGACTGACAATAATGGTCAATCTCAAAGTGTAGAGAAAACTATACAAGACATCAGAAAAGAGTATAACCTTGTGAAGTCGCAAATCGCTACCCTGGAGAAAGACGGCTATGCCGGCGAACTATTTTGCCTGCACACTATCGACAATAAGTATGGAAAATCCTATCCCGGAGTTGGAGTGTATCGGGGGGAATTATTTTTTTATTACGAAGCAGAGGGAGGCTATCCACCAATTTTGCGTATGGTCATAGAGAAAGTTAATTCGGCAGGGAAAACAATTTACTTTGAGGCCCTTTACAGTAAGGAGAGTGAAGTGTTGTTTGTTTTTGAAAAAAACGAGTACGACGACAATATTGCCAAACGCTTCTATTTTCAGGATGGCTCCATTGTTAAATACAGCGAAAATAATGTGGATATAAAATTGGATACCATATCGGATGAGAATATTTGGATATTTCGTGCGGCTTCGGCTCACAAGACAAGATTTGATATCTTTTTTGAAGTAGAATAAACATTTAAAACCATTTAATAATTATAAGACAATGAAAAATAATAGGAAATTCCTTATCATGCTTGCGCTGCTTTTTATGACGGTGATTGGAGCGACATCATGTACAAATGCACAAAAGGAAGTAGATGTAAAAGCACTCTTCAGTTTGATGCCTGCTGAGGCTTTTATTATGACAGACGGGGATACGCCTGCCGAGTTGGAAGAATATATGACGGTATGCGACAATGAGAACAGATACCTCAGATTGGAGTTTGAAGACCAGGTAACTTGGGAAATGTGCTATTGGGACCTGAAGGATGGCAACAAACTAATTGCTGTCAGCTATGTCGGGGGATTCAGTTATTATCTTTACAGCAATGGAGAAATAAATTTCACAACAGATTTTGGAGTAGAAGAGATGTACCGTTCAGTTGAAAACAGCATCGCCATGAATCCTTACGACAATTGGATTGACTTCTATGTTCCTCGTCACGGGACTACTGTTTACATCTCTGTCAATCGTCAGGATTTCTTGATTTATAAATGGGAAAATGAGCAATTTGTACAAATAAGAGATTATCCCACCCAAAACAATACTCACCAGGGACTTGTTGAAGGATTTGCTTCTGCACTTATGAGTGCCGATACAGACCGTTGTCTACAATATGTTGACCCAAGTTATGCTGCATATCAATGTATGGATTTTTTTGAGGAAAATATAGAGGAATTTATATGCGACTTAATTGCAGGCGAAAATGAGCAAGGCCCCATAAAACCCGCAAAACTTAGCGACATCAAAACGGCAATCTACCGCTACACTCCCGATGATGGATTTGCCAATCACATTATTCTTATCGAACTCAATGACGGACGCTCCTACACCTATTACCCTAGTCTGGAAACGATTAAAATTTTCGAAATGCGTGAAAACGGAGAGAATGGAGAACTAATCACCAGAATCCCCTATATCTCCGGCGGGATTGGTTAAGATGCAAATGGAGACTTTACCATTATTTGATAATTCTGCGCTTATAACAAGGGGTTTGGGGCACAAAGTTCCAAGGCTTAAACCACAAAAGTCAGAAAAACAAATAATTAATTTTCCGGGGTAAACAAACGAACAGTATATCTGTTGGTCTTCCAGTAGCCACCGGAAGAAGAGGAGGCGTCGCTACTTCTGAAGGTCATGGCAAACGCGAAGTCTGTGCCCTTTTTCGTTGACGACCAGAAATAGCCATTAATGCCTAAATTTTTACGTAAGCTGCCTTCATAGTAACCGCTTGCTGGGAAATAACGAACAATGTCATTCTCGTTGCCGCTATTCCAGAAGGCACCGTTGTTTTCGGTGATATCGTCAATGGTTACGGAAGATGATACCCTTCGAGAGGTAATCGTCATATGAGTATTATTGCCGTCGCTTATATACTCATATTTCCAGGCAGAAACCATATCGGTACCTTTATAACGAAGAGCATAAGAAACATTGTTTCCGGGATGGCTGAAATCACCGGTCATAGTAATATTTTGACCCTGAACTACGACGAGTTCAGTAACACCATTGGAAGGAGGTGCAGAATCGAAGCGAACGCAATAAACTTGGTTAGCATATAATGGAACGATACCTTGCCACTCTTCTATGCTCGGCAGGTGATAACCGGAAATTATCTTGTTGGTATTGAAGTGAGTAACCGCATTACTCCAATTAAAATAGCCACTGACTTCGCAAGCAATCAGGTCAGTTACAAAGCCGGTGCCTGCCTCATTCACATTATACTCGGCAACATAGTAGAGCGGGGTGGTTATATCTGCCCAGCCGCTGCTTACTGCACCTGTGTAGCGATGTCCTGCGACATAGTCTTTTCCGAGAGCAACACTCTGAGTACACTGGTACAATTTATCGCCTTTCAGTCTTATGATTACCTTGCCGTTTGCAGTAATCTTTGTTACGGCAGGATCAAAAGCGAGGAAAGCGAGCAGGCTGTGTTTAGCGAGCGAGGAGGTAACGTTGCTTACATCAAGTGACACGGATTCGAATACTCCCGATGCAGTCTCTACCGTATAAACCAATTGATGGAGCTTCCCTACCTCTTTCGGAACACTACTGAGATCCAGTTTTATGATGCTGCTCTTCAAGGTCAAATTAAAAATCTGAGTGATGGAGTGAGTCTCTTCGTCGAATAATAGCAGCTTGTTACGAAGATGCGCAGTTGTACTATCTCCATTTTGTCTCTGATCCCAGAAGTTGTCGGGAAATTTTACATTGCCGTCATGATCCAGCGTGATGACATTCCCGGGATAGTAGGCCTTGTAGGTGGTGGCCCCCGGTACCTCTTCTCCGGAAAAAGTGCAGCCGGTTCCGGTCCAGCCAAATTTCTTTCTTCCTATATAGGTTTCGCCATCATATCCGGCAAGCAAGAGTGTGTCACCGGTCTGCCATGAAAGTTTGAGAGTTGTGTCATTGTATGCGACACGGGTCTCAGGCGGGATCGTTGCGCTGATAGTAACGATCTTTCCCTCTTCCTTCTCAAGTTCGGGAAGAGGTTCACGCGTACAACTTATCACGGATAAGGCTAGTAATGCAAAAATATATAGTTTGAATTTCATATTTATTTTTGTTTAAGTTGTCAGATGTTAATGATCATCTGTCGATTTATGTAGCTTGTGAGTCGAGTCCCCTAAGTCAAGAGACTCCATCAGTTATCGATTGTTGGAAGCCCATGGCTAACAGCCAACAGCTAATAGCCACCCACACCTACCACGCATCTCCACCATCTCCGATACCTGGCAATTCGGCACCAGAACTACCCTGGAGGATGTTTTGGCTCAGTTCAACTTCAATTACTTCTATACCGGGTGCGGTATATTGTTCATCAGATTTTAATTTTTTTGTGTTCATAATCA
>ERZ795058.5870-NODE-5870-length-10888-cov-21.686883_pt1 | contig 10888 bp, 8 predicted proteins | sample MGYA00375142_ERZ795058 | MGnify/ENA primary metagenome ERZ795058 (study PRJEB30187, sample SAMN05720210) | activated sludge metagenome | isolation source: anaerobic digester from wastewater treatment plant | place: Japan | collected 2015-04-20 ...
TGCCGCGGTAGACGAGCATGGCGTCGGCTGACAGGATCGCGCGGCCGGTTTGCTCAGCGAGTTGCTGGGCAACAGCGCTCTTTCCGGTAGCAGTCGCGCCTGCGATGAACCAGGCGGCGGGGGAAGCGTTAATGGCGATGGCCATGCTTTCTGTCGTGAATCCACTGGGTGAGGATGAAAAGGAAGACGCCGCAGCAAATTGCGGAGTCGGCGACATTAAAGGCCGGGAAGTGGTGGTGACCCCAGAAGAAGTCGAGGAAGTCGACCACATAGTTGAGGCGGATGCGATCAATCAGGTTACCGAGAATGCCGCCCACGAGCAGGGCGAAGGTGAAGCGACCGCCCCACAGGTGGCCGAAGAGTTGGCGGCGCCGCCAACACAGAAAGGCGAGCGTGAGAAGCGAGAAGCCGATGAGGAAGAGGTGACGCCCGGCGAGCATGCCCCAGGCGGCACCCCGATTCTCGACGTAGGTGAGGCTGAAAAAACCGGGCACGATCGCCATCGAGCCAATCGGCTTGAGGTGGACGACGGCCCAGTATTTTGTCAGTTGATCGACTGCGGTCAGCAGGGTGACAAAGAACAGGACACGCATGGGCGCTTACCTGTGGCGGCCACGAGGGGACATGCGCCGTTCCATCTCGGACTGACACTTGACGCAGTTGGTAGCAAAGGGCAGCACCGCAAGGCGCGGCTTGCTGATCAGTTCGCCGCACATATCACAGATGCCGTAGGTGCCTTTTTCGATTGAGCGCAGTGCGTCGTCGATATTGGCGATATCACGATGCTGGCTGCCGACCTGCTCCAGCGTCTGGAGGCGCATGAAGGCATCGGTGCCGTCCTCTTCTGGATTGATCTCGTCATGGCGCTGCAGGGCGGCGTGACGCATGGCTCCAGATTGGCCGGTGATGCGGTCGCGCATCGCCAGCAGCTCGGCCTTGAACTGATCGAGGTCGCCCTTGTTGAAGTGCGGTTTTCTGGTGCGGGTCGCCGCAGGACGCGCCGGCGCTTTGGGGGTAGCGGCAGGCGGGGGCACCGCCGGAACGGGCGCCGCGATTTTTTCAACCGGCGGCGTGGCGGGCGGAACTGCTTTAGACGCGGGTTTCTTCGTGGCGGTCTTGGCCTGCGGTTTGGGTTTGGCGACAGGCTTCGCCGCTGAAGGGCGCACACTCTTTTTCACTGCGGCCTTGGCTTTGACCGGGGGCTTAACCACCGTCTTAGCCGTTGCCTTGGCTTTGGCCGGGGCTTTAGCTTTGACCACAGCCTTAGTCTTAGCCGGAACTTTGACTTTGACCGGGGGCTTCGCCGCAACTTTGGTTTTAACCGGAGTTTTGGCTGCGACTTTAGCCTTAGCCTTCACTGGGGTTTTAGCCTTGGCCGGGGTCTTGGCCGGGGTCTTGGCTTTCGCCGGGGTTTTGGCTTTCACCGCGGCCTTGGCTACCGTTTTGGTTACAGCCTTGGTCTTCTCCTTCACCGGAGCGGATTTTTTAACCGCCGGCGATTTCTTGCTCTGTGAACCGGACGCTTTCGACGCCGTCTGTTTTTTGACAGCCGGTTTCTTGGTCGGGGCGGCTTTGGGTTTGCTCTTTTTGGCTACCGTCATGTTTCACCTCTTTCTTCCTCTCTCTGGAAAGGTTCTGGCATGTAAAAATCGCCGTGGCTTCCGCGAGTGGCTCCGTAGTATACGGGAACTGTAAAAAATAGCAAGGTACAAAACTCCTAACTTTCGGGCGTACCGTTGATCCAGGCGCGGACCACCTCGTCAAGGGGCAGGATGGCATCGATGCTGCCGGTTTCGTTCCCCGCGAGGCTGGGCACCTCGACCGAATCGCCGACCGCCTTGCCCTCTAGGTTCTGGGCCAGGGGTGCCTTGTTGGAGATGATGTTCAGGTGCTCGTCACGATCCCATTCGCCCAGGATGGTGTAGGTCCGCTTTGAACCGTCTGCCATGCGCAGCACGACGGTGGTACCGGGGCCGGCCTTGTCGCACGGTGCGTTGGAAAAATCGCTGCCCTTGACCTGCTTGAGTTCCCGCTGCATCTCGTCCTGGCGCGTCAAGAGCTGGCGCTGAAAATCTTTGGCCGCCTGATACTCGAAGTTTTCGCGCAAGTCGCCGTAGCTGCGGGCCGTCGCAATGTCCTGACTGTTTTTGGGTAGCTCCTCTTCGACCAGACGCTTGTAGAGGAACTGACGTTCCTTGAGAGAACGCCAGGAGGTTCGGCGCACGGCGTCTTGGGGCTGCGGCGCGACGACACGTTTACGGTCGGCCAGCGAGGGGTCAAGTTTCAACATGCGCCTCAGCAGCGTATGGTGGGTGACGGGATCCCAAGCTGGCGAGGCCTGTATGCGTTCGAAGACGAACTGCCGCTGCGGCGTGTCCAACTCGGCAAAGATCGCCTCCAGCCACTTGCTCTGCTCGAAAAGTGATTTGAGGCTGTTCTGCATACGCAGGGCTTCGCCAGAGAGGCGTCCTTCCGCCAAGGCGATCGCGTGGTTCAGCAACTCGCTCAACGGCGGCAAGTCCCAATCGGCAGTCTCGGCGCGGAAGCGGAAAACCCAATTGACCAGCGTGGGCGGGGCTTTGGGCTGGGCCAGCAGATTACGGCAGGCCACAACAGTTTCGGGAAGCTCTTTGAGGGAGACCAGCACCTCGCTGAGCAGGCTGAACGGCATGCGGCCAAGGCTGCCAAGCAAGCGTTCTGCGGCATCGCCGCCCCCGGCCAGCAGGAAGGCGACCAGTGCCGAAACATCGCGTACGCCGAGGGCTTCGGCGGCCTCGATGTAACGGTCGCGCTCCCAGAGATGGTCACGCATCTGCTCGACCGGCGGAGTGGAAAAACCGAGTCGGCTGACAACAACGGCCAAGCGCGCGTAGAGCGCGGCGTCGGTATTGTGTGCGCCCTTTATGGCGAAGGCGAGCCGCTCTTCGAGCACACCGCGCTGTGTCTCATCAAGGTCGGCGATGGGGCTGGCCGCGTCCAGTTCGTTAACATCGTTCAGGATTTGGGTCGAATCGGTCAACGCGGCGAAACGCGAAAACCATGCGTTGCCATACGATTCCGGCTCGGCAAGCAGGCGCATGGACTCGGAGCGCTTGGTCGGGATAACGACCAGCGGATTGTTCTTGAGCGCCTTGCGAGCCGCGTCCCAAAAGCTTTTCCAGTCGGCGGCGGCGACAAACCCTTGGCGCATGAGCGTTTCTTCGAGCCGTGCGACGGGCATGTCGCCAAAGCTGCGCAACGCGCATACGACGAGGTCTCCGGGTTGTTCGGCCGCCATGCGTGCGACAGCCTGCGGATCATTGTGCCGCCGCGTCAGCAGATGGTCGTGCGGGGCGCGGTCGAGCGATTCACTCGCAGTGGCAAAGGTCATTGCATGGTTGGGTTTGCCGGCGAAGTCGATAGTGACGCGCTTGTAAAAATCGTCGAGTCGCTTGACAGTGCCGATTCCCCAGGCGGGATCAAGCACCAGCGTGCCGGGCTTCAACGCGAGCAGGCGATCCAGGCGGCGGAAAGATTCATCAAGCGGAATATCGCCGAACGTCACACTCTCGATCAGGGCCGAAACCAAGCGATCTTTGCTGGCTCTCTTGAGCAAGTCGCGCAGGTCGGTGGGAGTCAAGGCCCCGGCAAGCTGCGCGACGCGGTCCTTCATCGCGAGGTAGAGGCCGGGGAACTCCGTTCGGTCGGTGAGTTCATCGAGCAGCACCATCGTCCACTCCTCGGCTTTGGCTTTATTGACAAGCTCGCAGGCGTGGATCTGCGCCAGAAGATCGGCCACAGGCATGGGGCGTTGTTCCAGCAGGGCAAGAAAATCACTCTCGTTTGCGGCATTCGTCATGGGGGCTTCCATTCATCGATCCTCGGTTCCACATGAAAAGATCGGGTAGATTACCAAAAACCGATGCAAAAGGGAAGAACGGCGTGGACACGATTCAACGCCGAGGCGCGATGCCGTTCCGGTTTTAATTGTTTGTGGGTCCGTCCTCTTATACAATGTTGTCACTCTGGCTGAGAGGGGGGCGTTTTTGAAACCTAGCGGGAGGAGAAGTAAGGAAAACGCGATGAAGCTCATGATAAGGCGTATATTGGTTTTTGCCGCTCTTGTGGCAGTGGCTTTTACAGGCCTCGCCGAGAAACTGCCGCCGCTGCCTGAAGGGGCGTTCACTTACGTGGTGATTCCCGATACGCAGCTCTATCGGGGCGGCGGCACGTATGACCGGAAGGCGGGGCGTCCGCGGACGGGGCCCACGCGCAATCCGGCGTTTGAGTCGCGCGTGGACTGGATCGCAACGAATATCGAAAAGGAGAATATCGTCTTTGTTTCGCATGTGGGCGACATCGTGGACATCATGAACGAGGAGCAGTGGACGTTCGCCTCCAACCTGATGGCTCGTCTCGATGGCAAGGTGCCGTATGGCATCTCGCCCGGCAATCATGACATCGCAAAGGGTTCGTCAGAGGAGTTCAACCGTTATTTCCCGCGTGCGCGTTACGAAAAGAACGCTTGGTATGCGGGTGGATTCGATGGCTTTGAGATTCTCGACGGTAAGGAGCGGAGGCCGGAAATCGTCTCGGCCGGAAACGCCAACAGTTGCCAGCTCTTTGCATCGGGCGGTATGCAGTTCGTGGTGCTGCACCTCGAGTGCAACGCCCCGGCGCCTGTTCTCATGTGGGCGGACGGGATGTTGAAGAAGCACGCCGACCGCAAGGCCATTATCTGCACGCACATGTACCTCGGCTACAAAACGAAGGAGATCGACCAAGTACGCCGCACGGATCCGCGCCGCCCGGACGAGTGGTTCGGCGTGATGGACTGGACGAAAAGCCTCGGCGAGAAGGGCGTTCCGGCCACAACGGCATGGGAAACGTGTTTCTCGAAGCACGCGAATCTGATCTTGATCGTAAGCGGCGACCAAAGTCTGGCGATCTGCTGGCGGGAAAAACAGAAGGGCGTACACGGCAATACGGTTCATGCCACGCTGCAGGACTATCCCCGTACGGCCGACGATCAGGATTGGCTGCGGCTCTATCGGTTCCGTCCCGCCGAAAAGAAAATCGAGGTATGGACCTATTCGCCCCAGCAGGACAGAGTGTGTGACAGCGTGAGTTTCCGCAAGGATCGCGCCCACCACCAGTTTACGCTTGATCTGGACTGACGGCGGGTACGCAAAGACTCCGTCTTAAAAAAACAGGACCGCCGCAAGCATCGTGTACGACTTGCGACGGCTCAGGTCGACATGAAAAACAAGATGGCGCGCCCACGGAGAGTCGAACTCCGCTTCCAAGGATGAAAACCTTGTGTCCTAACCGATAGACGATGGGCGCGAAATAGGCATTCAAGTTAGCAAAAGAGGTGCCGCATGGCAAGAGTGCAAATTGTCGTTTCGCGATCCCGCGATCCCGTTTCGTATCCGAATAGCCGCTTTTTTCACTTGTCGGCAGGCGGAATGATTTGTACCATGTTGCGCCAACTTTACCGCTGCTCATGCCCGGAGCTTGGGCGGGCCGCTAGAGTGGCAAAAAGACCAAGCATGGAGACCTCGAAATGTCCTGTAAAAGAACCGCAAAACGCGCGTGTAAGACGACTGTAAAGACGAAAGCCGCCAAGGCATCCGCCGCCAAGTATCCCACCCGGCACGAAGAGCTGATCAAGTGGGTGAATGATTTTGCCAAATTGACCCAGGCGAAGAATGTCCACTGGTGTGACGGTACCAAGAAGGAGTACAACGCGATTTGCGAGAGCATGGTCGAGAGCGGCGCGTTCGTCAAACTCAATCCCAAAAAGCGCCCGGGATGCTATCTGGCCCGCTCGCACTGGTCGGATGTGGCGCGCGTCGAAAACCGCACGTACATTTCCACGGAGAAGCGCGAGGATGCCGGCCCGACGAACAACTGGGTGGCTCCGGACGAGTTGAAGAAGACGATGACCGATCTCTACAAGGGGTGCATGAAGGGCCGCACGCTGTATGTGATTCCCTTCTCGATGGGACCGATCGGCTCGCCCATCTCCAAGATCGGCGTCGAGCTGACCGACTCGCCCTACGTTGTGGTCAACATGATCATCATGACCCGCGTCGGCACGAAGGTGCTGAAGCAGTTGGGCAAGGACGGCGAGTTCATCAAGTGCCTGCACTCGGTCGGCGCGCCGCTGAAGCCGGGACAGAAGGATGTGCCCTGGCCGTGCGCCCCGCTTGAGAAGAAGTACATCTCGCACTTCCCCGAGACGAGCGAGATCTGGTCGTTCGGTTCGGGTTACGGCGGCAATGCCTTGCTTGGCAAGAAGTGCTTGGCGCTGCGCATCGCCTCCAGCCTCGCCCGCAAGGAGGGGTGGCTGGCCGAGCACATGCTGATCCTGAAGCTCACCTCGCCGGAGAACAAGGTGCATTACATCACGGCGGCTTTCCCGAGCGCGTGCGGCAAGACCAACCTCGCCATGATGGAGCCGCGCCTCCCGGGCTGGAAGGTCGAGACGATCGGCGACGATATCGCGTGGATGAAGATCGGCGCGGATGGCCGTCTGTATGCGATCAACCCCGAAAGCGGTTTCTTCGGTGTGGCGCCGGGAACCTCGATGGACAGCAACCCCAACGCCATGCGCACGATCACGAAGAACACGATCTTCACGAACTGCGCGCTCACCGACGATGGCGACATCTGGTGGGAGGGCATGGGCGTGCCGGCACCGGCGCACGCGATCGACTGGCAGGGCAACGATTGGACGCCTGATACGGTCGACAAAGATGGCAAGAAGGTCAAGGCCGCGCATCCGAACGCCCGTTTCACCGCGCCTGCCGCGCAGTGCCCGGTGATCGCCGACGAGTGGGAAGATCCCAACGGCGTGCCGGTTTCCGCCTTCCTGTTCGGCGGTCGCCGCCCGACTGTGATCCCGCTGGTGAACCAGGCCAAGGATTGGACGCATGCGGTGTTCATGGGTTCCGCCGCCGGTTCCGAAACCACCGCGGCCAACCTCGCCGAGGTCGGTGTGGTGCGTCGTGACCCGATGGCGATGCTGCCGTTCTTCGGCTACAACGCGGGCGACTACATGCTGCATTGGCTGACCATGCCGCTGCGCACGGATGTGAACAAGCTGCCCAAGGTGTTCTTCACAAACTGGTTCCGCAAGGACGAAAAGGGCTTCATGTGGAATGGCTTTGGCGACAACATCCGCGTCTTGAAGTGGGTCTGTGAGCGCATCGAAGGCAAGGGCAAGGCGGTGGAGACGCCCATCGGCTTCCTGCCGACGCCCGACGCGATCGATATGACCGGGTATGTCGATCCGCAACGTAGTGCAGCCGAGATGAAGAAGACGATGAAGGATCTGCTCTCCGTGGATGTCGAGGGCTGGAAGAAGGAGATCGAGGCCGTCGCGGAATCGTACAAGCCGTTCGGCAACCGCATGCCGTACGCACTCAAGGCGAAGTTGGCCGAAATCAAAGCCGCGTTGGAAAAATAATCCAGACGTCGCGCCTTTTATCAGGGTGGCCGGGGGATGCCCCGGCCACCCTTTTTTGATTTCGGTCAGGAATCTGAAACCAAACCGTGCAGTATTCTGCTTGATCATCACGTACCGGTTTTTCTATCATCCCAAGGCATGGCTATGAAAATTCTTGTTGTTGGCGGCGGCGGACGCGAGCATGCGATTGCGTGGCGTCTCGCACGCGATACATCCCGCCCTGAGATTTTTTGCGCACCGGGCAATGCCGGCACGGCGTCCGGTGCATGCAACCTGCCGATCCAGGCCGATGATATCCCGGCCCTGCTGGCATGGGCGCGAGAGCACCAACCGGACCTCACGGTGGTCGGTCCTGAAGCGCCGCTCTGCCTCGGCATCACAGATGCTTTCACCGCAGCCGGGCTGCGCGTCTTCGGTCCGAGTCAGGCTGCCGCACAGATGGAGGGCAGCAAGCGTTTCGCCAAGGAGATCATGAACGCCGCAGGTGTGCCGACCGCCCGTGCGCTGGTCTTCGATGATGCCGAAGCCGCCGTGGCGGCACTCCCCTCTTTCTCTCTGCCGGTGGTGATCAAGGCCGACGGCCTCGCCGCAGGCAAGGGTGTGGTGATCGCCCAGACCCGTGACGAAGCGGCGGACGCGATTCGCTCGATGCTGGTGGACGCCGTCTTTGGCGCGGCTGGCGCAGAGATTCTGATTGAGGAGTTTCTGGAGGGCGAGGAGGCCTCGATCCTCGCTCTGGTCGACGGCGAGCATGCGGTGCTGCTACCGCCATCGCAGGACCACAAGCGCGTCTCCAACGCCGATCAAGGCCCCAATACCGGCGGCATGGGTGCCTACTCGCCGGCCCCGGTGGTCACCCCTGACCTGCTGCCGACCATTAAAGGGCAGGTCATCCTGCCGGTCGTGCGCGAACTGCGCCGGCGCGGCATCGTTTACAAGGGTGTGCTCTACGCCGGACTGATGATCGGCCCCAAAGGTATTTCCGTTCTGGAGTTCAACGCACGTTTCGGCGATCCAGAGACCGAGGCCGTGCTGCCCCGCATCGGCGGCGACCTCATCCCCGCGCTCGAAGCCTGTATCGACGGTACGCTGACCGACGCGCATGTGCAGGTCCGCCCTGAAGCCGCAGCCACCGTGATTCTGGCCTCCGGCGGTTACCCCGGATCCTACCGCAAAGGTTTGCCCATCTCCGGACTCGATCAGGCCGCCGCTGTGGATGACGCCATCGTCTTCCACGCGGGTACCGCCTTGAAGGACGGTCAGGTCGTCACCGCAGGCGGACGCGTACTCGCCGTCACCGCGCTGGGCGCCGATCTGCGTGCCGCCGTGGGCCGCGCTTATGAGGCTGCGGCCAAGATTCACTTTGATGGCGTACACTATCGTACGGACATCGCCCACCGCGCTTTTGACCGGACGTGACGGGCGAGGCGCTTGTAAAACTTAGGAGACTTTACACATGTCCACACCTCTCGTCGGTATCGTCATGGGCAGCGACTCAGACTGGCCGCTCGTGCAGAAGGCCGCCGCCATGCTGGAGTCCTTCGGCGTCGCATTTGACGTGCGCGTCATCTCCGCACACCGCACACCGGAACTCGCCTCTGATTACGCGGCCAACGCCGAAGCGCGCGGCCTCAAGGTCATCATCGCGGCGGCCGGCGGTGCCGCCCACCTCGGCGGCGTGCTCGCCGCCCACACGGTCCTCCCGGTGATCGGCATTCCGGTCGCCGGCGGTGCGCTCAACGGCCTTGATGCGCTCTACGCCACGCTCCAGATGCCGGCCGGTGTCCCGGTCGCCACCGTGACGCTCGGCAGCGCGGGCCCGGTCAACGCCGCCCTGCTCGCTGTCCAGATCCTCGGCACCGCCAATCCAGAGTTGCGCGAGAAATTCCGCGCCTACAAGGACGGCCTGAAGGACAAGGTCGCAGAAGGCAATGCCAGGGTGCAGTCAGAATTTAGGAGTTAGGATTTAGGAGTTGGGAGTTGGGAGTTGGGCCTGAGGTCCGGGCTCGCGAAGCGCAATGAAACCCTGAGACCTTGAAACCACCAGCTTTTGCGCCTCTGCGCGAAAAACTCCTAAATCCTAACTCCTAAATGACACCTCCGCGCATGGCGCGGGGGTGTCACAGCGCGGCGAGCAGTTCGCGAATCGCCCGTTCGCGCGCCTCGATGGATTCGCACAGACGGAACTGCACGCGGGCGCGGTTGAGATTCTGCTCCGGCTGGCGGATCTTGAAATAGACGCTGCCAGCCAGATAGTCTTGGAAGAAACGCAGTCCCAGTTCAAACGTAATCAACCGGATTGCGTCGTACAAGTAAAGGCGGTCTGCCTCGGTCAGGAACGCGCGGGCGTGTTTCATGTAGCCCTTGCAGAACGCGGCGCAGAGGTCGAGATCAAACACCACCTTGCTGAGGTTCTGCTCCTCCTCGCCTGCGGGATTACAGATTGAGCGCAGGGCGTCGCCGAAGTCGTAGTGGATCAGGCCGGGACTCACGGTGTCGAGGTCGATCATCGCCGTGCCTTTGCCGGTGAAATCATCGATCATGATATTGTTGACCTTGGGATCGCCGTGCATCAGCCGCAATGACAGCTCACCCCTCTGCAACGCGTCTTGCAGCGTACCGGCGAACCCGCGTCGATTTTCGATGAACTTCGCCATGCGGCGCGCCTCCATCGACGCATTGAGCCGCTTCTCGGCCAGCGGCTCGTTCTGGAGCGTTGCGTCATACTGCGCCATATAGTTGGGCGTGATGTGAAACCCCGGCAGCGGATCGATGATGTCTGCGGGATCCAGATCCGAGACCAGCCAGTGGAAATGCCCCAACACGGCACCGCACTCCGCCGCATGCTCGGCATTCTGCGCCTCGTCGTAAGCGGTGGCCGACGCGATTTTCGTGATCACGCGCCAGATGTCGCCGGTCTCGTCCACGAAATAATCTTCGCCGGTACGCGTCTTGACGATACGCGGCATCTGCCATACACGGTCCGTCCGACCAGCTTCGGCCTCGGTCTCCAGCTTGGTGTGCACATGCGCTGTCAGTCGGTGCAGGTTGCGCATGATCACCTCGGGCTGCGGAAAGACCTTGCGGTTGACCCGCTGCAAGATCACCTGTTCCTCCGCAAAGGTATTGCGGAAGATACCCAGAAAGGTATCGTTGACGTTCCCGCTGCCTGTCGGGTTGATGGTAACCAGCCGGCCCGATATCTCGAACTGGCGCATCATCAGAGACAATTCCATTCGCATCACTTCCTTGTTACTACGTAATGACAGGCATTTTTCACGATTTGCGCACAAAACGCAACCCCAAAAAACCAGGGCGGGGTGGGGCTTCGGTTTTATTGCGGTGTTCCGCTCATGCGGACGGGGATGATGTCCCCCTTATCGTTGAAGTACATGCGGTCGAGGCAAACCACACGGTGGTGCGCAGACAGCGATG
>ERZ795058.5874-NODE-5874-length-10882-cov-5.592316_pt1 | contig 10882 bp, 8 predicted proteins | sample MGYA00375142_ERZ795058 | MGnify/ENA primary metagenome ERZ795058 (study PRJEB30187, sample SAMN05720210) | activated sludge metagenome | isolation source: anaerobic digester from wastewater treatment plant | place: Japan | collected 2015-04-20 ...
TTTAAAACCCCCTTAATTAACAACCACATACGCGAATAATCAGAGATTTTAAGAATATTAGTCATCAGATAAAAATTCTTATGTATATTATCAAATCATTTCTTTCAAAGAGTTCTCTAATAATAAATATCAGCCCTCATCTGTCCATCTGTGCATTTATGAATTAATTCAAATTCAGTTTAAGATTCTCTATTTCTTCATCTGTACACATCTGTAAATCTATGAAAATACTTGTCTTGAATTTTTTGTCGAAATTACCTCCATATTCTTCACCTTCTCTTTTTATCAAAATAGTAAACAATGTATTATCTATTATTCCGTCAAGGAAGCAGTCATTTGGATTAGATGTTTCTTCCCTTTTATCCTCAGCATTTTTCATTACTTCTTTGTAGAATTCCACTATATCCTCCATTTTTTCTTCCGAAAGGCATACCAGATGAAACCTTGAAGGGTCCGTATATGTATATACGCCCTCCTGTTCGCCATATATTTCACTTCCGGGTACGATAGGGACTAAATCCTTTCTATATCCCTCTGGAATAGCAGCTTCATTGATTATTCCCGTATTTGCCTTGTCTATATCTATTTTCTTAGCACTGCCTGATTTTATTGTATCTTTATTCTGTGAATCACCTTTGTCATTTTTTTCGCTGCTTGGCGCATTCTCATTACTGCCGGTTTGCTGACTGCCGGCCGGTTGCCCTGACTGCTTCGCAGCACATGCAGCCAATGCAAAGATCAAAAGTACTGTTGCTATCAAAATTAATATTCTTTTCATACCCCTTATTCCTCTCCTTGCAATCGATTGTTTCTCAAAGGAATTTGATTGCCAGGCGCAAAGGTTATCAGTTAACTGAATAAGCATAGTAACCTAATAACCTTGGAGCCTGGCACTAATTTACTAATTTAAATATACGCTTGTATGTGGTTTAATTCGGAGATACTATTATCACAGCTTTTAAGGCATTGTTCCAAAAAACAGTGTACCCGAGGTTTTCCAGTACGGGTCTTAGAGGCAGTAAGGTTCGGGAATTTATAGATACGGGTGCCACATCTAGTGTTTGTTTAACTCCGTTTACATAGTAATCCTTCTTGTTTAACCACATGGAAATATTGCTGCCGTTTAAATCGATTGTTATTTTTTTCTCGTCCTGAACCCATCCTACCTTTCCGCCCAGGGACTCCATTATGGCTCTTATGGGCAGCACTGTCCTGCCTTCAATTACTGCAGGCTTTGTACCGTATCCGGGATCTATTTCCTTTTCAACACCGTTTACATACATTTTGGGATTGTCCAACTGAAGTATCACTGAAATTGCGGGTATTTTCCCATCCTCTGAAACAGGAACAATGTCGCTAAGCATATCGGGGATAGCCGGTGCTTCCTGAGGTTTTACCGCTGCCGCTTTTGCATCGTATAACAATTTTACTTCGCCATCGGACAGCGCTCTGTTATAAATCCTTACCTCATCCATCATTCCATTGAAAAAAACGGTAGAATCTGCAGCTAATATACCGATAAGTAAATTTTGATTGTTGCAATATAAGCTGCTCACTCTTTCTGTTTCTGTTGAATCTGCAAAGACTCCATTTTTATAAAATTTCAAATTGCTTCCGTTCCATGTAACAGCTACATGAGTCCAGTTTTTAATATCCACTACTGTATTGGAGCTAAAATTGTTATAAGAGCTTGAGCTTTCATCTCTCAGAGACACTCCGGGTCTACGATGACCATATTCTAGGATGAGGCGATAGGGTAAATCAGAATAGCTCTCGTCTTTACATAAAATTGTCGTATAAGGGCTGTTGGTGGGATCTTCTTCCCTGTAAATCCACACCGCAAAAGTCAGGCCATCCGTCAGATCCAATGAATCGCTGTCTTTTATATCAATATAGCTTGCACCATCAAACTTAATACCTTTTCCAACCTTGGCATCAACAAAGGTCAGATTGCCTTCTGCGTTGCCGTGATTGTTCTTGCCTGAAAAATCATTGCAGTTGCCTTCAAAAGGATAATATGCCACAAGGCCGTCAGATACTACAGCTGCAGGTGTAATCTGTTGTGCTGTTGTTTCGGTCTGTGTTGATGCTAACGGTTTTCCGTCATATAATAATTTTATTTCTTCATAGGACAGTGCCCTGTTATAAATCCTCAGCTCATCCATCATTCCATCATAAATAGCCGTTGATTGATCGGTAATCATACCGATAATCAGTTCTTCATCGTTGCTGCGCAAGAAGTCTACTTCTGTTGTTTCTTTTAATCCTCCAAGAGCTCCGTTTTCATAAAACTTTATTCTGGTTCCGTCCCATGTAGCCGCCACATGAGTCCAGTTTTGGGTGTCGACTACTATTTTATTGGCGCTATAGCTCTTGCTCCAACTTCTGCTTTCATCTACTAAAGAAACCCCGGGGGTCCTATGGCCTAAAACCAGGTCAAACCTATAGGGTGATAATACGTTTCCGCCTTTATTTAAAATTGGCGTATAAGGTAGTTTAGACTCGACTTCTTCTCTGTAAACCCACACCGAAAAAGTCAGACCATCCGTCAGGTCTAAGGAGCTGCTGTCTTTTACTTCAATATAGCTTGAACCGTCAAATCTTGCAGCTTTTCCGACTTTGCCATCGGCAAAAGTAAACTTGCCTTCTTCAGTGCCGTGATTATTATTACCTGATAAATCATTGCAGTTTCCTTCAAAGGGATAATATGCCACAAGCCCTTTAGATAAATCCGCTGCGGGTTTATCTTCCTGTTGTGCAGCAGGTTCAGTCTCTTTGGGCTTTTCATCCTCTTTAGGTTTTTCGGTCTCTTTGGGCTTTTCAGTCTCTTTCGGAGTTTCGGTCTGTGTTTCTGCCGGCGGTTTTGCTTTGACCAATTCGCTGATATCAGATGCGGATAGAGCGTAATTGTAAATCCTAAGATCATCCATCCTACCCTTGTAAATAGCCGTTGATTGGTCGGTAATCATACCGATAATCAGAGCTTCATTGTTGCATTTCAAGCAATCTGTTCCTTCTGTTTTTACTAAACCTTTGAGATCTCCGTCTATATAAAATCTTGCCTTTTCCCCATCCCATGTAACCGACAAGTGGGTCCAGCGGTTGCTTATATTTATATTATCGGAGCGGAATTCATTACTCCAACTTCTGCTTTCATCTACTAAAAAAATCCCGGGAGTCCTATGGCCTAAAACCAGGTCAAGCCTATAGGGTGATAAGACGGATCCGCCTTTATTTAAAATTGGCGTATAAGGCAGGTTAGACTTGATTTCTTCTTTATTAAGCCACATAGCAAAAGTAAAGCCATCCGTCAGGTCCAAAGAATCGCTGTCTTTTACTTCAATATAGCTTGAACCGTCAAATCTTGCAGCTTTTCCGATTTTGCCCTCCTCAAAGGTTATATTGCCTTCCGCGGTGCCGTGATTTCCCTTTCCGGAAGAGTCTTTCAAATCCCCATCAAAAGTATAATGTGCCACTAACTCTCCCTTGCTTTCCGCCTGTGCATCATGTATGCCGTCAACGGCAAAGACGGACATAAAAACGAATATAAACAGTATGGAAAAAACAAAAATCTTTTTAAACTTCATTTTACTGACCTCCTTAAATTTTTCTTTTAGAATTGCCCTTGTACGATTCATATACATGCAATATTTTGTCTCCTCTCCTCTTCATCTGCCGCATTTCCGCGCTTGTCCTCATTAAATTCAGTGCTGTACTCATATTAAATAAATTCAAAATATTACTCAACACACGAAAGGGTTAGTTTTGAATATATTCTTATAACACCTTCGTGTTAGTTATGTAAATGATAACTGTATTCTTAGTTCACACAGAGCTTAGAGCAATAATAAAAATAGCAAAAGCATTTATGGTAAAAACCAAAATGCTTTTGTTATTTTATATACACTTATTCAGTTTTGATTTATATTTTATCGCCGTATCTGATGAATAATTCCGGGCGGCTGTTTACCTCCAATTTGTCATAGGCGTTTCTTATATGCACTTTTGTGGTATTGAGTTTTATTTCAAGAATGTCGGCTATCTGTGGTGCCGTATATCCTTCAAGCAAAAGCTTTGTTATCTCTATTTCTCTTTTTGTCAAGACATCTAAGCAAATAATTTCAGTAGATTCTTTTTGTTTTGGTAAGGTTCCTTTATCCTTCTGTTCCGAAAGAATATCATTCTCCAAGGATAACTCATCCTCTTGCAAAAGCTCCATATGCAACCGGTTAAAAAGCGGTATGAACATGAAAATTACAGATACGAACAAAAGTGATACCGCCGTCGCCAGAATGTAAAAAAGATTTTCTGTTTGATTTACAAGAAATGAGCCTGCAGCTGCAACCGCTGCTATTGATAATGCAAAAGCAAATAAAAAACCTCTTAACACCCAAATGCTTCTGTATTTCCTGCATATTGAAGCGGTTATCAGCCATTCAAGAATAGTACCAATCTCACAATACCCGAGAAAAATAATTCCTATATCAATAAAGTTAAATCCTGCGCTTTTTGATATCATTATCAAAACAAACCCGCATATGGCAGAAAAAAAATAAATACTTAAAAGATCCATGATTTTTAAAGACATTTTTACTATTAATATATATACCATTACGGCAGCCAAAAATTGACCTGCGTAGAAAAATAAATAACTGCCGGATTCATAAAAGGATTTGTAATGAAGGACTATTACGGCAACCCCGTTAAGGAACTGAACTGCAAATACAATAAGAAAAGCTCCGTACAATGCAATAACAGGCGCATGCTTATATTTTGCTTCGTATTTTATGTTATAATTAACTTTTTCAAGTTTAGTGGTACATATGAAAATACTAATCAGGAGGATAAAGGACAGAGCATTAAAAGCGTAATCTTTAATCCTGGATAGACCGAGAGATGAAATGAACTGCATAATTGCATTTACTGCAATTATATAAACAGCAACTCGTTCCTGCTCCCTGGAAGTTAACTCATATAAAAACAAATAAAAAATACTTAATGTAAAGGCTGCTGAAAATACAGCCATTATTAAAACACCAGAAAGTGTCAAAAATGACAGCCCATTTGTTACAACAATTATAAAACCTGCAAATGTTCCAATAATCCCGAGCTTTGCCACTATAATATAGTTTTCAGCCTTACACAAAAATGTAAGTATAAGTCCGCAAATACCGTATGCTACTATATATACATTCTGAAGTTCAAGCTTGAATTGCCCGTTAATAGACAATACCCCCAGTTTTGGTCCATACCAAACAAAAAGTACCATCCACAGCATGCTTAGAACAATAAAGACCTTATTTGTTAATGTTTTCAACTTTTTTTCATAACCATAATAATACCCTAATAATTATTATATTAGCTCCTAATACTTACTACTTCTATATTCGAGTGAATATTCCTTTAATTTATGACATTATTATCTCAAGAACATATTAGGACATCAGATTTTTCGATAATTCGTTGATATACCAGGCATCGTGCTTTAGAACTTATTTCGGTTACTGCTTTATATGTTTAGTTCTTATGCCTTTTTACCCGGAACTTACAGTAAAGAACAAAGAAGAACAAAGGCGGCTTTGCCGCATTTGCTGCCCATGCGCCTTTTTCGAGTGTGCGAGAAAATTCTGGCGCGGGCACTTAAATTAAAAAGGACTGCAACAGTCCCTTTTAATTCTTATACTAATTTCTGCTCTATAAGCCTTGCAAGATTCCCGGCGTCTTCCTCCAATTTCGTTTTGTCTTCCCCCTCGAGCATTATCCTTACTAAGGGTTCGGTACCGGAAGGCCTTATGAGCACTCTTCCCTTATCATTGAGCTTAGCCTTCAGCTTTGTTATCATATCGGCAATTTCCTTATCCTCCATATACCTTCCCTTATTCTCCTCCTTAACCTTTGCATTGACCAGTACCTGGGGGAAATCTGTCATAATGGCCGAAATATCCGACAGCTTTTTGCCGATCTCCTTTACTATAGCCAATAACTGAAGTGCTGTCAGAAGCCCGTCACCTGTGGTATTATAATCCAGGAATATAATATGCCCGGATTGTTCTCCGCCGATATTGTAGCCATTTGCAATCATCTCTTCAAGTACATATCTGTCCCCTACTTCTGTCCTAACCAGGCTGCATTTCTCCTGCTTCATTGCAATGTCAAGGCCCATGTTGCTCATTACGGTGCCGACTATAGTATCTTTTCTTAATGCACCTTTTCCTTTAAAGTACTTCGCAAATATGGCAAGCATATGGTCCCCATTTATTATCCGTCCCCTGTTGTCAACTGCAATAAGCCTGTCGGCATCCCCGTCAAAGGCCAATCCGATATGGGCACCGGATTCCACCACTAATTTCTGTAAGCCCTCGGGGTGTGTTGAACCGCACTTTACATTTATGTTCTTTCCGTCCGGCTTATTATTTATAACCGCTATTTCGGCGCCAAGATCCGCCAATACGGAAGGGGCCGCTATGTATGATGCGCCGTTTGCACAGTCAACCGCAATCTTTAGTCCCCTTAGGTTGACATCTATGGTTCTTTTAAGAAAATCAACATATCCATGTACTGCATTGTCAATCTCAACCTTCTTGCCAATTTCTGCACCAATTGGATTAAGTATGCTGTTTTCAGGATTCAGCAATAAGCTTTCTATCTTGTCCTCCAACTGGTCGGACAATTTAAATCCTCTGCTGTCAAAGAACTTTATTCCGTTATATTCAAAGGGGTTATGTGAAGCAGATATCACAACCCCCGCATCCAATCCCATATGCCTTGTGAGATATGCTACTGCGGGAGTAGGTTGGACCCCCAGCACCACAGCTTCCGCTCCCATTGAACATATACCGGCGATAAGAGCAGCCTCAAGCATATCCCCCGATACTCTGGTATCCTTTCCTACGGCAATTCTTGGCTTGTGGCGGGTTTCTCCGGTTAAAACATATGCACCTATCCTCCCAAGGTTGAAAGCCAGAGTAGAGTTCAATTCTTTGTTGGCTATTCCTCTTACCCCGTCAGTTCCAAATAAGCGACCCATAGTAAGACCCCTTTCAAGATTTAGTCTGTATTTGTAATGACATTAATATATTATCACATGTTTTCCGGAGTATCTACGCCTATCAGACCCAAACCTGTCTTTATTACTATTCCTACTGCCTTTGTAAGCTGCAGCCTTGCATTCCTGACATTATCATCTGCATTTAATATTGGATGCGTGTTGTAGAATTTATTATAGGCCTTTGCTATCTCCGTTACATTACGGATAACTACAAAGGGTTCATATCTTTCAACCGCTTCTCTGACTGAATCCTTAAATGCCCCCATTAGTTTCACCAGCTGGAATTCATCCTCCGTGGAAAGATAGCTTAAATCGGCTGAATCAGACACATCCCCCGCCTTCCTCAGTATGCTTCTGCCCCGTACATAAGTATACTGAACATAAGGTCCAGAATCTCCGTCAAAATTCAAAGCATCCTCCCAGTTAAACACAACATCCTTCTCCCTGTTGTTTTTCAGGAAGGTATATATAAGCGCCCCCATACCAACCTTCCTTGCAACTTCTTTCTTTTTTTCCAGGTTTGGATTCTTATTCTCTATTATTTCCATAGTCTTATGGATGGCCTCATCAATTACATCCTTTGCAAACACTACATCGCCTTTTCTGGTTGAAAGCTTTTTATCTGCAAACTTTACAAGACCGTGGCCTATATGAACACAATCCTTGGACCAATCAAAACCCATAAGTCCCAAGGTGCTGAAAATCTGGTTGAAATGCAGCGACTGAGTCCCCCCGACTACATATATATTCTTGTAAAAATCATAGGTTCTTTTTCTATAGATAGCAGCAGCCAGATCTCTGGTCGCATATATAGTTGCACCGTCTGATTTCAGTATGAGTATCGGAGGCAGGTTAAATTGTCCCAAGTCCACAATTTTTGCACCCTCGCTGTCTTTAAGCAAATTCTTATCACGAAGCAAAATGACAACCTCATCCATTTTATCACTATAAAAGCTTTCTCCCGCGTAAGAATCAAACTCCACATTCAATGCTTCATAGAGCTTGCCGAATTCTCCGAGGCTTAATTCCTTAAACTTTTGCCACAGTTCGGTTACTTCAGGATCGCCTTCCTCTAATTTTCTAAAATATGCCCTGGCCTCATCCTCTAAAGCCGGATTCTTTTCAGCTTCTTCATGAAATTTGACATATATTCTGAAAAGCTCATTTATAGGTTCCTTCCCAAGGGCTTCTTCATTCACCCATCTTTTATAAGCGGATATCTGTTTGCCGAACTGGGTTCCCCAATCTCCGAGGTGGTTTATTTTTATTGTGTTATAGCCCGAATGCCTATATACCTTTTCAAGTGCATTGCCTAACATTGTATTGAACAAATGGCCTACGTGAAACGGCTTTGCCACATTTACCGAAGAAAATTCAACTATTACGTTCTTACCTTTTCCATCTTCGGAACTTCCGTACTCCCCACCCTTAAGAAGAATTTCCCCTATAAGCTGCCTGATATATTCCTTCCTGTTTACAAAAAAGTTCAGATATCCGCCGGCTGCCTCGGCTTTTTCAACTATGCCGTCAGGCTGAACCTTGCCCGAAAGCTCAGCGGCAATCATATTCGGAGACTTTCTCATAACCTTCGCCAGCTGAAAGCAGGGAAAAGCGTAATCTCCCATATTGGTCTGGGGCGGAATCTCAATAAGACCCATGATTTTATCATGCTCCATATCTATCTGCTTACCTATTTTTTTTGCTATTTCTGTTTTAAAATCCATATATATCCCTCCGAGATTATTTTTATTATGTATAATTGAATAAGAAACCCCGTCTCAATTAAGAGACGGAGTTACCGCGTTACCACTCTAATTAGCCTATAAGGCTCCCTCAAGTCTTTATCGCAGACATACGTCCGGTTTACTTGAAGCAAATGCTTTTTTGACCGGAATCTCTCCGGCTCTTTTCATGGGATCGCGGCTGCCGGGCTTTCACCTTGCTCCGGCTCTCTAAAAGCAACGATACTCACTAATTTTCCGGATCATTGATAAGTATTGATATTTATATTATATTCTATTCAATTATACGTAAATAGTCAATACTCGAAAAAAATCCATCCCGAAAGGAGGATGGAAGATGGCGTTTTCGTTTTTCGGGATGGATTTTAGCAAACTATTTTATACAAGCTGCCCCTCTTATAAGTGCCTCTTTATTCAAAGGAATGACCTTGGCCTTTTTACCGCTGAATATTTCAGTTATTATTTCCATTATTGAGTCTTCCTTTGCTGCACCTGATGCTTTGAGATATGCTCCCAGCATTACAATATTGGCTATTTTGCCTGATCCCAATTCATCCGCTATATCATTTGCAGGTACATAGTATACTTTAATGTCATCTCTTGTGGCTTTTTTGTCTATCAGGGAGCTGTTAATAAAAAGCATACCTCCTGGAACCACATCAGGTTCGAACTTATCCAAAGACGGCTTATTCATTACGATAGCCGCAGTAGCTTCAGTAACTATTGGCGCACCAATAGGATCTTCAGATATTATTACGCTGCAGTTTGCAGTTCCTCCTCGCATTTCAGGACCGTATGAAGGCAGCCATGACACATTCTTTCCTTCTTCCAGGGCTGCTTCAACAAGAATCTTCCCCATAGCCATAACCCCTTGTCCGCCAAAGCCTGCCATTATAATTTCATGTGTCATTATTTCACCTCCTCAATATTTTTGAAGTTTCCAAGAGGATAATAGGGTATCATGTTTTCCTGAAGCCATTTCAACGCTTCTATCGGGGTCTTTCCCCAGTTGGTCGGGCAGCTGGAAAGCACTTCAACAATAGAGAAGCCTTTTCCCTCCATCTGCGCCTGGAAAGCTTTCTTTATAGCTTTCTTAGCCTGAATAATATGCTTTACATCATGCACCGACACTCTTTCAACAAATACTGCTCCGGGAATGGTTGCAAGCATTTCACAAACTCTTAAGGGCTTACCCGCATGATTTTCGTCCCTTCCATAAGGAGCCGTGGTTGCCTTCTGGCCTACAAGAGTTGTAGGAGCCATCTGGCCGCCTGTCATACCGTATATGGCATTATTTACGAATATCGTGGTTATCTTTTCGCCTCTCATTGCTGCATGGACAATTTCAGCAGAACCTATTGATGCCAGATCCCCGTCCCCCTGATAAGTGAATACTGCAGATTTGGGATTTACCCTCTTTATACCTGTTGCGGCAGCGGGAGCCCTTCCGTGGGCTGCTTCCTGCATGTCACAATTAAAATAATCATATGCAAATACAGCACATCCTACAGGAGCTACTCCGATAGCATCATCAAGCAGATCAAGCTCTTCAAGTGTCTCAGCAACAAGCCTGTGTATTATCCCATGAGTGCAGCCGGGACAATAGTGAAAAGGCTTTTCTGTAAGTCCCTTAGTCCTTTCAAATACAACTGCCATTATTTTGCACCCCCTAATATCTTCTTGGCTTCCTCGGCAATAGCCTTGGGAGTCGGGAACATACCGCCTGTCCTACCATAAAAATATACAGGTTTCTTCCCGTTTGCACCTATCTTTACATCTTCAACCATCTGCCCCATACTCATTTCAACTGACATAAAGGCTTTAACAGAGGCTTTTTCTGCTGCTTCCTCAATAGCCTTATATGGATACGGCCAGAGAGTTATAGGTCTGATAAGTCCTGCTTTTATTCCTTCTTTTGCAAGGGAGTTTATTGCATTCTTAACTATTCTTGCAGTTGTTCCGTATGCCGCGAATACTATCTCTGCGCCTTCCAGATTGTAAGTATCAACCCGTACTTCATTCTTTTCGACTTCCGCATATTTATTAAACAAGTCAATATTATGCTTTTCACAATCAGCTGATTCTATGAAAA
>ERZ795058.5878-NODE-5878-length-10878-cov-8.831378_pt1 | contig 10878 bp, 9 predicted proteins | sample MGYA00375142_ERZ795058 | MGnify/ENA primary metagenome ERZ795058 (study PRJEB30187, sample SAMN05720210) | activated sludge metagenome | isolation source: anaerobic digester from wastewater treatment plant | place: Japan | collected 2015-04-20 ...
ATGAGTCAATAAAAAAAGAAATACCCGACCTCTTTTAGAGGTCGGTTTTTGTTTGACAAAAAAGGGTGGGGTGGTAGAGTGAAGATAATAAATATCTACAGTAATGAAAAAGCTTAAGACTTACAATCTGGCAGCCAAAGAATTTTTATTTTGGCAAAGCCAGTGGTCTCTCTGTGGTAGCCACAGCGAGAGAAAAATCAGAAAGTTTTTGTTCAGACATTATCATAACAGGGTAGGATTAAGTTTCAAGAAAGAAAACTACCCTGAGTTTGACAAAAACTTAGATGAGGCCATAAAGAGAATAACCGAGATCTAGGTCTCGGTTTTTTGTTTATTCCTAAAAAGTAGCATAATGAAAGGGTAACGAAGTTATAAACTTTACTTTATTAGCTAATCTAAAAAACATTATGAAAAACAAAATTTTTAAAACATTATTTTTACTGGCCATTGTTGGGCTTTTTACTCAAGTAGACGCTGCCTCTTTGTGTAATTTTACTAGAAAATTAGGCCCCGGGTCTGTTGGGGAAGATGTTCGTTGTTTACAAAATTATTTAAATATTTCTGGTTTTCCTGTAGCCTTATCTGGAGCTGGTTCTTTAGGTCACGAAACTAATAATTACAAAGATTTAACCAAACAAGCCGTTAAGGCTTGGCAAAGAAGTGTTGGCTTGAAAGACGATGGAATATTTGGGGCTAAGTCAATAGCTAAGGCTCTTTCATTATCAAACAATTCTTCTTCGTCCTCCAGCTCAACTTCAAACGGGATAGCTGATGACTTGACCACCGCATCTCTTCGGGCAGAGATTGCCAATCTTAAAAGTCAATTAGCCACCGCTTCAAAAACTACTTACCGAACAGAGGAAGACAAAGAAGCCATTGAGGCTATAAAGAAAGCCATTTCTATGCTTTGGGATGCCGAAGAGCAAATAGAAGAGGCAGAAGATGATGGGGAAAATGTAACTCGGCCCAAAAGAGATTTGGCTGACGCCAGAGAGGATTTCTATGATTCCATAGATTCATATTTTAAGAATAGTTATACTAAGGCCACAGACTTAGCTCTTGATGCTTACGATGGAGCCAGTGATGCATATGAAGATGCCGGTGGGGAAACAGAAGAGGATGAAATAGAGGAATTAATTGATGAAATAGAAGAAATGATTGAAGAAGCAGAAGACGAGATAGATGAAGCTGATGACGACGGGGAAGATGTTGATAGAGCTGAAGATATTTTAGATGATGCCAAAGATGCTTTAGACGAAGCCGAAGATGCTTTTGATGATGAAGATTATGAGTTAGCTGAAGAATTATTAGAAGAAGCTGAAGACTTAATAGATGACGCTATTGATGCTATTGGTGAAAATGATGATGAGGATGAAGCTGATGAAAAAATTGATGAGGCTAAGGATGCCATTGATGAAGCCGAAGAGGAGATAGAAGAAGCCGAAGATGATGGGTTTGATGTTGATGAGGCTTATGATTTATTAGAAGAAGCTGAAGAAAAACTAGAAAAAGCCGAAGATGAATTTGATGATGAGGATTATGATAAGGCGATAGATTATGCTGAAGATGCTATAGACTTAGCCGAAGAGGCGATAGATGCAATTGAAGATTAAACTTAATAATTAAATAAGTATAAGGCACGGAAAATGACCCTTATTAAAGGGTCATTTTCCGTGCCCCCTTGACTAAACTCATTTTAGTATATATAATAAGGAAAAATTTAATAAAGATGAAAAGAGGAATGAATCCCAGAGAGTTTGAAGCCTGGAAGTTGATAGTCAAAAAGTTTGACTATCAATATGGTCTTGCCGTAAAAGGTAAGGCCGATTATCGTTCTGAGCCCATCACAATGAAGATCTTAAGAGATTTTTATTGGAATGGGGTAGCCTTCCGATATCTCGGAAGTTTTATGACGAAGTATCAAGAATTTGACCACTTCGTAAATAAATTCTTCCAGATGAAGAATAAAATTTCCCCCCCAAAAAAAAGGAAACCACCCTATAAAAAGGTGGAGGAAGATGGGCAGGGAATATTATTTTGAGGGATATGAAGTTAAATCCCTCCCGCGCCACCTCCCTGGAGAGGTTCATCGCCTGTTTCAATCAGGCTTACCGTGCCGAGAAAAATTCGTTATTTTTTAACGAATTAGATTCTCCCCAGAAAGAACAGAGAATATCGTTTTATGTTCTCGGGCAGATGTATTTCGGTGGGGCATTTCATTTTTCAAATATTAATAATTCTTCACTGGAAGAAACCTTGTGCCTAATCTCTTTCTTTAATTTAATTAGAGAGATTAAAAAGTTATTCCAGTGCATAGATATCTAACAGTCGCCTAAGGCGACTGTTTTTTATTTATTGACACCCCACCAAAATATATTTCCGAATTGCCAAGGCAAGACCTTTTTCGGCATGGTAATTTAATTTAAAAATCTAATATCTTTTTTAATATATTTTTATTTTAATATATCTATTTTGTAAAAAATTAGACAGATAGCAAAAGATTGCTGTTATTGCTAAGGCAAGACCTTTGTATTTATAAACAGAAGAAAAAGATGGGGTCTTTTGTTTTGTTAAAGTCATAATATACTTTAGCTTATGAAAAAAGATATTTATAAATCTTTGGGGCCTATTTTAAAATGGGTCTTCATATCTCTATCAACCATTATTATAATTTTATTCATAAGTTTTATAGTCGTTCGTTTTTTTCATTACAAGAAATTAGACAAAGACCAAAGGCAGATTGAGATAATTCACTCCACCAAAATAAATCTAGCAGATGTTTTGGGAGAAAACTTACCAGAAATGCCAGAAAACCCAAATCAAACTATAGCGGGGGTAGATATAAATGAAAATGGTATTCGGGACGACGTGGAGCTCTCTATTTTTGAAAAATATCCTGATTCGGCAAAAACAAGGTCAGCTTTATTGCAATATGCTCAAGTCTGGCAAATGATAATGACACAGGATTTCAGCCACGAAGAAGTTGCCACAGAAATTGCCAGAGAAGATAGCCGGGCCGACGTCTGCTTGGCGGATACAATCTCCCCAAGAGAAAGCCCTGAATCATTTAGAGATTACGCCGAATTATTGAAAATAGATGAATACATCTCTTTCTTAGAAAAAATACAATTTAATACAGAGCAAAGAACTAAGATGAAAGAAGATTTTTACGAAAAAGTTAGAAGTTTTTCTGATATAGAAGAAAAAGACAGATGTGATATAGATTATTCTTTATTAGTTAATTAAAAGATAATCAAAATATGAAAATAATAAAAATCTTTATTATCAGCTTGCTCTTTTTGCCTATCTTTTCATTTGCCTCCTCGTGTTCGCGCGATGGCTATACCGTTATCACAATAAACGGGATGATAACCACCCCCGAAGGAGCAGTTTATAACAAAAAACAAATTGCCAAAGTCGTGCCGGAAATTTTTAATAAACAAAAAGTCTATGTTGATTATATCTATAACGAATCACATGTTTTAGGCCTAGTTGATTTCATTGATTCAGCCAATCAAAAAGTGATGGAGCATTTTGTCTATCCGACTTATGATTTAGACAAAATGCTTAGCGACCTCTCCGACAAAGTAAATACACAGAAACTCCTCCTAATTGCCCACTCTCAGGGCAATTTTTACGCTAATGACATTTACAATTCAATTGCTTCCAAAGAGGGCGGGGTGCCAAAAGAATCAATCGCTATTTATGGAATCGGCACGCCAACAAGCTATATAGCCGGTGGTGGAAAATATATATTATCTAGCAATGATGAGATTATGAATTGGGTTAGGCTTTGGGGATTTTTGGATGTCTTACCAGCCAATGTCACTATAGAAGGAGGTGAAGAAGGGGATGACAAAAGAGGTCACAATCTTTCAACTATTTACCTAAAATATCAAGGCAAGAGGATAGCCAAAGAGATAGCTGAATCACTAACAAGACTAAAAGAAAATAATATTCAGGCAGAAAATGAAGTTTGTATTGCTAAAAAAGATATTCCTTTTATAAATAAAATTGTAAAAATTTTCTACGATGTCGTGGACCCAATTTCTATTTTTATTAAAGATAGGATTGTGGATATTATAGACGAAGGTCTTTTGGTTTCTAATTATGAAAATATGGGTAAGGTGGTTTCTAAATTACCAGCTAGTGTGGGAGATATAGTGGTTGATCAAGACAAAAAAGAAGAGGGCGAAATAATTAAGATAGATGATAAGGACGATGAAGATAATAAAAAAAGCGAGCAAGAAATAATCAGAACAGGACAAGCCGAACCGCAAGCTGAACCAGAAACCCTCGCAATTGAATTGGCCGAAACTCTTACTCCAGAAATTAAAACCATCACAAGGAGATATGTTAGCCATAGTGGCTCTAACGATAATCAAGAAAAAGAAGAGGATGATGAAGAAGAACCGATAGATATTATTCCGCCGGTTATAAGTCTAAATGGCCCAAGCTTTATCTCTATGGAATTAGGCTCACCATATACTGAGCTCGGGGCAGAAGCCATAGATGTTATAGATGGGCCTTTATCAGTTATTATTAGTGGCTTTATAGATATTGCAATTCCGGGTGAATATACAATTACTTACACCGCAACTGATTTATCTGGCAATGTTGCCACAAAGGAAAGGACAATTAGTATTTCTGAACCATCTCTCTTACCTGATTTAATTATTGAAAATGACGCCGAGCTTCTTTCTGGCGAATATTTTTACAACAATGTTATAGTTAGAAACAATGCCACCTTAACATTACTTAGTCGCCCCGAAGGTTTATCTTTTTATCGTGGAGTTAAGATAAATGCTAATAACATAATAATAGAAGAGGGTTCTCATATCTCTGCTGATTATCAAGGTTATTACTGGGGACCCGGTAGTCCGTTACAAGATCAAATAAATAATGCAGGGATGAGTTATGGTGGACGAGGTGGAGGGCAAGATTCTGTTTCAGCTTATGGTTCGTCAATTATCCCGACAGATTTAGGAAGTGGAATTTTGAATTATAGAGGAGGAGGAGCTATCTGGCTAGAAATTAGCGGAGATTTTATAAACAATGGAAAAATTAGTGCCGACGGACAAAATCACTCAAGTGGTGGAAGTATTTATATCAACACAAACTTTCTTGAAGGGTCTGGACAAATAACAGCTAACGGTGGAAATACTGATTTACTTAATCCGCTTGCCGGTGGTGGAGGAGGAAGAATTGCTGTTCACTACCAAAGGACAAGCCACGCTATAGAAATAAATACAGAAGTCTCGGGTGGTCTATATTGCGACGATGTAGTTTGCAATTCGGCTGGACAAGATGGGACAGCTGGATTTTTTGATAAAGTTAATAATAGAATAATCGTCCTTTCTTCTTCTTGGCGTTTTGAAAAAATACATAGTCCTTATGAATTTAATTGTATATCTATAAGAGAAAATGCGGAAGTTGAAACAGATGAAGATGTTCTAATTAAATCTTTAATTTTACAGATAGCAAAAGGAAGCAGTTTTATATTGAAAGATGGTAACGAATTGGATATTGGGGGGATGCTTGTTAGCGAAGATTCAAATTTTCGCTCTTTGGGGGAGAGTCAAATAAAAACTGAAGACATAATATTGGAATACGAATCAGAAATGAGTCTTAGCGGAGATGAAGAAATTGAAACAGAAGCAATTATGGTTTTAAACTCCTCGGTTTTAAAAATCGCTCCAGAAAAAAATCTTAATATAGACGCAAACGGATTGACTTTAAGAGAAGGGGGTCGTATTACGGTTAGCCAAGGAGGTCTTTTAGCCGGCCCGGGAACGCCAGACTTTGAAATAGCCGGTGGTCTTTATGGAGGAGCAACAGATGATTATCAAGACTTTGTCTATGGCTCAGCAATTACCCCCCTAGATTTTGGAAGTGCAGGAGCTTCTTTGGCGGGGCGAGGAGGAGGGGCGATTCATCTAACATTAGATTATCTGGGTAATGAGGGAATTATAGAAGCTAACGGAGGGCCCAATGCAAGTGGTGGAAGTATTTTGATTGAAACAAGAGAGCTTTTTGGTAATGGTTCTTTTTCGGCAAGAGGAGGAGAAGAGTATGAATCAGATGGAATTATTTATGATCCAGGAGGAGGAGGGCGAATAGCAGTTTATTATGAAGAATTTAGTTTTGCTGGAGAGTTTGATGTCTCGGGTGGTTGTTTATCTTCTGATCACTCAATTTGTTCTCCCTCAGGGACATCTTTGGTAAACAATACAAGGCGGGGGGAGGTTACGGTCGGAGGTAATTGGCAATTTGGGGAAGATGATAATATCATTGAGCCCAATAAAATAATTTTAAGCCCGGGGACAACGGCAAGAGTCCAAGAAGGAATAGATATTATTGCCCCTGAAATTATTTTAGAAGGTGGCTCTATTCTTACTTTAAACGAAGGGAAAATAATGGCCCTTGATCTTTTTGTTGAAGGAGGGTCTATGATAAATACTTTAGACGAAAGAGTTTTAAGGATAGAAACAGATAATTTATACATAGATCCCGATTCTTCAATAGATGCAAATGGTCGTGGTCTTCTATCTGGTCTTGGAACCCCAGATGATTCCAATCTAGCTGGAGCAAGTTATGGTGGTTTGGGTGGTGGCGAATCTAAAAATACTTACGGCTCAGAAGAGTTGCCGGTTGATTTTGGTAGCGGGGCAGGGGAAAATCGTGGTGGAGGATCTATTGAAATAAAAGTCAAATATGATTTTTTGAACGATGGGTTTATAACGGCTCTAGGAGAATCAGGATCTAGCGGAGGCAGTGTTTATATTGAAACAAAAAATATAAACGGTTCAGGGCAAATCAGTGTAAGTGGGGGAGAAGCAATACATGGTTCTTATTATGGAGGGGGAGGGGGAAGAATTGCTATTAGTTATATAAATGAATTTGATCCGTCGCTTATTTTAGAATCAGATGGAGGACAAGCCGAAAATGAAGGGCAAGATGGAACTATCTTTGTTTTCCAAAGGGAAGCCCCTTATACCCCTATGCCCGAATTGCATGATTTTGGAATAAACGGCTTGGCCGAAAGTATTCACTATTTCCCCGGAGAGACAGAACCTGTTTCTATAAATTTCATTGCCAATCAAGATGTGGATTGGGTTTCTGTTCAGATAAAAAATATGGTAGATGATCAGATTTATAAAACTTTCCACTCTGGGTCTGGTTGCGTGGACGGCACAAATACTTGCACGAAAGTTTGGGACGGAACTTTATCAAGAGGTGATTTAATTGCTGGACAATATAAAATAATTGTAAAAATGAGAAGCTGGGCTGATAAGACCAAAGAATATACTCAAGAACTAACTATTTTTATAAATGTAGAAATAGAAGAAGGGGTGGCTATGGCTATAGCCCAAGTGGGATTATTTTCTACTTGTGAAGATCAATCTGGTTTTCTTGAAACGGGGAATCAAATTATAGAAGAAGCTGGCGGAGAAGAGATTGAACAACCAACAGATGACCAAGATGATAACCCAAGCGAAGAAGAGAACGATGAGCAGAAGGAAATGGAACAATTAGTAGATGAGCAAGAAGAGAACTCCCGAGAAGAAGAAGAGAGAGAAGACGATGAGGGCCAAGATGTGACAGACGAGCAAAGTGCTGACACGGAAGAAGAACCAATGAGAGAGATAGAGCTAAGCGAGGAAGATTTTGGTGGAGATGAGAGCCAAAGCGGTGCGTCAATTTCTTCTGCCTCAGAAGAAATTGACGCACCCATCAAAGAGGAATGTTTGGAGGAGTCAAACCCGTTGGAAAATGACCCAATAGAAACCGAAGAGGAAATATAAAAAATATGTTATATTAAAAATATGAATCATTTTTTTAAAGTAGCATTATCTTTTTGTGCAGTGGTGGCTGTTGGGTTAATTATTATGAAGATTTTACAGAGTTTTAATTAATTAAATTATTTTTTTACTGCATCTTACTTTGACAAAAAATTATTTTTTGATATGATGTTTTTGTAGCCGTAGAAAGCAGGCAAACAATAAGTCCTGCCGAGGTCGAACATCTTACTTTTTAGTGAGATAGACTACAACGGCCCGCAAGGGCATTTTTTATTACCAATTGATGAAAGGTATAAAAACCAATTCATTAAATATTTATGTCAATTACCTTAAGTGAGAAGAAAGAATTAGTTGCTAATCTAGAAAAATTGATTGATGATTCTAAGTCAGTTGTTTTTGTGAGGTTTGATGGATTAAGGGTGGCCGACAGCAACGAGCTTCGTCGCTCTCTTCAAAAAGAAGAGGTTGGTTATATTGTTTCCAAAAAAACTTTACTAAAAAGAGCTTTAGATTCTCAAAAATATGAAGGCGAGCTTCCTGAGTTACCAGGACAAGTCGCTTTGGCTTATAGCGAAGATTTATTATCTGCTCCAAGAGAGATTTATGGTTTTCAAAAGAAACATAAAGATAATATGTCTATCATTGGGGGAGTTTTTGAGGGTAAATATATGAACAAAGAAGAGATGCTTGGAATTGCTACAATTCCACCACTTCAGACTTTGCGTGGTATGTTTGTAAACCTAATAAATTCACCAATCCAGAGATTCGCTGTTGCTCTTAATCAGATTGCAACTACAAAATAATTACTAATTAATTAAATTAAAAATATGGAAGAAGAAAAAAAGATTGTAGAAGTTCCTGCTAAATTCAAAGACATAGTTTCTAAAATAGAAGAAATGTCAGTTTTGGATTTAAATGAACTAGTTAAAGTTTTAGAAGAAAAGTTTGGCGTTTCCGCTTCAGCAGTAGCCGTAGCCGGTCCTGCTAATGGGGGAGCCGAAGGAGAGGCCGCTGAAGCCAAGACTGCTTTCAATGTTGAATTGACCGAAGCCGGTGCTCAGAAAATTGCTGTTATGAAAGTTGTTAAAGAGGTCTTAACTTTAGGATTAAAAGAAGCTAAAGATTTAGTTGATGGCGCTCCTTCAGTTTTGAAAGAAGGGATGAAGAAAGAGGAAGCAGAAGAGTTTAAGAAGAAATTAGAAGAAGCTGGTGCCAAGGTTACATTAAAGTAATAAAAGTAATACAGCCACAACTCTAGCCACAGGTCGGACCTGTGGCTGGGATTAACCACAGATCTAGCCACAGGTCCGACCTGTGGCTGGGGTAAAAAATAGCCCCGAAGCCTTTGGCTTCGGGGCTATTTTTGGGTTGAACTTGCTTTAAATAAAAGTTATAATATGTATTAGATAACTAGATAACTGGTTAGAATTTATAAATTAGTCTAAAGCACACAAGTGTTATCTTAACTTTATGGATATTTTAGCTAAACTTTTTGGCAGTCAGGCTCGGGTTAGAATAATGAGGCTATTTCTTTTAAATAGTGGCAATTTTGAAATAGCTGAGATTGTCTCTCATTCTCGGGTAACTAGAGCCAATGTTCGCAAAGAAATAAACGCGCTGATGTCTCTTGATTTTATTAGACAAAAAACAATCACTAAAGAAGGTGCTCGGGGAGGCAAAAAGAAAGTTTCTGTTTGGTCTCTCAATAATCACTTTCCTTACTTGCAACCAATCAAAGAGATTTTAATAGATCCAGATTTATTAATTCAAGAAGATTTAATTGCTCGCTTCAAACAAGTTGGACGAATGAAGCTTCTCATTGTCGCTGGTGTTTTTATTGGCCAAGAGAAAAGCCGAGCTGATTTATTATTGGTGGCAGACAAGATTAAGAAAACCCTTCTTAATCAGGTTATCAAGGGGCTAGAAGCTGAGATAGGGAAGGAGTTAAATTATGTTGTTTTTGATAGTAAAGAGTTTAAGTATCGTTTAGATATGTATGATAAGTTAGTTTGTGATATTATTGACAAGCCACACGAGAAATTATTTGATAGTGGTCAATTATCCACATATATTTCTAAAAAATAGTATTTTTGTTATAATTATTAAATAGAATTAATGTCGAATTTATTATTTAAGTTTTAATTAATCATTATGGTTTTAATAACTTGGAGTGAAATATTTAAGCAGTCTTTAGTCGGTATTTGGTCTACATTTGTAAACTTTTTGCCTGGTCTTTTAGGGGCAATAGTCATATTTATCGTCGGTTGTGCTTTAGCTTATTTTTTGAATATTGCTATTACCGAACTTTTCAAAGCAACAAAGATAGACAAACTTTTTGAAAAGATTGGAGCTCGAGACTTAGCCGACAAAGCGGGACTTAGATTAAATGTCAGTGGTTTCTTTGGTGGACTAGTCAAGTGGTTTACTATTATTGTCTTTACTTTAGCTTCTTTGGAAATTATTGGTTTGGAGCAAGCCGGATCTTTCTTTAAGCAGACTATTATGTATTACTTGCCAACCGTAGTTTTGGCTGCCCTAGTCTTAATCATTGGTGCTATCTTAGCTAACTTAGTTAGAAAGTATGTTAAAGCTGGAATTCAAGCACTGGGCTTTGGTTCATCTGGTTTAGTTGCCACGATTGTCTATTACGCTGTTTGGATTTTCACTTTGTTTACAGCTTTGTCACAATTAGGAATTGCCGCTTCAGCAATGCAATTTGTTCTAATCGGTATTATTGTTGCTTTAGCTTTGGGCCTTGGCCTATCATTTGGATTGGGAGGTAAAAACCTTGCTGAAAAAAAGTTGGAAAAAATATCTGAACACTTACAGAAATAAAAAGATAAAACACTAAAACAAAAACAACCCTCATCTAATGAGGGTTGTTTTTTGTTTGTTTTTTAGGTTTACCACCAACTTCGCGACCGCGAAATTGATGGTAAACCAATCTCGCCTCGCTCCAAAGGTTGAAAAGGTCAGCCTTTTTTCGCAAGGCTACATAGCTAATAGCCACGCAAATAATAGTTTCACAAAAGAGGCTAGCTCGAGCGACGGCGAAGAGTCTTTGAGCAAAATTTTT
>ERZ795058.5894-NODE-5894-length-10854-cov-4.666451_pt1 | contig 10854 bp, 9 predicted proteins | sample MGYA00375142_ERZ795058 | MGnify/ENA primary metagenome ERZ795058 (study PRJEB30187, sample SAMN05720210) | activated sludge metagenome | isolation source: anaerobic digester from wastewater treatment plant | place: Japan | collected 2015-04-20 ...
TTCTATCCTTGCCCATTTTTTCTTCATGCTTTCTTTCACATCAAATTCATGCTCGGCCATTAAATCTTCGAATTCTTCATCAATAAAATCATTAGTTAAATGAAGCGGCACAAGTCTTCCCTCGTAATAGATCGGTACAGTTGCACCATCTTCAACCGCTCTATTTATTTGATAAGCGCTGATATGTTCACCAAAAACCAATCTAGTATCACGATTTTGTAGACTAATCGGGGTACCGGTAATACCCATGAATGAAGCATTCGGTATTGCGCTACGAACATTGCCAGCTAATTTTGCATATTGGGAACGATGAGCTTCGTCTGCAATCATAATAATGTTCTCTCGTTCAGAAAGTGTTTCGTTTTCAGTTTCAAATTTCTGAATTGTGGTAAAAATTAATTCGGCGCCCGCTGTTTTTAATCTTTCTTTTAGATCTTTTATGCTTTCGGCTTGTTTAGCGGTTGGATAGCCCGTTCTTAAAAATGTTTTATATAGTTGACCATCTAAATCGTTTCTGTCGGTTAAAAACATAATGGTCGGACTTTTTAGTTCGATTAGTTTTTTGATTTTATTAACATAAAAAACCATTGAAAGTGATTTTCCACTTCCTTGAGTGTGCCAGAAAACACCAATCTTTTTATTGCCTTTTGGCCCAGTTGCACGTAAGGTTTCATTTATGGCTTTATTGACTCCAAAGTACTGATGATATAGACAAATCTTTTTCGTAAATTTACTCGTATCTTTTTCGCTGTCTGCCTCGAATACTACAAAATTTTGAATAATGTCCAACAATCGTATTTTATTAAATACGCCTCGCGTCAGAATTTCTAATTCAGACATTCCTATGTTCTTCTCGTCTTCGCTTTCAATTCCTTTCCAAGTTGAAAACCATTCCCAATTAGAGGAAATGGTCCCGTGTCGAGCCTGCAAAAGATCTCCTATAACTAAAATCTGATTGTATTTGAAAATATCAGAAATTTCTTTTTTATAATTTTGTAATTGATAAAATGCTGATCTAATTGTTCCACTCTCGGTTGTTGGACTTTTAACTTCAAAGATTGCGACGGGGATGCCGTTTATAAAAATCACTAAATCTGGCCTACGGACGGTTTCAATTCCCTGAATTGCAAATTGATTAACTGCTAAAAATTCATTATTAAGAGGATTCTCAAAATCAAAAACTTTAACAATTTTTCCTTTTGTTTCGCCCCTTTTATCTCTTGCCTCAAGATGAATTCCTTCGGTTAATAATTTGTAAGCCTCTTTATTGGCAATATCTAAACTTGGATGTTCGACATTTAAAACTTTTGAAATCGCATCATCAATAGTTGAATCTAATAATTCCGAATTTAGCCTCTTTAAGGACCTTTTTAGTCGTGGAATTAAAACAACTTCGCGAAAAGAATTTCGTTCTTGCAAGCTTCCACCCGGAGCCAAATCCGGCCCAAACTCATAATCATAGCCCATTTCTTTAAGCCAATCTATTACCGGCTGCTCGGCTAATGTATTTTCGTTAAGATTTTTTGTCATATGTTCAAATCAAGTTGTTTAAATTTTAATTCAGATGCATCTCTTCCTAATGCTAAGCTGGTAAAATTCCATGCTCCGCCACTATCTATCCACGCTTCAGAAAGAGAAAAACCATTTAAGAAACGACTATGTTTTGTAATAAAATTTTTATGCGGTGCCCTTTTTAATAATTCACGACATGGCAGGCTAATTCTATGTTTAAATTTTTGACTGTTCGGACAATATGAATGATGCCTAACACCACCCAAAAGTATATCACACAGCTGCAACAGATAGCTGTCGTTAATATCTTGCTGTGGTTCAATTTTTTCATGATTACTGCGTTGCGGTATTAATTTTGCGTCTTGTGTAAAATCAACGTATTTTCTTTTTTCGATCGCAAAACGTCTTAAGCTCCTGTCAACATCAAACGATCTGCCAAATCTTCTAATATAATGTTCGTCTCCATCTATGAATACGTTGCCTATTATTATGGGGTTGTCGTCATTAAAAAGTTTATGAACACCACCCTTAATGCCCATTCGAAAAGTGATTTCTATACAAGTCAAAGTGCTTAGGCCATAGAACATTTTCTCATGTTTGTCTTTTTCTTTAAACACAACAAACTTACAGCCAATCGGCAATGCTATCCGCGCCCTATATTCCGTACCACCCAAGGAGAAAGCTACGGGTAATTTCTGAAATTTTTGTTGCTGTAGGGCGGCAATACCTATAGTTATCCAAGAAAAAATCAATTGTGCTTTAGGGCTTCCAAACCCTTGACGATTTCCAATTTCTTTAAAAGAGATGGATTTTTGCCAATTTATATTTTTTCTAGATTCTGCCAATAGGCTTAACAAATATTGTCTATTTGTGCGAGGAACAAAAAGAAACCCATGCCAATACGATTCTTCCTGCGATTCGTCATGATAAATGTCGTATATCTCGGCCATGTCATTGTAATTTTATTTCTCCACTTATTAATTTTGGTAAGAGTAAATCACGGAGAGATGCTAATTTTTGATTTTCTCTTTTATTAAACATAATTTTATCAATTATACCTAATGAAATAATCCCAAATTTTTTAAGCAGACCGTCTGAGGGTAATAATATTTCCATGCCAATAAAAGTATTTTGATTCAACGATCCTCTGGTTGAGGCAATTGCCGTGCTTTCTATAATTTTTTGTATATTATCCTGTAAAAAATAAAACCGCAAAAACTCACGATAAAACGGTTTTACTGGTTCTAGTTTTGCCAAGGCGACATTGTAAGCCCCCGTGATGCCAAAACGAACAACTCCAACCTCCCCGTATTTATCCACCATAATATCATATTCATTGCATGTTTTATTTTTATTACTGATTTTTATATATGTTTTGTGAGAATCATCGGAATAATCTCGGTTCTGGATAAACCTAACATAGCCATCTCGGGATTCATATATATGTTCGGCTTTGGGGGGTTGTGCACCGCCGATGAAATTAAAAAGTGAGTTTAATTTTTCTTTCTTCCAATTTTCTGACTCTGGATTTTTCACAAACCACTCTTTAAAAATCGCCTGCGCCATTTGCTCCAAGTTTTGATTAATTTTATTATTCAGCTCAATTTTGTTGTCAAAAGCGGAAAGAATGTCCGCAATACGTTTCTGCTCATCGATATTGTTTGGAATTAAAAATTCGATATTTTCAAAAGTACTTTTATTTATTATCGCCTTACCAGAACCGCTTCCTCCGTATTGTTTTATAATATCGTCTTGATTTTTCTTCAATAAATAATAAATGTATTTAAAATCTGCTTTTTGAGGGTTAGCGACAATTGTGTTTATCTGTTGGTTTGTAAAAGAATTTTCTTTCGTTAAACAAACCTTACCAATTGTTGATCCTATGCACACAAAACAAGTAGAATTTTTAGGAATTAATGTCTTTTTTGCTGCCGCATTCCATTTATTAGAAAGAAATCTTTCGGTTTCGTAATTATATCTGACATTAAAATCAGTAATGTCTGTTGGTGTAATAAATGGAAAATCTACACCAAAATAATCTTTTTGTGCCGTTGGCGGTGTAGTTCCAGTAACAACTCGCCCCAGATCTTTTAACTTTGTTTTTTGCCAAGTTTTAAATCGTGACTCTGCTTGTGTCATATCAGTTTTGATGTTTTTTATATTCTTGTTCTGCTAAATTATCTGCTTTCTTGGCAAGAACGGTGTTCCGTCCATGATGATAATAATTAACAGACTTAAATCTGCCTTCTAGTTTCTTAACTTCATCGTGAAGTGGTTTCATGTTTTCAGATTTAATGCCATAATCACCATTTAATTGTTTCACTATAAATTCACTATCAATCCATACTTCTAATTCTCCACGACAAATTCCCGAAGCTTTATCTATCGCCTTAATTAATATGGCATATTCAGCCTGGGGAGGTGTTAATTCTCCAAGATAGATTCCAAATCCACTTATCAATTGGTCTAAATCATCAAGAAATACAATGCCGCCGGCCGATTTTCCTTTACCGATATTGCCCAAATGAGAATTCGGCTTGTGACAACACGCATCACAGACAATTTTAAGTTTTTTATATTTGGCCATCTATTTTCTGTAAACTTTCTTCGATTTCTTTTTCCAATCTTCGACCTTGGTCAAAATAATCCTTAAGCTCGGATTTTAGTTTTTTGATTTTTTCTTCAAATGGTATTCCGTCATCTTCTCCCTCGGCAATGCCAACATATCGACCAGGAGTTAAAACGTAACCATTTTTAGCAATTTCATCTTTTAGAACTGATTTGCAAAAACCGGCAATATCCTTATATTCTCCTGCGCCATTTTCTCCTCGCCAAGCGTGAACAGTATCAGCAATTTTTCGTATCTGTTCATCATTAAAAATAACTTGTTTTCGAGAAATCGGTTCGAAAGTTTCACGAGCATCAATAAATAGAGTTTCACTCTTTCTGTTTCTAAATCTTCCGTTTGTCTTACTCTTGCTGACGAACCACAAAGAAACCGGCAAGGCGACACTGTAAAACATTTTAGGTGGGCAAGCAACGATTACATCAATTAAATCATCTTCGATTATTTTTTTTCTAATTTCGCCTTCTTTTCCACTAACCGCTAAAGCACCATTTGCCATAACAAACCCAGCCATTCCGTTTGGTGCCAAATGATGAATGAAATGTTGAATCCACATAAAATTAGCATTGCCCGATGGCGGGGTGCCATATTTTATGCGTGGATCTCTATCGCCTAAACGACCAGGGTCCCAATCGGCATTAAACGGGGGATTGGCTAAAACAAAATCAGCTCGTAAGTCGGGAAATTTATCATCATAATAAGAGCTTCCTAATTCTATTTGCCCAAATACTCCACGAATAGCCAAATTCATTTTACAAAGCCTTAGAGTTGTCGGGTTGCTTTCTTGTCCAAAAATTGAGATTCGAGATGGATCTTTCTTGTGGATTCTCAAAAAATCGCTAGATTGAACAAACATTCCACCGCTACCGCAGGCTGGATCAAACACTCGAGCATTTTCATGTGGCGATAAAATTTCTACCAACAATCTAACAATAGAACGTGGAGTGTAAAATTCTCCGCCACGCTTTCCTTCGGCTGTGGCAAATTGACTCAGAAAGTATTCATAAATCCGACCGAGTATGTCTTTTTCTCTATCAATGTCGTGATCAAATTTTATTTTCGAAAAAATGTTTACCAATTCTCCCAAAATATGACTTTCAAGTGTGGTTTTTGTATAGATTTTTGGAAGAACCCCCTTTAATTGTTTCGAGTTTTCGTTTTCAATTGCCTCCATTGCTTCATCAATATATCTTCCAATCTCAGTTTGCATGGCTCTATCCCTTAAGTATTCCCAGCGTGCCTTTTCTGGAATATAGAACACCCCCACACTTTTATATTGATCTTTGTCATCGATAATTGTTTTTCTGTTGTTTCCGTCTGCAATATAATAATCTTTATTTTTCGAATCACTCACCATTTGTTCTAACTTAAACCTTCTTTGATAAAAAGAATCGGAAACATATTTTAAAAATAAAAGTCCAAGCACAATATGCTTATACTCGGATGAATCAATATTGCCTCGCAATTTATCAGCCGCTTTCCAAAGTTCCTTTTCAAAGTTCAAGTCTTTTCCGTTTTGAGCAAGTTTCGTTATTTTTTCTGCGGCCTCCATTTGTTGCCTTTTAATCTCTTCTTTTATTTCTTCGGGGAGGGATTCTTTCTCAAAAATAAAACTTTTGCCCTTTTCTGTAGCATTTAATTTTCCTTCTTTTATGAGCTTCTTTATTTTTTTAAGAGCCGCAACTCTGGTTATTCCAAGCATACTTGCTAGCTCCTGTGTTGTTATATATTGTTCTTGGTTTCCCATATAAGTTAAGGTTAGCACAATTTAATTTGGTTGTCAAGTTATCATATGATAACCGACATTTTCTGCTATGTCTCTTGTCTGGGCTTATTCCGTTCTGAATAAAAGGGCCCAATAAATGGGCTCTTTGCTACTATAAATTATTTCTATGGACTTATAATAATTTTATTAATCCTTTCAATTGGTCGGGGTTATTTATTAGATCAACCAGCACAAAATTGCTGGATTTATTGTGCTGCGCTAAAACCTCTTTTTCAAAATCAAACGAAACATCGTCAAACCAAAGAAAATCAGAATTGAGATCAATTGCTTCGGTTTTTTTATGAACCCAATTTGTGGGTTTAATTAATTTGCAATACTCAATGGCTTCTGCTGGCAAGACATCTTTAATGTGTTCCATCGCAGTTGAAGCCTCGGAGATATCTTTACAGTGAGTTGTAAGCCAATAACAATCGTGCTTTTTCGTAGCTATTTTAAGAAACTCGGCTACATAATTAGCCGGTTTTCTCCCTTGCGCGATAAGAACACCATCAATGTCGAAATAAAGCTTCATAAAATTATTATACAATCTTTTATCTATGTGTTAAACCTAAAAACTTCGGATATGGCAAAAGAAAGATATGGGGCACATTTTTTGTTACCCCTACAATAATAAAATATAACGCAATAATAAATTCCTTGTTTTTTAATATACCAAATCTGAATATCGTCTGGGTTAGCACTTGTGATTGATTTGTATTGCTCACGCAGTAATTGATCCACTTTAACTAATTCTTCTCTTTCCTCTGCGCTAAATTCATTAAGATTATTTGGTAAACCATATTGCTTTTTTAAGTTAGAATAAACTTCCAGTTTTGGCTGAATAAGCGGTATATACCACAAAAGAGCTTTTCTCCCGAAAATTTGAGCTTTAAAGTTAGCCAATTTTTTTGCTTGGTCTACGCCAAATAAATTATTATTTGGCATCAAATCAAAATCTATAACTCCATAAAAATTGTCTTGTTCAAAAGATAAACATAAATGCTCTTGTCCAAGATATACGTGATTAGCTGCCCAAACCTCCATATTGTCTAAGAAATCATCTATTACTTTTGTTTTTCCCTCAAATGTCTTCTTTATGTCATCAATCTTTGTTTCCTTGCCGATATTTTCAATCCCATATTTAATTATGTCCCAATACTCTAATTTCTGATTTTGTTGTAAGTTCATATTTCCGCATAAGTTTTTAATTGTTATTGGCGGAAAACACAAAGCTCCCCGCCGGCGATGACCTTGCGATCACCCACATCCCTTTCGAGATATGACCACTGCTGGTGCTCCGACGAAGAGCTTAATGTCCAGCAGTGGTTTTTATGTCATGCCCATCTGAAAAAGATGAGTTTAGACAAATAGATTGTTAATCGATCTAATCCTATTTTATCTCAATCAAAAGACCGTGTAAAGTAAGTTACCAACAGGTTGACTCATTGTGTGCCGTTGGGCATAATGTTGGGCTTGACATCTTAATAAAATTTGCTAACATTAAAATAGAGCATTAAAAACAAAATAGATCCAAAAACTTTCCGAGGTTTATTCAACCTTCTGTCGTATAACTCAGTATTAACTGCCTTGTAAGTGAATGTGCTTACAAAATCCGATTTAAAATAACAGAAGTGACCTAACATTCTTGAGTGAAGATCGCTCGTAAAAATCCGGGAGTTAAATCATTAAACATTGCATTGCAATGCGTATTTTTGTGATTTAACTTCTGGATTTTTCCATTTTAATCATATGAGGAACGCATTTGTGCGTTCCTCGTTTTGCGTTTATTGATTAATGCGCGATTCTCAATTCGCAGGTCGATATTAATCAATATAAAAATAAAAATTAACAATCGCCACAAAAAACATGCAAAATAATAAATTAAATATCATTTATGTTCCAATTGACGAACTTAAACCATCTGAATATAATCCTCGAAAAATCAGCAAGGAGTCAATGGAACAATTAAAAAAAAGTATAAAACAATTTCAAATAGTCGATCCAATAATCGCGAACATTGCTTCGAACAGAAAAAATGTTGTAATTGGCGGTCACATGAGATTACGGGCAGCCAAAGAATTGAAATTCAAAGAGATTCCTGTTGTATATTTGAATATCTCTGATATCGAAAAAGAAAAAGAATTAAATATCCGACTAAATAAAAACACTGGAGAGTTTGATTGGAACTTGCTAACTAATTTTAAGGAATCATTTTTAGCGGACATCGGATTTGCGTCGGAAGAATTGGACAGCATATTTGCGGTCGAAGATGTAGCAGAAGAATTTGATTTAGAAAAAGAACTCGCCAAACTTGATATCAAAAAAATTAATGTAAAGAAAGGCGACGTGTATCAGCTTGGACCACATCGTTTAATGTGCGGAGATTCTACTAATAAAAAAGATATTCTAAAACTCATGAACAAGGAAAAAGCAGATATGTGTTTTACGGATCCCCCATATATTCTTCAATATCTCCAGGGCATTAAGCGACGTGGTAACACGAAAAAGGGATTCGGCTACAAGCGAGATCGTCGATACCTTGAAACAAATGAATTGCCAGATAATTTTACTGAACAATGGATGACAAATATAAAAACAGTTGCAAAAGATGATTTCAGTATTATCGTATTTGAGTACTGGAAGAATGTTCCGCATATTTGGACGGAAGTTGAAAAACGATGGCGCGTACGAAATATGATCATCTGGCATTTACCGAATCGTTCTCAGGGATTTTCAGCAAAATATAAATTCTTTAACAAGTACGATTTTGCACTGCTTGGAAGTTCCAAAAACAAACAACTCAATGTTGAACCAGAAGATGAATTACTGCAGAACGAATACGAAACAGCACTTTACGCGACAAGCGGTAAGCCACAATGGGAAGGATATTGGGGTGGAAAGAAATACTGTGTAACAGATTTCATCGAATTTCATGCTGAAGATGCTAAACATTCTGGGCAGGGAGTAGTATTTGGCACAAAACCAATTGAGATTTTAATCCCATATATTAAATTTAACCAAACGCGATGATTTAATTATTGAGCCGTTTGGCGGGTCAGGAAGTACTTTAATCGCCGCAGAAAAGATGAAACGACGTTGTTATGTAATGGAGAAATCGCCAGTATACGCCGAAGTAATTAAATATCGCTGGGAAAAATTAACCGGCAAGAAAGCCGAGAAAATAATATGAACAATATTAAGAAACAAGAAACAATCAAAGCAAGACAAGTAAAAGAAAAAGAAGCTTTGCTTGAGCAACTGAAAAAATATCCAATTCAGTTGTTAGCGTGCGAAAAAGTCGGAGTTGGAAAAGCTACTTATTACCGTTGGCGAAACGAAGATCCGGAATTTGCTAAAGCTGTTGAAGATGCTATGGCCGAGGGCGATGAATTTATTAATGACATGAGTGAGCATCAATTATTATCATTAATAAAAGACAAGCATTGGCCAGCAATTCTTTATCGTCTTAATAAATGTCATCCTAAATATAACAAAATAAAGGTCGAAATAAGTATGCCGATTGAGGTTGAGTTTAGACACAACCAAAATCAATAAATTTATGGAGAGAAAATTAATAAGTTTATATACACCCAGAAAATGGGCCATACCATTCCATGAAACTGATAAGCGTTGGATGGTATTAGTTGTGCATCGTCGTGCTGGAAAAACAACAGCAGCTATTAATTATCTTATATACAGTGCCATAAAAAAGCCCGGAACAAATTATGCGTACATTGGTCCAACATACAAGATGGCCAAAAGCGCCGCATGGAATATTCTGAAAAGATACACAAAGTTTCCAGGAGTAAAATGTAAAGAATCGGAATTATCAGTGGAATTTCCCGGCGGGTCCAGAATAACACTTTATAGCGCAGAAAATCCAGATAGATTAAGGGGAATTGGTTTGAGCGGAGTTGTATTCGATGAATATGGCATGCAACCGAGCAATATCTTCACTGAAGTAATTCGACCAACGCTTATTGATAATGGAGGATATGGTATTTGGATTGGAACACCAAAGGGCAGAAATGAATTTTATCTATTATACGAAACTCGTAAGAACGATAGTGAATGGTTTACTTGTCATCTTACGGCAGATGATACAGGAACCATTAGTCAGAAAGAGATAGAAAATTCCAGAAGAACAATGTCACATGAGGAATTTATGCAAGAACTTTATTGTTCATTTAATGCTTCCGCAAAAGGTGCGGTTTATGCAGCAGAATTAGCGATGTTAAGGGATAACAGTCGTATAGGCACAGTTCCTTGGAGAAAAGATTTAAAAGTGTATACTGTGTGGGATATAGGCGTAGGCCCCGCCATGGCAATTGGATTCTATCAGCGCGTCGGAGCAATGTTGCATATGATTGATTATTGGCAAGGGACTGAAAATGACGGAATCGACCAAGCAGTTTTTGCGGTAAAACAAAAAGAATATAATTATGGAAAACACTTCGCGCCACACGATATTAATACAAGAGAAACCAGTACAGGGAAAACAAGAATTGATTATGCGAAAGATCTCGGGATATCGTTTACTGTTATTGATTCTAAGTTTGGAGTTGAGGAAGGCATCCAGATGGGTAAGTTCGCATTTAATATGTTAATGGTCGATGAAAACAAATGCGTATTGTGGATTAATGCCATTTCGGAATATAAACGAGAATGGGACGATAAAAGAAACATGTTTAGAGAAGTGCCATATCATAATTGGACATCTCATGCTGCTGACGTTCATCGTTATGCCTCTATAATTGAGAGGAAAATAGATAATAATTCAGACGAATATTACGATTACGATGACGATACCCCAGACGAGTCGTGGGATGATGGTGATCCATATTGGTAATACGATAATTAAAGTTGCCAACAGCTTATCTATTCGGGACGCTCTTGACTCATAAAATAAGTTGCGTCATTCATTGTATTGTATGAAAAATACAATACTTCA
>ERZ795058.5897-NODE-5897-length-10850-cov-34.401760_pt1 | contig 10850 bp, 10 predicted proteins | sample MGYA00375142_ERZ795058 | MGnify/ENA primary metagenome ERZ795058 (study PRJEB30187, sample SAMN05720210) | activated sludge metagenome | isolation source: anaerobic digester from wastewater treatment plant | place: Japan | collected 2015-04-20 ...
ATTATGAAAGTCAGACTATTCTGATAATGATTATCGAGTATCAAAGGAACGCGGAGACCGATGACCACTCCATCATAACGATCTAATAGATAACTGCCCTCTTCATTTTGGTTAAAATAATAGTAGGCCAAGGAAAAACTCGGCACAAAGGATTGCAAATTGTCGACAAAATAATCTTTTACAGCATTTTCTAGATAGGATGTATCGTAGAAAGGCTTTTCTCCTTCGTTAAGGCCGATGATGGTGACAGCTTTTTCAATAATGCCGCTTGGTAGCAGCAGAAACGTGCGATTGATGGCGCTTATCTTTAATGAAAATGTGAAACCAGTCAAAAGTATTGACATGCTGATCACGCCAATCCAAATGTTGATCATGGCCGAGTCTCCTCCCAGTCGGTCAAAACACCTTCATCTTCAGTGGATGTGACGCCGATACAATATTGCGAATCGCGACAATCACCGATTAATTTGAGATGGGAATAATAGTAAAAATCATAGATAATATCGATTTCATTGTAGCCGCAGCCATCGATGAGAAGTTTGAAGCGAACATCGTGTTCAGTATCATAATAATCTTTGGGAAAATAGAATTTTGATGTGGCGATAAAACCTTCTCTCATCTTCGGCGACATTAGCAAGGTGTCAGGATCAACATAGAGATTCTCGGCGAGACGTATATCATAATTATTAAGATCTCTGGCGACGATTTGAACGGGCAACTTTCGAAACCCCGAAGGCACGCTCTCCGGAAAAAGACGATAGAGATTTTCGCTTTCTTCAATCAGGAGCGATACTTTTGAATAAGTGAAAGCATTGCTCGAAAATATCGAAAGTCCCGAAAGGTCTAAATAATAATAGTAATCATCATCGACAATGCTTGAAAAGCCATTGAAAACAAACATATCGCGCTTTCGAGATAATACTCCGTCGCGAAGCTCATAGTAGTTATAAGGGGTGGTTAAACTGACTTGTTCTTCGCTCGGATAAAAAGGGCTCGGAAAGCGCAGGGCCGCTTTGACGATGACTTGCTCTTCGATTCCGTTTGAAACACACGAAAAAGTAAGTTCGTTCATGCTGTTATCGACAAGCGTGTGATCCAAGACAAAGAGGCGCGAAATGTCCTGAGTATCACCTTTACTGACAAAGATGCTGTTTTGAAAAACAAGGATGCGATTCGGATATTTGTCATTTCTAAGATAGATTCGTAGCAAAAACTGCTGGTTATCAGACGTTGCGAGGGCTCGATAAAGAAACCTTATTTCTTGATCGCTTTCAAGCGAGAGGGGTTGGACGATAAATGAGATCCACCCCAGTTTTTGCTCGCTTTGAAAACTAGTGCAAAGAAGAAGTAAAGGCATGAGGAAAAAGAGAGCACAAATTCTACGAAATTTTTGCATATAATTAAGCTAAATTTTCTAAGAAGCGACACATCGCCACGCGTTTAAGACGATAGTATGTCGCGGTCGAATAAAGGCTGAGCCACCAAAACTTGTAATTATTGAAGAAGAAATCGTTGTTAATAATACGCTTCGAATCAACATCTAATAGACGAAAAGCGTTTTCAATTTTGCTTATGTAAAGTTTATGAACATCTTCGCCCTGATAAGCTTGCGAATAAACAGCCATGTTCAGATCGTATTTGCCACTTCGCACATTCGCGGATTGAAGCGCTTTAAAATATAGTCTTGCCACTTCGCGGACATCATTACATAAATTACGAAATTTTCTCCGATTATTGCATTTTCCCATTCCTAACCTCCTTTCTCCCCTTTCTAGATTTGTAAGTATCAAAGCTGTCAAAATGTCAAAAAAATGTAAAAAGATAAGAAAAAATTATTTTCATGGAGGAAATTGAAAGCATTTAAGATGTCTACCATTGGCTAAAAGTAAGAAAGAACTGGTTTCCTTAGCCTATGAATTTTAATAATGAGACTTGCCTCCATCGCTGCAACAACGGAAAAGTGGTTGCTTTTGTTAACGCGACTATTTGTTATGATTGTAACATAGGAAAACAGCGTGTCAAACTCATTAAAAGACCTTTAATAAATAAAGGTAATAATTTATAATATTGGCATATGATTATTCTCGTCGGCGCCTCCGCCAGCGGCAAAACGGAAATAGCAAAAATCCTCGCCAGGAAGTATGGAATCGCTAAAGCCATAACCCACACCACACGCCCGATGCGCGATGGCGAAGAAGACGGACGCGACTATTTTTTTGTAAGCAAAGAAGACTTTCAAAAACTGCTCGCCGAAAATTTCTTCGTCGAGATGACGCTATATAATGAAAACTACTATGGATGCTCAAAATCACAAGTCAGCGACAACAGAGCCGTCATCGTCGATCCAAACGGACTGAAAGCCTTTCAAAAACTGAATGATGCCAGCGTCATTTCGTTTCTCGTCGTCGCCGATGAAGAAGTCCGCTATCAGCGTATGCTGACTCGCGGTGACAAAAAAGAAAATGCCATCAAGCGCATCAATAATGACCGCGTTGATTTCAGTTCCGAAAACGTCGGTAACACCAACTATGTGATTGTCAATCAAGAGAATTCTCTTGAAGAAGCCGCCGACTCAATCTATCAGAAATATATCGCAGCTCTAAAAAGAATTAAAAATTAAATATTATATTGCTCGATAAATTCGTCGTATGAAAGATACTTGTCAACGACGATTTTTTCTTTGATATAGATGATGCGGTTCGCCACCGTCTGAATTAACTCGTGATCGTGGGATGTAAATAAGATAACCCCGCGGTAATTGACCATCCCCTTATTAAGTGCGGTAATCGCTTCGAGATCAAGGTGGTTCGTCGGATCGTCGAGGAGCAGAAGATTGCCGGCAACCAGCATCATGCGGGCGAGCATCAAGCGGACGCGTTCGCCGCCCGACAAAACATTAACCGGTTTAAGTGCTTCTTCCCCGGAAAAGAGCATGCGTCCGAGCCAACCGCGCAAGACTGTCTCGCTCTGATCCTTTGAATACGGGCGAATCCAATCGACGAGATTTTCATCATGCCCCGCAAAAAAGGGTGTGTTATCGCTGGGAAGATACGTCGGAGTGATTGTCACACCATAACGATATTCACCGCCGTCAGCTTCGCTTAAGCCGCCGAGAATATCGAAAAGAGTCGTCAGAATCTGACTATTATCGGCGATGAAAGCCACTTTATCGCCTTTATTAATGGTAAAAGAGAGGTCGCTAAATAATCCGGCTTGGGCAAGGTTTTTGACTTCTAGGACATTGTTTCCTACTTCTTTTTCGAATTTCCATTCCACGAATGGATAACGACGGCTCGAAGGTTTTAGATCATCGAGGGTAATTTTTTCTAACTCTTTTTTGCGCGAGGTCGCCTGCTTGGATTTCGAGGCATTGGCCGAGAAGCGGGCAATGAAAGTTTCGAGTTCTTTCATCCGCGTTTCCTTCTTCACATTTTCGCGCTTTGATTGCTCGAGGATGAGCTGACTTGACTGATACCAGAAATCATAGTTGCCGACAAATGAAGTAATCTTGCCGTAATCGACATCGAGGATACGCGTGCACACTTTATTTAAAAAGTGACGATCGTGAGAGACGATGATCACGATGTTTTCGAAGTTATACAAAAAATTTTCCAACCATCTTGTCGCCTGAATATCAAGATCGTTTGTCGGTTCATCCAAAATTAAAATATCCGGATTTCCAAAAAGGGCCTGGGCCAAGAGGACTTTGACGATTTGCCGCTGATCGAGGTCGCCGACCAGCCGATCTTGGGCCTCAGTCAAAATGCCGAGGGAATTAAGGAGCGTTCGCGCTTCACTTTCGGCTTCATAGCCGTTGAGTTCGGCATATTCCATCTCCAGTTCGGCCGCCTTGAGGCCGTCTTCTTCCGAGAAATCGGGTTTGGCGTAAAGAGCATCGCGAAGTCTTTGCACCTGGACGAGCCGCTTGTGACCTTCCAATACGGCATCGACAACGCGAAATTCGTCATAGGCATGATGGTCTTGCTTTAACGATGAAATGCGCTCTTTATCGGTGACGACGACTTCGCCTTTATTCGGTTCCAGTTCTCCGGTTAAAATCTGCAGGAAAGTGGATTTGCCCGTACCGTTGGCGCCGATGATGCCATAGCAGTTGCCTTTGTCAAAAGTCAGGTGAACGTTCTTAAAAAGAACGCGACCGCCGAATTGCAATGTGACATTATCAACTAGAAGCATGTTTATAACTTTCCTAATTCTCGGAAAAAGGCCAATGTTTTCTCATGGATTATTTCCGCATTATTTGCTAATTTTTGGGGGACTATTTTGGATTTCGGATAACCGCTAATTTCAAATAGTCCGCGGGGCAATAGATAGCACCCGTGCATCTTTTCTTGTACGGCTAATATCGCGATTCCCAGAGCCGCTTTTTCGGGATGATTCATAAAGGCACTCATGAAGCCGCGGGCAATGCGTGAAAACCAACGCGGAAAGGAATTGGATGTGCCGCTGACGATATTGGTCGACGCCACGCCCGGATGCATCATCGAATAATGGATATTAGTGTCTTTTTGCTTCATGAAAAAATAGTGATTTGCCATCATAAACTTTTTTGAAAGGGCATATTGGCGGTAAAGAGTTGTTTTCTTGGATGTAAAGTATGTTGTAATCTCCTGATACTTATATCGCCGGTTGGCAAGCGAACCGACGCAGACGACATTAATATCTTCCATCTTGGCAAAATAAGGCCGCAGCAATTCGGAAAGATAAAAGGTTCCGAGGTAGTTTGTGCCGATCGTGAGCGGGTATCCATCTTTTGTAACAGCATCCTTTTTAGGATGAAAGATGCCGGCATTAAAGACAAAACCGTTAATCAATGGATATTTTACTGTGAGTTCACCGGCGAATTGCTCGATGCTCGCGAGTGAAGCTTGATCGTAGATGAGAATCTCGATTCGGGCGTGCGGGATAGCCTCGATAATTGCCTTGCGGGCCTCTTCGGCGCGGCCAAGGTTACGACAGCCCATGATGATGCGGGCGCCCTTAAAAGCCAGGAGGCGGGCGGCGTAAAAGCCGATGCCGCTATTCGCGCCGGTGATGACGACCGTCTTATTGCTTAGATCGCCGATATGAGAATCGAGATACTTTTGATATTTTATAATGCCCATAAATCTAATTCGATGACGACAACCAAAACGGCAATCAGGACAGCGACAACCAAAAGGCCGAGCAAGGCAAAAGTCACGATTTTCCGATCGAGTTTGTTTTTTGGGTCAAACTTCGGTTCGGAATCGGGACGCGGTGTCATTTTGTTGTTCTTGTCAAAATTGAGCATTCGTTTTCTCCTAATGTATTTTAGCAGTAATCAAGTTTTTTTCTATTAAAAAAACGAAATCCGCAATCGCTAGTCAAAAAAGATGTCTTTATTCGTCTACGTCTTTGCGGGGCAAAACTTTAACGCGTATCTTTTCGACGGTGAATTCGTCAGCCTGAATGACCTTGACGTCGAGATTTTCGTATGTAAAACGATCGCCGACTTTGGCAAATCTTTCCAAGATGGAAACACACCAGCCGCTGACGGTTGAATAATCGGCGTCTTCGTCAAGTTCTAATTCGACTAGTTCGAAGAAATCCTCAATATTCATCGCGCCATCAATCTGGTAGACGCCATCGCCTAATTCGGTCGCTTCCTCATCGATTTCGTCCATCTCATCCCAAATATCGCCCACTAATTCTTCAACGATATCTTCCAGGGTGATAAGACCCTCGGTACCACCGTATTCGTCTTTGACGATGGCAATATGATTGTGCGTCTTTTTAAAATCTTGTAAGACCGCTGAAATATTGCGCGAACGGGGCACAAAAGTGACCGGTGTCAATAAAGAGCGCACATCAATTTTCTCATTGCTAAGCATAGCTTTGAGAAGTAATTTAGTCGGCAAAATGCCGATGATATTGTCGATTGTCTCTTCATAAACCGGGACGCGGGAGTACATGAAAACATTGTCGTCATTGATCAGTTCACTAATATCGTCTTCGATGTCAAAGGCAAAAATATCGACGCGTGGCGTCATGATCTCATAGGCCTGTGTATCCATGAAGGTGATGGCGGAGCGAAGCAGTTCACCCTGCTCTTCATCGATGACACCTTCTTCTTCAATCGTGTCGACCATCTCCTGGAGTTCATCATCGCTGACGGCTTCCTCTTCATCTTCGGCTTTTTTATATAAGGGGGAAACGATGAGACGGCCGAGGGCGCTTGTCGCGTAGACAAAAGGTATAAAAAGATATTTGAAAATGAGAATCGGATAAGCATATAGCTTGGCGAGTCCGTGCGAATAGACGCGCCCGATGACCTTGGGGATGATTTCGGCAAAGGTGACGATGATCAAAAACATGATAACCGTGATGAGACTCGGTCCGAGAATATCGCCAAAGTATGAAATACTTGCCAGCGAAGAAGCGGCGATATTGACCAAGTTGTTGGAAAAGAGAATGGTCGTGATGGTCTTATCGTATTCGTTGGCGAATTTTAAAGCTAAGGCCGCGCTTTTGCTGCCTTTTTCGGCATCTTTTTTAAGCCGCAGCGTATCGACCGTGCTGTAAACCATGTCTGCCGAGCTAAAAAAAGCCGAGAAAGCGACCATGACCACGATGGCGACGAGCACGATAATTTCTAGTGGCGTCATCATTATGGCTTAACCTTGCCTTTCGTGATTTTCGGGCTGAATTCGTTGATGTCGCCGACAAGTTCCTCGAGAACGTCTTCCATCGTCACCATTCCTAAAACGGTGTCTTTGGAGCCGCGGACGATGGCGATGTGAGTATGGCTTCGTTTGAAACCTTCAATCATTTCATCCATCATAATTTGCGTGGTCACGAAATATGGCTTCTGGAGCGTCGATTCAATCGCGATATCGCGATTTTTAAGATATTTATGAAGATATGTCTTAACATGGAGAATGCCGACAATATTATTAATATTGCCGCGATAGATGGGAATGCGCGAGTAGTTAGTTTCGAGCAAGTACTGGTTTAATTTTTCATGGGTCAAACCCTGAAGATCGATGGCAAACATTTTTGCCCTCGGGGTCAAGACTTCCTTAACCGAGGTGTCGACGAAATCAAAAGAAGCGTAGATGATGTCGGATTCATTCTCTTCAATCAAGCCTTCTTCTTCAATCGATTCGACGATATTAGTAAAATCATCGCGCGTTAAAGTTGGTTTTTCCTTAAAGCGAAATACTTTATAGACGACCCAGATGACACCTTGAAAAATAATGATGACAGGAAAGAGAATGATCGAAAATCCATAGATAATATAGCTTGAAAACATCGCCGCCTTATCCGGAAGAGCCTTGGCGATGAGTTTAGGAATCGTGTCGCCAAAAAGATAAAAGAGAAGAGTGGTGACAACTGTGGCGATGACCGATATGACTTCGTCACTCACGCCATAGATGCGCAATAGCATAAGAAAAAGCACTGTCGAGATGACAGAAGCCAGAATCGCAACGATGTTATTTCCAATCAGAGTCGCAATTAGCGTCCGATCGTATTTTTCGTGAATTTTAACGACTAATTTCGCGGGTTTGCTGCCTTCATCGGCTTTGACCTTCATGCGGAACTGATTCATCGCCGCGAAGGCCGTCTCCGTCAGCGAGAAGAATGCTGAAGCGACAAGCAACAAGATAATTAATAAGATATAGAGCCACGATCGAGGGTCAGGCATCGACAACCAACTCCTTTATTAGACCTCAACGCGAAAGCAATAATAGCATAAGTATTAAATGTTCGCAAATAAATTAACGGGCAGACGCGCGTGGGCTATTTAGCCTTGCCGAGGACTTCGTGACAGTGTCGGCAGCGCGGCTCATAAGCCTCGGCCGCTCCCACGACAACGATTGGATCAAGATAATGAGCGGGCTTGCCGTTGACGATACGCTGTGTCTTGGTGGCCGGAGAGCCGCAGCGCACGCAAATCGCCGTTAGTTTGGTGACAAACTCGGCCCGGGCCATCATCTCGGCCGTCACGGCAAACGGCTCGCCGCGAAAATCGCTGTCCAAACCGCCGAGAATGACGCGAATGCCGATATTAGCCAGATGTTCACTCAATGGAATCAGTTCATGATCAAGAAATTGAATTTCATCGATGACAACTGCATATGTGTCTTCGCTTATATAAGGAAGAATATCCTTAGCGGCATCGATAACGATTGATTTTCGGCGATTGTTGCTGTGGCTTACCACTTCATCAAGTGAATAGCGATTGTCGATGCGGGGACGAAAAACCAGCACCTTCTTTTTGGCGTATTCAAGCCGTTTGATGCGGCGTATTAATTCTTCGCTTTTGCCGGCAAACATCGGTCCGGTCACGATTTCAATCCAACCCGGTCTATTAATTGTATCCATAGTCGAAACCTCTTTTCTAAATTATGCCAAAAACCTCCGGGCATGACAACGAAATCAACAAAAGAAAAAGGCGATTATATAATCGCCTTTCGTGTATTTTTTTAAGAAAGGTAAGCGATTTCCGCACGATCATACGACCGAAGGGAATGATGAGCTTGGTGCGCTCCAAGACTGGAATAAAAGCAAGGGGCGGGACAAAGCCGAGAACATCGCTTTTAAGACGGGCCAAGGCTTCAAATCCGCATACTTTATTTTTCTTTAATCTCTTTGACCCAGTTATGGAGTTCGACTTTTCCTTGTTCTAAACCGCTTTTTTCCATCGTGTCGGCTATCAGCTGTTTAGCCCTTCTCATACTGAGATCAGACTTAACTTTGAAGACGAGCGGAATATCTTTGTAAATGCCTTTATGACCGGCATCTTGAACGGGGAGAGTTGTCTTTTCATAATCTTTTGGATCGAGGGCGTAATAGAGTTTAAGGCTCTTTCCGGCAATCGTTATCTTAAGATAAGTTTTGGTGTGGAGACGGAATGTATCACCCGAATTCGAGACGCGGCTTTTAACGCCATAACTCATAATTTCACTCTTCAGCTCATTATAGTTATTCTTCATCTCTTTATCGGCTTTTAGCATCCGCGTCTGGAAGGGAATGCGCTCATAAGTGGGCTTCTCCTTATCTTCTTCAGCGGGTTGTGCGGCAACTTTAACGGGCGCCGTTTTTTCAACTTTGACGATGACAGGAGCCGGTTCGACGACAACCGGGGCTGGCTGAACGACAGGAGCCGGAGCGGGTTCGGGCTTAGCTGCCATCATCTGAGCGACGGCCTCGAGCATAATTTGCCGCATCTCTTCGGCGGTAACCGGTTTAACTTCCGGAGCTGGGGCGGGTTCGGGTTCTGGTTCGGGTTCAGGTTTGACCATCACTCGCGCCAATTCTTCGGCGATGACGGCGCGAACTTTATCTTCGCTCAATTCCTCTTCTTTGACCGGTTCGGGTTCAGGCTCAGGTTCGGCCTTAACAATTAACTTTGCTAATTCATCAGCGATGAGTTGGCGAATCTGGTTGGCGTCAAGAGGTTTTTCGACAGGTTCCTCTTTAACAGGAACAGGTGCTGGAGCGGGGGCGGGAACGGCGACGATAATTGGCGCAGGAGCGGGCTTTTCGGCTTCTTCCACGCTCAGCTCTTCTCTGACCATCGCCCGGATTTCTTCTAAAGAAGGCCCGACTTGAACAACCGCTGGGGCGGGTGCTTTTGGCTCTTCTTTTACGACCGGGGCTTCGACAGCTTTAGATCCTAATTCGCCATGCATGATTTCTTTAATTTTGTCGAGATTAACTTCTTCGTGCTTGGCCGGTTCTTCTTTGACGGCTTCATAGCCGGCAGAAGGTTGAACTTTAGGCTCTTCCTTAACAACTGGTTTTGGTTCTTCCTTAACTTCTTCTTTCTTAGGTTCAACGGCGACAGAGTGCGACTCTAAGCAAGGGAATTTCCCTTCCTTCATACACGGACAATAGCCGGCTTGCATGCAAGGAACAAAGTTTCCACGAGCACATGGGCATGAGGCGAGGAAAGGATATGGCGGATACAAATTCTGTTGCGGGGCCGGGGCTGCCTGGGGCTGGGCCGGTGGGCCGTATGTATTGATATATTGGACGAGTAGAGGTCCGCTGATACCAGGTTGGGTATTGACTGTGTGAACCGGTGACGCCGGCGTTTCCGGTTTGGCAGCGGGAGCAGGAGCGTTCTCCAATTCATCGTGGAGAACTTCGCGTATTTCATCGGCGCTGGGTGCGTTCGGCTGCGGTTCTTCGCGTATTAAAACGAGCCGTTCATCGTTACCACTAGCATTTGAAAAAGTCCGCTTCGGTGGCGTCGGCGCATTCGCGCAATAAACCATATTGATAATTCCGGCGACCAAAATCAAAATGAGGGCAAGGGCGATAAAGCCATGTGTGGCCCATAGCAAGATTGATGTCAAAAGATCGCTCGGTGTAAGCACGTCAGTGATGAACTGGGGCGCGCCAAGCAAGAAAGCGACATCAAAGACGCTGACGACGAGAATTAAGTACCAGCTGACTAAAACAAGAGCTGATTTGGGCTTGTTGTATTTGGCCATCAAAACGATCCAGATAATGGGAAGGACGAGGCCAAACACCCCAATTGCGGAGAGCATGATGATTCGCAACACATCATATGTTGGGTTACCCAAAAAACTAAACCACAAATATATTTGGGCCCAGCTATCGGCAAAGAAGCCGGCAAACGAATAAATTCCATGGTTTAGAAATGGTTCGACAACGAAGATGACGATCCCCAGGACAAGCGCAATTAATGCGGCGATGGTTAAAGCGACAGTTGTTTTCTTCATAAATAACCTTCTTTCTGTGCTTACACAATGACTATGATTATAGTTTATTATAAGAATATAAAATATTCTACAAATCTTTGAAAATTAGTGGAGAAATGCGCGGTATTTTAAAAAAAA
>ERZ795058.5901-NODE-5901-length-10845-cov-12.732067_pt1 | contig 10845 bp, 23 predicted proteins | sample MGYA00375142_ERZ795058 | MGnify/ENA primary metagenome ERZ795058 (study PRJEB30187, sample SAMN05720210) | activated sludge metagenome | isolation source: anaerobic digester from wastewater treatment plant | place: Japan | collected 2015-04-20 ...
CTCTCTGTGTATCATAAATAACTTTCGCCTTTGGATTTTCGTTTTGTATTCTTCTCATTTCACTTAAAAGTATTTCTATTTCTTCTATTGTATATTCTTTTAACATAAGGATTGGGGGTTAGTTAGATAATTCGTAAAATTTGATTAGTGTTCCTTCGTGAATATGATGTCCGTTGTCTATTGTCCAATGGCGGTTTCCTGTGGCTTTCCTTAAAATCTTGACCTCTTTGCCCGTGTCTTTTGATTTCCATGTCTGACCTCTTTTAACAAAGTTTCGTGGTATTTTCATATATTCTTTATTTTTTAATGATTAGTCGGTTTTATTGGTCTTATTTGCTGATGATTATTCCAATCTTCTGCCCTACCACATTTGGCACAATAATAAAATCCCTCATTTGTTTTTTCGTTTTGGGGCGGTTTCACCCCATCCCCGACCAACAAAAAGCTACAAACTATTTCTCAATTCCAATACCACGACAATTTATCTCCGACATACTTCCACAATGCCGATTCGGTTTCGGGATAAAATGTGTCTTCTCGCTCTTCGTATTGTTTGATTAGTCGCAAGGTTTCCTTAAACACTTCTATACGTTCCTCGTTTTCGGGACAGACAAGAATTTCTTTTAACTCGTCTTCGCAAAATTCCTTTAAGGGTTTTATAAAGTTTTGGAAATATCCTGCGAACGACCATTTAATTGTGTCATCGTAATAATGAAACACCCTTTGATACGCCCATTTTATTTCTCTAAATATGTTCATAGATTTATTGTAGAATAATTTTTAATTTTTAAACATTTTTCACAGATTCTGATTTGGGTTGTTTGTTCGCCAGCGATACCTTTAATTTGTCATATAAATCTTTTTTAATGGGTTAGTGAATTGATTATGTTTTTATGAATTTCTGTGTCTTGATAGTGAAATGGGTCGCGGACATAACCAGCCCCATTTCTTGTTCCAAGTAGCGTGTAATTAAATAAAAGCTGATAAAATCTTTGTTCTGGATATTTTAACCACAACTTCTTTAAGCTCTTTAAAAATTCTTCTATTTCAATTTCTCTATTAATTTGTTTCATACTTTAATTATATCAACGTAAATGATTGTAGTCAAGGGGAGTTTGTCGGCACTCCCCCAAGCCGTGAACCTACTTGGCGGTGAAGGTGATATTCCCCCAGTCGGCTCTGTGGTCGATGATGGGAACAACCGTAGGATAGAAGTGATGTCCTTTCTTGTCGAAGGCAATAATGGAAAATCCATTCTGCCAATCGGGGACACCTGGGACATATTCGGGTTTTAGTTTACACCCACACCCAGACTCAATCCAGACATAACTTCCACCTCTTCGAGTGGTGAAATACACTCCTAATCGGTGAGTATGTCCCGAAACACCCGAGACTCCTTCTCTGTCTTGTTCAGCGTGAGCTGTGTAAGAAGAGAACTTCCTAATCTTCTCTCCGTGTTTGAACAGGACTTTCTTGTAGGTGAAATTTTCTTTGTACTCGATATTGAATTTGTCGAGTTCGAGGAGTTTCTCCAGCTGGAGACTTCGTAAGGAATTCAGTTCAGGGGCTTTCTTCCAGAGAAATCTTCGGAGTCTGTCAGTGTGATTGGACTCCAACAAGATGATTCGAGACTTCGGGCAATACTCCCTTAGACGCTTCAAGTAGACATTGACCTCGTCAATTTCGTCTTGAAGGTCGTTCTTCCTTGCGGGGTTCTTGTCGAAACTCGACACCTCGTAAAAGTCGTGCAGTTCGTGAAGGATGATGATTGGTGGTTGTTCGTGCTTACAGAATTGTAATTCGATTTCAACCACAGTCGGGTCTTCGAAAGGCACGTGCCAATCGGTCAGAGAAACCACTTTGTCTTTGGTGTTCTTAAACACCACCACTTTTTTTTTCATTTTTTTCTCCTTTTAATTATTATCTAAAGAGCCAAATTTGTCAGCGGTATCGTAATATACGTCTGCTGGCATTTTAATATTTGAAATAGCGTGATAAGGGACATTGTGTTTTTTTAACCAAATTAGCGTTGGCGAGATAAGTTCGTCTCTTCTTGCGGTATAAATTATAACCATTCCCTTTAAATAAATTTTGTAAAGATTTTTAATACGCTTTATGTTTGGCTTGGCGGTTAAGCACTGTTCAGGTGTCCAAGCGGTAGAACATAAATGCCCATCCAAATCAACTGCGTGTATTTTACCTTTTTCTTTCATATTGTTTTTTTAATTCATTTAATCTTACCCATAAAATCATACCCCAACCAGCTAAGTCGATTGCTTCTTACTGAAGTTCTCCCATAAGTTCTATTGGGTCTCGGCTAAAACTTCCATCTCCGTATTCTTTAAATCCTTTCAGCATCTTTTTGTCAAGGTCTTTTACAAATTGTTTAAAATATTTTTTATAAATCATTTTTTTATTTTACATTTAGGGTCGTCTGGTGCACACCAATGGTCAACCAAAGGGCAACAGGCACTACAATTTTCTACAAACGGACAATCTTCAATTCGTTTTATTTCTAACCCCTTAAAAGTTATGCCTTTATTAGGCCTTATTTGCCCCGTGGTGAGCTTTTTATGTGTTTTATGTGGTATTGCTTGTTTTGACATAATCTTTCGTCATAGGGGCATTTAGAAGCCTTTAACCTTTGAATAACAAGTCCAATGTCTTTGATAACCATTTTCCAGTGCCCATCTAAGAAGTTCCTTTTGGTGTTGTGCATTATAATAATTAAGATTTTTACCCGATAGTTTACACATCCAATTAAATGTTTCTCGGTGGAATTGTGCCACCCCATAAGCCAATCCACCATCTCCTATTGCGTTTTCTATTCCTTGACTTTCACACTTAATTATGTCTTCGGTTAGTTGGTCAAAATACTTTTCTTCTTCTGAGATGGTTGGGATGATTGTAGTTGAATTAACCATTATCTCGTGTTTTCTAAAAGGTAATCCTATCGCCCATACAATCCCAAGTAACGCTATTATAAAAAGCATTATCTTGGCAACATCATAAATGGCATCAAGAATATCTTTCATCTGGTTCTGACGGGAATGGCACAGTGAAGTGTAATTCACGAGCCATTGCTTCGTCTAATATTTTATGAATTAAATTTATTTCGTCTGTTGTTAATTCGGTTGTTGATTCTTTGCCCGTAATTTTTCTCTGGACGAACTTCCACATATTCTCTTTAATAATCTCTGGCGTTGCAGGGAGAGGGACTTTAAAAAATGTCCTCATATCTATCCCTGCTTCTATCATTTTCTCCGACACTTGTTCAAACCATAAGTGCAATGCGTTGTTCTGGCGAGTAGTTCGAGTATTTGCGACTTTCTTAATTTCTACTTCCTGCCCCTCCATAAGCTCTAACCAAATATCAGAACCAGTAGAATCATAAAATTCTATTTTGCCATTAACGATTTTTGCTTGTATGGATTTTGGGGTCATAGTTTTTTAATTATCTTTTTACGAGCCTCTGCTAAAATTTGGTCTCTTCTCTCTTGGTCTTTAATTTTTTCTTCTGGGGTTCTTGTGTCTTCTGGAATTTTCGGGGACTCCTTCTTGACTACGATACACTCTGGGTGCCTCTGAATATGAGATTTGATGAAATTTCTCAGGGCGGCCTTATAATCCTTATACACCTTGCCCTTGGCTTCGCAATAATCTATAACATCATCTGCTCTATCTTTTATGAATTTAGAACTAACGCTATATTTATCGCTTAACTCTTTAATGTCGTCTTGTGGTAGATTTTTAAGAAAGGTGATGGTGCTATATATATTGTTATGTAATGTATTCTTATGTAATGTTATGTTATGTAGGCGACTTTGTGCGACATTGTCCGTATCTTGTTCGGATACTCTCCGAACTTTCTTTGTATAGTCGTCTGAATAATTAGCCATTTTTGGAATATAAAGGTCTCCTATTTCGTATGCCTTTTTGTTAATCAAATCAAGGTTGGCAAGTTCATCGCAATAACTTTTAAATCTTTCTTCTGGTAACTTTGAACGGTTACGAGCAATAGTCTGCCAACCCCTGTCTTGTTTGATTTTGAATTCAACTCCGTGCCTACCGACCAATTCACATAACAACCAAAACAATCCATAGGGTTCTATCCCATATTTTTCTATCAGGGGCTCTACGTTTAAATCCTGATGTGAATCTGACATATGTTGAAACCATTTCATATTAAAAAGGTATATCGTCTGTGTTAATTATATCTAATGCTTCGTTTGTTTTTTTAGTTATAGTGTCTTCGTAATAAGCCAAAATTCTGTCAAGTTTTTTATCTATTGATTCTAATGACACGCTTTTGCCTGCCGTATTTATTCCTTTGGGTTGTTGACATCTATCAGGACAGGAGTAGAATGCTTCATAAGGTTTGCCAGTTCTCTTACTAACACCTGCCTTAATCAACTTCATTTCCTTCCCACAAATTGCACAATTCATATTTATCTTTTTACTTCTTTACTTTTTGCTAAGTCCGACCTTTTATATGCTCTTTTTACTGCTTGGAGAATCTTGGATTGGTCTTCGTTTAAGAATTTAACAACATTACCATCACTTACATCTGTTGCTGTTAAATATTCACCTGATATATTTTTTGATATGTTCATATTATTTTACCAATTCCAATTTATATGTTGTAGGAATTGTTACTTCATATTTAGCACCCAATTCGACCAAATAAATATCTTTTACATTTGGGCGTTTAATTAAATCTTCTATAAACTTCTCTGCGTCTTTGCGACTTTCAAAGAACTCTTGTGGGTCTCTTTCTTCTGTCCAAGAGACCATATATTTAGCATTTCTCATAGTTGTATTATTAATTTTTATTAAATCTTGTTCTAAAAAATAATTACCATCAACCAAGATTACTTTATTACTAAATCCTGTCGTATAAGTTGGGTCTTTCACCTCACCAAATCCTCTCTGTGCCACAATAGATTCTTGAAAATAATTTCCTGTTGACTTGCCGATTATTTTCACCCTATCTCCTGCTTTAAATTTTGATATATTCATTTTAAATCTTTTTTAAACTTATCTTCATTACTTTCGACCTTTTCTAATTTATTTTTATGATACCTTATTACTGACCTTGCTTTTTTAATCTCCTGATGATGTGATTGTTGTTCGGGAGACATTTTTTCCCATTCCTCTAAAGGAATATCATCTGGGGTATCTAATAATTTTCGGAGATTATTTATGGATTTGGTAAATTCTTCATCTGTGCCACCTTCAGTTTCTTTTTCAATGAACTCATATTCCCCTATCGCTAAATGAACTTTATATTTGTTTTCCATATTTTTTATTTAATACTTTTTCGTATACCTCTAATAACTCTTTAAATATCTTGGCGATGTTGTGTATCTCTAAACGATTGATATTGTCTTTGTGGATTGTCTCGTTGCAGAACGGACAAACTAAATTATTCTTCTTCATAAGTTCCTGACTCATTTAATTCTTCTACGTCTTTCTGTGACATTTCGTGGAGATTTTCCATTATCGTGTCGTTGTCTGGTTCTGGTAAGTCTCTTTCTAAATCTCCTTCTTCTATTGCTGGGTCTCCGTTGATTTCTTTTTCAATATCTTCATTATAACCTTGTTCTTTTAATAATTCTTCTGCTGTTTCTTTTGGGCTTAATGGTCTGATTTCCATAATTTTTTTTACTTAAAATAACTAAATTTAATTCTATCGTGGCGAAATCCTCTCGACCTCAAAGGAAAGAACGGGTCTTCCTGTGATAGGGTATCGCCATTTGCTAATGTTAAATAATCTGGTTTAATCATTTGATATTGTTTTGGGGAAACATTTAGTTTTAGGTATTGAAGGTAAGTGGAATTTTCTTCCGTCACTCGTCCTTCCATTAGGTTTTTTGTTTTCCACTGCTTACTCATAGAAAAAATAAAATCGCAACCAAAATAAGTGCGATTAAAATTTTGAAGATTTTAGAATCCTTTTTATAATACTCCATCCAATTATTATAGACCTTCTTTTTCATCTTGATTATATTTTAACAAGCGAAAATATCGTAGTCAATAGGGGGTGTCAAGTGGATAATTAAATGTTGGCGTGAACAAGCCTATGACACTCGGAACACAGTACCATTAAATTTTTAACACTGTTATTTTTATGATTCGTGTCGAGATGATGTATGTGTAAAGAATCATTTTCTTCTCCACATATTTGACATTGGTTATTAAAGTAGTTTTTTAGAATTTCGTTCTTAGAACTAAACTTTTCTGTTCCACATATAATCTGGTGAATTCTTTGTCTACTAACTCCGAACGTCTTTCCTATTTGTGCGTAGGAATACTTTTTATTACGAAGTTTAACTATTGCTTGTTTGCGTGTTTCTTTGTTCATATATTAAGTATATCAATGGATAATGTCCTTGTCAAGTGTCAAGGAGTCCTTATACTATATATGACGAATGAAACGCCAAAATGTTACAGTGTGGATAACTTTTTATGGGTTATAATAACCTTTTATCAGAGGAGAATTTATAGAAATCCAGCGAGAAGAAATTGTTCCGCAGCCAATTTGATTTTGTTCTGAAATAAAAATCATATCACCAAATATTTTATGTCTTTTTCGTGTGTTTCAAATAGTTCTCCGTTTTTTTGTGGCAATCTTCGCAAAGAGTTCTTCCATTATTTATGTTCCAAAATTCTTCGCAGTCCAATGCTTGTTCCAGTGTTTTCGTATTATTTTCGTCAAATATATTCGAGAAACTTTTAGGATAATGGTCGGCACATAACTTTTTTCCTTTTGTTCCGCATAACGTGCAAGTGAAGTCGTCTCTTGTAAAAACATCGGAACGCCATTGACGATATTTGAAACATTTTCTTATTATGTTCCGCAATGGCGTAATTCCTCCTTTCCACCTATAATGCCTTTCTCCGCTTAAAATCCTCTTCTTTTTTGTTTCCTCACTTTGTTTTTTACCCAAGTGAGATTGGCTAAATTTTCTTTTTTTGTCTTCGTCTTGTCCCATCCCCTTGCACCCATTAGAACAAAAATATTTCCCCCTTCCCCTGTAGGGTTTACCACAATAATTACACTTTCTCCTGTAAAATATAGACATATCTATTGACGAATTAAATATCCGATTATATTAGATTGGTAAATCGAAATCCAACGATAACTATCAATACAACATCCCTCAAAGTTTCTTTCAAATATCAATAATTGATTATCTTTAATTTCAACAACTATTGCTACGTGTCCGTAAATTGATGTTCTTGTTGCCCCAAAGATTATTACGCTTCCGATAGATGGAGTAGAAGAATTGGGCTGAATATCCTTTGCATTGCCTCTTGTAAAAAATCCAAATTCTTTTAAAAGACTGACGCATTGACAGGAAAGAGGACACGTTGGGTTTTTTCCCAAAATGTCCGCATAAGTTGTCGGTTGTTCTTCAACAATTCCATTAGTTGCGAGAATATAATTGCCTTGAACAAATGTAATTGTATCAAGTTCTATCGGTAGCGGGTTGACATTTGAAAGTGGCGACAGTAATAACAAAGCCAGTATGGAAACCACACCCGATAGTATTTTATATTTCTTAAACAGTAGTTATTAGTCTTCTTTGAAACGAATAGCCTTGTCAAGTCCAGCAATACCACCGCTAACAAATGCGATGATAAGGATGACTGCCCACGATTTCAACGAAGAGATGTCAAAATCTTTCAAGGGATTAACAGCAACTGTTATTGCCAGTTGTGCAATGCCTGCCGATACAAATACCCTTAAAAATCTTTTGACTGTCGCTAAAATTAAATCTTTCATATTAGTTAATACCAAATAAATCCTTGAGTCTTCCTTTGTCGACCAACGGATAGACTAAATAGCCAGTTGGTAATTCCGCCACATCAATGGGGTCTCCAACTAAACCGTTATTAATTAACTTATTTAATTCCTCTGGGTCGCCTATATTAAGAGCGAGTTTAAGAGGTTCATACAATAAGTATTGTTCGTTTCCAATTTTAATGTATTTCATAAAACTTTCTTCGAAATAAAAGAGTGGGTTTAAAGCACCCTTAAATCCGTTATCATAGTTTAATCTTGTAAATGATTCACCAGTTGGATAACTTAATTGTTGAGTATTTGGAACTGGGTCAGAATAGAGATGTAAAGCGAAGTGTAGGTGTGTTCCGAAGCACCATTCTCCTGTATGCCCCATAGTGCCTATTATTTGCCCCGTAGAGACGCTTTCACCCTCTTTGGCTATAATTGTGTTAAGGTGGCAGTAAAGCGTTGCAAGGTATAAATTTTCGCTTATAGGGGTGATTATAGTAATACTGTTGCCTCCGTAAGTGCTCCAGCGAGCATTAACTACTTTTCCGCCAATAGAAGCATAAATTTCGTCTCCTTCGTGGGTAGCAATATCTAATCCATCGTGTCCGTTAGTCTTTGCGTTATCGTGATACCATTGGTAATTTTCTCCAAAGTATTGGGAAATTATCCCCCCTTTATCAACATAGGTTAACCTACCTTTAATTGGATTTTTAAGTGTAATCATATAGAGTGGGTCGTTTGAGGCACGACCCTGAGCCTCGCCATTTAGGGCTGTTTCGCCCGCTTAATGCGATAGAGAATCGCAATGGCTTCGTCGATTGTGGCATTGCCGAAGAGTTGGTGCCACGCAATGTGCTTATCTTCCCAGAGAGAGAGAAGATTTCTTGGGGTGGTTTTTCCTCCTCTTGAGCGAGGGCAGATGTGGTGTCTTGTGAGTCGTTTTCGGAACTCTCTGTTTCGGTTTGGTTTCCGAAGATGACCAGCCCATTGTTGAGCAGAATAAGCACATTTCATCTTTACCTCCTAATTAAATTATACCAATCTAAATTAAGACAGTCAAAGAGCTTTTGTGATTATATAAATTGCTAAAGGAATGAGTATTATTTCAGTTAAAATTAACCCTCCTATAATACGATTCAGCCAAGTATCGTGCTTATTAACCCGACCATTTGTCTTGGTGGTCTGTTCGAGTATCAACTTGTGTGCTTCTGTGTTTTTCTCAATGAGATTATCAAGACGCTCACATAATACTTCGTTAGTTATCTTCTTCATTTTCATTTTGTTACTTTCCACTCTCCTGTGGTTGATTGCGTGTTGGTTTTTTTCACTTTCCATTTTTGTGAACCCGAATATGCTTGTATGCCAATACCAAATATTCCAAGGATGCTCAATGGAACTAAATCTGGTTCCTCCTTTGCGATTTCAATAATATCGCTAACAATCATTGGGGTTATTCTTTTTAATAACTCGTCGCCAACCTTTATTGGTTCGCCCTTATAGTCTTGACCCTTTAACAGGTCAGTGACAAATGACGCCACTGGGGCTTCTTTTGATTCTACTTGTCTTAATAAAATGTCCAACCTCGTCATTGGCTTATATCCCTCACCAAGAGTGATTTCCTTGCCAGTCGTGCTACTGATATATTTTCCTGTTATTAGTTGTGCGGCAGAACGAATGTATTGTTGGAATCCACCCATAGTATCAATACGAAGATTGCCTATTTTTATTTTTCCCCAATCAGAACTACGCATATCAGTTTCAACTTCCGCACCAGCAAGTTTTGCGGCAGTAATAATGGCGGCCTGTGTTCCTGCGAAAGCGAACAATGATTTCAGTGCCTGCCTGCGAACCACTGGTGTAGCCTTAATATAATATTTCGGGTTCATCAATATTAACCTTGATGACATCAAGCGAGGAGAAAAGAAGAACGCATTGAGAACCTTTGCCGAACCCTCCAACATTTTTAAATCTCCTCTGCCAGTAGCAACATTTGCGAACTTTGCTATCTCGTCTAACATTTGTTTGTTTTCTGCTGGGTTTAATCCTAAAACTTCCGCTTTTTTAAACAGGTCTTTAAAAATATCTGCCCTCATTTTATTGGCAAACCCAGTATATGCCCTTTCGGTTGCCTTAACCACTTCTCCCAACAAGGGTATTTTTTCCGCCCAGTTAGACATATATCTTTCTTCTCTTAACGTCATTTGCTCGCCCAAATTTGTGAACGCAACCCTCCCTCTCATATACTCAAATAATTCATCGTTTTTGATTGTATCCATTACCGCCTTATAAGCATCTTCTTTGGCAAACCACCCAAATTGTTTTTTAAAACTGCTGAAAAATTCCTTTCTATATGAAGGGGCAACAAACGCACCCTGCCTAAAACCAAAAGACAAATCTCCAAACGAAGACATTAATGCTCTTGGAAGATTTATGGCCTGGAATATTCCTTCTTTAATTTTTTCACCAAGAGTTATGTCTGTTCCTTTTATAGCAGAAACTAATTCTTTTGGAAAAACCCTTTCAAGTATCTTTAACTCTGATTCGGTTGGAACGCCACCACCAAATTCTCCAAGTAATCTCGCCAATCCTTTCTTTGCCGACAACGATTCCGTATATGTTATATTTGGATTTTGCGTTATCGTGTTAAATAGAGAATCAATGTTCTCCTGTGATAGTTTTGTTCTTATTCCTTCAAATTGTTGTTTCGGCAACGCTCCTTTTAGTTTTGAAATTTCTTGATAAAAACCACTTTCACCAGATGTTTTACCTGCGACTGATTGTGCTTCAGCAAATCTCTTTGCCCTCTCTGCCGTATATCCCGTCTCCTGTGCTTTGCGAACATTTTTGTAATCTTTCAATGCGGATGTGATTTCAGATATTGCGTCGTCTGCTGTCTCCGCTGTTTCTACTATCTTGGTAGTTGCTTTGGTGGTTGCTTTTGTGGTATCAAATGATTTGCTGGTGAAGTTGGTTAGAAGTTTATTTGCTTGTTCTGCCGTTTTTGCTTTAACTGCGTTTTTAGCAAAGTCGTCAATTAAATTATCTGC
>ERZ795058.5913-NODE-5913-length-10830-cov-6.709698_pt1 | contig 10830 bp, 5 predicted proteins | sample MGYA00375142_ERZ795058 | MGnify/ENA primary metagenome ERZ795058 (study PRJEB30187, sample SAMN05720210) | activated sludge metagenome | isolation source: anaerobic digester from wastewater treatment plant | place: Japan | collected 2015-04-20 ...
TGCTCCATCTGTTGCTATAACCGTGGCAAATATTGCGGACCGGGTCAGATTATATCCATTTGTTACATTCCCTCCACATGAAAGTTTGGCAATTTTCTGGTATAGACCTCTGACGTTGACCTTTGTTTTAGTGGGTACAACTATGGTACAATTACTAGGATCTAAGTCTTCAGTTGCAACGGAAGTGATTACATCTTCGGAATTTACGAGAACCATGTACCCCAGTATACTTGGGGGAAGTATCCTCATAGTTTCTGCGAAATCGAGGGCGAATATAACATACTTATCGGGCTTCTCATTAGCGATGTCCTTCATAAGATGTGTGTAACAGTACTCGTCGATAGACCCAATGGCATTTTGGACGAGGATAACATTGCCACAGGTATTTTTTACGGCATCCAACAGCGAGGAATAATCATTATAACCTGTTGGGACAGAAATGATTTCCGGCGTTTGTGCGTGGAGTGTAACTGAAATGGCATTCACTATGAGATGTAAATTGCATCCTGTAAGGAGTAGTGGAGTCCTCGTAAGGTATGCTCCTGCGATGATCTTAGCAAGAATCTCAGCATATTCATCATAAACCCCAATATTCTCTAGATTATTTTTTATCCCGGAGATCAAACTCTCAACATCTGTGATCTCAATTGGATTCGATCCGTACTCTTTGGCCGATTGTATAAATAGACCCGAATTCGATACTGGAGTAACATTTTCCTTTCTATCTAATATCAGCCCTTTTAACAATGCTAAATTACCAAGAGCTTTCCCTGGATTCTGCTGAAGCTCCAAGGACTTTTGCTCACAAAAGGTGGTCAGTTGTTCATTTGTTATCTCTAGGTATTGTCTTTTTTGTTCAAGTTGTGATAATTCTTCCAAAATTTGTTGTTTTACTGAGATGTCGCTTTCCAGTTGCACTTTTGAGGCTTCTAGTGCAACTATGTCGTTCTGAATTTTGTCCTTTTTTTCATGGAGTGGTTTAAGGTAATTCTGGATCGCGTTCTGTTGCTTAATCCTAAACTGATCGTTCTCCTGGGTGATAACCTGTAATTGTTCCTTTTTAAATTTGGCAATATCCTCATGTACAAGTTCTTTTTGGTGTTTTTCGAACTGCTTAATCTCCTGTTGGATTTGATTCTTTTGTTCTAACCTTAATCTTTCGCCTTCGGATTCGACAATCTTCCTGATGGTTGCCAATGCTTCTGTTTCTGCTGATCTCTGTGCAGTTATTTTATATATTTCACCTTTGATTTCATCGGCCTTATTCTTTAGATCGGTGATTTCTTCTTCTAAAGTCTTCTTTTTCTCAAATAATTCTTGATTAGCTATATAATGTATTTTATTGATATATACTTCATTTATCTTTGGTATATGTTCAATAATCCCTCCTATAAACTCCTCAACGTCATTATAGTTGCTAAGATATGAGTTTATTACCTGGGTTTGCAACTCAAATTGTTGCTTACTCTCTGGAGATACTGTGAATGTTGTTTGTGCTTTTGGGTCTGATAGAGCTTCATTGATTATTTTATTTATAGATTTTACCTCATCATCTGAATAGCCCAGGCGAGTTGCAATTCGTTTGAAGTATCTCGCAAAACGAACTGGGTTGGTATGAAGGTTCAGATCCTCTAATTTATCCTTTGGACTGAGTTTCATCTTTTGATAAACTAACCTTCGAGTCTGGTTTACTTGTATCTCTTGAAACAAGGTTTGATATTGGGAATGGAATGAATCAATGACATCATCCTTTTCAACACTATATCGAGCTAATGACTTTCTATCGGTTACAAAAAGCAACTGATCATATCGGAGACAGGATGTCGCTTTTGTTATTTCAACACATAGATAGTGATTTTCATCAGAGTCATAAACGACAAGGAGATTGTCAGAAAAAGTATCTGGGACAACAATGCCATTTTCCAACGTATGTGCGAGCTCATCATCTGAACTCATGAATTTCATGTGGCCTGTAACTTCTGGCATATGCTCTGGATTTTGTAAAAAGATTAGTTCATAGTAAATATATTTACATGGGGGCTTAGGAAGATGCGCGTAAGGTATTACGTCATATTCTTCAGCATTGGTTCCCTCTTTCCACATCCAGATGCTTACGTTATCGTGTTCCACTTGTATGGTGTTGTTCCCTATTTTTACTGGCAGGAGCATGGGTCCTTCGTCTGGGTTAGTGTAAATTTTGCCGATAGGATTGATTCTGTTTTTCTTCCAATCTTTCGTGGAAATATCCGCGATCCTTAAAATTTTGATGTCATGGTCGCTAAACCTTATGGGGATTCCAATACAACAGTGTTGGCTGAGATCTTTTGTAGATTTCGTCATCATTTTCCAATCTCCTGGCTGAATTCAGATATAAGATGATAGTATAACTTTATTGGGGTTTTACCTGATTTTAGCGTCTTTACTAGATTATTATTGACTTTAGGGCCGTTTCTCGAACTGCTTAAAAGGTATTTTATTTTTACGGGAGATAATATATGTGTACCTCTTGTCAGGGTGAGCATGCCGTATTTCTCTTCGTCGCTCTTCGTCGCGCCTTTTGATAATGTCTGGGTAAATTTTGGGATGTGTACGTGATAGACTACATCCATCCCATGGAGTACACAGATTCTGTCCCCATTAGATAGATTTAAAATTGCATGAATGGTCTGTTCATTCCAGTAAACTTGCTTCAGTTGATCTTCTGAATAATGATAGATGTTGCATTTGCTATCTGATTTGAAGGATAAGGCACACTTATCCTTAAGAGTGAAATGTTCGCCTGTTGCAAGAGGTTCCTTACCATACTCCACTGTTATTTCTGGAGGTAGATACCGAGAGATTTCATCCGAACATTCACGCGTAAGTTGAACCTCATACTCTCCATGAGATGACTTAATGCATGCGAAATCCTCAATAGAGTTGTATAACAACCATCCTGCTTTTATTCGGATCTTGGGTATAGTCTTGGAGATAGATCTTTGAGCTTGCCCTTCTGTTCCCAAATAGTAACTAGAAATATCTCTCTTTTGTGCAAAATTAAGAACTTTCGTTGCTAGTTTACTGTAGATTTGCTTTTTCCCAAATTGCAAATGGGGAGGCCAGAGTGGAATTAATGGAGGGTGCCACTCGATAAGTTTGACCCTGAAATTATTTGCAAACTCCTGAGCGTCTTCTGTGACTTTGAGAAATTGTATTTGATAGATCCACCACTTTGATTCGTATCCAAAAGATTTCCCCTCAAGTGTTCCTAATAGTTCATATTCGAGAAAATCCTTAGTATTATCTAGTATTTTAGAGGCTGTCGCCAAATAATAATATTTATCTGTAGTAATCTCTGCGTTTTCTGAGATACAACGAGCGTAAGTATTGCTGCTGTATCTGAACAATGCCCCTCCTTCAGGGAGTCCAGCTTGATAATCCTTCCAGATTTTAATAATATCCTGATTAACTGAACACTTACTATATTTAAGGGAGTAATAGTCGTATATCAACTTCAACTGAATATAAGTGTTCTCCCCCGCGACTACCTGACTCATTAGGAGTCTATTTTCTTTGAGCTCTGCATTGTGTGGGTTGATAATTTGTACTATAAGGTTTTCGTTTCTGGCAGATGTGACGATTCTCTCTTCTAACGGGGGAAAGCCGAGAAAGAGTCCAAAGGTATCTCCCCCTTTTAAGATATAGATGTTTCTTGAACGTTGGCCCGACTTGCGCTCCTCCTGCTGTTTCTGATATAGGGCTGCATATCTATCATCCGAATAATAATTGGGGCAATCTTTTGTTTTGGGATTATTTGGAAGATGTCTAAAGTAAGTTCTCTCATCTCCATTTGCTAGTATAACCGGCTCTCCACACTCAGGACAAATTAAATTGTTACTACTTATAAAACGAGATTTGGGGTCATTTGCAAGGGTTCTTGCATATACTAACTCTTCATATCCAGAAGGTCTCTTCCTGATTGCGTAATCCACCATAACCCCTCTTTAAATCAATGATATGTTCTTTCAGTTAAGATAATATCGTCGAATTGTTCTTGCAGGCGATCTGTGAGAACAAACTCACCTTGTGTCTTATCATAGGCTCTTTCCGGCAACCTTATCCCACCTTCAGGCAACCTCCCTGTACGGCGCTCTCCTCCGACATCCCAAAAGGCCATCGTATCGCGCCGTTGCTCTACGAAGCCTTCAGGACTACCGGCATTCACGGCAGGGTGGATATGCCTGAAGATGGGCCTCCTGAGCGTCGGCGCTGTCACGTTCGATGATGGTGTTGATCCGGCGGTACTGGGCGAGGTCCATTGGTTGAGGGAGAGGTTGAGGGGGCGGGGAGATATGGGTGTTGGTTTTGGTTGGAGGGTGGTTCGCTGGCAGCGTCCCGTTGTCCTGAGGCGAGCCCCGCTCACCGGCTCACCAACGCCGGCAGCCGCCCGCCGTGCGCCTTTCGGTACTGTCCTTTCAAAGCCTCCTCGGCAGCTCCCGGGTGCTCGTCGACGACCATCCACCCGTACTGCAACTCCCACCCGGAGGAGAGGAGCGCCCATACTGGATACTGGGCGGTGTGGCGTCTGGAGAACTCCAGGTACCGGCCTTTGAGGGTATTTTTACTTCCGGCGTACGTCCCTGCCGACCCGATGTAGATCGTCGGGCAGTCACCTATTGCCAGGAGCCGGTCAAGCCGGCTGCACAGAAACCGGCCTGCCACATCCCAGCCGATTGACTCAGCAAGAGCGATGGCCTTATCGTGGACTTCTTCGACTGGAGTTCCACGCCGGTGAATCCGGATGACATAAACTCCTTTTCGCTTCGGCGGTTCTGCGTCCTGAAACCGCGTGAACTCAAACGTATCGAAGAGACCGTTGCAGCAGCCGCCTTCCGGCAAAGATCCTTTCACCATGGTCTGGCTGTCACCGGTAGTAGGTCTTGTAGCAGTCATCGCAAACCGGGCGGGTTTTTGTCGTTGCATATTTGGCCCCGCACTTGTGACAGAACTTCTCCTTGTAGTCCGGGTTGTTGAAGCGGGCCCAGGAGGCAAAGCACTTCGGGCAGTACGGCTTCTCTGGGTTGTAATCGATCATCTCTCCGCACCGGATGCAGTGTGCTACCTCCCCCAGCACTGAATCCAGCGCTTTCTCAAGGAATCCCTTCTTCGGAGGGGCTTTCAGCTTCGGCGATATGGTTCTGGCGGGCTTTCTCGGCTCATAGGCCCGTTGATTCGCGGTGACTGCAACAGCCGTCTGGTTGTTGCTCTCCGGGCTGCTTGCCTGAAGGATCCTCTCAACCTCTTCGAGGGTCTGGGTGTAGAGATCGGGATCGGTCTCCCGGGAGAACCGGACACCCATCTCCCAGTTGTTGCTCTGCGAGTGCTCGTAGAGGTTCATCGAGGTGATGATGCCGAACAGTTCGTTGATGTAGCATTTGGCGTGGAGGTCGTTGCACTTGTAGAGTTGAGCGCTCTGCAATTGTTTGAAAAATGTCAGGTCCTCCGGTTTAGGGTTCGTGTCGCTCCGGTAGACGATGTCGATGGGGACCTTTTTGTCGTCGATACTCTGGAGGTATTTCTTGTTGTGCGGGGTCAGGCTGATGTAGGGAGAGACGATGAAGATCTGTTCCTCAGCGCTCTTGATGATCTCGATGAATGCTGCACTTACTTTCGGTGCGTCGAGGAAATCTGCCATTAGGTTGCTCCTGATGGTATACTATACAGCGAGGAGCCAAAAAAGATTCTTATATGTCTCGGTTGCTCCGGATCATTGATACTAAACTAATGTGAGGCACCAGGAGACTGAATCGGGAGAAACAACAAACTGATCGCGGAAATCCTGGTGATCTCCGATCTGGGAGGCGGAATGAATTCATTTATATCAACCCCTGATAAATAGTCCCATATGCCTCCCCCGTCCCAAATCGCTTTCCGCCCCTTTCGCTTTGTGCATACCGCTGATCTCCACCTTGGAAGCCGGGTCATGAGCCTCCCCGGGGCAGATCAGAAAATTTCTGCTGATCTGGCCGATGCAACCTACGGTGCCTGGAGGGAGATAATAGACCTCTGTATAAGGGAAGCAGTCGACTTCCTGCTGGTCGCAGGTGACGTCTACGACAGCGCAGACAAGAACATCCGGGCACAACTCCAGTTCAAAGAAGGGCTTAAACGACTCGGCGAGAATGGCATCGCCGCATACATCGTCCGTGGCAATCACGACCCGGATGATGCATGGTCACGATCGATCGCGATGCCGGAGAATGCCTTCATCTTCTCATCTAAAGAACCGGAGGTCGTCATCCATCGCGACCAGGAAGGGCGACCTCTTGCGGCAATCGCAGGGATGAGTTTTGCGACAGCCTATATCCGCGATAATCTTGCGGAGCAGTTCCCTCAACGTGAGGAGGAATGGCCCTACACGATAGGCCTTCTCCACTGTAGCGTTGGAGGAGCCCGGGGCCATGAACCGTATGCTCCGTGCAGTATCCAGGACCTCAGGCAATGTGGTTATGACTACTGGGCGTTGGGCCATATCCATCAGCCCACAGTCCTTGATTCTGGAGATCCACACATTGTCTATGCCGGCAACCCGCAGGGACGTGATATGGGAGAGACCGGCGAGCGTGGGTGTCGTCTCGTGACGGTCGGTGCTGATGGTGCCGTCGAGGTTGAAGATGTCAGGACCTGCGGGCATCTCTGGAAAGAGATCGAGATTGATGTCAGCGGTTCTGAAGACCTCGGGATTCTTGAGGAAGAGATCCGAAGGAATCTTGCTATGGTTTCCGAAGAAGAGGGAGTTTCTGTCGTCGGCCGGCTTATCCTCGCCGGTGCGACGACACTTCATCGTGAACTCGTAGCGAAGGGGGGGATCGCTGCACTCGAAGATAGACTCATTGAAGATCCACCGGCCGGCCGATACCCATTCTATCCTGAACGGATCGTATGCCGGACGGTCCCTGTCATCGACCGTGATGCGGCCCTTGCCCGCGCCGACATCCTCGGAGAGATCTGCAGACAGAGCGATCTGGCGATATCCAGCGAGGACGGGCGAAGCCGCCTGAGAGAAGAGATATCCTCTCTTTATCAGTCATATGCCCAGGTATACACAAGTGGGCCGGATGACGAGGAGTTCGATGCCATCATCCGTGAAGCCGAGGGTCTGCTTCTCTCCCAACTCTCTGAAGGAGGGGAAGAATGAAGATCAGATCGCTCTATATCGATGGTTTTGGGAAATTCCACGACTGGAAGCCGTCCACCGGGTTCGGCGAAGGCCTGACAGCGATCGTCGGTCCGAATGAGGCAGGAAAGACAACTTTGCTTGCCTTCATCCGCCGGATGCTCTACGGATTTCCGGACGGGAGGAAGAACCTGAACCATTACCCTCCTGTCAACGGCGGGAAGATCGGTGGCAGGCTGGAGGTCCTGGGAGAGGACGGCCGGGAGTACATCCTCTCCCGTAACGGGGTCCGGGGCAACCCCTCTCTCACCTATGCCGACGGCACCGTTGCGAGAGGGCTAAAACCCCTGTCCCTGCTGGGTCCATGTGATCAGGTTTTTTATGAGAACGTCTGTGCAATCGGACTCAATGAGTTGCAGGAGATCTCGACACTCAGGAGAGATGAGATCAGAGATCGGCTGGCTGCTGCAGGTGCCGGGAATCTCCCTATCCGGGAGGTTGCAACCTCGCTTCAGAAATCTGCAGATGAGATTTATGTGGTGAGGGGGAAGAAGAAAAAGATCAATGACCTGATCTCAGACCTGAAAGACGTCGAGGGGAAGATCCGCGATGTGAAGAAGAGGCAGGGGGAATACGATGAGATCAACGGGGCAATCGCCCGGGAGAGCGAGTCTGTTGGATTGGTGGAGGAGAGGCAGAAGGCTGTCGACGAAGAGATCGCCTACCTCAAAGCGCTTGGGCAGGCATGGGAGGTGTATGTCAAGCGGGAAGAAGCACGTGACGCTCTTCAGGAAATCCCCAATATCGAGCCATATCCAGCCGATGCACTTGAGAAACTCAGCCGGATAGAGGCTGACGTCCAGAGGCTTGAAGTGGAGTATGGAGATCTGACTGAAAAGCACAGCCATACAGAAGAGGAGTTTGAACGCTGCGTGGTCAGGGAAGAGGTCCTTGGTCAGGCTGACGCCATACACGCACTCGAACGGAAGATTGAGCAGTATCGGACCCGGGTGAACGATCTCAAGACCGCTCAACTGGAGGGTGAACAGCAGCGGGCGAATCTTGCCTCGATGCTGAAGGCTCTTGGGGGAGACTGGGATGAGGAGCGTATCACCAGGTTCGACATCTCGGTTCCCGCCAAGGATGATGCTAAACAGCTCCGCGATCGCCTCGCAAAGACTGCAAACGATTGTGCCGTGCAACAGTCCCGGCTCGAGGTGGCGGAGACGGAGGCAGGAGAGAGGAAGGGGAGTCTCAGGGACTTGCAGAGACGTCGGGATGATATCGGGGATGTCGCAGACCCGGGCACTGCCCGAGAACGACTCGGTCTCTCCCGTGAAATGTTTAGTGAGATTCAGCATGTGCAGGAACTTGAGACGCGGCTTTTCTCAGTCCGGCAGGAAGAGGCGAGAACCGCGGAGATCAAAGCATCAATCTACTCTGTCCGGGCGGTTCCCTCATGGCCGGGTATCCTGGTCGCGCTCTCGGCCCTCCTCATCTTTGTGTGGGGTTCTCTTACCGGGACACTCGAGATTGCCGGGATCATCGCCTTTATCCTGCTCGTTGCTGCAGCCGGTATCTTCCTTGCCGGGAGAAAGGCGGGTGAAGAGAGTAATATAGTGGATGCCGCTCATCATGAAGGAGAGGGAGAGACGCTCGCTCTCCAGCGAAGAGAGATTGAGCACGAGCGTTCCAGGAGGGAAGAGAAGATACGGTCCTGCGCGGCATCGCTTGGGTGTGATTCCCTCCCCACGCGGACGGCCGTCGAGGCTCTCGTCCACGCACACGAAGATGCTGTCAGGGAGGCAGATAGGGCATCCGACCTCGATAAGGAGATTGATCGTGCACAGGACCTCTCTGGCAGCGCAGATGCATCGCTGAATAAGGCACAGGAGATGATGGATGCTGCCCTCTCTGAACGTGAAGATGCTCAGGCTGCATGGAGACGATGGTGTCGGGAACGGGATCTTCCTGAAACGATGAATCCTGACCTCATCTCAGATCTCATCGCCGATATCAGGCAGGCTGCCGGCCTGTATGTACAGGTTGGAGCGACGAGAAAGAGGCAAGAAGAACTATCTGAGGAGGTTCGATCTTTTGAAGAGGAGATCGCCGCCGTCGCCAATGCCTGCAACGAATCTCTGAGCGGTTCTCCTGATGTTGTACTGGAGGGACTTATCCGGATGCTTCGTGATGAGGAAGAGGCAAAGAGAAGATACAATACGCTCTCCAATCGGCTGAATGAGGAGAGGGAGGCACTCCAAAGGATTTCTGCTCAGTATGACGCAGTAAAAGCGCGTCTCGATGCCATGCTGAAGGAGCGTGGTGTAGAGACGCCGGAGGAGTACCGTGAGTTCGAGCGTCTGTCACGTGAGAGGCAGAGGCTTAGGGGGAGCATCCAGGATGCTGAATCTGCGATCAGGAGGATCAGCGGGGAAGAGCGCTACCATGACTTCATCACGGCGCTACAGGAGTATGATCCCGTCCTGATGCAGGTCCGTCTTCAGGAGAGGGAGAACGAACTTCGGGAGATCCGTGGTACAATCAAGGATGCCCACCAGAAAATCGGAACGTTTAAAGAGCGGCTCTCCGGGATCGAGGGTGACAATGAACTCACCCCCCTCCTCTCTCGTGAGGCTGCATTAAAGGAAGAGGTCAGTCAGGTTTCCCGCCAGTGGGCGGTCTATACCGCGGCGTCCAGTCTCCTTGAGATGGCGGTGGAGACCTTCGAACGGGAGCGTCAGCCCGAGATCCTCCGGGAAGCTCAATCGTTCTTTACCCGGATCACCGGTGGAAGGTATACCCGGGTGGTCAAGCCGTTTGACGGGTCTGAGCCCTATGTCGAGGAGGTGACAGGTGCCCAGAAGAAGATTGACGAACTCTCCCGGGGGACTGCCGAACAACTTTACCTTGCACTGCGGTTTGGGTACATCCGCGACTATGCAGCCTCGTCCCTTCCGGTGCCGGTCATTTTTGATGATATACTCGTCAATTTCGATCCGGAACGCCGGAAAAATGCCTGTCAGGCGATCGCGAACCTCGCAGAGACATGCCAGGTCCTCTATTTCACCTGCCACCCGCAGACGGTCGGGGACCTGACCGGGGCGGTGCCCGACGCGGTGGTGTTGGATATCTCCGGGGCGTGAGGGGATCGCCGCCTCGTCTCGTGCGGGGCAATCCCGGTCGAGTCCCTGAATGACCTCAGGAGTATCAGCAACTCAATAGCGCGAAAAAGGCGACCGCGACACGGGATCTTAAGGCGATGGTTCAAATCGGCATTCTCCGCAAAGAGGGAACGACCGGGCCTGGCGTGCGTTACTCGTTGACGTACGTAGTGAGAGAGGGATAGCAAGGGGAACCAATAACCGGACCACAATGGGATCAATGGGATCACGATGGGATCAGAATGGGATCATGATGCCGGCCCCGAATATGTTCAAACGAACTCGGCGCGCCGAATACGCAAAATTTCCCCTTTCCGCCATTGTATGATGGGATCATGACCCCCATCGATCACAGCCGCCGTCTCGGTACCGTAGCAGAGAGACCCCCGCTCCTCCGGCCCCGGTTGACGGTCTTCATTCCCGAGAAGTCCGGGGCTTACTCTTTCAGGTACCGTCCCCCGACCGGCACAAACCGCTCCGGCTTCTTCACCGTATCGTATTTTTGGACAT
>ERZ795058.5920-NODE-5920-length-10820-cov-4.664190_pt1 | contig 10820 bp, 5 predicted proteins | sample MGYA00375142_ERZ795058 | MGnify/ENA primary metagenome ERZ795058 (study PRJEB30187, sample SAMN05720210) | activated sludge metagenome | isolation source: anaerobic digester from wastewater treatment plant | place: Japan | collected 2015-04-20 ...
TATCGCTATCCATGTCCGCAACCGTGCAGGAACCGTAACCGATGTTCCCGATCCCGATTGCAAAGCTGCACACTTCGTGTCGCACAAAACTGGGTGGCATCGATCCGTTGTTCTCATACCAGGCAATGACCAACGAATATTGGTTCGAATCATACCGTGCAACAATCACATCTGTATCCCCGTCTCCATCCATGTCCGAATCCCAGATCGATCGGACTATACCTGATCCCTCCTCGCCAATTGTATGATAATCCGCGAAAGGCGGGTTACCAAATCCACCGTTCTCAAGCCACACGATCGGTTTGGGCCGCTGATAAAAATCGGTAAACGACATCACAAGGTCAAGATCGCCATCGGCGTCGATATCCGCAAGGGTAATCGGATAAAAGGGCCCACCGATGAGCTTGGGATCGGCGAATTGCGGATCGGAACCAATGGTGGAGGTCGTCGCGGTGGCCATGGCCATGCAGAGAATTACACTTCTGAAAGCACCCACTCCCGTCTTCCGCCTTGAGCCGCTCTCTCCATGCGCTGCGGAAATCTCTGGCATGTTCTTCATTGGACTACTCGACTTTCATATTCACGGGACCATAGGACTTCATTGAATCACCGGATGTCCAACTCCCCAGTCCGCTCGCACTCCAGGTAAAATATCCCGCAACTGGATCATTCGGCGCAGTTAGTTCAAGCGCATCCATCACATCGCTGCCAACCAATGGATACTGATCGTAGTATTGATCGGAGCTGAACTCGCGACTGACAAGATAGTAGGTTCCGCCTCCTTCAAGCCGTACCGGCAGCGAAGCCGGGTCCAGCTCTTGAAAACCGCCGGCCACATTGAGATGCTTCCTTGAGTGAAAGGATAATTCGGGTTTGGCTGCAGGCGGGGTAGAGGCTTTGATTGCCTGGACCAAATCGAGACTGGAGAAATCCCTCATCCCGCGCACGATATTGTCTTCGGTATAGATGTATTTCCACTGCAGCCCCGCGTTGCCGAGCCCGAAGGCATTTGTTGATGTCGGCAACACCCAACCAGAGACATCGAGCAGGCCGCTCACCTTTGTCCGCCCGTGCAACCATGCGGCAAAATTTTCACCGGACGCGCCATACCCACGGGCATATAGACCGTACGCGTTGGTTCCATAGTAAGCCGTGGCGTAGACGCCATAGTTGTCATTGGTCGCGTTTCTTGCGTCTGCCGTGACAGCTTTGTTGGTGGGTGCAGACTGAGTAACATTGAATTTTGCGCACCCATCAAAATCCATCTGAGGATTCTGTGCATTGGCGGAAGGAATTATCAGCAAGAGGATCCAGAAAGTGACTGATCGCCGAAGCATTGGGGCACACCCTCCTTGCTTGATTGATAGACGGTGCATGAGCGTGCGAAACCCAGCGGCACGACTATTGCGGTCACTGAATTGATTGTCAATAACAAAACGCAAAAGTTGACTCCGGTATCACCTATAGACCCCTGCAATCTCCGCGGACTCGCGAGGGATCCACTTTCAATCCTGCCGTTCTCCCCGGGCTCTGGTCGAATCTTCTGGACGCGGTCTCCACCTACGAGATCCCGGCTTGGCAATCCGCATCATTTGTGCGACAAACGGAAGCGCCATGGGTGGCTTCTCACTGCCTGATTCTTTCCCCGGTCTGCCTTTGCCATGCACGACTCCCCCGGACGCTCCGCCGCCCTCCGCCCCGGCCGCGGACGCCTGCCGGCCGGGTCGCGACCGTGGGTCGGGCCGGTGCTGCTGCTGCTGCTCGTGACGCTGCTGCACGAGCGCTCGCTGCCGTGGCGCGGGGTCGTCCCGTTCGATGAGCGCATCCTGCACCTCGGCAATGGGCTGTTCTCGTGGCGCTGTCTGCGCGCGGGGACGCTGCCGCTGTGGAATCCGTATGCGTTCTGCGGGCTGCCGCACCTGGCGACGCATCACGCCGCGGCGCTCTATCCGCCGGTTTATCTGTTCTTCGCCGCGCTCCCACCCTTCTTCGCCTTCGCGTGGATGCAGGTGTTTCATCGTTTTCTGATGGGCCTTGGCACGTTCGCGCTGTTGCGATTCGGCTGGCGCTTGCGCCACGGCCCGGCGCTGGCCGGCGGCGTCTGCTTCATGCTGAGCGGCTACCACATCGCGCACGAGCCGCACCAGCCGATGATCTGGGCGGCGGCGTGGGCGCCGTGGATGCTGTGGTGTTCGCGCGAGACGCTGCGCGGGCGGCGCTGGGCGGGCCCGCTGCTGGCCGTGCTGCTGGCGCTGCAGATCGCGGCGGGCTACATGCAACTGACGGTGATGACGCTGCTGGTGCTGGGGGCGGAGGGGGTGTGGCTGGCGCGGCCGCGGCGCGGGCGCCGGTTCCGGCTCGGCCCGCCCGTCCGGCTGGCGTTCGCGCTGGCCGTCGGCATCGGGCTGATGGCCGTCCAGTTGTGGATGACGCGGGACCTGCTGCCGATGACGTTCCGCGGCACACCGCATTTTGAGGGGTTCATTTCGCACCGCTTCGATCTGCCGCGGCTCATCGCGATTTTCTTTCCGATGGTGTTCGGGGCCGGGGTAACCTCGTCGTTTTTCGACGAGCCGTATTTCGGCGTGTGGGATTTTCCGGAGATGATCGTGTCGCTGCCGGCGCCGGCGTGGCTCGGCATCGGGCTGCTGTTGCTCGGGCCGATCCTGGTCAAGCCGGGTCGGCTGGCGCCGCTGCGGCGGACGGTGCGCGACGGCGTCCGGTTCTGGTTTGTCTTCGCGCTGTTCTGCCTGCTGCTGCTGCCGGCCGAGGTATCGCCGCTGCCCCGGCTGCTGTATCACCTGCCGGTGCTCAATCTGTTCCGGATCCAGACGCGGTGGATGGCGCTGGGGAGCCTGGCGCTGGCGTTGCTGGCGGCCGCGGGATTCGACCGGCTGCTGGGGGCGGTGGCCGACGGGCGCCGGCTGCGGCTCGCGCCGCCGCTGATCCTGGGGGCGACGGCGCTGCTGGCGGCCTATCCCGCGGCGGGGCTGTGGCTGATGCTGACGCTGCGCTGGGGCCAACCCGAGATCGACTGGCCGTGGTTCGTGACCGAGTGGTTCCGGCTGTCCAATCCGGCGATCTGGCTGCCGCTGGCGTTCGGGGCGGGCGCGCTGGCGCTGCTGCCGCTCGCACAGCTGGCCCGCCGGCGCGGGGGGGCGCTGATGCTCGGCTGGATCGCGCTGGTCGTGGTCGAACAGATGATTCTGGCGCGGCACATGATTTTCCGCTTCGACATGACGCAGGCCGAGGCGACGCCGCCGCGGAATGAAGTCGTCGCCGCATTGCGTGAGTGGCACGGGGCCGATCCGGCCGACGTGCGCGTGCTGCCGGTGACCGGCGACGACATCCGTCAGACGGTTGAAACGCTGCCGCTGTTCTTTCCGCAGATTAACGGGGTTTATTCGCTGGGGGGCAACTGGCCGCTGATCTCGCTCGATTACAGTCTGCTGCTGCGGATGGCGAACATCGGGACGCTCGAGGATCCGGAGGGACTGCTGGCGCGGCCGGAGCTGCTGGCGCCGTTCAACGCGCGCTACCTGCTGTTCGGCTACCGGTTCGAGGGGGACATCTATCGGCCCTACACGGCGGGGATGGCGCCGCCGGCGCTGCTGGAGCGGGTCTTCGCGGGAGACTATCCGTGGCTGGTGCCGCGGTTGACGACGGCGAAGGGCGCGACGATCGTGGAGAACACGCGGGCGCTGCCGCGCGCGTGGATGGTGGAGCGGCTGGAGCCGGTGGCCGGTCCGCGCGAGGTGATCGACCGGGCGTGGCGCGAGCCGCCGGACCTGGACCCGGCGAACGTGGCGCTGGTGGAGCTGATGGGCGAGCAGCGGCTGGGCCCGACCGATGCGCTGGCGCGCGGGAGCGTGGCCATTACGGAGCGCCGCGCCGACCGGTTGCGCCTGGCGGTCGAGTCGCCGGGCGGACCGGGGTTCGTCGTGCTGAGCGAAACGTGGTATCCGTGGTGGTGGACCAGGGTCAACGGTGAGCTGACCGAGGTGTACCGGGTCGACGGGGTCCTGCGCGGGTTCTACGTGCCCGAGGGACGGAGCGAGGTCTACATGCGCTACCTGCCGCCGGCGTTCAAGCAGGGGCTGGCGGTCAGTCTGCTGGCCGGCGCCGTGTGGGCCGGCTGGGTGGCCACGGCGCTGATCCTGAGCCGCCGGCGCAAGGCGGGGCCATGACGCGCGCCGCGCCGCCGCCGCCCGGACCCGGCCGGCTGAGCTACGCCCGGGTGGCCGTCGGCCGCCCGCTGCCCGAGCCGCTGACCTACTACATACCCGAAAAATGGAGCGAGGTGATCCGCGTCGGGTCGCTCGTGGCCGTTCCGCTGCGGAGCGAGGAAGCCGCCGGCTTCGTCATCGATCTGGCCGACAAGCCCGACATCCGGCCACAACTGGTGCGGCCGATCGCGCGGCCGCTGTCGCCGGACTATACACTGGAGCCGGAGCTGATCGATCTGGGGCGGTGGATCGCCGACTACTATTTCGCCTCGCTGGGGGAGACGCTTGCCACCGTCTCGATGATCGGGCTGAGCGATGTCCGGCCGCGCACGCGCACGCTGCTGCGCCTGGCGCACGTCGAGCACTGGCTTACCCGGAACCGGGAACAGGCTCCGGACGGCAAGCGCGCGACGGCGGGGCATCGCCAGGTGATCGACGCGCTGCTGACGGCGGGCAACCGGCCGATGGCGGCCGAGGATCTGCGGGCGGCTGCGTCGGTCGGTCCCGGCGTGATCAAGACGATGCTCGAGCGCGGCTGGCTGGTCGCCAGCGATGAGATCGTCGAACGCGACGATGAATACGACGTGGACGGTCCACCGACGCGCTCGGAGGAGATCCAGCTGACGCCGCGCCAGCAGGCGGTGCACGACGAGCTGATCACGGCGCTGCACAGCGGCGCCTACCACGCGTTTCTGCTCCACGGGGTGACCGGCAGCGGGAAGACGGAGATATACCTGCGGGTGATCGAGGAGGGGTTGCGCACGGGACGGTCGGCGATCGTGCTGGTGCCGGAGATTTCGCTGACGCCGCAGGTGGTGGAGGCCTTCCGCCGCCGGCTGGGGGGCGTCGTCGGCGTCTATCACAGCAAACTGAACGCGGGGCAGAAGTTCGACCTGTGGCGACGGATTCGCGCGCGGGAGACGCGGGTCGTCATCGGGGCGCGCTCGGCGCTGTTCTCGCCGCTGCCAAATCTGGGCGTCGTGATCGTCGACGAGGAGCACGAGGCGAGCTACAAGCAGGATTCGACGCCGCGCTACCACGCGCGCGACATGGCGGTGCTGCGCGCGACGCGCGCCGGCGCCGTTGTAATTCTCGGTTCGGCCACGCCCTCGATCGAATCGCTGCACAATGCGCGCGAGGGGAAGTACCGGCGGCTGACGCTGCCGGAGCGCATCGGGCCGCACGCCTCGCCGGTGATGACCGTCGTCGATATGAAGCGCCACGTCAGCCAGGGGAGCGGGGAACTGCTGGGCGGGCATCTGATTTCGCCGCTGCTGGAGGAAGCGATCCACGAGCGGCTGTGCCGGGGCGAACAGGTGCTGCTGCTGCTCAACCGCCGGGGGTTCGCCAACCAGGTGATGTGCCTGGCGTGCAGTCAGACGCTGCAATGCCCGCACTGCGACGTGTCGCTGACGTATCACAAGACGCTCGATCAACTGATGTGCCACTGGTGCGGCTACAAGCAGCGGGTCCCGGCGGTCTGCCCGCGGTGCAACAAGGCGGGGGAGATCCACAAACTGGGGCTGGGGACGCAGCGGATCGAAGAGACGCTGGCGGAGAAATTTCCCGGCGCGCGGTCGATCCGGATCGACGTCGATTCGATGCGGCGCAAGGGGGCGTTTCAGCAGGCATGGCGCGCGATCACGCAGGGGGAGATCGACATCATCCTGGGGACGCAGATGATCGCCAAGGGGCTGCACCTGGAGCGGGTGACGCTCGTCGGCGTGATTTCGGCCGACTTCGCGTTGTTTCTTCCCGATTTCCGGGCGGCGGAACGGACCTACTCGCTGCTGACCCAGGTGGCCGGCCGCGCCGGCCGGGGCCAGTTTCCCGGCGAGGTCATTCTGCAGACCTTCATGCCGCATCACTACGCGATCGATGCCGCCGCCCGGCTCGCCGAGGAGGCATTTTACGAGCGCGAGCTGCACATCCGCCGGATGCTGCGATTTCCGCCCTTTTCCCGCCTGGCCGGCCTGATCCTGTCGGGCAAGGACGAGAACCTCGTGCGCGACCAGGCGGCGCAGCTTGCCGGGTTTCTGAAGACGCTGGCATATCGGCCGCGCTTTCGGGCGGTGCGGGTTCTGGGCCCGACGCCCGCTCCGATCGGGCGGATCGAGGATCAGTATCGCTGGCGGATCCTGATCCGGAGCGCGCATGCCGGGTTGCTGCACACACTGCTGGGCGACGGGTTGCGCGAGTTCGAGCGCCACCACAAGAAATCGCAGGTCAACCTGACGCTGGATATTGATCCGCAGGATCTGTTGTAGCCACCGCCATGCGCCTGCTCCACCGCGATCCATCCATTCGGGCGGTCGAGATACCGCGGCCGATCGTACCGGTCGCGCTGGCGCATCTGTCGGGGATCGTGATCGGTCTGGCGCTGGCGGCGCCGCCGGGCTGGCTCGCGGCCGTGAGCGTGATCAGCCTGCTGATATCAGCGCGGCGGCTCTGGCGCGCGCGCCGGATCGATGGTCCGGAGCTGGGCACGGGCTGGCCGCTGCTGGTGGCCGTGGCCGCGCTGGGCGGACTGCAAGGGGGGGCCTTGGAACGCGGCGACCGCGCCGCGACGGCGACTATCGCGCCGCTGGTTGGCGAGAAGCTGGTCGAGGTGACCGGCATCGTGGCCGAGCCGCCCCTGGAGCGGCCGTACGGCGTGGAGATCCTGCTTGAGAGCGCGACGCTGCTGCCGTTGCGCGGGGGAGCGCCCGCGCCGCGGTCGATCGGCGGCGCGCACCGGATCGCACTGCTCGTTCAGGGCGAGGCGGCCGCGCGGCTGAGTGGTCGGCCGCTGCCCGTCCCCGGCGCACGGGTCAAGGCCTGGGGCGATGTGCTCGGCACGCGCGCCGACACGCGGCCGGGTACTTTCGATTCGACCGCCTACTGGCGCGGGCGCGCCGTCGTGGCCCGCCTCAGCGTCGACCGGCCCGGCGATCTGCTGCTGGGCGAGACGGTCCGTCCCTGGCGATCGGCCGTCCATCGGCTGCTGCGGCGCGTTCAGGAGGGGCTCGCGCGCGGTTTCGCCTCGCGTTTGCCGGCGCGCCACGCCGACCTGGCCCGCGCTCTGGTCCTTGGCGAGGCGCACCGGCTGCCACCGGCCGAACGCGAAGCCTTCGGCGAGGTGGGGCTGGCGCATCTGCTCGCGGTGTCGGGGCTCCACACGGGCGTCGTCCTGGGGTTGCTCGTCGTGCTGGCGCGGCTGAGCGGGCTGTCGCCGCGCCGCGGCGCGCTGATCGCCATCGGCGGGCTCGCCGTTTACATGCTGCTGACCGGGTTGCGGCCGCCGGTTGTGCGCGCCTCCGTCATGGGATTTTTCATCCTCGCCGGCCTCGCGCTGGGCCGATTCACCACGGCGCTGGCGTCGATCGCACTGGCCTGCTGCGTCACGCTGCTGATTGATCCGCGCAGCCTGCTGCGCCTCGACTGGCAGCTCTCCTACGCCTGCGCGCTGTCGATCATTCTGCTCGCGCCGCCGCTGGGCGAGCTGTTCGGCGGGCCGGCCGACGACGACCCGCTGCTCGGCGCGCGCCGGCGCGGTTCCCGGTGGCGCCATCGCCTGCGGCGCTGGATCGTGCTCCCGTTCGCCGTGACGCTCGCCGTCCAGTTCGGCCTGGCGCCGATCCAGCTCTTCTATTTCCACCAGTTCAACCCCTACGCGCCGCTGGTCAACCTGCCGGCGATTCCGCTGACCGGGGTCGCGCTGATCGGCTCGCTCGCGACCGGGCTGGTCGGGCCCGTTTCCGTTCTGGGGGCGGCGGCGGGCTGGGTCGGGCGGATCGCGCTCGACCTCCTGCTGCAGCTCAATCAGGCGTTCGCCCAGTGGCCGGGCATTCGCATCACGATGCTGCCGCTGCCGGCGCCGTGGCTCGCGCTGTACTACGCATTGCTGCTGGGCGGCAGCGGGCTGCTGACAGGCGAGGGGCGACGCCTGCTGTTGACGGCGCGCCAGCGCGCGAGCCTGGCCGGCTGCATGCTCGGGGCCGCGGCGGTGCTGGCGTGGGCGCCGGGTCCGCCCCGCGGGAGCGGGGAGATTCTCGATCTGTTCATCCTCGATGTCGGGCAGGGCGACGCCGCGGTCGTTCGTTTCCCGAATGGTAAACTGATGGTGATCGACGCCGGGCGGCAGCCCCCCGCCGATCAGGGGCGGCTCGTGGTCGCGCCATTCCTGCGCACGCTCGGCGCCGACCGGATCGATTGCCTGGTGCTGACGCACGCCGATGCCGATCACATCGGCGGGGCGCCCTACCTGCTGGATCACTTTCCGATCGAGGCCATCCTGGAAGGTCCCGACCTTTCCGATTCCACGACTTTCGAGGACTATCGCGCGCGCCGCGAGCCACTGCGCGACCGGGTCATCCGAGCCCGCTGGGGCGCATCGCTTAAGGGCTTCGAGCCGGTCGCGGTCCAGCTTCTGGGGCCTGTCCCCGGACGGAACGACAACGACGCCTCGGTCGTCCTGCTGATCGATTTCGATGATGTGGAAATCCTGCTGCCGGGGGATTTGGAGCAGGCGGGCGAGCGGGCGGTGATCGAGGCGGGGTTGAGCCGGGACGTGGAGGTTGTCAAGCTGGGGCATCACGGGAGCCGCACATCCACGAGCGAGGCACTGCTTGAGGCCTTCCAGCCCGAACTGGCGCTGATCAGCGTCGGGCGGAACAACCGTTACGGGCATCCGGCGCCCGAGGTGCTCGCCCGGCTGCGCGAGTTTGGAGTGGCGACGGCCCGCACCGACCGCGACGGGACGCTCTGGCTGCGGACCGACGGCCGGCGGATCCAGCTCTGGCGCTACGCGGGCAAACGCGGCCGGCCGTGAAACGCGGCGGGGTTTCGCGTAGTGCGCGGTTTCGAGACCGATAGCGATGGCGATACCGATACCGATTTATCAGCGTCTGGTTGGTTACCGCGCGCGCTGGGTCTTTTTTAAGCCGGAACGGATGTTCTCCGTCGTTCCAGTGCGCTTCTTCGTCTTCGTTCGGGAGGCCGACAAGGCCCTGCTCCGCATCTTCATAATCAGGCAACCTTGCTGACGCCAAGGGCTTCGTGCGCCGCGCGGAGGAGATCCGCGGTGTCGTCCCAGCCGAGGCACGCGTCGGTGATCGAGACGCCGTAGCGCAGGCTGGCCAGGTCGCCCGTCAATGGCTGGTTGCCGGCCTCCAGATTGCTTTCGACCATCATGCCGATGATCGCCGGGTTGCCCTCGGCGCGCTGGCGCAGGACATCGTGGAAGACGCGCGCCTGAAACAGGTAGTTCTTGCGTGAATTGGCGTGGCTGCAATCGATCATGACGAGCGGCGGGAGGCCGGCCTTGCTCATCCGCTCGACGGCGTCGGCGACGCAAGCCGAGTCGTAATTGGGGCCGTCGTGCCCGCCGCGCAGGATGATGTGACCGAAGGGATTGCCGGTGGTGTGGACGACGCAGGTGCGTCCGGCGCCGTCGATGCCGAGAAAAGTATGCGGGCTGCGGGCGGCCTGCATCGCGTTGATCGCGGCCATCAGGTCGCCGTTGGTCGCGTTCTTGTAGCCGATCGGCATCGACAGGCCGCTGGCCATCTGGCGGTGGGTCTGGCTTTCGGTGGTGCGTGCGCCGATCGAGGCCCACGAGATCAGGTCGGCGGTGTACTGCGGGGTTATCGGATCGAGCATTTCCGTCGCGGCGGGGAGGCCCATTTCGGCGACGTCGATCAGCAGGCGGCGGACCTTGCGCAGCCCGGTCTCCATGTCGAACGTGCCGTCGAGTAAGGGGTCGTTGATCAGGCCCTTCCAGCCGAGCGTCGTGCGGGGCTTTTCGAAATAGAGCCGCATCACGATCAGCAGGCGGTCGCTCAGTTCGCGTGCAAGGCCCTGCAGGCGGCGGGCATATTCCATGCCGGCGCGCTCATCGTGGATCGAGCAGGGGCCGACGACGACGATCAGCCGACGGTCCTCCCCGCGCAGGATGCGGATGATCGCCTCGCGCGCCGCCGCGACCGTTTCGTTGGCCGGCTCGGTCATCGGCAGTTCGGCCTTCAGATCGCACGGGGCGATCAGCGGCACCAGCCGACTGACATGGATATCCTGAGTAACCCGCATGAATGCCCCCTCGCGCCAGACTGCATTGGTTCAATGAGAATACGTTCATTGTCCCATGGAAGCGGCGGGCTGGCGTCCGCCGTCCCCGACGGGACTGGCCTGCTGGGCGGTCCGGCAGCAGGTGCTTTCAGACAGATTCTATGTCGAACCGGCCGAGTCGGGCAAAACAATTGCAGGGGCTGGCGGGATGCGTGATGCGGTTTTGAGAGCCGGGGACACGATCAAAAGGAGGTTTCGGGAACATATCGAGAGCCGAGGACGAGGGACGCGAGCCGGGAGACGAATTTTTGAGGGGGACTCTGGTGATGAGGGCGAGAGACGATTTTCTCGGTGGGCGTTGACACGGGAGGGAGGGTTTTTCATACTCAGGGAGTCCCCCCGCCCGGGGAACCTCAGCGGCCCGTTGCCCCGGGCTCATTCCCAGCGATTCGCCCCGACAACCGAAGTTGCACTGCATTCTTCCTCCTCCCGAACCCCGGCCATGGGCGCGCGGCGGCCGCCGACCGCGCCCCGCATGTCATGTCGCTC
>ERZ795058.5934-NODE-5934-length-10797-cov-5.214113_pt1 | contig 10797 bp, 9 predicted proteins | sample MGYA00375142_ERZ795058 | MGnify/ENA primary metagenome ERZ795058 (study PRJEB30187, sample SAMN05720210) | activated sludge metagenome | isolation source: anaerobic digester from wastewater treatment plant | place: Japan | collected 2015-04-20 ...
TTCCCTTAGTCTATTCCTTCGTTAATTCCTTTACCCCAACTATTGACGGAGAGCCCAAATCGCGGCGCGGCCAAAGGCCGCGCCGCGCGTATATCGGCTCGTTCGATAAGGGCTCCGGATTATTTCTTGTCCTTCTTTTCCTTATCCTTATCCTTTTTTTCTTTTTCCTTATCCTTTTGCTTGTCCTTCTTGGCCTTTTCCTTTTCCTTCTGCTTTTCCTTCTCGTCCTCATCGCCGTCCTCGTCATCCTCGACGTCCTCGACGTCGAAGGCGGGGATCACGGGCTCGTTGCAGCTCGGGCAGACCAGGGGCTCGTCGCCCTCGAGCATGGACTGGTCGAAAAAGACCGTGTCGCCGCAATGCGGACACTCGATCTCGATGAAATCGTCGTCGTCATCGTCGTCGTTGTCGAGAAGCGCGTCGAGGCAATCGTCGATGTCGGAGAGTTCGTCGCACATGTCGTCGATGCACTCGTCCATGTCGATGATGGCTTCCTCGTTTTCATCCACGGTGTCGGCCATCTCGTCGAGCGTGTCGATGATCAGGCGGAACAGCCTTGCGTATTTATCGTCGCCCAGGTCCATGCCGTCCGCGACGCCGCGCAGGTACGCGACTTTTTCCTTCGTATAGCCCATAAATACCTCCAAATGATAATCGGTCGGTGTAAGCTTGCCTCAGACGCGCTCCATGTATTCGCCCGTGCGCGTGTCCACGCGGATCCTGTCGCCCTGGTTGACGAACAGGGGCACGCTGAGCTTGTAGCCGGTCTCGAGCGTGGCGGGCTTGGTGGTGTTGGTGGCGGTGTCGCCGCGAAGGCCCGGCTCGGTTTCGGTGACGGTGAGCTCCACGAAATTGGGCGCTTCGACCGAAAACGCGTTGCCCTTAAAGAAGCGGATGCTGACGTTCTGGTTCTCGATGATGAAGTCGATGGCGTCCTCCACCTGCTCGTGATTGAGCGGAAGCTGCTCGAACGTCTCCGTATCCATGAAATAATACAGCTCCCCGTCGTTGTAGAGATACTGCATCTCCTTGGTTTCGATATGCGCCCGGGGGTGCTTGTCCGTCGGGTTGAAGGTGCGCTCGAGCACCGCGCCCGTCATGACGTTCTTGAGCCGGGTACGAACGAAAGCCGCGCCCTTTCCGGGCTTTACGTGTTGGAAATCGGCAATGGTCCAGACCTGCCCGTCGATTTCCACGGTAATGCCCTTCCTGAAATCACCGGCCATCAGCATATTAAATTACCTCCAAACAAATGCAATTGTGTTTCAACCGGCGCAAAGCCGATCGGTAACGGATTACCATTGATTATATTACCACAGCCAAAGCGGGCAAAACAAGCCTTTTATTGGCCTGTTTGCCTGCGCCCGGCCGCTTTTCGGCTCACGATCTGTTGAAGGAGCGCTCGTAATATCCGTTGAGCTTCTGCAGCGCCTTCTTCTCGAGACGCGAAACGTAGCTGCGCGAGATGCCAAGGAGCTTCGCGACCTCCCTCTGGGCGAGGCACCGGCCGCCCACGAGCCCGTAGCGGTAGCGGATGACGGTCTTTTCCCTCGCGGTGAGCGCGGCCTCTATGGCGCGCTCGAGCTGCGCCGCGATGATGGACTTTTCCGCCTCGTGGATGACCTGGTCCGGATCGGAGCCGAGCACCTCGGAAAGCGAGATGTCGTTGCCGTCCCCGTCGGAGCCGATGGGCTCGGAAAGCGAAATCTCGCAGCCGCGCTTCTTCTCCGCGCGCAGCGACATGAGTATCTCGTTCTCGATGCAGCGCGAGGCGTAGGTCGCCAGCGTGCTGCTCTTATCCTTGTCGAATGTGGACACGGCCTTGATGAGCCCGACCGTGCCGATGGAGATGAGGTCGTCGCTGTCCCGCCGGGGCGAAGCGTATTTCTTGGCGATGTGCGCGACGAGCCGGAGGTTGTGCTCTATGAGCCGGCTCCGCGCCGCCATATCCCCCGCCGCCATGCGCGCGAGGCATTCCGTTTCCTCCCCCGGCGAGAGCGGCTCCGGAAAGGAGCTGCCCTGCGTGACATATCCGGTAAATACGAAAAGCTTTGAAAGCAGCGCCAAAAAGAGTTCGAGCATATCCCGCCTCCAATCCCTGGTGTAACAGGATATGCCCGCGCGCGCCTGTTGTTGCGCCGTATTTTACCAGAAGGGTCTGTACTTTTCTATGTTGGCCTTGTGCTCCTCGTATGTTTTGGCGTACACCAGCGCGCCGTCCTCGCTGTCCGACAGGCAGAAATAAAGGTATTCCTCATCCATGACCGCCTCGTCCGGCTCGAGCACGGCCTTGACGGCGCGCAGCCCGGGGTTGCAGATGGGGCCGAGCGGCAGGCCTTCGTAGCGGTAGGTATTGTACTTCGAAGGGTCGTCGAGCTGCTCGTCCGTGAAGGTGATGTTGCCCGCGGTCTTGAAGATGTACTTGAGCGTAGCGTCGCTTTGCAGCTTCATGCCCCGTTCGAGCCTGAGATGGAACACGGCCGAGACCTTCGCGAAGTCGTCCTCCGCCTTGGCCTCCTTCTCGATGACGGAGGCGAGTGTCACCAGATCGTCCAGGCTCAGGCCCATTTCCTTCGCGCGCGCGACGTATTCGTCCTTCATCACCTCGCCGAAGCGGTAGAGCATGCGGTTGATGATGGATTTGGCCGACTCGTCGGAATAGATGTCGTAGGTATCCGGGAAGAGATAGCCTTCGAGCGCGTAGTCGCGCGCCCGGCCAGGGTCGGCCTCGTCAACGGCGGCCGCGACGAAGCTGTAATCCGTGAACTGCTCGCCCGTTTTGCACAGGTTGAGGAACTCGCCCGGCGCGTCGAGCACGCCGAGGGAAACGAGCTTGTTCGCGATCTGCTCGACGGTCATGCCCTCGGTGACGACGAGCTTGAGGGTAGTCCTTGGCGCGTTGCCCTTACAGATGACGTCCACGATCTGGCTCACGTCCATATTGCGCGAGAGCACGTAGGTGCCGGCCTTGAGCTTGTCGGACTTGCCCGTGAAGTCCACGTAGATCTTGAACACGGTCTTGCTCGTGATGAGCCCCGGCGCGAGAAGGTTGCCGTCCTCGTCCACGCCGCCGGCCTCGTAGAGCTTCTTGGCGATCGAGGAAGCGCCCGAGCCCGAACCGATGACGATGGTCACGGGCGTCGCGTCGCCGACGTCCACGGGCGAGAAGAAGCGCGCCATGACGTAGCCGTACGCCCCGTAGAGCACGCCCGCGCACAGCGCGAGGCTCAAAACGAACACGACCGGCGGGCGCAGGATGCGCCATGCCTTCGATGCGGCCTTCTTGCGGCCGCGCAGCCTGTCCCTCTTCTCCCGTTCGCGGGTCTTTTTGATTTCGTCCTCCATGGCGCTCACTCGTCGAGTAAATCAAGGCTCAGGTCCAACGCCTCCGCGAGTATGCGGTATACGTCGCCGAGCATGGTGTTGAGCCGGTACTCGGCGATCAGGTAATCCGAAGCGTCGCGGTTGAGCTGGAGCACCTCGCCGATCTTCTGGAGGCGCTCGACGCCCTCGTCGTCCTTCTTACCGGAAACGACGGCGCCCTGCGCGCGGATGCGAAGCTGGTTATACTCCTTGATCAGCGCCTTGGTCGTGTCGTTTGCGAACGCGCGCTCCCGCGCGTCCTTGTAGGCCGCATACTCCTCGCTCCCGGAAAGCATGCGCGCGAGCTCCCGCGCCTTGTCGTAGACCATGGTTCCCCCTCCTTAAATATCGAGTTCTATGACGATGGGCAATATGATGGGCGTGCGCTTGGTCTTGTTGTACAGCTCGTTTTTGAGCGCGGTGCGGATGCCGTTCTTGATGCCGCTCCACTCGGATTTGTGCGCGCCCGCGAATTTCCCCGCGAGCTCGCTCACGAGGCTGCGCGCGCCCGCGACGAGCTCCTCGGAATTTTTAACGTAGATGAAGCCGCGCGAGATGACCTCGGGCGCGCCTACGAGCTCGCCCGTGCTCTTTTTCAACGGGATCACCACGGTGAACAATCCGTCCTCCGCGAGCTGGCGGCGGTCCTTGAGCACTGCGTCGCCGATCTCGCCCACGCTGCTGCCGTCGATCATAATGCTGCCCGCATGCACGCCTGGCGCCTGCTTGATGCTGGCGCGGGAAAGCTCGATCGTATCCCCGATGCCGGGCACGACGATGTTGCGCTCGGGTATGCCCATCTCCTGGGCAAGCTCGGCGTGCATGTAAAGCTGGCGCGCCTCGCCGTGCACGGGGATGAAATACTTGGGCTTGGTGAGCGTGAACATGAGCCTGAGCTCCTCGCGCCGCGCGTGGCCGGAAACGTGCACGTCCGCCATGCGGTCGTATACGACCTTCGCGCCCTTGAGATAGAGCTGGTTGATGACGCGGCTCACGCCGATCTCGTTGCCTGGTATGGCCGAGGCCGAAATGATGACCGTGTCCCCCTTGCCGATGTTGAGCCGATGGGAGGAGTTCGCCATGCGGAACAGACCGCTCATGGGCTCGCCCTGGCTGCCCGTCGTGATGACGCATATTTTCGATTCCGCGATGCGATCGAGCTTATCCACGTCGACGATCTTCTCCTCGGGGATGTTCAGGTACCCGAGCTCCGTGGCGACTTTTGCGATGTTGACCATGCTGCGCCCCTGGAAGCAGATCACGCGGCCGAACGAGATCGCAACATCCGCGATCTGCTGGATGCGGTAGATGTTCGAGGCGAAGGTGGCGACGATCACGCGGCCGTCCGCGATGTCGAAATAGTGCTCGAAGGTGCGGCCGATCTCGCGCTCGGAGAGCGTGTGCCCCGCGAGCTCCGCGTTGGTGCTGTCCGACATGAGCGCGAGCACGCCGTGCGAGCCGTAATACGCGAAGCGCGCGATGTCGATGGGCTCGTTGTCGAGCGGAGTGTAATCCACCTTGAAGTCGCCCGTGTGGATCACCGTGCCCACGGGCGTGATGATCGCCAGGGCGCACGCGCCCGCGATGGAATGGCTCGTCTTGATGAATTCGACGTTGAAGCAGCCCAGGCGCAGCCGATCGCCCGGATTGACGCTGATGATCTGCGCGTCGGCGATCTTCGCCTCCTCGAGCTTGTGCTCGATGAGCGCGCAGGTGAGCTTCGTGCCGTAGACGGGCGTTTTGAACCGCCTGAGCGCGTACGGCACCGCGCCGATGTGATCCTCATGGCCGTGCGTGATGAGTATGCCCTTGAGCTTGTCCGCGTTTTTCTCGACATAGGACATGTCGGGTATCACGAAATCGATGCCGGGCAGGTCGTCGTCCGGGAAGATGAGGCCGCAGTCGATGATGATCATATCCCGGCCGTACTCGAGTACGGTCATGTTCTTGCCGACCTCGCCGACGCCGCCCAGCGGTATGATCTTGAGCTTATTTGATTTTGCCTTGCTCGCCAAGTTGTTTTTTTCCTCGCTTTCCTTTGCGGGGAGCCTACCTCCCCACGATGAAACAATTATACTCCCTTTGGACAATGTCGGCAAGAACGGCCAATTGTAAACAAATGTCTGCGGCGAATATATTGGCCGCGCGAGGTTGAAGGCGCAGGCCGTATGCTGTATAATAATTGATCGTGAGGTGTGAACGAACCATGGAATATAACGCGACCCGCGCCAACGCGTATCCCGGCGCAGGCATCAAAACAAACCGCGCACGCTCAAAGCGGCACACGAAGCTCCGCCGCTCGCTTCAGATATCAAAGTTCGCCTTCGGCGCGCTCGCGACGCTGCTCGTCGCGGCGCTCGCCGTGTTCTTTTTTACGAATAAGCCCAGCCAAAGCGACATGGACGCCATCAAGGACGACGGAACGTTCATTTCCGGCGTGACGGTCAACGGCATCGACATTTCCGGCATGACCTATTCCGCCGCGCGCGAGAAGCTTTTGCCCTCCGTGCAGGCGGATATGGAGTCCATCGGCATCACCGTATCCCACGGCACGATGCTCTGGCTGCTCACGGCGGCGGATATGAAGGCGACCTCCACGCTCGACGCCGTGCTCAGCGAGGCCATCGCCCTCGGGCGCAGCGGCACCATCATCGAGAACAACCAGGAGAAGGAGGACGTCGAACAAAACGGCCGCGCCTTCGCCGTCACCTTCAGGCCGGACGAAACGGCGCTCAGAGCGAAGCTCGCGGCCATCGCGGCCGCGCTCAACACGGAGCCCATGGAGCCCGGCGCCACCACGGTGACCACCACGGGCGAGCCGCAGTTCCTCTACAGCGAGGGCTCGGAGGGCTATGTGCTCGACGAGGCGGCCGTCTATGGGGACATCGCGAACATGCTTTCTTCGGGAAGCTACGTGGGCACGCTCGAGCCCAAGCTCAACTACGCGGAGCCCGCGACCACCGTCGACGACCTCAAGGCCGCGACGCAGCTCGTGGCCACGTTCCAGACGAGCTTCGGCGGCAGCAGCAAGGCGCGCGACGAGAGGCGCGTGGGAAACATACAAAGGGCCTGCACGCTCTTGAACGGCATGGTCGTAAAGAACGGCGAGGAATTCAACTTCAACGCCTACATCGGCCCGCGCACCGAGGCGGACGGCTGGCCGCTCGCGCCGGGCATCGTCAACGGCAATTCTTACGAGGACGAAGCCGGCGGCGGCATCTGCCAGGTGTCGACCACGCTCTACAACGCGCTGCTGTGCGCGGGCGCGTCCATGCAGCGCGGCTCCACGCTCGAGGAGGTGCTCGCCCAGAACATAGAGGGCATCTCGATCATCGAAAGGAAACACCATTCCTGGCCCTCGAGCTACGTCGACACCGGGCTCGACTGCACGGTCACGGGCACGGTCGAGGCCGGCAAAAGCCTGAGCTTCGTCAACAACACGGGCGGCACGCTGTATTTCTTCGTCTACTGCGACCGGGCGAATTATACCTGCACGGTCTACATATACGGCAAGCCTCTGCCTCCGGGCGTCACCTACAAGGTGCGCGGCGTGGAGAACGAGGTGCTGCCCAGCGTCATCAACATCACCTACGACCCGACCAAGCCCGCCGATTATGTCGAGGACAAGATACTCGCGCGCAACGGCGTCGTGGCCACGGCCTGGCGCGACACCTATCTCGACGGCGCGTTTCAGTCGAGCGAAGAGCTGTATAAGGACACCTACCGCCCCGTGACGGGCGAAAGGATACTCGGCACGGGCGGCCTGCCCGCCCCCTCCCCGACGAGCATACCGAAAAACTGAATCAAATTTTCCCGGATAAATACGCCTTGTGCAGGAGGATGCAATGAAGTTTTCCAGCAAGATCGAAAAGTGCAGCCAGTCGCCGATCCGCAAGTTCTATCCGTACCAGGTCGAAGCCAACAAACGCGGCGTAAAGATCTACCATCTGAACATCGGCCAGCCGGACATCGCCACCCCGCCCGCCTATTTCGACGCGGTGCGCAATTTCCGCCTGCCCGTGCTCGCCTACGCGCCCTCCCCGGGCATACCCGAGATGATCGGGGCCGTGCGCAAATACTACGCGGGCATCGGCATCGAGTACGGCGCGAACGAGGTCTTCATCACGACCGGCGGCAGCGAGGCGCTTTCCATCGCGCTCAACTGCATACTCGACGACGGGGACGAGATCATCGTGCCCGAGCCGTTCTATCCGAACTACAACACCTTCGTCAGCGCGACCGGCGCTACGATCCGCCCGATCCACACCACGGCCGAGGAGGGCTACCATTACGCCTCGCGCGAAAAGATCGAGCCTTTGATCAACGAGCGCACGCGCGCGCTGCTCTTCACCAACCCCGGCAATCCCACGGGCACCGTGCTCTCCCCCGAGGAGCTGCGCCTCATGGCCGACCTCGCAAAGGAGCACGGCCTCTTCCTCATCGGCGACGAAGTTTACCGCGAGTTCGTCTACGGCGGCGAAAAGCTCGCCTCCATAGGCGAATTTGACGACATCCGCGAAAACGCGATCATCATCGACTCGGTATCCAAGCGCTTCAGCGCGTGCGGCGCGCGCATCGGCACGCTCATCACGCGAAACCGTGAGCTCCAGCAGCACGCGCTCAAGATCTGCCAGGCGCGCCTGTCGGTCGCCACGCTCGACCAGGTCGCTTCCGCGGCGCTTTACGACGCGGGCACCGAGTATTTCAACGACGTGCGCGACGAATACCGCTGCCGCAGGGATACCATCTACCGCAAGCTCACGGAAATCCCCGGGGTCGTGTGCAAGGAGCCCAAGGGCGCGTTCTACGTCATGGCCAAACTGCCCGTAGACGACACGGACGCGTTCCAGAAGTGGCTGCTGACCGATTTTTCGGATAACAACGAGACCGTCATGTACGCCCCCGGCGCGGGCTTCTACGCGACGCCGGACATGGGGCGCGACGAGGTCCGCCTCGCCTACGTGCTCAACTGCAGGGATCTCGAGCGCGCCATGGACCTGCTCGCGCTGGCGATCAAGCAGTACAACGCCCTGAAGAAGTAACGCAAAAAAGCCGACAACGGCCCGCCTGATCCCGGCGGGCTTTTTCTTGCGCCCCGCGCGAGCCGCGTCCATCTTTTTCAGGATTCCCGAGCGATTTTTTGCGGCGCCGCGACATAAAATTCCGTTCGCGCTGATGACAAGCGCCCGGGAAACGCATATAATATGTGCAGATTCACATCTTGCGCTTCGGAGGGAAATATGATGGAGCCGGTCGATCCCAGCAGGCATGCGGAGCCGCTGTTCCGTCTTGCCGAATACCTCGCCGGCGAGCCTATGGGCCCGGAGGAGGTTCGGCGGTTCGGGGCGGAACTCTGCGCGGCGCTCGACGCGTGCGCGAGGCTCGGCGTCGTCCACGGCGGCGTCAGAATGGAAAACATCTATGTTGACCAGCAGGGCGCGTTCCGGCTCGGCGGCCCGGCCCTGCCCGGCGAAACGGCGGATATTCGCGGCGGCAGCTTCGCGCCGGCTTCCGAACAATACGGCGGCCGCCCCGCGGACGAAAAGGCGGACGTTTACGCGCTCGGCAAGCTGATGTACGCGTTGCTGGGCGGCGGAGCGCCTTCCCCGGGCAAGCCGCCCGTAAACGGGGACGAGGCGCTCAAGAGCGTTGTGCTGAAGGCCGTTGCCCCGGACCCGGCCGCGCGCTTCGCGACGGCCTCGGAGATGAGGCTTGCGCTGCTTGAAAGGCGCGTCGTCGACATCGACCTGCCCGGAACGATGCCGGACGCGGCGGCCGGCCCGGGCGCGCCGCCTCCCTCCCCCGCCGCGCAAGCAACGGTTTTTGCGCCGCCCGCCGCGTATGCGCCTCCGCCGCATCCGGGCCCCGCGCCCGAGGCTTATGCGGGATACGCGCCCGCGCAAGCGCAGGCGGCCTACGCCTATGGGGGCCCCGGATACGCGCCGAACGCGCCCGCCGCGAAGACGCGCGGGAAGCTCGGCGCAGGCGCGGTCATCGGCATCGTCTGCGGGGCCGCGGCGCTCGTCGCGCTGGCCGTATTCCTGACGGTTTTCGCATTGCGCGTCAAGGCGTACAACGACGCGCTCGCGCTCGAGCGCGCGGGCAAGTATGCCGAGGCGATCGCCGCCTTCGAGCGGCTCTCGCCCTACAGGGACAGCGGCGCGCGCATCGACACGCTCGGGCTCAAGCTCGCGGAAACGTATCTGTTCAAAGGCGACGCGGTCTCGGCGCACACCGCGCTCAATGGAGTGGCCTTCAACGCGCTTACGCAGGATCAGCAGACGGAGTTCCTATACGACCGCGCCCGCGTAGACTTTGCCCGGGGGAATTATGACGACGCGTTTTCCGGCGCGGACGCGCTGTACGCGGCGCCGCGCGGCGAGGAACTTTTCGCCCAACCGCTCTCGGATTTTTGCGCCGAATGGATCGCCGCCTACGTGGACGGCGAGGATGCGGCGGCGCTCCTTATGCAATACGCCTCCTCCCCGCGCGGGCTTTCGCTCATCGAGCGCGGCGTTTACCAAAAAGCGGGCGCTCTGCTCGACGGGGGCGACCCCGTCGGCGCGAAGGCGCTTTTCGACGCGCTCGGCGCTTACGAGGACGCCGAGACGAAATCTACGGAATGCGTTTACCGGCAGGCGCGGGCGGCGCTCGATTCGGGCGATTTTGACCAGGCTATGTCCTTATTTAAGAGCATCGGTTCCTATGAGGACGCGGCGTATCAGGCGGACCTCTCGCTCTACCGCCGCGCGTGCCGCCTCGTCTCCGAGCACAGCTTCGCGAACGCCTTCGAAGATTTCGCCACGCTGCGCTTCGCCTCGTTCCAGCCGGACGACAGCTTCGTTCCCGGCCATGCGCAGGATCTCTACGCAGCCGCGCGGGAACTCTACGCCGGCGGCACTTACGGCAGCGCGCAGGCGGGCTTCATGGTGCTCATCGAATACGGGGGGAGTTATGAGAGGAGCGAGGACTACCGCACGCTCTGCGAGTTCCACTACATGGGCGTCGCCGAGGGCGACAAGGATGCGCTCGTCCCCCTGATCGGCTTCGAGGATGCGGCCGGCATGCTGCTTGCGAACTTCGATATCGCCTGGGCCTTCCTCGAGGGTAAATGGTCGTGCAGCAGCGGCTATCTCGAATTCAAATCGGGCTCCGGCCTGACATACTCGCTCAGCGCGCCCGACTTTGGAGACTTGTGGGATATACTGGACGGCACGCTTTATTTCTACGACAGCGACGATCCGACCGAAACGCAGGACGCCTACCGGCTCACGATCATATCCGAAAACGAGATACAGTGCTACGCCTTCAAAAACGGCAAGACCTATACGCTTACACGCAAATAAGCTCGCGCGAAAGGGCCGGCGCTTCTGCGCCGGCCCTCAGCCCATCGGCAAACCGTATAAATTACGGCAAGCAAGGGCAGGCAGGAGT
>ERZ795058.5957-NODE-5957-length-10767-cov-3.708738_pt1 | contig 10767 bp, 9 predicted proteins | sample MGYA00375142_ERZ795058 | MGnify/ENA primary metagenome ERZ795058 (study PRJEB30187, sample SAMN05720210) | activated sludge metagenome | isolation source: anaerobic digester from wastewater treatment plant | place: Japan | collected 2015-04-20 ...
GACATAGCGGTCGGCAAGAAGTGGCACGGATATGTGAAAAACTTGCGAAAAGATGGCGCGTACTATTGGGTCTATGCCACTGCCGTGCCCAATATTCGGGCCGGGGCCATCGTCGGCTATACCTCGGTGCGACGCAAGCCATCGCGCACGCGGGTCAACGAATTGATTCCAGTCTACAAACAATGGCTGGATCAGGAAAAGGCGACCGTATGATCCTGGATTCCTCAGCATCCCAACCCCGCACGCGGGCCAGATGTCCTCAAAGGAACATGGGATTGAGGCCGACGGCGAAGGCGGTCAATGCCGCCCAGTTTTTATCTGCCAAATCGGGTTCTATCCCTTGTGAATTATGCGTTTCTAGCTACTGTTTTGATTGTGAACATTATTTGCGCCTTGTGAGTTGATCGCTTGTTTTCATCTGAAAGTCCTCATGCGCATTTGCTTTTTAGCTTCATCGGGGTTCACCCATTGGGTGACAGGGTTTCGCACTCGATTGAACCACTGGCAGCGCGCCTGGGGTCGCCGCTCCTGCCTCGTCCGCCAGGACCACATGCGATCAATAGCGGGCGTCGTCGACGCTCCGCGCAGCTTGCTGCTTCATGCTGGGCGCAGCCATGCCACAAGGTTGGCCTGCTTGAAGCCGTCCAATTGTGCGGAGATTCGTTTGGAGCCGCAGCTTTCGCCCTACCCAATCGGGATGCCAGTGGTTCCATCGGGTGCGTCCCATTGAGGAATTCAGGATGATGCTTAATTTTTTAATAGCGCCGGATTTTTCGCCAGAGCATTTCGCCGGTTGGCACTTGTTGAATACTGTGTTGCAAAGGCGTTCCGGCATTCATCTGCATCTGGTGACCCCTGCCAGCGCGCAAGAGCAGGCACAGATGCTGACCAGCGGCAAGGCAGACATCGTCTACGCCAATCCGTTCGATGCCACGGATATGATCCGCAATCTGGGCTATGTTCCTTTCGCGCGGCCGGCGCAGCGTTTCGACGAAATGGTGATCGCTACCAGTGCCGAGTCCGCCTTCAGCTTACTCGAAGACCTTAAGCCGGGCTGTCGCATTGCGGTGACCGAAAACCGCGATGTCAAGCTCATCGGTCTGCGCCTGCTTGAGCCTGCCGATCTGAATGAATCGCTGATTGAATGGGTCAAGGTGGACAGCTATCAGGCAGCAGCACGCAAAACCATCAAGGCGGAGGTGGATGCAGCGTTTTTTTTGGCTGATGCGTTTGCGTCCCTGACCCGCCTGACGCGCAGCCAGTTGCGTGTGTTGGTGGAAAGTGCCATCAGTGATATCTCCCATGTTTTATTGGTCAAACCGCAGACCGACATTGATTTGGCTGCTATCAAAAATGCTTTTTCCAGTATCGGTCAGAGTGCCGGTGATCAGGATTTGCTGGATTCCCTGGGGTTGCCAAAGGGTTTTGAGGCGATGACCCAAGAGCAGGCTGAATTCATGATTGACCTGATGGATACCTTGCTTGACTGACTTTGAAGGTCTCCATTCATCCCCGGACATGAAAGTCATTTCAAGTTAAGGCCACTGCGTATGAGCTTTTTACCTGGCCATGATCTGGCGCGTCAATCAGTGCGGCGCTGTTCGCGGCAACTCTTGCGCGATGCCTCGAATGTTGAAACCCACATCGCGCGCATCCGGTTGGCCATCAGTCTGCCAGGTGCCGAACCGGTGCAGGGCGTGCTGGCAGATATCTTCACCTCGCTTGGGTCAGACCAGGCAGAACTCAAACGTGCGGCACTGGCGCTGGTGCGGGGCCGCCTCAGCACCCATGTGGCAAGCTGGTTTGAGTCGCAGGTTGATGCACCGCCCTTACCCAGAATTTCCCCCCTGGCAACGCGCTGGAGCGTGCTGTCGATCCCATCTGCTGACATTTCTACCCGGGCGCGCCGATGCAGTGCAGACGATTCGCGCGCCATGGCCGCACAGGCCGTTAAGGCGGTCGAGAAGGGAGATTTGCAGGGTGAGCAGTTATTCTTGCATCACTGCCTAACTTGTCATGACAACCTGGCCTTTATGTTGGCCAGGCATCAGTTGTTGAAAATGGACGCAGCGCTGCCGTCGGGCTGGTCAGTGGCCAGTCGCCAGCTTGAGCACGCGATGGAAGCCCTATGAAAATTGTTTTGGTCGGCTTGTCGCCAAGAGATGAGACGGTATTTGATTTGTTTTTAAAGCGATTCATGGTTGATTGGCGCTGGCAGGGTTTGCCTGCCAAGCAGGGTGAAAAGTTGCCGTCAGCCGATGTTTTGGTGATTGATCTTGCCGCCTATGGCTGGGCCCAGCATTCAGAACGGTCGCTTGGGCAATTGACGCATGCGGCGGTTGCCGCTGTTGCGATACTGCTGGTGTCGGCCAACGATACAAGCTGGGCCGGTGCCAAAGCAGCTTACACAGATCAAAAATGGGTGTGGCTTCGCAAGCCCTATAACGCGGACCTGATGCGCGGCGCGCTCACTGAGGCTGTGTCACTTGTCAAGGCGCAAAAGAAACGTGCTGCGCCGGCAGCGCCGCGTGCCGTGGCGGTGCCGGCTGGTGCAACCATTGCGCCCAAACCGGCGGCCTCTATCGCGCCAGGCTCCCCCGTTTCGGTAGGTCCGTCGACAACTGTGGCAGACTCTGCTCGCGCTGCTGAACTGCCGAAACAGGCGGTCCCTGATCACGATGCAACTTGGGCATCAGCCGGGCACGATTTCGGTGTGGATGAACTGATCGATTGTTTGGCGCGGCTGCCAGCAGACCGCTTTGTGTTGCTTCGCAAACTCAGTTCAGGACTTCAGAAACACTTGCCATTTGAAGTCCGCTTCACGATGCAGCATTGTCTGATTGTTCATCCGGCGGACGGCTGGGTCGCCAATAACACGCCGATGCAGGTGGTCATGCGCGTGTGCCGCAGCGACGCGCTGGCCGCGCCGGTGTCGCTGCGGGAGCTTGGTCTGACGCAGGCGGAAGATCGGGTGCACCAGCTTGGCATGACCGCGCACGACCTCGGCGATTTTATGCGTGAGCTGGCCGCAGCAAGTTTTCCTGCAGCGCAATTCCTACCCCATGTTTCATCATGACCAATGCATCATCAGAATGGTTTACCTTGACGCCGGTCGGGGCTTTGCGCGCTTTTGGGCAGCGCCAGGTAGATGACGTTGGACAGCATTTGCAAGTGCTGCTGACTGGCGATCACACTTTTGACGCGGCCACCTGGACTGCCAAAGCTGGTCTTGACGGCCCGGCCATCGCCAACCTTGAGGCTCAGGGTTGGGTGCAGCGTCTACAGCGGCCGCTGCAGGGACCGGATGCCAAACTGGATGATTTCTTACAGCATGTGATTGCCTCACTGTCCGGCGAGCGGCGCGTGGTGTTGGCCTCGGACGGTGGTTTCTGCCTGGGTCGGGCTGGTTTTGAGCAGGACGAAGCTGACGTTGTAAGTGCTGCAGCCGCAGATTTTGGCGAATTTGCCGCACGCCAGGCGCGCCGTGGCTGGCACGGTGCCTCGAGATACATCTCGTTCCACGCCGATCCCGAGTTTTTGCTGCCCAGCTATTCTTTTGTGCCGTTCTGGGTGGACGATGCGGGCTATTGGCTGGTCATCGTTGGTGAGCCCCTGCTCAACAGTCCGGCGCTGGTGGAACTGTTGTGGGGCATCAAGGAAGCCGGCACCCGTTTTGCCATCAGCACCTGACTCAGTCTCAAACCATTTAGCCGTTCTTATCCGGTTGTCACCCAAACGTTCGGTTCGACCACAACAGGTAGTGCCGATGCGCAGTATTCATCGCCACCGGTAGTGACCTCGGGCGTTAACCGGATAAGCACGCATTGAGCTACTTCAGGTCTTCGGCAAGCACGGTAACGATGCGCTGAGCATCTGCCATGGTGGCATTCGAGCCATCGGCATTTTGAACCGACACCGTCGTCAAACTACCCACGCTGACCACGGACACCCGGAACTTCTGCAGCGCACTGTCTGCCTTGGCAGAACCGAACAGCTTGCCGAAGAAGCCGGGCTCGGATTTGTCGGCAGAGGGTGTCACATAACGCACAAAGTAAATGCCTTTGCTGCGATCACGATCCTCCACGGTGAAATTGGTGCGGTCCAGCGACAAGCCAACCCGACGCCAGGCGCGGTCGAATCCGTCATCTACTTGCACCGAGGGTCGGCCATCAATGTTGGTCACGCGGGAACCGGTTCTTGGTGCGCTGGCAGCTACCAGCGATTGGGACTGCGCCTGCGACACGCCCAGCTTGACCATCAAACGGCGCAAAAACTCGGTTTCAAGCTCGGGGTCTGCGGCGCGGGGCTGCCACACGGTCTGGTCTTTCTGGCTGGTGCTATAAACCTCGACCATGCCACGATGGCTGATAAAGATGTCGGTGCCGCCATTGGGGTTGCGTTCCAGCCGGGTGCGAAACTTGTCTCGCTCGCCAGTGGAATACAGCGAGTCGATCAGTTTGCCCAGTGTTTGACGAATCACATCCTGAGGTAGCTTGGCCCGGTTCTCGGCCCAGTCGGTCTCCATGATGCCAAGGTTAGCCTGGTCCATGGCCAGGAGGAATCCGCTTTCCTGCCAGAAATCCTTGACCGGTTCCCACAGTTTGTCAGCAGATCGGTCGATCACCAGCCAGCGCTGGTTCCCAGCCCGCTCAATGCGCACGTCACCCACGGCGCTCATGCCGGTTGGCAAGGCTTGGCTGGTCGCTTGTCCCAACTGAAAGGTCGATGCTGTAACTGGTGCGCCTGGCACCGCATAGCGGTTTTCGCGCGAGAGCTGGGTCAGATCGGGTGGCACTTCAAGTGTCGGTGCCTTGCCTGCGCTCTTGTAATCGACTTTATCGGTCTCAAACGATGAGCATGCTGCCAGGGCCAGCGTCAGGCCAAGAAGTACAAGTCTGGAGGATTGGTTCACAAAGTTTCCTTTGGGTGAAAATTGGGGTCTGAAACCAGGGCGCTTACAGCAAACCAACCGCGCGCAGTGCATTTTCAACAACCGCTTCGTTTGAGGTTGACAACGTTGTCATCGGCAAGCGCAGCGTACCGCCACACTTTGCCAGGCGGGCCATGGCCCATTTGACTGGAATCGGGTTGGCTTCGACAAACAGGTTCTTGTGCAAGGGCATCAGCTTGAACTGAATTTCCATGGCGCGTTTGACATCACCGGCAATGGCCGCAATGCAAAGCTCATGCATCAGCCGGGGTGCGACATTTGCCGTCACGCTGATATTGCCATGTCCGCCGCATAGCATCAGTGCCACGGCGCTTGGATCATCGCCTGAATAGATTGCAAAGCCTTTGGGCGCTTCACGGATCAGCCACTGCGCCCGGTCAATGTTGCCGGTGGCTTCCTTGATGCCAATGATGCCCGGCACTTGCGCTAGCCGCAAGGCGGTTTCCAGGCTCATGTCCGCCACCGAGCGCCCCGGCACGTTGTACAGGATGACTGGCAGGTCAACCGCCTGGGCGATTGCCTTGAAGTGCTGGAATTGACCTTCCTGGGTTGGCTTGTTGTAGTAGGGCACCACTTGCAACTGGCAGTTGGCTCCGACTTTCTTTGCAAATGTGGCCAGCTCAATGGCTTCGGCTGTGCAATTGGAGCCACAGCCTGCCATGATCGGCACACGCCCGGCAGCTTGCTCGACCGAGACCCGGATCACTTCGCAGTTTTCCTGCATGCTCACAGTGGGCGATTCGCCTGTGGTGCCAACGACCCCGATGCAGTCGGTGCCTTCGGCAATATGCCAGTCAATCAGCTTTCGCAGCGAAGGGTAGTCCACACTGCCGTCAGGCAGCATTGGGGTGACCATGGCAACAATGCTGCCGGTGATGGGGCTCGTCGGAAATGTCATGTTGTGGACTCGAAACGGTTTAACCGACTATTTTAGCGAGAGTAGGTGGTGTGCCCAAGCCGCCAGGTCAGCGGACAGATGCATGGCCGCACTGTGTTGAAGAAATCGCTCGGGCCGGTCCGAAAAAGCCGTTTTCAAAGGGCACAACCCGCAAGTTCTGGCAAACCGCCATTCATTCACCAAGGTGGGGTAGAGAATTGGGTCGTGCTGGCATGCCAAACGCTTGGCTGCCTGATGCCGATGTGCCATGAGCCGACAAGCCAAAAAAATAGCCAGGTCATTTCAGATGGTATCGCAGGAGCAGGCCTTACCATTGACAAATGAAGTTTCTGCGCAACGACTTACTTGCCAATTCACAAAGCAGCTACCCGTCCTGGCTCAAGTTTTGGCATTTGATCGACAGGGCGGGTCAACACTCAAATAGCGCGAATATGGCACCAGCATCTCCGCCCCATGGAGTACGTTTCAGTCGTGCCTTCGCTGCGATCATTGGCATCACGATAGCAAGACATGGTCGATGGGTTCAGGCATTATTCGTCAATGGTTATCGGGTTGGCCGACTGGTTGCCCTAACATGAGTGGTCTGAAATGTGGTTAGCTGTCACTGATCAACCCAACCTACCCCATAGGAAAAGCAATGCGCGGACTTGATGTTTTTTTCGCCACAGTCAAACTGCCTTCCATCTCAAAAGTCACTCAGGCGCTGATCAAGACGCTCAATGACGAGAACGCTGGCATTCAGGACATCAGCAACATCATCGCCCAGGACCCGGCGCTGGTTGCCAAGCTGCTGCGCCTGGCAAACAGCGCACAGTTTGGTTTGCGGCGCGGTGTCGGCTCAATTGACGAGGCGATCCAGATGGTTGGCATGGTCCAGGTGCGCAGCCTCTCGCTCGGGGCCTGTCTGTGCGACACCTTCCCAAGCCTGCCGGGTCTGAACCAGCAAGTATTCTGGCAAAGCAGCATGGCCTGCGCAGGCTATGCCCAATGGCTGGCTACAGCGCTTGACATCGACCAACAGTTGGCCTGGCTGACCGGCATGATGCAGCGCCTGGGCGAGTTGCTGATTGGTCAAGTCGACCCACTGGCATTGGCCGAGATCGAGGCACTGCCGCACCTGCCCGGTGGTCGCTGGGAGCGCGAAAAGCGGCTGATTGGTTTTTCTGAAGGCCAGATCACCGCCGAACTGGCGCGCCGCTGGAACTTTCCGATGCAGATTGTGCAGGCGCTTGAGCGCGTTTATGACCCCCTGGTTGAGCAGGCTTTTTCCAGAATGGGGGCGGTCGTTAACCTGGCTGGCTTGCTGGCGGACACGCCTGCCGCGTCTGCCGAAACAGTCGATGACTTGCCGCACGATGTGATCGCCGCACTAGGGCTGGATGTGCGCTGGATGAAGGCCACTTTCCCGGCGGCTGAGTCATTTGTCAATGTCAGCCTGGCTTCATGAAACCCGCTGACATTGATGCGTTTTTTTCGACGCTGGCTGCCAGCAACCCGCTGCCGCAGACTGAACTGGCATTTGCCAGCGTATTCGAGTTGCTCACTGCCGTTTTGCTGTCCGCCCAGGCCACTGATGTCAGCGTCAACAAAGTCACCCAGCAGCTTTTCCTGCTAGCTGGCACTCCGCAAAAAATGCTGGCGCTCGGGCTGGAAGGGTTGGAGTCTTGCATCAAGACCATCGGTCTGTACCATGCCAAGGCGCGCCACTTGATGCAAACCTGTCAAATGTTGCTTGATCTGCATGATGGGCAAGTGCCACGCACCCGCGAGGCACTCGAAGCCCTGCCCGGCGTGGGACGAAAAACCGCCAATGTGGTGCTCAATGTGGCTTTTGGCGAGCCAACCATGGCGGTTGACACCCACATTTTCCGCCTGGCCAACCGCACCGGGCTGGCACCTGGGACAACGCCACGTGCGGTGGAGCAAGCGTTGCTGAAACAGGTTCCCGCACAATTTCAGCCTGATGCCCATCACTGGCTTATTCTGCATGGACGCTATGTCTGCAAGGCGCGTACACCGCGCTGCTGGCAGTGTTCATTGGCAAAGTATTGCGACTTCAAACCCAAACCTACTGGCCCAACATCATGACGCTGACACCAAGCAACGCTGCGCACCCCGACCTGAGCGCTTTTTTGACAACCCTGGATTGGCCTGTGATGCCCGAGGTGGGTCAGGCGCTGCTGCGAACATTTGCCGACGAAGATGCCGACATTGACACAGTGTCCCGCATCATCAGCAAAGATCCCGCGCTGACTGCCACGCTGCTGCGCATGGCCAACAGTGCCATGTTCGGCCTGTCGGGCACGGTGGACACCCTGGACCGGGCTATCAGTGTGGTCGGCATGTCACTGATTCGGGCCCGCGCGCTGTCGATTTGCCTGGCTCGTCTGGTCAATCTGCCCGCTGGCATGGATCGGATGGCGTTCTGGCGCTATTGCATGCTGTGTGCGGGATATTCACAGTGGCTGGCGGCCCAGTGCGAAGCAGACGTGCAAGAGGCGTGGCTGGCTGGCATGATGCTGCGGCTGGGCGAGATCAGTCTGTGCAGGGTTCGTCCGGAGGTTTTGCCACAGTTGCAGGCCAAACCGGGTGAGCCCGGCGTGCGTTGGTCGCTGCAGCGACACTTGCTTGGATTTGACGAGGGCCAGGTGGTCGCCGAGATGGCCAGGCACTGGGATTTTCCAGGCACGCTGGTGCAAGGTTTGCAAAACGCAGCCCAGCCGCTGTTGGCCCAAAAGATGTCAAAACTGGCAGCGGTTTTACATCTGGCCGCGCGCCTGGCAGACAGCGACGGGGTCAATGAAGCCAGCCTGGATGCCTTGCCATTGATGGTGGTGCTGCTGTTGAAACTTGATCTTAAAGCGCTGCTTACCAGCGCGCCCGATGCCGATGTGCTGGCTGATATCACGATGTTTCAGCACTGACCGGCAAAAAAAAACACCGGGAAACGGCGTACGCGGGGTCGGCAGTATGTTTTTCAGGGTTTCACGCAATCCGCAAAGTAGTGAACCTGCCCGTCGGGTCTGACCACTTCCACCAGCCCATGAATATCAGTCTCAAATCCGGGGCATTGGGTGTTGAACTCGCGTGAAAACTTCAGGTAGTCAACGATTTTCTTGTTGAACACCTCACCCGGAATAAGCAACGGAATGCCGGGCGGATACGGGGTAACGAGCCCGACCGTCACACGCCCCTCCAGCTCGTCTATTTCCACCCGCTCGGTCAAGCGCTGCGCAATGTGTGCGTAGGCATCGCTGGGCTTCATGGCCGGAGCCAGGTCGCTCAGGTACATTTCGGTGGTTAAGCGGGCAATGTCGTACTTGGCATACAACTGGTGCACATGCTGACACAGGTCAGCCAGGCCCATGTATTCGTATTTGGGATGCTTCAGGCAAAACTCGGGCAGGATGCGCCACATCGGCTGGTTCTTGTCGTAGTCGTCCTTGAACTGTTGAAGCGCCGTCAACATGCTGTTCCAGCGGCCCTTTGTAATGCCGATCGTGAACATGATGAATAAACTGTAGAGCCCGGTCTTCTCAACCACCACGCCATGTTCGGCCAGAAACTTGGTCACGACCGACGCGGGAATGCCGGTCCGGGCAAATTTGCCGTCGAGGTCCATGCCGGGCGTGACGATGGTCGATTTGATCGGATCAAGCATGTTGAAACCGGTTGCCATTTTGCCAAATCCGTGCCAGTTGCCACCGGACTTGTTGCTGCGCGATTCGCCCTTGATGATCCAGTCGTCGGCGCGACCAATGCCTTCGTCGGCCAGTTTGTCCGGACCCCAGACCTTGAACCACCAGTCGTCGCCGTATTCCTGGTCAATCTTTCGCATGGCGCGACGAAAATCCAGCGCCTCGGCAATGCTCTCCTCCACCAATGCGGTCCCACCCGGTGGTTCCATCATGGCTGCGGCCACATCGCAACTGGCGATGATGCTGTATTGCGGGCTGGTGCTGGTGTGCATCAGATAGGCCTCATTGAACAGGTGCTTGTCGAGTTTGACGGTTTGTGAATCCTGCACCAGCACATGGCTGGCCTGGCTGATGCCGGCCAACAGCTTATGGATCGATTGAGTGGCGTACACCATGGCGTGTTTTGGTCGTGCGCGTCGCTTGCCCATGGCGTGATAGGTGCCGTAAAACGGATGAAACGCCGCGTGCGGCAGCCAGGCCTCGTCAAAGTGGATGTTCTCCACATAACCGTCGAGCATGGTTTTGACAGTTTGGGTGTTGTAAAGCACCCCGTCGTAAGTGGACTGGGTCAGGGTCAGCACCCGGGGTTTGATCTGGTTGGCATCAAGGCCCGGCAGATGCTGTTTGACCAGCGGGTTGGCGGCAATCTTGGCTTTGATGGCGGCCGGCTCAAATTCGTGTTTGGGGATCGGACCGATGATGCCAAAGTGGTTGCGCGTGGGTTTCAGAAACACCGGAATGGCACCGGTCATGATGATGGCGTGCAAAATCGATTTGTGACAATTGCGGTCCACCACCACCACATCGTTCGGTGCCACCGTGTGGTGCCAGACCATCTTGTTGCTGGTGCTGGTGCCATTGGTGACAAAAAAGCAGTGGTCGGCGTTGAAGATGCGCGCCGCATTGCGCTCGCTTTTGCCAATGGCTCCGTCATGGTCGAGCAACTGACCGAGTTCTTCCACCGCGTTGCAGACATCGGCGCGCAACATGTTTTCGCCATAAAACTGGTGGTACATCTGGCCCACCGGACTCTTCAGGAAAGCCACGCCACCCGAGTGACCCGGGCAATGCCATGAATACGAGCCGTCTTCGGCATAGTCCAGCAAGGCTTTGAAGAAGGGCGGTTGGATGCTCTCAAGGTAACTTTTTGCTTCGCGGATGATGTGACGTGCTACAAATTCAGGCGTATCTTCAAACATGTGAATGAAGCCATGCAGTTC
>ERZ795058.5959-NODE-5959-length-10765-cov-6.447432_pt1 | contig 10765 bp, 11 predicted proteins | sample MGYA00375142_ERZ795058 | MGnify/ENA primary metagenome ERZ795058 (study PRJEB30187, sample SAMN05720210) | activated sludge metagenome | isolation source: anaerobic digester from wastewater treatment plant | place: Japan | collected 2015-04-20 ...
TGCATGAGTAGGAATATCTTGTGCAAACCTTTTAACGGAATAGCTCTGCCGATGAATCCCAAAACAGTGCATTCAGGCTGAATTCCAGTGCTTAATAATGCCTGGCGCCGTTGATCAGGACCTCTGTGTGTAAAATATTCGGTGCCTACACCCATCTTACTGAGGAATAGCTTTGATTGCGGTATTTTCCATATCAAACTTTGTTCTTTGTACAACACATCACCAAGGGACACAAATTGATCAACTAAACCGTTTCGTATTATTCTTGCAATCGGATTTCTAATAAGCACATCGTCGGTTCTAGAACGTGCAGGATAAGCATGCTGAAGAGTTTCAATAGTGTGCAAGCCTAGCGATTTCGCCGCAACTTGTGCATAAAGGGAGTTTATTCCTAAATGATTTGTATGTACTATTTGAATATTGCGGATCTTCATTATCCTTATTAATCGAAAAATAAGCACCCAGTATTTCCATGCGCTACTCAATGTTGAAGGTGTATCAACCAATTGAATCAACTCTACACCCTCGGGCATTTGATCTGGCAAGTCAAATTTGCCCATTATTGTAAACGTAATGTTAAGCTTGCGCCTGTCTATCGTTCGGATTAACCGCACAAGATACAGTTCTGCACCGCCTGTAATCAGGTTTCCAAGATATAAAACATTAATAGGGGTATCGGGCATTATTTTGAGATCAGAGTAGAAGATTTATATTAATCCACCGTTGAGATCGATTGAGGTACCGGTAATATAGCTCGTGTTGATTAGATAATTTACAGTATTAAATATATTTTGGGGTGTGCACAGCCTCCCGGTTGGTATTTGCGAAATAATATTATTTTTAAATTGTTCTGGGACACTCCCAATCATACCCAATTCCGAATAACCTAGGTTAATATTGTTTATTGTAACATTCAGTGTGGCGTTCTCGGAGGCAACGGATTTGGTCAATCCCCACAAGGCGGCTTTTGAAGCTGCATAAGCGCTAACGCCGGGCGTTGGTTTTAAACCTACAACCGAAGAAAAATTTATTATTCGGCCATACTTTTGCTTCCTCATAATAGGTAATAGTACTCTAATTACATTGAATGTTCCTATTAGATTGGTTTCAATTACTTTTCTCCAAATATCAGGATCGGATTTATGCATGAATGCATTATACGTAATACCTGCACAATTAATAAGATTTATTCCTTCAAGTCTCTCGATTAGTCCTTTGAATAGGGATTCAATTTGCAGATAAGACACAACATCGGCTTTATAATATTTATTTAAGTATTTCTCGGGTTTTGTCTCATGATATATTCCGATTATATTAGATTCATTCTGGATGAATGTATGTAATAAATACTTCCCGATTCCTCTCGATGCGCCGGTTATAATAATCATTATAATAAATCCAATTATTTAATTATCTTGAAGTGAGCTATTTTGCTGGTACGCCTTTAACGGTAGTGTTCCCAGAAACATTTTTTGTAACCACAGAACCTGCTGCAACTAAGGCTCCTCTACCTATTTCTATTTCAGCCAACAATATTGAACCAATGCCGATTCTCGCTCCATGTCTAATCGTGGGACCTTTATCTACAACTTTATTAATGCCGTCATCCCACCTTCTTGTTGTCGGCTTTTCATCTGTAGAGATTAGGGGTTTTGGATTATTAGCTGTAACAGTTCCCGGTCCGATGAAAACATTATCCTCTACTTCCATATTCCCACCAAGTTCACAAAATGAGTATATCTTTGTATTGTTACCAAAAGAAGAATAACCTTCACACATAATATGACTTCCGAATGTAGTATCATTACCGATCAAGGTGTTTTCCCTAATAACTGAATAATTTCCAATCCAAGATCGATCACCCACTCTGCAGGACTTATAAATTACAGCACCGCTTCTAATAATACAATTATTCCCAATATGCGTATTGTAATCTTCATAATATGATTTCTTTCTCGATAGTTTGTCGTAACCTATTTCTACATTATCTTCGATCATTGTATGGGATCGAATTGTCACATTGTCATATATTTTAGTATTATTACCTATAACAACTTCTTCTTCAATACTTACATTATTTCCTATTCTTGTATTAAATCCGATTTTGACATTATCCCCGATAGAACATCCATTACCAATCTTTACAAAACGATCAAGTTCGATAGTTTTACTTAATTTGCAATTATTGCCTATTTCAGGCGAAGCTCCGTTTTCATTCATCTTTGAATAATTCATTTTTAATCCTTACAATATAATTTGGCAATCACGTATAAGTCACTATCATGAAATAATTATGCTATACAAATATAAAAGCAACAAACAGTTACCAATATTCTTTGTTCTCAAAAGCCATCGCCGGGTGTTTATTTTCCATATATTCTTTGTACTGTCGGCCCGAAAGATTAAGTTCAGTTGCCGCCAACATGCCTTCAGCTACTTTAAGCCCAGCGGCATGCAGGTCAATCACAGCCTGAGGATCTATAAAATCAGTGGTATAACTCATAAACCTGAATGGTCGTGGATTCTCAGGCGTGTACGCAAAACTTGCAGCGTTTAAATCCACGTTGCCCGCTATGTGGATTAAAAATGCATCAGGCCGAATATCTTTAATTGAAATGAACGCCATATTCTCAGAGCCTACCAACAGCCGGGAATCATTGTACTCAGCAATGACGATGGCATTGAATTGGTCAAGGTTTACCGGATTGTCATAAGATGTAACAGCTTGATAATTGTATTTGTTGCGCTCCAATGTTTCCACCACAGGTTGGACAAATTGTTCACATCCTAAAACGAGTACCTTGGCACTGAATGGAGTTAATTTGCGTTCTAACAAAAAGAAGATTGCAATATAACCAATATATTCCATGGTTCGTAACCTTGAATCCGCCTCGTTTGTTCCATAGACCTTTATTCCCTTTGCACGGCAGGCATCCAAATCAATTTCGCCTTCTCGAAATTCCCAAGGCTCGTACATTAAGGGAATTACGCAATGAGATGAAAGCTGGGAAATCAAATCATAATTCAAAGGCCGCAGGAAGCCTGTATTGGTTACAATATCAAAGATACCAAGATCAAGCTCGGACAAGCTGGTGACAATTTTAAGCTTGTGCGACACATTCATTGCCTCAGCCAAGGCCATGGTTTGCTGGATTACATCTTGAACCGAACCATAGGATGAGTCACGTGTGAATGCGGTGACATTCGCGCCAGCAAATGCCGCAATAACAGGCGTAACAACATAGTTGCCCATCGCGGCCTCGGTTAGTACATGTCGATTATTAAGGTCTAAGTTAAATTTTTTTATGGATTGTTTTATCTTTTCAGAAATTATCATTGCGCGCAACCTAACGCTATACGTAAAGTAGTACACACCTTTTTGATATCGACGGCTGCCAGCGCACCATATAACGGCAGGACCAGACCAGACCGATATAGGTGCGACGCGACTGGGCAGAAACTCTCGTTCAGGCCGTATTTCTGTTTATAATAGGTCAAGCAGTTCAAGGCTTGGGCGCCAAGGTTGGCCTGAATGTCGCTTTCATGAAGCGCATGGATTAATTCTTTACGGGAAATGCCAGCATCCAGCGTGACCATAAAACTTTGCAAGGAATGACCAATAGGGATGTCCGGCAGGGTCAAGCCTGCGGTGTGTTCCAATTCGCTTTGATATAAAGATGCCAGTTCGCGTCGCCGTTCCAGTTCATGACTAAATCGTTCGATCTGGCCCAGGGCCAGCGCGGCCTGAAAATCCGTAAGACGGTAGTTCAAGCCTGCTTCACGAAAATCCATCCCCTCCTGACTGTAATGTATGCCGTGGTTGCGAAGGGAAATGATTTTCTCCGCGATATCCCACTGCTGCGTCATTACGGCGCCGCCTTCGCCCGTAGTAATGGCTTTTCGGGGGTGAAACGAAAAACAGGCCGCATCTCCATAAAAACCAGGATGCCTGCCGTCTGCGACAGTTCCCATAGCGCAAGCCGCGTCTTCAATGAGAAGAAGTTGATGCTGACGGCAGATATCTGCAATCTCTGCGATCCTTGCTGGATAGCCGAATTCATGAACCACCATGACCGCCTTGATTCGTTTACTCTTCAAAGAAGAAATACATGCGGCGATGGCCTCAGGTGTGACGACGTAAGATGTAGCGTCAACATCGCAAAGTATTGTTTCCGCTCCCACCGTCTCAATCACATTGGCCGTGGCCGGGAAAGTAAATGCAGGCGCGATGACCGTATCGCCAGGGCCGATGTTCAGGGCCTTGAGCACCAGATGAAGCGCGGCGGTTCCTGACGAGACGGTTACGACATGGGGCAAATCCGCAAACGCTGCAAGTTTTTTCTCGAAGGCAACGACATTCGCCCCCTGAACCAGCATGCCAGAACGCAAAACTTCGACGGCGCGGGCAATGTCCTCGTCACGGATATCAGGTTTTGAAAGCCTGATCATGCGTTTTGCTCCTGCATCGCACGCCTGAAAAACTCTGCTGTTTTGACAATCCCTTCGTCCAAATCTATTTTTGCTTTGAATCCCAGAATCTTTTCGGCTTTTTTAACGGAAGGAATCCGCAACTCGATATCGGCGGACAGCTCCGGCCTGAACAGAATTCGCGACTTTGAATTTAGCACCCTGCAAACGGTCTGTGCCAGACCTAATGTTGTGATAACGGCGCGGGCATTTCCAATATTGAAACTTTCGCCGATTGCCTTCGGGTCTTCAATGCATTTCATCAAACAGTCCACAAAATCATCCACATAACACCATGCGCGGATTTGCGTGCCGTCGCCGTTGATAAAGATATCTTCATTCTTCAGCCCTCGCTTGATGAAAATCTGCAAGGCACCTTCGCCGGTTTGGCCCGGTCCATATACGTTGAACGGTCTGACCGTGACAGCAGGCAATTTGTATTGCTTATAGTAGGCTTGGGCAAGATGTTCGCCGGCCAGCTTGCTCACTGCATACACCCACCTGGCCTCACCGGCGGAACCGGCGACGGTGTTGCTTTCCTCGGTCGATTTATAGGCCATTGTTCCAAATATTTCGGACGTGGAAAAGTCAATAAACCGGTCTTTAACGCTGTTGATCTGCGCGGCCTCCAGGGCATTGGCCGTTCCGATCATATTCACTGTCATTGTTTTTACCGGGTCTATGATGACAGTGTCAATACCCGCAATACCGGCAGCATGCACCACAATGTCAGACCCCGCCATTGCCCGAATTAATGTCTCCTTATCTAAAACGTCGCCCTTTACGACGGACAAATTTTTGTGGTTGGCGTATTTGCTCTGCGTCAAGGTGTCACGATGAAAATTGTCATAAGCAACAATCATATTATTCTCGATCATGTTCTTGATGAGAGTATTCGCAATAAATCCCGCACCACCGGTAATAAAGATTTTCTTATTTCGTATCATTTTTATTTGAGCTCCAAGATTCTCAAGTCTTCATAGTGCGCTGTTTAAAAGGATGGCCTTGACTCTTTTCATGTAGCCTTACAACGATGATTATCTCGGAAGTGAAAATCGAACTATCAGGGCGGTCATTGTTTTACACGTTCCCCATGACAGTGTGATTGGCGAGATCAAGATTGCTCCTTTGCCTTTTTTAATTTTACTGCATTTTTCGATTTGATGAAAGCCTTGCCGCATGCCGTGCATGTCAGCGTCGTAGGCAATGTCTCACCACAGGTGCACATCCAGCCGATCCGGCGGGCGGGGTTGCCGGCCATCAGGGCGTGATCGGGGACCTCTTTCGTCACAACGGCACCGGCGCCGATGAAGGCGTAGCGGCCGATGGTGTTGCCGCAGACGATTGTGCAGTTTGCCCCCATGGTGGCGCCGCGCTTGACGAGTGTCGGGCGGACCTGGTCCATCTTTCCGATTTCCGCGCGGGGATTGAAGATGTTAGTGAAGACCATGGACGGACCGCAGAAGACGCCTTCTTCCAGGGTGACGCCCTTGTAGACGGAGACATTGTTTTGGATCTTGCAACGGGCACCGATGACGGCATCCGGGCCGATGACCACGTTCTGACCAATGTTGCAGTTCTCGCCGATTCTGGAGCCGGAGAGGATGTGGGAGAAGTGCCAGATTTTGGTGCCCTTGCCGATGGTGGCATTGTCGTCAATGATGGCGGTGGGGTGGATGAAGACGTCGATAAATGGGGACACCTTGTCAATCGCTTCGCGATTGCCTATGGTTACCCCATTTATTGCGCGATTGCCTAAGGTTTCACCATTTCCCTTTTCTTTTTGTTCCAGGGATTTTTGACTTAGTTCTAATATCTTCAGAACCTTCAGGCCTTCTTCGCCGGAGGTGAAGGGCGGTATGCCGTTTTGGATGGTGGTCAGGAATGCCTCGCATTCGGCCTTCAGGGGCTCCTTCCAGATCGGGGCGATGTCAATAGGCTTACTCTCTGCTTTATGGGGTTCGGGCAGACCGTTTTTCCAGTCGATCGTATGTGGGTAATGGACCAACTTTCTTTCGACGGGTTCCGTATCGTCGAAGACGAGCATGCCGCTGCTGCCCACGATGACGAGCTTTTGCTCCTTGTAGGGGTTGAGCCAGCTCACGAAGATGTGGGCGCCGATGCCCGAAGGGAACTTGATGTTCGTCATGGTGACGTCGGGGATCTGTGCATGAAGAAAATTATTGCCCACGGCGTCGATATAAGACGGCTCTTCACCCGTAATGGCCAGGATCACGGAAATATCATGCGGAGCGAAGGACCAGAGGATGTTTTCCTCCCGGCGGATCTTACCCAGGGAAAGGCGGCGGGAGTAGATGTACTGGAGGCGGCCGATCTGCCCCTCTCGAATCATTGCCTTAAGCTTGATCACAGCGGCGTGGTACTGGAGAATGTGGCCAACAAAGAGCGTCCGGTGGCACTCCGAGGCGAGGCGGACTAGCTTTTCGCCATCGGAATAAGTGAGGGAGAGGGGCTTCTCCACGAAGACGTGTTTGCCGGCGTTGAGGGCCTTGCCGGCGATCTCGTAGTGGAGGGCGGCCGGGGCGGCAATGACGACGGCATCAATTTCAGGATCTTTTAACACATCCGCCAAGTCGGCGGTGATGGAGACGTCCGGGTAAGCTTTGCCCATCTCTTCACGGATGGGCTGGGCGCCATCACAGATGGTCTTCAGGACGCCGAGCTGGTGGAAATTGCGGACCAGGTTCTTGCCCCAGTAACCCGCGCCGATCACGGCGATGTGCTTTTCAGTCATAAGATCAATCCTTTATAATCTTCTTTATTCCTTGATGCGGTAGACAGGAGGATGTGCCTCCGTATCGGCGCGGTGGGCGGAAAGATCAGCGGCAACGGTGTCAAGCTTGGCAGCCACGGCGTCGAGTTTTTCCGCCACAGTGTTTAGCTTCGCGTCGCTCCTATCCGCTTGCGCGGCCACGACGTCGAGTTTTTCCACCACGGTGTTTAGCTTCGCATCGCTCCGATCCGCTTGCGCGGCCACGGCGTCGAGTTTTTCCGCCACGGTGTTTAGCTTCGCATCACTCCGATCCGCTTGCGCGGCCACGGCGTCGAGTTTTTCCGCCACGGTGTTTAGCTTCGCGTCGCTCCTATCCGCTTGCGCGGCCACGGCGTCGAGTTTTGTCTTCACGCAGCCAATCTTGTCTTCAAGCTCCGTCTTTACCCTATCGATCTTTTCTGAGAGCATCTGATGGCCTTCGACGACAAGGTCCAGTTTGTGCTGGAAAGCTTCCGTTTGAATCCCCAACTGATGACGGAATTCCTCCTTTATGTCGTCTTTGAATGTCGAAATCATATTCGCCAACCGATCGGTCTCCGTATTCGTCATGACCGTCCTCCTTTCACGGAAAGTGTGTGGACGATTTTCTCTGCCGCATTGCCGTCGCCGTAGAGGGGCGGATGGGCGGCGGGCGGTTTGAAAGTGCGGACGGCGGTGATGATGCGGTCACGATCCGCACCGGTCAGGACGTTCCAGCCGGATGCGACGGTTTCGACCCATTCTGTTTCGTCTCGCAGGGTGACGCAGGGGACCCCGAACCAGTAGGCCTCTTTCTGCATGCCGCCGGAATCGGTAAGGAGCAGGCGCGCGGATTTTTCCAGGGCGATGATGTCGAAATAGCCGACGGGATCGATGAGGCGCACGTGGGGCGGCGGCAGATAGTTTTTTTCGTGCAAAAATTTGCGCGTCCGGGGATGCGCGGGGAAGACGACGGGCTCATCGAGCGCCGCAAAGGCCGACAGGATGTCTGCCAGGCGCTGGGGGTCATCCGTGTTTTCGGCGCGATGGACGGTGGCCAGGAGGTAGCGCTGCGGCTGGAGCCCCAGGCGGGCCAGGATGTCCGACTGGGCCGACGCCTTTGTGGCTGCAAATTGCAGGGCATCGGCCATGACATCACCCGTGACGACGACTCTTTGTGAAAAAATAGGGACAGCGCCCATTTTCTTGATGCCCTCCGCCGGAGAAGAAACCGGGCCAGCGCCAGGGGAAAATGAGGGACTGCGCCCTTTTTTTTCGGAGAAAAAATGGGGCGCTGTCCCGGTTTTTCCCCCGGTTTTTCGACTATTTTCCCCGATGCCCTCTGCGGCGAGGTTGTCCACAGCGACCTGGCTGGGGCAGAACAGCAGGGTGGAGAGCTGATCGGCGACCACCCGGTTGATCTCTTCGGGCATACGGCGGTTGAAGCTGCGCAGGCCCGCCTCTACGTGGGCGATGGGGATGTGGAGTTTCGCCGCGGCCAGGGCGCCGGCCAGCGTGGAGTTGGTGTCGCCGTAGATCAGGACCCAGTCGGGTTTTTCGGCGAGGAGGACCTCTTCGATGGCGGCCAGCATCCGGCCGGTCTGTTGGCCGTGCGGGCCGGAGCCGATGTTCAGGTTGTATTTCGGTTCGGGAATCTCGAGCTCGCGGAAAAAGACGGCCGACATGCCGTCGTCGTAGTGCTGGCCGGTGTGGATGAGGATTTCCTCAATGGCGGAAAAAACCGGGACAGCGCCCATTTTTCTCTTTGATAAAAAAGGGCGCAGTCCCTCATTTTTCCTTATGGTGCGTGAAATCGTGGCGGCTTTAATGAACTGCGGCCGCGCACCGATGATGGTTGCGATTTTCATGTTTTGGGGGTCGGGAAAAATGGGCGCTGTCCCTATTTTTCCTTTCACTCCGCAAACGCGCCGGTGTCGATCCACTCTTTCTTCAGGATGGTCCAGAAGTCCTCGGCCAGGCCTTTCAGGACGTATTCGTAGGGAAGCCAGCCGTAGCCGTCTTCGCCCCAGCTTGTGCCCCAGGAGTTCCGGATCAGGAGGGCGCCGGTCGTCTGCGCCTTGTTGTGCGTGTTTTTGATCTTCATCTTGTCGTCATACCCGACGGCCACGACGGCGTGCCCGCCCTCGTTCTTCTCCTTCGGGGAGGGATAGGGGATCCGCCCGGTTTTGTCCGCCTGCTCGATGGAGTTGTAGACGGTGAAGCCGAACATGGCGGGGTGGCCCTTGGCGAGGTAGGTTTTCAGTTTTTCGAGCAGCTTGGCGGGCGCCGTGTTCGGGGGATCGTGCCGGAAGTATTTGATGGTCTGGAAGTTGGCGGCAAAGGCGTAGGTGAAGGCGTTCGGCTCGCGGTCGAAGGCCTTTTCGGCGTCGGTGTAGGGCCAGTATTCTTCCGGGGGCACGCCGAAGAGGACCATGGCGCCGGTGGTGGTCCGCAGGTAGGCGCCGGTGTCGCCCTTGGCCTTCATCAGGTTGCGGGTGACCTTGTAGAGAAAGAGGCGCGAGGCGTCGGTGTGGCGGCCGAAGGCCTTGCGCTCGTAGTATTCGATGATGCCGACGCCGGCGTGGGCGGTGCAGGAGCCGAGGGCGCCCTGGTCTTCGACGGGGGAGCACCAGGGGCGGAGATCGACGGCGGGTGGGAGGGCGGCGGTTGCGGCCTTGGCGGAGGCGCGTGCGGCGACCGTGCGGCTGGTGGCGGCGCGTGCGGCGGCCGTGCGACCGGTGGCGGATGCGTGGGCGGTGATTTTTCGGGATGCCGCGGCGGCGGTGGCTGCGGTTGCGGCCCCGCCCGACCTGGCGGCGGATTCGGGGTGCAGGAGATCTTGAATGGCTTCGGTGTCTTCCGTGTAGTCCCGGAAGTCGGGGTAATCGGGAAGCCAACCCATGCGGCGTTTCGGTGCGAAAGACATCATGGCGTTACCTCCTTTTTAATGGGGGACAGCGCCCTATTTTGAGAGTGATCCCCCATAAGATAACGATGAAACTCGCTGGCCAACATTGCCGTGAATTTATTGTAATCACTCATTTTCTGTTCCTCTCAACCGCTTTTTCATGGCGATGGCGCGGGATACGGCTGCGGCCTTGATGAACTGGGGCCGTGCGCCGATGATGGTGCAAATTTTCATGCGTGTTTCAAATCCCACTCGGGATTGGGCACATCGATCGTTGTCAACTGAGCATCGGCAATGAACGGAATATCCGTAGCCAGCATATCCTCAGCACCGATCCGCAGGGATTCCAGTAATTCATCTCTGCTTTTCTCCTGAGCATTTACTCCCGGCAAATCGATCAACCAGCCGATCCACCAATCATCCGATTTCTTGATCACGGCTCTATACTTCATATCTTACCTCACGAATGGAATGTTCAGATCTTTACAGATTTTCCTTGCCAATTCATCCACAATCTCCGCATGGCGTGGTACTTCTGTCTTAAACTCTCCCCTCTGGTATATGCTGTGCCTTTTGCCCTGGCGGATCAGATAGGCGCCATGTCGGGAGAGATGCTTGATGAGAGCGTTTCTTTTCAT
>ERZ795058.5968-NODE-5968-length-10756-cov-5.189235_pt1 | contig 10756 bp, 6 predicted proteins | sample MGYA00375142_ERZ795058 | MGnify/ENA primary metagenome ERZ795058 (study PRJEB30187, sample SAMN05720210) | activated sludge metagenome | isolation source: anaerobic digester from wastewater treatment plant | place: Japan | collected 2015-04-20 ...
CGCGTCCCTCGCCCTCGGCTCTCGAAATTTGTTTCCTTCTTTCCCGCCACTGAAGTGGCGGGCTGAAGTCTGCCGTCCCTGATAGGACTGGCGGTGGGACGATTCCGGCACGCCCTCGGCCGCTCGAATCGGTCGTGCGTGGCCGCCCATGAGGGACTTACCCTCAAATTCGGTTCCCGGTTCGCGTCCCTCGCCCTTGGCTCTCCTACCGCAGCGGCGTCGCCTCCAGATCGCGGATCGCATCGATCAGCATGTCGGGGGCACCGCCCTTGCTGAAATAAGCCGCCGCCCCCGCCTCCAGCATGCGGTGGGCCATGTCCGCCTCCTCATGCATCGACAGGCCGATGATCCGGATTTCGGGGAACTCCGCGCTGATCACGCGCGTCGCCTCCACCCCGTCCATCTCGGGCATCGACACGTCCATCAGGATCACATCGGGCTTGAGTCGGCGCGCGCAGTCGACCGCCTCCAGTCCATTGCTCGCGCCGGCGATCACCTCGATGTCGTCTTCTTCCTCCAGCAGCGATTCCAGGCCGCTGCGCATCACCCGATGGTCGTCCACCAGCAGCACACGGATCATGCCGGGCTCCGCCGCGGCGCCGCTGGTTCCCTCGCGCGGCGGGGTCTCCTCCAGCATCACCGGATTGATCGCCTGCTGGGAACGGATCGCCGTCGATTCAAGGGGCACGCGCAGGATGATCCGCGTCCCTTTGCCCGGTTCGCTGTGGATCTCCATCTCGCCGTCCATCAGCCCGATCCGTTCGCGAATCGCGCACAGGCCGAACCCGCGATCCACATCGACGCCCATTGCGTTCGCCACGTTGAAGCCCTGCCCGCCGTCGGCCACCTCCAGCCGCCAGCCCTGTTCATCGTTCCCCGCCGAGATCCAGGCCTCCATCACGCCGGCGTGCTTGACCACATTGAAGAGCAACTCGCGCACCGACTGGAACAGGAACGAGCGGGTCAGATCCGAGAGCAGCGGCTCCTCGCCGGCCGTGACGCGCACGGCGAGGCCATGCTTCTCCTTGACGTGGCGCGCGAGCCACTTCAGCGCAGCGCAGAGCCCCGTCTCGTACAGGATCGAGGGGACCAGCTCATGCGACAGCGTCCGCGATTCCTGAATGCACTGGGCGAGGATCGCGTCGAGCTCGGCGGCCAGTTCCAGCAGCGCCGCGCGGCTCTCCAGCCGCGTCTTGATCAGGCTGGCGCTCAGCCGCGCCGCCACCAATGATTGCTGCAAGCCGTCATGCAGCACGCCGGCCAGCCGCCGCCGTTCGCGTTCCTCCGCTTCGGTCAACTGCAGGGTCACCGCCTGCAACTGCCGCGCGCGCTGTTCCGCCACCGCCGTCCGTTCCCGCACGCGCCGCTCCAGTTCCTCGGTCAGCGTCCGCAGTTCTTCCTCGGTCCGCTTGCGGGCCGTCACGTCCTGAAACACGCTGACCGCGCCGACGATGTTCTCGTCCTCGTCCAGCAGCGGGTCGATGTTCACTGAAACGAGCACCCGCACGCCGGTGGGCTGCTCGATGATCAGTTCCTTCTCGCGGAACGATTGCCCGCGGCGCACCGCCTGACTCATCGGGCACTCATCGCGCGACATCGGCGCCCCGTCCGGATAATACAGCCGGTGCGAGCCGCAGTAGAGTTCCTCGGAGCAGTTGAGCTTCGGCTCCCGGCCCCACAGCGACACCGCCCGCGTGTTGCAATACTGAAGCTGACCCTTCGCGTCGCAGGCGAAGACCGCCACCGGCAGCAGCGAGACCAACTGGCGGTAGCGCCGTTCGCTCTTACGCAGCGCCTCCAGGGTCTCGCGCCGCTCGGTGACGTCGAGCACCGTACCCGCCAGGCCGAGGAACGTCCCGTCCAGGGCGTAGCGCGGCCGGCCGCTATCGAGCATCCAGCGATAGTCGCCGGTCTCCGTGCGCAGGCGATATTCCACGCTGAAGGCCTGCTGGCGCGCGGTCGCCTGTTCGAGACGCGTCGCCACTTCCGCCCGATCGTCGCGATGAATCGCCTCCAGCCACCCGTTGCCGGACTCCTCGCCGGGTCGCACCCGCGCCAAGCCATGCCATTCGCGACCGAGATAGATCCGCGAGCCCTCGGCATCGGAGATCCACAGCGTCACCGGCACCGGGTCGGGCGCCGGCGTGCCGGCGGCATTGGCGTTCGGATCGACCCCGCGGGCGACCTCGGCCTCGCGCTGCTGCCGGTGGCGATTCAGTCTCATGCGGCCTGCGTCCCAGCGAGGGTTACAAAGAAGAATGCGGGAGGTGCGCGTGCGGTCTGGAGGGGATCGCAGCCCTCCGTAATGGGGTCTGCTTCGCCCATCATTTTGCCACGCGCCCGCAAGACGCGTCACGCACATTCAACCCCCGAAACAAGACTCGTCCCTCGACTCTCGCTCGAAAATTCGTTTCCGATTCCCGGGATCGCCTGGATCGGTTCTGCCGTCTCTACGGGACTCTGTTGCGATGGGGATCCCGGTTCCCGCCACTGACGTGGCGGGCTGAAGTCTCTCGTCCCTGACGGGACTGCCCTGTTGAAGGATCCGGCGAGGCCTGGAACGTTCGAATCGGTCACTCCCTCCCCATTTTCATCCCTCGTTGTGAACCGCAGCTTCGTGAGCAACTCGGAATTGTGATCGAAGAAGCATTCTGGCGTCTCTATGGGGCTGCCGGTGGGTCGGTTCGGCAAGCGACCGGCCGTCCGGCTCTCCTGGCAAGCCTGTTGGCAGATCGGGGAGGGTTGCGGTAAACTCGCAGTTTCCGCTCGCGCCCACCCCTGTCACCGATTGAGGAATCGCATGCTCCCCCTGGAAACGCTGATCGACGACGAACGCCGCCGGCTGGACGCCCCGCTCGCCCGCCGGGTGCTGGAGGCGGTCAAGCTGCTCAACCGCCTGTCGCTGGGTTCGGAACATTTGCGGCGGAATCTGGCCGAGCTGGGCGGCGCACGCACCAAAGAGGATCGTTCGCCGGTGACGGTCGCCGACCTGCTGCACCAGGGGCTGGTGCAGCAGTGGATCGCGCGGCTGTTTCCGGGCGACGGCCTGATCTGCGAGGAGCCGCGCTCGCTGCAGGAAGCCGTGATGCACGAGGCCCAGGCCGCGGCCGACCGGTTTTACGGCATGCCGCTCGAGGACCGGCTGCCCGACCTGCCCGAGCGCGCCGAGGTTACATGGATCCTCGATCCAATCGACGGCACCAAGGGTTACCTCGCCGGCCGCTACTACGCAATCGCGCTGGGGTTCTTCGTCGGCGATCAGCCATGGTTCGGCGCGATGGCCGTTCCGCCCGCGCCGGCGATGGACCTGCGGATCAGCCGACGGATCGGTTTCGCGATCAGCGGCGTGGGGGGCTGGGTGTGCGACATCGTCGAGGCCGAGAACCTGATGTGTCAGAAGCTGGAGCGCGCCGAGGCGACGCCGCGCGATCCAGTCCGGGTGGCCATGTCGCTCGAACACGGCAAGACGGATGAGCGGATCAAGCCTGCGGGGGAGGATGACCACGCGCGGATTGAGATCGTCAAGCTGGACAGTCAGGCGAAGTATCTTGCAGTGGCGCTGGGGGAGATCGACGCCTATCTGCGCGACCGGCGCGACGACGGCCAGTCCGACGTGGCGTGGGACCACATGCCGGGGGCGGTGATTGCCCGCGCGGCCGGCTGTTCGGTGACGCATTACGACGGCGGCGAGGTCCGGTTTGAGCCGCAGCGCGAGCTCAGCCTGAAGGGAGGCCTCGCATGCTATCGGGGCGGGAACCTCGGACCGGTCGGGAAGCTGGTCCAGCGGCTTGTGCAGCGATGAGCGCGGGTCGTGGATTGTGCCGGCTGATCGGGCTAAGCCTGCTGGCGGCATGGGCCGCTCCCGAGGCGAGATCGCAGCCGGCCCCCGCGCCGAACGACGAGCTGACGCGCGTGGACGACTATGCGTCGTCGGCGCTGCGGGATCTGTTCAGCAACATCCCCCATGGGTTTCCAAGGTTTGAAATCGAAGGCCGCGCGCGCGAGTCGCGCCTGCTGACCCATCTGCTCTGGTATCACTTCATCAATCGGCCGGGCAATGGCCGCGCGTTGTTCAACAAGGAGTATCTGACGCTGGCGGACATGTGGCTCGGAGAGGCCGCCGTTCCGCGCCAGCAGAACCAGCTTATTCAGGAAATCCACCGCGAAAACATCAGCGCGGTCAAGCTGGACGCCGAAGGCTACGTGCACTCGCACCAGCATTTCTCGCACGCGCATGAACACGGCTGGCCCTTTCCGATGTGGACGCAGGCCGAGGCGAATCCCGATGCGATCCGCGGCATCGCGGCGGGATGGCACTTCCAACGCCTGGAGGACAACGCTCCGGGCTGGGTCTGGGACTATCTGCGCTCGTGGGGCCACCCCGAATATTACGGCGAGGGGGCGGCCGCCTCGTTCGAGCTGGTCAATCTGGAATCACGCGGTATTGCGAACCAGCGCTGGCATCTGCGGGCAACGGGGCCGTCGCCCGCGCTGCTGACGCCGGCCGGCATGCCGATCGACGCGTTCAACGCGCCGTTCCTGCAGATCCGCTGGAAACGCAGCGGTGAGCCGCCCCACCACCGGCGGCCCTACGTTGAATGGCTGCGCGATGAGGACCAGGAATGGAGCCCGCAGCGGCGCGTCCATATCTACTTCGATCACGAAGAGCACGCCGAGGGGACGGACCTTGTCTTCTCAATGATCGAGATGTATCGCCATCCGCTGTGGCGCGGTCAGATCAAGCGGCTGCGTTTCTGCCTGGCGCCGGGCGAAACCGGCGTCGAGTTCGAAATTGATTCGATCTTCACCGTCTACGACACGCGCCACACGATCAACAATCCGATCTTCATCCTGGCCTGCTGGAACACGTTCCGCTGGACGGGGGATCTGGCCTTCCTGCGCGCGAACATCAATCGGATGCGGCTGGCGCTGCGCTATCAGCAGTACGCGATGAGCGCGCTTGAGCTGGGACACATCCGCAACCCGTGGGTCGGCCACGACGGTCTGGCCGGCTGGCAATTGGGTTCGGAGGGGGGCAAGGATATCCAGTCAGGCCATGGCATCGGCAACAATTACTGGGACCTGATGCCGTTCGGCCGCGACGACCTGTATGCCACGTCGCAATACCATGCGGCGACGCTGGCGATGGCCGAGGTGGAGGAGGCGGTGCTGGATCACCCCGGCTGGGATCTGCCGCGCGGTCCGCTGGGGCTCGATCCGACGCTGTTGCGCCGGTATGCCGAAGAAGTGCGCCAGACGGCCAACGCGCTGTTCTGGAATCCGGAGACCGGCCGGTTCCACGCCGCCATCGACGCGGAGGGCAAGCCGCATGATTACGGCTTCACCTACCTGAACCTGGAGGCGATCTGGTATGGCCTGGCCAGCGAAGAGCACGCGGCGCAGATCATGAGCTGGATCAACGGCGACCGGTTCGTCGTCGGCGATACCTCGATGGGGAAGGACCTCTACGCCTGGGAATTCGCGCCGCGCACGACGACCCGCAGAAACCTGGAATGGTATGGCCCGACCTGGACCAATCCGGAGGAAATCGCCTGGGGCGATCAGGTGCAGGACGGCGGCGCCGTGCTGGGCTTCAGCTTCTTCGATCTCTGGGCGCGGCTGCGCGTGCTCGGGCCCGACAACGCCTGGAACCGCCTCGGCGAAATCATCGACTGGCAGGAACGCGTCTGGCGCCAGGGGGATTACCGCGATTACTACGCGGCGGCGGGTCGCGGCAAGCTGCAGGGCTGCGGCACGCCCGGCGGCCTGGGCATCGACTGCGAGTTTTATGAAAGCAGCCTGCTGCCGGCGATTGTGGTGTATGGGTTTCTGGGGCTTGATCCGCGCGCTGATTGTCTGGCGATCCACCCGCGCCTCCCCGGCGCGACGCCGGCAATGACCGTGCGCAACGTGCTTTACCACTGGACGCCGCTGGACATCACGGCGGGCGGCGACTCGATCGAGATCACGTTGAAGGAGACGCCGCTCGATCCGATTCAGATCCAGGTCCCGGAGGGTTACCGGCTGGCGGAGAGCGACGCGGCGGGCCCGCTCTTTCAAATCGCGAAGGCGGGCGCCTACCGCTTCGAGCGCTAGGGCAAGGCCGGCGACAGCCGCCCTGCCGGCGCCGCGCGGCGATCAGGACGCCTGCTTCACCCATTTGAGCGCGAGCTTCCTGCCCGAGCGGGCACATTCGCGAAGGTAGAGGTTGATCAGGTTCTGGTAGGGAACGCCGGTTTCCTGCGCCATGGCTTTGAAATACTCGATCACATCGGTGCCAAGTCGAAGTGTCACCTGCTTGCGGAAATGTATGGCGTAAGGGTTTCGCTTCGAGTTGGTGAAATCGTATTCTTTTCTCATGGTAGATCCTCGTACTGCTTGCGCTCAAGCGACGTAGCCTTGCGTGCCGAGATAATTCGGATTAGTCCGGCATCTTCTCGATAGACATGACAAACGACCAATATCCGCAGGCTCGTGCTCATTCCCAGTATGAGATACCGATCTTCATCATTGGAGTGATCCGGGTCGTACATCAATCGGCCTAATTCGTCGGCAAATACCGTGGAGGCCTCCTCAAAAGAGACTGCATGCTTTCTGGAGTTCAGTTCGGCTTTGGCAGGGTCCCAGGTAAACCGTATTGAACTCATATTGATATTGTATGGCTCTAATCATTATGACTCAAGAAGAAATGGTTCATCCGCCCGCCCCGCGTCTGCTTCCTGGAACGAGAGCCTGCAAAGCCGGCCTTTGAAATAAAGGTTTGTTCGACTGCCCTGCTTCAGGGAGACGATTGAGTTCTCACAAGTTCACTCCCGCCGAAAGCCATCTCGGTGTCTCCACCTTTCCCGCCCGCACGGGAGGGTGGGTTACATCGCGCCGTAGCCGGTCAGGACGACGTAGACCGTGCGGGCGAGGATTTTGAAATCGAGCAGCAGCGACCAGTTGTCGATGTACTCAAGGTCCAGTTTCATCCAGGTGTCGAAGGGGAGCAGATTGCGGCCGCTGACCTGCCAGATGCAGGTCAGGCCGGGCTTCATCGAAAGGCGGCGGCGTTGCCAGCGGTCGTATTTCTCGATTTCCTGGGGGAGGGGAGGGCGCGGCCCGACGAGCGACATTTCGCCCCGCACGACGTTCCACAGTTGCGGCAGTTCATCGATCGAGAACTTGCGGAGGAACCGGCCGAGCGGCGTGATGCGCGGATCGTGACGCATCTTGAAAACGGGCCCCTGTTGCTCATTGAGCTGCTCCAGGGTTTCCCGTTCCATTTCGGCGTCCGAGCGCATCGAGCGGAATTTCCAGCAGGTGAAGAGCCGGCCGTTGAGGCCGACGCGCTGCTGGCTGAAGATGATCGGTTCGCCCTTGCGCGAGGTCAGCCGGATGGCGATGGCCGTCGCCAGCATCACGGGCGACGCCAGCACGAGCAGGATCACGGCGGCGATCCGGTCGAACGCATATTTGAAGAGGAGGGCGGGCCCGATCGGCTGCGTCGGCCAGTAGGAGAGGACCGGGGTTTCCTCAAAGCGGTCGATGACGGGGTGGGCGATGCGGGCGGAGAAGAAATTGAGCGGCAGGTGCGTGCGGACGCCCATCTCCTCGCAGATCTCGAGCAGCGGCCGCAGGCTGGCCAGCGGGGCGGACTCGGGCAGGAAAATGACTTCGTCGATCGGGGTGCGCCAGAGGACGGCGGGGGCGCGCTCCAGGTCGGCGAGGATTGGCCAGCCGAGCGTCGATTCCGGGACGCGATCGGGATCGAAGCCGGCGCCCTGGCAGTCGGGCCGGTCGGTGACGATGCCGACGATGTTGAGCCCCCAGATCGGGTGATGGGCGATCGTTTCGGCGAATTCGCTCAGCGCGGCGCCCGAACCGACGAGGATCACGCGGCGGTCGTGGAGGCCGCGCCGGCGCATCGCCATCAGGAAGCGCCGCAGCAGCCACGCCTTGCCGGTCAGCAGCGCGAAGGCAACCAGCGGGAAAAGGACCAGGATCGCGCGCGAGGTGTTGGCCGCTTCGGCCGGGCGCAGGCGCCAGCCGAGGAACTCGACCCCGCCGAACAGAAAGTCGATGCCCACCAGGATCAGCGCGGCCTCGAAGCATGATGTGGCGATGCGGCGCGCCTGTTCGGCCGTGCGGATCCGCAGGCGCAGATCGCGATAGGCGCCGTTGTAGGCCAGCACCAGCACGATGGCCAGCGGCCCGGCCGGCAACAGCCAGAGGTAATAGCCCAGCGTGGAGGGACTGACGAAGCCGGGGACGATGTAGATGCTGAGCAGGGCGCGCAGGGCATGGGCGATGAGGAAGGCCGCGGCGCCCAGCAGCAGGTCGAGCGCGATGTTGACCTGACGGAGGATGTACTGGCTTTCACGCAGCATGAGGGGAGGGGCGGGTCGCGCGCGCGACCGACTGACCGAGTCGGGACATCCGCCGGCGGGCCGGAAAGCGGCCGCCGGGCACGCCACCAATGTATGCCAGCGGCGGAAAGTGTGTCAAACCGGGCAAGGGGGGGCGGTACTCGGGAAGTCCGCAGGCGTTTACGGTTCGAGGATGGCGACCTCGGCCTGGAACGAGCGGCCGCCGACGGCGATCGTCATGCGCAGCGGTCGGCCGTTGTGGACGGCGGCCGCCGCCGCCTGGGGCTGGGGCGCGGCGGGCGCCGGGGGGGGTGCGGGGGCGGCCACGGGCGCGGGGGACGGCGCCGGCGCCGCCGGCCGCGGATTGATCTTCTGTTCGTAAAAGTCCAGCCACACCTTGGGGAAGATCGCGTAGGAGAGGACATCCTCGTCGTTGCGCGCTTTGCCCTCCACCTCCTGGCGGATCTTGTCCCACTCGTTGGGGATGAGATCGGCCGGGCGGACGGTGATCGGCTGTTCGTCGCCGAGGACCTTTTTCTGGATTTCGGGGTCGACCGGGGCCGGCGTCTCCCCATAGCGTCCGGCGAAAATATTGCGGCTCTCCTCGGGGACGGTCTGATAGCGATTGCCGGTCAGGACGTTCATCACTGCCTGCGTGCCGACGATCTGCGAGGTGGGGGTCACCAGCGGGATGTAGCCCATCTCCTTGCGGACGCGCGGCACTTCCTCCAGCACCTCGTCGATCCGGTCGAAGCAGTTCATTTTCTTGAGCTGGCTTTCGAGGTTGGAGAGCATGCCGCCGGGGATCTGGCTGACGAAGATGCGCGGGTCGGCGCCGGTGAACGTGCTTTCAAATTCGCTGTATTTGGGGCGGATCTTGCGCACGTAGTCGGCGATCGGCAGCAGGTCCTCCTGTTTCAGCCCCGTGTCGTGAGGGGTCGTGCGGAGCGTTTCGACGATCGCTTCGGTGGGGACATGGCCCGAACCGAGCGAGAGCGCGCTGATGGCGGTATCGACGCCGTCGGCGCCCGCCTCGATGGCCCGCAGCAGGACCATCGGCGCCACGCCGGTTGTCGCGTGCGTATGAACATGGACGGGGATTTTGACCGCCTCCTTGAGCGCGCGAACCAGCTCGTAGGCCGGCACGGGGGTCATCAGCGCGGCCATGTCCTTGACGACGAGCGACTGGCAGCCCAGATCCTCGATCTGACGGGCGGTCTGGACGAACTTCTCCAGCGTGTGGACGGGCGAGACCGTGTAGCAGATGGCGCCCTGGGCGTGGGCGCCCCCCTTGAGCACGGCTCGGACCGCCGTCTTCAGATTGCGCACGTCGTTCAGGGCGTCGAAGATGCGAAAGACGTCCATCCCGTTGGCGATCGAGCGATCGACGAACCGTTCGACGATATCGTCGGCGTAATTGCGGTAGCCCAGGATATTCTGGCCGCGCAGGAGCATCTGCAGCGGCGTCCGCGGCAGGTGCTTTTTGAGCGTGCGCAGGCGCTCCCAGGGATCCTCGCCCAGGAACCGCAGGCAGGAATCGAACGTGGCGCCGCCCCAGACCTCGAGCGACCAGTAGCCGACCTTGTCGAGCTGTTCGCAGATCGGCACCATGTCCTCGGTGCGCATGCGGGTCGCCAGCAGCGATTGATGCGCGTCGCGCAGCAGCAGTTCGGTGATCCGAATCGGTTTGGGTGCGTTGGTATCGTCGGCGCCTGCCATGGGTGTCTCGCTTTGTTCTCGGTCTGGTGGGCGTTCCCCCCGAACCGCCAGCATAACAGGGCGCGGGGGAGGAAGCCAGTCAGAGTCGCGTGCGAACGACGCGCCGGCCGACGCTTTCGCCGCGGATCATCGCCTCGAGCGCGGGGATCGCCTCCTCCAGCGGGATCTCGGTGGCGAGGGCGTCCAGGCTGGGGATCTTCCACGGCCCGGCCAGCCGGCGCCAGACCTCGCGGCGCATCGGATTGGGGCACTCGGCCGAGTCGATGCCGAGCAGGTTGACCCCGCGCAGGATGAAGGGAAAGACCGAGACGTGCAGTTCGGGGCCGGCGACCATGCCGCAGGTGGTGACGGCGCCGCGCCGGTGGGTGGAGCGCAGCAGGATCGAAAGGGCTTCACCGCCGACGCAATCGACGGCGCCGGCCCAGCGCGCGCTGAGCAGCGGCCGGGCGGCATCGGTCATGAATTCCTCGCGGCCGAGGACTTCGGCGGCGCCGATCTCGCGCAGCCACGGCTCGCGCGCGCGCTTGCCGGTGATGGCGGCGACGCGATAGCCCAGATGGGCCAGCAGGGCGACGGCGAAGCTGCCGACGCCGCCGGTGGCGCCGGTGACGGCCACCGCGCCCGAGCCGGGCAGCACGCCGTGTTCCTCCAGGCGCCAGACCGATTGCGCCGCCGTGAAGCCGGCCGTG
>ERZ795058.5973-NODE-5973-length-10752-cov-4.302702_pt1 | contig 10752 bp, 9 predicted proteins | sample MGYA00375142_ERZ795058 | MGnify/ENA primary metagenome ERZ795058 (study PRJEB30187, sample SAMN05720210) | activated sludge metagenome | isolation source: anaerobic digester from wastewater treatment plant | place: Japan | collected 2015-04-20 ...
ACGGCATCGGGCTTTTCGGCGACGAGTGGCGCATCGGCGCCGTCGTCAATCCCGCGCTGCCCTACTGGACGGATCAGGACCACGTCTACCAGGAAAACGAAATGGTCGTCTGCGCGATGCAGTACGCCGCGCCGGAGGAGAACATCGGCTTCCGCTACGAAAACGACATCGTCATTACGAAAGACGGTTGCGAGGTGCTCTCGAAGTATCCGCTGGGGATCGAGGAGATCTCGTAAATCGGGCAGGATGCGCACACAATGAAAGGCATCCGTCTTCCCTGGCCGATCGATCTGGCGGGTTTTTACTGGCGGCGGAAAATTTACGGGCAGCGCGTTCCGCTGCTGGCGAGCTTCAAGGTGACGTACCGCTGCAATTTATCCTGCCGCGCCTGCCCGTTTCATCTGCGCGCCGGGGAGGAAGGCGATACGCTCTCCTGGCGGCAGGCCGTGGATGCGCTTCAGGCGCTTCGGCGCGCGGGAACGCGCCTGGTGGTTTTTGAAGGCGGAGAACCGCTGCTGTGGAAAGATCAGACGCGCCGCCTGCACGACCTGGTGGCCTATGCCCGCCGGCATTTCCTGCGCGTGGCGGTGACCACCAACGGCACGCTGCCGCTGGACGTTCCCGCGCATGCGCTCTGGGTGAGCCTCGACGGTCTTCGCGAAACGCACGACGCGCTGCGCAGCGGCTCCTTCGACCGCGTTCAGGCCAACCTGGCGGCCACCCGGCATCCCCGCGTGTTCGTGCACTGCACGCTCAACCGTCGCAACTGGCGGGAAATCGATGCGCTTTGCCGGTGGGTGCGCGAGGCGCCGGCCGTTCGGGGCATGACCGTCCAGTTTTTCTATCCTTATCTTCAGGGAGAAGAAGACCTGGCCCTGGCGGAAGACGAGCGCCGGGAGGCCGTGGCCAGACTGCTGGAGCTGAAAAAGAAGGGCGTCCCCATTTTAAACTCCGCGGGAAGGCTTGCGGCCATGGCGCACAACCGCTGGCGCTGCCACGATGACATTCTGATCAACGTCGATCCGGACGGTGCGATTACCCGGGGCTGTTATGTGAAAAGCCGCGGGCGGATCGCCTGCCGTGCGTGCGGCTTCACGCCGATGGCGGAGGCCTCCGGCGCGCTGGACCTGATTCCCGGCTCTCTGTGGGCGGGCTGGAAACTGTTTCTGAAAAGCTGAATGTTTTGCCGCAGCCGGAAAAGGCGCGGGCAAGGGCGGTTGCGAAAACGATAAATCCAAGGGGGAGAAGGCATGAGCGGTCAAAAGGAAAAGACGTTGCCTAAAAACGCGACGGAAGCGCAGGGACTCTTAATCAAGGCGGTGTATGAAAAGTACGGCAGCGAGGCCCTGCCCCTCATCGAAGAGGCTCTGGGCCGCCAGGGGCGGGCGCTGGGGCTCAGGGCAAAAAGCAAGTTGCCGGACAACCGGCTTTCTTCGGTTGGAGCGGCCTTTGCCAAAAACTTCGATCCTTCCACGGTCGATGTGGTCGCGCTTTCCGACGACTTCTTTCACATCCGGGGAAAAAGCTGTCCGTTCGGTCTGGAAAATACGTCGCGCGAGCTTTGCGAGGCGGTGATGGCGATCGACCGCGAATATTTTCTGGCGGCGACGGACGGCCGGGCCTTGCTCACGATCGAGAACACCAGGGCAGCCGGGGATGAGTGCTGCGATACCTTTTACGTTAACGGCGCAAAAAAGTGAAAGTCAGGTTTTCCCTGCCCTATGCATAACGAACATATCGAATGGTGGGAACATCACCACGTTTTTAACGCGGAGAAAAAGGCCGTCGAAAAGCGGACGCTGATCGTCGTGATGATTACGTTTGTCATGATGGCGGCTGAAATTTTTTTCGGCTGGCTGACGAACTCGATGGCGCTCTTTGCCGACGGCTGGCATATGGGCACCCACGCATTCGCCCTGGGCATATCGCTTGCGGCCTATATCCTTGCCCGTCGATACGCCGCGGACAAAACCTTTGCGTTCGGCGCATGGAAAATTGAAATTCTGGGAGCCTATACCAGCGCCATTGTGCTCGGGCTGGTCGGATTCTTCATGATTTATTCCTCCGTGGAAAGACTGGTGGCTCCGCTGCCCATCCACTACAATCAGGCCCTGCTGGTGGCTGTGCTGGGCCTTGCGGTGAACGTCGTCTGTGCGGCGATACTCAATACCGGGGCGCCTTCCCATGACCATTCGCCTTCCCACGGCCATCCGCATGAAGGGTCCCATGAGGATTTGAACCAGAAATCCGCCTATCTGCATGTGCTGGCCGATGCGCTAACCTCCGTTCTGGCCATCATTGCCCTTCTGGGAGCGAAGTATTTCAACTTCAATCAGCTCGATCCGGTGATGGGCATTGTCGGCGCAATCCTCATTTTGCACTGGGCGGTCCGGTTGATTTCGGCGACGGCCAAAATACTTCTGCAAAGAGAAATGGATTCGCCGGTTGCCGCGGAAGTCCGGCAGATTATCGAAGCGGACGGAGATTCGAAGGTCAGCGATCTGCATATCTGGCAGGTCGCCCAGAATCAGTACGCCTGCATTGTTTCGCTGGTGACGGGAAAGGGCTGCACCATCGACGACTACAAAACGCGTCTGAAGGATGTCCACGAACTGGCCCATGTCACGGTGGAAATCTATCCCTGCCGGGAAGGCAACTGAAACGGTCATCTTTGCGGTCATGAACGGCGGGTATGGGGATCCGGGCGAAATTAAAAATCAGATTGAAAAAGGAAAGGAGGGGGCATGATGAAGAAAGCGCTGATATTTACCTCGTTTCTGTTGCTGCCGCTGTTGGGCGAGGGATGCAGGTTCGCCGGTCCGGGACGCGGATGGGAATACGGACATATGATGGATTACGGCTTCGGCTATGGGGGGATGTTTATGTGGGTAATATTCCTGATTGTTGTGGTTGTGGCGATTTATTTTATCGCCAGAGCGCTGAAGGAAAAGAATATGAACGCGGGAGGTCAGGATACGCCTTTGAATATTCTGAAAAAACGATATGCCAAAGGCGAGATCAGCAAAGAAGAATACGACCGGATGAAACGGGACCTTGCGGAGTAGACGATATATTGATTCTCTTTTCATCGGACGCTGCAAATCCTATCGTTGTTTTTCCTGTCGCCACTGGCGCGATATGCGAACCGGCCGGTAAGGGAACGCTGCGGTATGCCTATCCGTGAAGGGTCCGGAGGGCTTTGCCTCTTTCTTTTGTCGAATGCGGCGATTTGTGATAGTGAACGCCATATTTTCTTCAAGGAGCGACGATGATGAGAACCATGAAAGAACTGTTTGATTTGTCCGGACAGGTGGCCATTGTGACGGGCGGCGGATACGGCCTGGGATATCAACTGGCCCATGCCCTGGGGGAAGCCGGAGCGAACCTGGTGATTGCCGCCAGAAAACTCGACAAGTGCAAGGCGTCCGCCGAAATCCTGGAAAGGGAACTGGGCGTCAGGGTCCTGCCGGCGCGCCTGGATTTGACTCAGCCGACGGAGATAGACGCCTTGTTTGAACGGGTGCAAAAAGAATTCGGCAAAGTGGACATCCTGGTCAACAATTCAGGCGTCGCCCTGGTGGAGCCCATCTTCAAATTTTCTCTGGAAACATGGCGCCAGGTCATCGACACGAATCTGACGGGACTGTGGCTGATGTGCCAGAAGGCGGGGTCGCTGATGACCAGGCAGGGGTACGGCCGTATTATCAATATTGCCTCCATTACCGGTTTGATCGGGTGCCCAAGCGATGTCGTGATGTCTCCGCCCTACAACGCCTCAAAGGCGGCGGTGATGGGATTGACGAGGGATCTGGCCGTCAAATGGGCGAAAAAGAAAGTGACCGTAAACGCGCTCGTGCCCGGCTGGTTTGAAAGCGACATGGGAGAGCAGAACAAGCCGGCGCATGACAAGCTCAATGAATACTACATTCCGATGGGGCGTTTCGGAACCGATGACGAACTCAAGGCGGCGCTGCTTTTCCTGGCTTCCCCCGGAGCGTCTTACGTTACCGGAGCCAGCATCGTGGTTGACGGGGGGATTACCATCCAGTAATTCAATCCGCCGGATGACGTCCAAATCTGCAAAAGAACCGGCCGGAGCGCGTGTCCGCCTCCGGCCGGTTCTTCATTGCGGAATGGCCTGACCGCAATATTTACAGATAAGCCTGCTGCGCGTTCAGTTTCCTTGCCGGCTCCGCAGACGCGAGGGAGGCCTCCGGCTGAAAAGCAGCCTCCGGCTTTCGCCTGAATGAGCGCTGTGAAAATGAACAGGAAAGAGAACGAGCCTCACGACGTTTCCTGTCTTCCTGACGAAAGGCTTGATTACGGGCCTTTGCCTGTTGTATGGTGTCACCCATAAGATCCATGGAGAGTCTTAAATATTTTTGAATAGGGGGTAAACGATGGATTGGCAAGCTGTAAGCGATGCATTCGTGAAGATGTTGCGATTGAAAACGGATCCCCTGGCCTTCAAACGGTTTGAGAAACTCGAAGAGCTGGAGAAAATCGAAAACGTGTATCATGTGCCGGCCTTTTCCACTTTTTGTCAGGCGGTGTTCCGGTCCCGGGTGCAGGGCCTGACGGTGGGCATCACGAAAAAGGACCCGATGAATCATCGGTGCCTGCGACTGCACGGCGTGAAGCATGCGCACGAACAGAGCATGAAAGAAGAAGCCGCCATGCTTTCCACGACCTGGTTTGCCACGCCCGAAGACGCTCTGAGGCAGCAGCAGGAAACCCCGCGCGTGCCCGTCGGCGAAGCCGTCGCTTTGGCCCCGCTGTCAAAGGGAAAATTCGAGCCGGACGTGATCCTGTTTTACGGCAATCCCGCGCAAATGATGACGCTGCTTTGCGGACTGCAGAAAGAGAAATATGAACGGTTCCGGTTTTTCTTTATCGGCGAAGGCGCCTGCGCCGATTCGCTGGGAGAGTGCTACCGGACGAACAAGCCGCAGTTGTCCATCCCCTGTTACGGAGAGCGTGCCATGGGGCAGGTGGCCGACGATGAAATATCGCTGGCTCTTCCGCCGCAGGAAGTTCCCCGGGCTCTGTCGGGCATGAAACGGCTGGCCAAAATCGGATTCAAGTATCCCATAAACTTTATCGGCGGCCAGGCCGATCTGGAGCCGATCCTGGCGCAGATCTACCCGGCGGCGAAAGCCAAAGATCAGCCGTCGTCGTGATCAGCCCCGGAGCGGATTCTTATACGGGACAAGGCGCCGGCGGACGAACCCGGGTTTAGAATCCGCTTGTCCCTGGAGATTGCAGAAAGCGCCGGGCATCCTGTTTGCCGAGCTCATAGGTTTCCAGCAGGCCTTCCGGATTCGTGTAATCCCATTTGGAAATGGCAATCGGCCGGGACGGCTGGATGTAGGCGTGCTCCCGAACCGAGGGCAGGGAGTGCGGGCGATAGCTGCGGGTTAAAAGGAAGAGCGTCCTTCCGCCGATATGCGCAATCGCCCGGTAGGGCACGTTGTCGATCAGCCCACCGTCCAGCGCGACTGCGCCGTTCCAGCGCAGGACGGGTGTGAAAGGCGGCGTGCAGGAGGAAGCGAGAATCAACGCGGCCAGCATCTCCGGCGTTTCGCAGCTCCGGACGGAGACGATTTCCGGCCGAAAGCCGATTTTAATGGCGAGCGTCGGATGCAGGGGGGCCGAAAGGGACTTTTCAATTTGGTAGCACAGAAAGCCCAGCAGGACCGCCAGGCCAGGCTTGGCCCACGCCGGCGGGCGGGAAAGCAAAATCCGGACGTCCGGTCCCCGGTGCAAAGTTTTTAAGGCCTGTTCATCAAAAGCCGCAAGGAGCGTATTGCGGTACATTTCCAGGTGCGGAAACAGGGGAACGCCTTTGAACAGGTTTTCCGGATAAAAGTTTTTCGGATTCTTCGCTGTGATCTTCTGAAAATAATCCATGGCCTCGGGCGCTCTGCCGGCAAAGACAAAGCAGGCCATCGCCGCTCCGGCGCTCACGGCGCCGACCGCCCGCGGTCCGTTTTTCAAAAAAGGGGAAAGCTCTTCCCAAAAACCGACCTGCCAGGCGCAGCGCGACCCGCCGCCCGCAAAGACCACGGATGCAAAATCGCTGTGCTCCATTTCAAGCCACCCTCAAATCTTAGTCGATGACGCCTTCAGAAGGCAGAAAAAGCATATTCGGGGCCCATCTGTCCAGATCATATTTTATGGCTGCGCGCGGTGCGGCGCGAAAGAACCGGGAACGAAAAGGCGCGGCATGCCGCTTCCCCCTTTGACCGGCCCCGCCGGGTGTGCTATGCGCAAAGACGGCAGCACCCCAGAACAGACGACAGAAAGGAAGAAATATGGATACTTTTCCGTGGTGGAATGAAGCGCAGATCAGGCTGGCCGAGGAGGCCGCGAAATTTGTGGACGAAGTCCTGATGCCGGTCGGCATGCGCAGCATCGCCAAAAATGAATTGGCGCGCGAGGCGACAAGGCTGATGGCCGGCCGGGACTGGTTCGGCGCGCTGGTCCCGAAAAAATACGGCGGGCATTTTGAAGACTGGGGCGTGACGGGCGCGGCGATTCTGAACGAGGAAGCCGCCCGCGCCGGCGTGGTCGGCCCCCTGGGCACAACCATGTTCGGAAGCGCGACGCAGCTTCTGCACAACGGCAGCGAGGAGCAAAAACAAAAGTGGCTGCCCGCCATGGCCAAAGGAGAGCTGCTGGGCTGCATCACCATGACGGAGCCCTACGCCGGCTCCGATATCGCCTCCATCGAGTCGACGGCCGTGCGCGCCGGCGACGACTATATCATCAACGGGAAAAAGCGGTTTCAAACGACCGCGGCGGCCGCCGATCTCTATCTGTGCTATTTCCGGACCAGCGGGAAGCCGGAAGACCGGGCGGCTTACCGGCACCTGAGTGCTTTTGTCGTGGAAAAAGGCGCGCCCGGCTTCCATGTCGAGAAGGTCAACGACATGATCGGCATGTTCGGCAATTACAACGGCAACCTGACCTTTGATCAGGCCAGGATTCCGGCATTCAACCGCCTGGGAAACGAAGGCGACGGATGGAAGATCATGATGGGCGGCCTCAACGTTGAAAGGATTTTGAACGCCGCGCCGATTCTGGGCCTGATGCGCGAGTGCATCCGCTACGCCAAACAGCATCTGGAAAGACGTTTGCAGTTCGGCCGCCCCACCGGCGATATCGCCACGAACCAGTTCAAACTCGCGGAGATGATTTCGAAGCTCTGCTTAAGCCGGGTGATGATGTACTATGCCTGCCACTGCATCGACCTGGGACGCGAAATTCCGGTGGAAGCCGCCGTCTCCAAGCTCTTCGCGGCGGATTCGCTCATGGAAACGGCGCTCGAAGCCATCCAGTGCATGGGCGGAAACGGCGCCCTGAAAATTTATCCCGTGCAGCGCATCATGCAGGACGCCAAGCTGACGCAGATTGCGGCCGGAACCTCGGAAGTGCTGAAGCTGCTCATCTATCGCCAGGGCACCAAACGGATGAAGGACGATTTGAAAGCCCCGCAGCGGATGATCGATCCGGACCTCAAGGTTCCCCTGCCGGTCGGGAAGCCGCCGGCGCGGGTTGCCGCCCGCAGCGAAGCGGATGTCCTTGCGGTTCTGGCCGAAAATTACCGGGTCAATCCGGGACTGCACATGACGATGGACGACATCCGGGAGTGGCTCGAGGCAAGCGACGCGGACCTGAAAAAATACCTCGAAGCCCTGGAAGCCCGGGGGTGGGCGGGCCTCTACCGCACCCGCCAGGGCATTGCGCTCGCCCGGGTCACCCTGGCCGGACTTCAGCAGGCTCACGCGCCGGAGTATTACCGTTACATTCCCGACTGGGCGGCGCCCCAGGACATGTTTTAACAAAGCGCGGGGAACACCTGTAATCTGCCGGAAAAATGCGCCGCGGAACGCTCCGGAGCAGTATGGCCAGCCGGAAGAAATGGGAAAAGGCGGGCGGCCGCAGACCATAACGGGCGCTCCGGAACGGCGATCGGCGGTCTTTGAGATAAAGCCTCCGCGGAAGAAAAGAAAAAACTGATTTTCCGCCCCTTCATGATGAAAGGCATGACACGATGACGCTTAAGCACCAGTTAAAGAATACCGCTTCCAGGATTCTGCATTATCTTCAGGATTTCACGCCGCGCGAGGACCTTTATGCTTTGGAGGAAAACGAAGCCTGTCTGAATCGCGGAAAGGCCGCAGACGGCGGTGACCGCTTTGTTCTCTCCAATCCGGAAGCCTTTCATGATCTCGGCATCGGCGCAGTCCTGAATGCGGTTTTCACCGCGGTTCCCCGGCAGTATGAAAAAAGCAGGGTCAGCGACAGAGAATACATTGAAAGCCTCTTTCATCATCCGGCCGGCGATAAAGGGGAGATCGGCAAACGGCAGGAAACGATTTTCGAGCTGCAAAACGACGAAGCCTTGTGGCGGCAGGTCCTTGCCGTCAAGTCCAGCCTGGATACCTGCCTGTACGACGAGCGCTATCGGAGCGCCGTCAACGGTCTGAAATCTCTTCAGGATGCGGCCAACATCATGGAATTTGTTTCCAGCATCCGCAAAATGCAAAAGCCCCTTTCCCGACGCCTGAAACGCATAAAAGACCTGGGCGACCGGTTCGACGCGGATACGAAATTTGGCGAAGCCGAGAGGTTTCTCCGGGACATCTATGTTCCTTACGGCGTGGGCGACGCCATCGACGACAATATGGATTATCTGACGTCGCTCAGCGCCGTGGGATCGCGAAGGGAGTTTTACAAGCGAAACAGGATTCTTCTCGAAGCCACGGAAAAGATGCTTACCGAAGATCCCTATGCGCAATTTCTCAACGATGAAGCCGGGGCCGTCAATCTGCTTGCGACCATGAAAGCCAAACTCGACATCTGGCACAAAGAAATATTCAGCTTCAATCTTGCCGGCATCACCTTGGAAACGTGGGGGAAAAACGAGCGGAAACGATACGGAGATTTGATGGAATACTGGCTTCTGCTAGTGAACGAAGCGGTTTATTCCCGCATTCCGCAACTGGCGATCGGAGATTTGTCGGCAGAGTTGAGTTTTTATCTTGGCGCCGCGGCGCTGCAGCGAAAATGGAAGGCGGACGGCTTTGCCGTGACCCTGCCCGTCCTCCTGGACAAAAGAGCCATCAGAGCTTCCGTGACGAACGCCCGCAATACGTCGCTGATGGAGCGTCTGCAAGCCGATCATATTGTCGGCAACGATATCGTGTCGGACCGGGACCATAACCTCTTTGTGATTACAGGCCCGAACAACGGCGGCAAGACGACCTACCTCCGGCAGGTGGGGCAGATGTACTGGCTGGCCCATCTGGGCATGGCGCTGCCCGCCGATCAGGCCGAGCTGAGCCTCATTGACGCGATCTTCACCTCCTTCAATACCGAAGACAATACGGCCGAGGGCACGGGGCTATATCTGACGGAATTAAAAAGAATCGCCCGGTTTTCCCGTCCCGCGGCGGGGCAGCCCCGCATGACCCCTTATTCCGTCGTTTTCTTCGACGAATTTGCCAACGGAACGGATCATGAGGAGTCGGTCAAACGAACGAAGATCGTTCTGGAGTATTTAAGTCAAAAAGGCGTGACGGCTTATTTTACCACGCACAAGCATGAAATCGCCGATATGGTCGAAGCGGGCCGGCTGCCGGGAGCCGCCAATCTGGGCGCGGAAGTCCGGCAAAGCGAATGCGGCATGGAAACAACCTTCAGAATTCTGAGAAATGCCAAAGAAAAGAGCTACGGCCACATTCAGGCGGAAGCCATGGGCATCACACCGGACGCGCTGCAAAGCTATCTGCGGGAAGAAATAGCGCAACGGCTTTATCCGGTTGAAGACACGCGGATGGAATGCCGCGAAGAGTCTTCCCCCTGAGCGTCAGCCGTCAGACGGCCCATGACGTCTCCTCCGGAATCGAGGGGGCGTTGGTAGTGGGTCAGTTTCAATTTATTGATTCTTGACATGCTTGAGCGCTTATGCTTATTATAGGAGCATGGAAAAAAGAAAAAAAGCACCACGAGACTTAAATAAACTTGCAGCCTTTATCCTTGATGAGACTATCGGAGAGATAGAGGAAAACAAAGAAGTCACGATTACCAAAAACCCTGCCGCCGTCGCATTAGGTAAATTAGGAGGACTAAAGGGCGGGAAAGCTAGGGCCGAAAAACTATCAGCCAATAGGAGAAAAGAAATAGCGGAAAAAGCAGCTAAGGCGAGGTGGAAAACAGTTCTGGAGGATAAATAATGAATAAGCAACAAAGCTGTGATTTTATAACCGACGACATAAAAGCATATGCAAATAAAATAGCTCATGAATTATCCTCCGATGTTTTATTGATAAACGCTGACATTGAACGAGGTTTAGATGAAAAATTAATTTCACTAATTCATTCACGAAACCGTCGGAAGAATATTTTTTTGATTTTAATTACTCCGGGTGGTAATCCAGACGCCGCATATCGCATTGCGCGAAGTTTACAAGATCACTATGAACAATTTATCGCCTTTATCTGTGGTTATTGTAAAAGCGCCGGAACGTTATGTGTTTTAGGGGCCAATGAAATAGTAATGAGTGATGTTGGAGAGCTAGGCCCCTTAGATGTCCAATTATATAAAAAAGATGAATTGGGTGAGCTTAGTTCCGGATTAATAGCAGTAGAAGCATTACAAATGTTGCAAATGAAAGCATTTGAAATGTTTGAACAATACTTTTTAGATATAAAAATACACAGCGGTGGGCAAATAACATTTAAAAC
>ERZ795058.5988-NODE-5988-length-10722-cov-18.878879_pt1 | contig 10722 bp, 12 predicted proteins | sample MGYA00375142_ERZ795058 | MGnify/ENA primary metagenome ERZ795058 (study PRJEB30187, sample SAMN05720210) | activated sludge metagenome | isolation source: anaerobic digester from wastewater treatment plant | place: Japan | collected 2015-04-20 ...
AATCATTGAAATAATAAGCTCATCTTAATTTTGGGTGTCTTTCGCACAAAACAGGTGTTGGTCCGGACATAATAGCTTAAACGGTCACTCAGATATTTTTTATTTTCACCAGGAAATAACGTGGCAATGTCGGGCAACGAGAACACCGTCCGCTTATCTTTGTATATTTCCAATATGAATTCTTTCTTTTCCATTCGTGAACTGTAAGTAGAAATATTTCCTGCTTCCAGTTCACAAGGTTAATAATTTGTGTTTGAGTTTACTTGAAAATTGGGAAAATAGACATAAAATACCGGAAACCGGAACAGAATTTGTAGCATCCCCTCTGTATTAATCCGGGAGCCTGGCTACGGATGGGGTTTGTCCTGACTGGAAGTGTGTATTTTCAACAACTTTGGTCCTTACCTACAGGACAGGTTTCGGCCTGTGCTGTTCCGGAGGAAATAAGAAAATATTAACTTAAATTATACAATATGAAAAAATTATGGATTTTCCTTTCGGTGCTGACACTGAATGTTTCGGCACAGATGGCGCCGGAAACCGAGGCAAAACCTGCTGAACTTGAAATTAAGTCCGATATCAGCGAGGTGACTGTGTACCTCAGCGGGGCGCAAATCACCCGTTCAAAAATGGTCGATGTGCCGGCGGGCAGGTCTGTACTCAAATTCGTCAACCTTTCTCCTTTTATCGATGCCAAAAGCCTGAGCGTATATGCCAGGGGGGAGTTGACTCTGCTTTCGGTCAATCATCAGCACAATTTCCTTTCGCTCCAGATCCCGTCAAAAGAGAGGGAGGAATTGACGAAAATCAAAAAGGAGTTGGAAAAGAAGATTCAAACGGAAAAGGCTTACCTGGAGGTGTTGAATGAGGAACTGACTTTTCTCAAAGCCAACAGCACCGTCGGAGGCGCCAATACCGGGACGAACCTGACCTCCCTCAAGGAAGCTAACCTATACTTCTCAGAGAAGATCACTGCCATTAAGCTGAAACAGATCGACCGCCAGGCAACCGTGGAGAAACTCTCCGAAGAATTGGCAAAGGTTCAAAATCAACTGGCCACCCTGGAAAATAAAAAAGAGTTTCCATCGGGAGAGATTCTGGTCACTGTCGATACCAAAAGTCCCGTTAAGGTACCTTTTGAGATCAAATACATCGTTTCCAACGCGGGGTGGTCTCCTTCCTACGACATCAAGGTGAAAAACATCTCTCAGCCTGCCGGGCTAACCTACAAAGCCAATGTCAGGCAATCGACCCAAGAGGACTGGAAAAATGTGAAGCTCAGGCTTTCCTCTTCCGATCCCAATACGTCGAACACCTACAGGGAGTTGAAGCCTTATTTCCTCAATTACCATACGGTGCCTCCCTCTTACGGTGACCTGATCGGCCGTGTCTCCGGCCGCATCCTGGATGCCCAAACGGGTAAACCGCTTATCGGAGCCACGGTAATGGTGAAAGGAAGTTCCATCGGGACCGTTGCCGATGCCAACGGCGCTTATTCCCTTTCAATCCCTGCCGGCGGGGGCATTCTTCAGATTTCCTTTATAGGATATAGGCAGATGGAATCACCCATCACCCGCCCGCAAATGGATTTCAGGCTGGAGGAGGATTCTCGGACCCTGGACGAGGTGGTTGTCACAGGTTATGGCGTGACTGGTGGAGCCTTGCAGGGTAAGGTTGCCGGTCTCAGGATCCGGGGGGCAAGAGCAGCCGCAGAAAAGGAAGAAATGGCCCTCGCCGTTAACCTGGTGGAAACGGAACAGGTGAGCCGCCAAACCAGTGTCGAATTTGAGATTCAAACGCCCTACACGCTGCTTTCGGACGGGAAAAACCTGACTATCAACATCGACAGCTATTCCCTTCCTGCAGAGTACCAGTATTTCTGCGCACCCAAAATTGATAAAAATGCCTACCTGACTGCCCGAATCGTCGACTGGGAGAAGTACAACCTTCTGGAAGGGGAAGCCAGCGTCTACTTCGAGGATACTTATACGGGCAAAACCCTGCTTGATGTAAGGTATATGTCCGACACCCTGAACATCTCCCTGGGAAAGGACAAGGGAATCTCCATTGAACGGGAAATACAAAAGCAATTCACCACCAAGAAGTTCTTAGGAAGTAAAAAAGAGGAAACCCGCAGTTGGCTTCTAAGCATTAAAAACAACAAACAACAAGAGATCAAAATTTCGGTCTTTGACCAGATTCCTGTTTCTACGCTGGAAGAGATCGAGGTCAAGGCCGACAATATCTCCAACGGCAAAACTGATCCGGAAACCGGCATCATCGAATGGAATTTCCAGCTCAGACCGACTGAAAAGAAAGAACTCAACCTGATGTACACGGTCAGGTATCCAAAAAACCGAACCCTGACCATTGAATAGCAGGGCATTTGTAATGGGAAAATGGAGGAAATTGAGACTCCAGAGTCCAAAGGGCTGACAATCTATGTAAATTCAGCCCAAAGCACCAAAGCAACCTTGGGGTAAAATGAATGGCAAAACAATTGAGGCCCCCTGACAGGGTAAGTCGATGAATGAAAAATGCGGGGTACTCTTGCGGGCGCAGCGGCAAAACTCTTCGGTGACGAAAAGGAAAGTATTTCCATCGCCCTGAATGGCACTCGGTATCACAATGGTAAAACCTAAAGAGGCTGAATCAATTCCTTGAAACAGCCTCTTTATTTTTCAGGCACCTTTAACAAGTTAAACATGGAACTCCCTTCTGAGGGGAAAGAATGATCCACCGTTGACCGGATATGATCTTTATCCGGTTACCTGATACCGGTTCCCGCGTCGTTATTGAATGCTGATCTCCCTGGTGACTTTTTCCACCACCTGCTCCTTCTTCGGGATTACAATTCCGAGGATGCCGTTCTCTGCAATTGCCGAGATTTTGTCAGTGTCAACATGCTTCGGAAGAATGAACCTTCTCTCGAAATCGGCAGTGGTGAATTCACGGCGGAGATACTTGCCCTCCTCTTCCTCGCTCTTCTTTTCCGATTTGATGGTCAACACATTCTTTTCAAGGTTGATTTTGATATCTTCGCGGGTGAAACCGGGAACCGACAGATCAATCCTGTACGCTCCCTCATTTTCTGAAATATTGGCGGCAACGCATCCGCAGGCACATTTCTCACTGATTTCGTTGTTGGCCAAAACATTGAGCATTTCGTCCAGCATACTGTTCCGGAGCGGGCTGTTGTAAAATCTGAGTGCAGTCATTTTTATTTCCTCCAATGTTAAATTGTTTTTTAATTTTTGATTATCGCTTATGCTCTCTTCCGATCAACTGCCGTTCCAAATGATAAAAAGCTCCCCTTCGCTGTCAAAGGGTACGTTTTCCGATCTCCATCATGGGTTTTTCAATGCCATATTGTCGGTTTCTCCTGATTAAGAGTGTCATAATGGCGCCCCGAATTCTATTTTAGCCTCTTCCCCAAGCTTGGGATCCTTACAGGGAATCTCCTTTCCCGCTCCCGGAATCTTACAGGCCCGACATCACATCTCATCCGGCCCCACCCTTGCAGCACATTTGGTCATCCCAGGCAGTAAAACACGGATTTTCATTCGGGAAGAGCCGTGAAAGAGGCTAATAACGATTTTGCTATATTTGCAGAAAAGTGCATTGATGCGTATTGATATAATCACGGTATTGCCTGAAATGCTGGAAGGCCCCTTGGGATGCTCCATCGTAAAGCGGGCTCGCGACAAGCAAATTGTGGAGATTGTGATCCATAACCTGCGCGATTTCTCCCTTGACAAGCACCGGAAAGTCGATGATTACGCTTACAGCAAAGGGGCCGGCATGGTGATGACCATCCCCCCGGTCGAGGCAGCCATTAACTTCCTGAAATCGCAGCGGGAGTACGACGAGGTGATCTATACTTCTCCCGACGGGATCCTTTTCAACCAGAAGGAGGCCAACAACCTGTCGATGAAGGAAAACCTGATTATCCTCTGCGGCCATTACAAGGGCATCGACCACCGCATCAGGGAGCACCTGGTGACCCGGGAGATTTCCATCGGCGACTATGTCCTCACGGGCGGAGAACTGGCCGCCGCTGTGATTACTGACAGCATCGTAAGGCTCCTTCCGGGGGCGATTTCCGACGAGACCTCTGCCCTCTCCGACTCCTTCCAGGACAACCTGCTGAGTCCGCCCGTCTATACCCGTCCGGCCGATTACAACGGCTGGAAGGTTCCCGAGATCCTTCTGGGCGGAAACGAAAAACTGATCGACGAGTGGAAACATCAGCAATCGCTTGAACGTACCCGGCTCCTCAGGCCTGATCTCTACCGAAAATACCTCGAAGAATCGGAAGAAACATTAACTTAATGCGGTTGAATACGTTATTGACAACGGCAAAATGTGATCGGAGTCCTGACCAATGATGAACGGCTGAGTTATGGAGAATGTGAATTACGGAAATGGGGAGGAACAGGGGATACAGGTGGGTGAAAAGCCCTATCCCACGGTGATGCAGGCCATCCACCTGGTGGTGCTCTACATCTTCATCCAGGCATTGGTGGACTTCCCGCTGGCCTTGATCGACTTATATAAGGACACAGAATACCTTTATCACCCGATTAAGAAGGTGGTTCTGGGTGTCGGGTCGGTAGTTTTTGTCCTTTGGTATGGTTTCCGGAAAACCGGAAACCCGGTCAGGGATGTCTTTCCCATGCGGAAATTCTCACTTTGGCTACTTCCTCTTCTCTTCCTTTTCTTTTTGGGCGTGCAACAATGGCTGACGGTCATCAACTCCGGGGTTGAGAAGGTGATTCCCACACCTCCCTGGTTCTGGGAACTCTTCAGCAAGATCTTTGACAATGACTTTGGATTCTGGGGTGCTTTCATGAAGGTGGTGGTTATCGCCCCCGTTGTGGAGGAGCTTATATTCCGAGGGGTCATCATGCATGGGCTGATGCGGAATTACCGGGCCGGAACGGCCATCTTTTACTCAGGCCTCCTCTTCGCACTCTTTCACCTCAATCCCTGGCAGTTTCCGGCTACCTTCATGCTGGGACTTCTCCTGGGCTGGCTGATGATCCGTACCCACAGCATTCTGCTTTGCATCGCCGGCCATGCCATCAACAACCTTTTGGTGTTGCTGACCATTACGTACCAGGAAGAGATTGCCGCTTCCTTTCTCTCTTCCCTCACCATTGCCGGAATGCTGGCTGCAAGCGCCGTCCTCGCCGGTGCTGCCCTTGCCCTGATGATAATATTGAACCGGAAACAGCCGAAGCAAAACACTTAAAAGAAAAGATATGGATTACTTTTTGATCGGTTTGGGAATTTTGCTATTAATCATGGGAATCCTCGGATGCATTTTGCCGGCGCTGCCCGGACCGCCGCTGAGCTATGTAGCCCTTCTCGCCCTCCATTTCACCTCAGGCTACCAACTCTCCACCCGTATTCTTGTCATTTGGGCGGTGGTCGTGGTGGTGGTCACCCTCATCGACTACGTCGTACCGGTATGGGGCGCCAAAAAGTTCGGGGCCAGCCGGCGGGGTGTCTGGGGAAGCGTTATCGGACTGGTAATCGGTTTATTTATTTTTCCCCCCTTTGGGATCATCATCGGTCCTTTTGCCGGGGCGGTCATTGGCGAACTCACCTCCGGCAAAAAGTCAGGTGACGCCATGTTTGCCGGATTCGGATCTTTCATCGGATTCATGAGCGGAGTCATGCTTAAACTGATCGCCTCAGGCTGGATGACCTGGACCTTCTTCAAAGCATTACTATAAATTCCTGACAATTAAGACTTAAAAAGTAATACTCCTGGATTATCCTCCGGATTTCCTGGCCTTATACCCCTCCTGCGCCAACAAGTCCAATACCCGCTGAACGAAATCACCCTGGATGATGATCTCCCCCTCCTTGGCGGAACCTCCCACCCCAAGACGGATTTTGAGCCAACGGGCCAACTCCTGAGAATCCTCTTCCCTCCCCTTAAATCCGGTGATCAGCGTAACCGCCTTGCCCTTGCGCTGCTTCTTGTCCAGCCTGACCCGCAAGTCCTGCTTCCCGGGAGGCAATGTGACCAGAGCCTCCTCCTCTCCCTTCTCAAATCGGAAGTCGGGATTGGTGCTATAGACCACCCCCAGTCTCTCTTTCCAGTCCGATGCCATAATAATCTTTTTTAAGCCACGCTGCATGGCGGTATTTTACTATTTTTACAGTACAAATTTAGTTACCCTTTTTAAAATCTTCAATTCCAAGGAACAATATGAAAAATGTTATGATTGCCACTTCTTCCCTGATTCTGCTGATTTCTTTAAGATGTTTCAGTCAGGGGGCACACACCGAAATTGTCATCAGTGCCAGCGATATCGAGAAGGCAGGGACATCGATTCCAGCATCCGAAATCGGTGAACCCGTAAGTTCAGTGGTACTCTATCCTGCCCGTTGGGTGGAAGGCAGTCCGGCCTATGCCGTGGTGGAAGGATCAATCATGCCGGTCGATCCTCAGGGTTGGCCCATCAATTTCAGGGTGCTGCTTCCGGAGAGGTGGTCAAAGCGGTCGATGCAACAAGGAGGCGGAGGTATGAACGGGACCATTACCGTCAATGAAGGGCCAAATCCCATGCTCGGCAAAGGCTTCGCACTATATGGCAGCGATGCTGGCCATCAATCTGCGGGAATGCGCTTCCCGGGAGCACCGCCCGTTAAACTCCTTGCTACTGGTCCGACCCAGGGGAACGAATGGGCTTTGAATGAGGAAGCTATCCGGAATCTGGGTTATATGCAGATGAAAAAAACACACGATGCGGTCATGGTCATCCTGAAAAGAGTGTATGGCGCCGAACCGGAATTCAACTATTATGTGGGCCATTCCCACGGAGGACGGGAAGCCTTAACGGTAGCTCAACGCTATCCCCGTGATTATGAAGGTATTATCTCCAATGTGCCCATCGTGAATTTCTCTACCCTTATGCTGGGCCCGGCACTCATCAGGATTCAGGAGATCCCGGAAGAAAACTGGATCCCTACCTCAAAGGTGAAGGCTATCACCAGGGAATTTCTGCGGCAGACCGATCACCTCGACGGATTACAGGATGGGATCATCAGCAATTACGTGGCTGCACGTCAGATTTTCAATGTTCACGATGGTATCGGACCCCGGGATCCCTGGGCGGGATTGCGGGCTTCCGGAAATGCGGATCCCGGTAACAATGACAATTCCGATCCGGAAAAACTTTCCGACGGACAAATTAAAACCCTTGAACTTTCTTATAGTTCCTATAAGTTTACCAATCCTCTGGCCAACGGGGTGACATCCTTCGGCATGTGGACCCCGACGCCGGAACCTGCCGGTTTCGGCATGATCACCAATACCCGGTACAAGGGACAGGAAGGAGCCGGTGCGACCGCTCCCATATACAGCAACATGGGGATTTTAGGGGTGACAGGATTTCTAATGCAGGACCTCTCAGCAAATCCCCTGGATTATGTGGAAGGCGGAAAATATGAAAAACGGCGGCAGGAAATCTCCGTATGGCTCGACAGCACGGATCCCGATCTTTCGGAATTTTACAAGCATGGGGGGAAAATCATCATGACGATAGGTGCAATTGATAATATCGCCTCTTCAGGAGCCCAGATGGATTATTACCAGTCCCTGATCAAAAAAATGGGACGTAAAAAGCTCGGCAAATTCGCCCGTTTGTATGTGGTTCCAAACGGAAATCATGGGTTATCGGGGAGAAGCCACTCTCAAAACGGAAACGGGGAAACTGTCGAGGTCAAAACTCTGGCCGCCCCCAACTCCTCGCAAAATATGGATATGCTGATTGACTGGGTCGAAAACAACCGGGCGCCTTCCAAAACACTCGTCATTGACAAAAAAGGGAATATCGGCACCAATTGCCAGGTAGAAGGTTATCTGCTTTGTTCTTATCCGAATTACCAAAAATATACGGGTGGTCCGACTGAAAGTGCCGCATCTTATAAAAGTGCCTCTCCAGGCTCCGTCAAGGGGGGGGGGAAATTCCGCAGCCTCAAAAAGTGAACCCCATCCTTTGGGGCTTCTGAAGCCAAGGGAATGAGTGGCACTTCTGTAAGGAACATGGATCATCCGGTAAGGTCGCGGATAACTTCGCCTGCCAGGAAACATCCGAAGAGGGGAGGCATATAGCTGATGGTCCCCACGGTTGAATTTTTGTTAACGCCCTCTTCCGGCCTGATGGCCGATTCGGGCACCTCCTCGGGGGAATAAACTGCCTTAACACCTGAAGAAATGCCCAGCCGGCGGAGCCGTTTGCGCACCATCCGCGCCAGTTTGCAATCGTGGGTTTTTGAAATGTCGGCCACCGCCACCAGCGAAGGATCCATTTTCCCTCCGGAACCCATGGAGGAGATAACCCGGTATCCGAGCTTGACCGCATGGTAAATCAGGAAGATTTTTGGAGAAAGGGTGTCAATGCAGTCCACCACATAGTCGAAGGGGGCGCTTCCCAACACCTCACTGGTCCGCTCATCGCGCAGGTATTCCTGCAGTGCGGAGAGCTTCAGCTTCGGGTTGATATCGAGGAGCCGTGAAGCCATCACTTCCGTTTTGGGTTTGCCAATGGTAGACAAAAGTGCCGGAAGTTGCCGGTTCAGGTTGCTCTCTTCGATGATGTCACCGTCGACGATGGTGAGTTCCCCCACCCCGGCACGGCAGAGCATCTCTGCGGCATAAGCCCCGACACCCCCCAGCCCGACCACCAGCACATGGCTCGTTGCCAGCCGGGCAATCCGTTCATCGCCCAGAAGCAGCCGGGTCCGCTCTTCCCGGTTCATTGCCGTATAAATACCTCCCTGAAATTCCACATGATCTGCTCGGAAAGCGCTTCTTCAGCCAGCCCTTTGATTTCGGCATATTTTTTATACACATGGCTTACCGGTTTTAGCCATTCATCGGTTTCGAAAAAGAGATGGTCGGCGGGAATCATCCCAATCATCCGTTGCGCCTGAAATTTGTTATTGACGAACATTTTTCCCAATGAAAAATAGAATCCCAGAGAGACAAGCTGGCTGGTGATCATTTCATTGCCTGTATATCCGTGCAATATCCACGGAACTGTCGGTTTGATTTTTCTTTTCAGATGCGATATTTCGTTGTATGACTTCACGCAGTGGATGATCACCGGCTTGTTAACTTCCTCAGCAATACGGCATTGCGCAATAAAAACTTCGAGCTGTAACTGTGATTCGGTATTGGCTAGTTTGTCAAGGCCGCACTCGCCGACGGCGATGACTTCAGGAAGGGCAACTTTCTGGCCGAGTTCATCAATCTGATTTTTGTGATCATGATTGTTGGTAATGAACCAGGGATGGAGTCCCACAGAATAGAACCCTCCGGGCTGAAGACCGGGCATCTCATCGGCGGGGGAAATATTTTTGATAAAAAAATCTCCCATTTCAGGGGGTATCTGGTGGGTATGAATGTCTATGAAAGGCATGATTTGATTTTAGCATCATTAAAATTCCCTGATTATCACATCAGGCTCAGAAGGGCCTTAACGGTATTTTGAGCACCCTTATAGATCTGATCAATGTTGGCGTTCAGCATGTAACAGGGTGTGGAGACTACCTTCCGCCGTTGGTCAATGGCAACCTCCCCATGTGTCCGGGAAATATGCGTGCCTCCCATGTTGCGTATATCGGCTGCAGTAGATTGATCGCTACCAATGGTTACTTCAACATCTCCCAGGATCCTGGCAATCACAACGGGAGCTATGCAAAGCGCCCCGATGGGCTTTCCAGCTTTTACCATCGCTTTTACCGCCATCTCAACCTCCGGATTGACCCTGCACTCGGCACCCCTGAAGGCATAATCACTGAGGTTTTTGGCCACTCCGAATCCGCCGGGGAAAATAATGGCATCGTACTCCGAAGCGTTAAATGATGAAAGGGCAAGAATGTTTCCCCGGGCAATACGGGCCGATTCCAACAGGACATTCCGGCTTTCGGGCATCTCCTCGCCTGTGAGATGGTTGATGACATGAGCTTGTTTGACGTCGGGAGCAAAACACTGGTAATCGGCCCCCTGCTGGTGGATCGCCAAAAGGGTGAGGGTGGCCTCATGAATTTCAGCTCCGTCGTAAACTCCGCATCCGGAAAGAACTACAGCTATTTTTTTCTTCATATTCTACCTTTTATAGATTGATCAAAATTAAAAAACTTCTCCGAAGTCACAAAATCAAGATCCTACTGAACCATGGCCCGTTCTGACCAGAAAAGCCCTGGCAAACAGGATGGCAAGGACAAAGGTGCGGTAATCGGCCTGCCGCTTCAGGACGATCCCGCCAACAAAGGCTAAGATCATTTCAAATATATCCAGAATATTACAAAATCTGAATGAATGATTCAGACTATTCCCTGTCAAAATAAAGCGTAAGTTTGGCATCCATTTTTACGTGTAAATAATATAACATTTATACGTAAGTTGATGCGCAATCTGAACAATCCCTTTGTGCTTCGCACTCCCGGTCTTGTGCTTGCGCATCAACGGCTCGGGTGTAACCCGTTGGTCGTTCTTTCCGTATTTCAAACAGTTTAGAGTTTTTAAAAATAATTGACTGCGCATAACACGGTGTTATACCGAACGACCAGCGGGCGATGCCGGCTCCAGCTTTCCGGCTTTGCTTTCGCAAATCCCCGCTGTTCGCTCGGCATACACCCGAGCCGTTAGGCACAAGCGAAGAAAAACCAACGACAGTGGTAATTTTGCTGCAAAAAGAC
>ERZ795058.5991-NODE-5991-length-10718-cov-5.213167_pt1 | contig 10718 bp, 10 predicted proteins | sample MGYA00375142_ERZ795058 | MGnify/ENA primary metagenome ERZ795058 (study PRJEB30187, sample SAMN05720210) | activated sludge metagenome | isolation source: anaerobic digester from wastewater treatment plant | place: Japan | collected 2015-04-20 ...
CTTCATTACACGATGGTGGATACCACCTGGTTTAAGTATGTGGTGGATGGCATGTATCTGGCCGTTAATGGTGGCCCCGGAGCTACCGGAAGGCTGGCAAACGTTCCCGGACTTGATGTATGCGGAAAAACCGGCACAGCTCAAAATCCGCACGGCAACGACCACTCAATATTCATCTGCTTTGCCCCGAAGGAGAATCCCAGGATTGCGGTTGCGGCATATATTGAGAATGCCGGTTTCGGAAGCAGTTGGGCGGCCCCGATTTCATCCCTTCTTGTGGAGAAATACCTCAACGGTGAGATCTCCCCCGGGAGAAAATGGCTTGAAACTAATATGATAAACGGATACCTGCTTGATAGGGTAACAGTAAGGAGGAGGTAGAGAGTGGCAAAATCAATCTATAGAAAACTCGATTGGACTATAATCACCTGCTATCTGGCATTGGTGCTTTTCGGGTGGATTAATATCTATTCGTCTCTATATCAAGAGGGGGCAGTCATTTTTGACTTCTCAATGGAATATGGTAAGCAGATTATATGGATCGGGACTTCGGTAGTGCTGGCGTTGCTAATACTATTTGCCATACCTCCAAAAATCTATACTGCCTTTGCCTGGTGGCTGTATGCGTTAATGGCGGTGCTACTGGTGGCGGTTATATTTATCGGAGCCAATGTAAAAGGTTCCAATAGTTGGTTGCAGATAGGAAGCATGAGGGTGCAGCCGGCCGAGTTTTCCAAAATTACCACCTCGCTGGCCCTTGCCCATCTTATGAGCAGCAAATTTGATTTCAGTTTTAAGAACAAATCAGATGCCCTTAAAGCATTCGCGGTCTTCTTGTTGCCGATGTCGGCAATAATTTTGGAGAAGGAGACGGGAACCGCTCTGGTTTATCTTGGATTTCTGTTGATGTTTTACCGTGAGGGAATGTCGGGATGGATACTTATTTTTGGATTATCCGTAATTGGTATTTTTATAAGTACCCTGGTCTTTTCACCCTATATTTCTATTGTAATAGTGGTAGGATTGGTAACTCTATTTGCAGCGCTTGTAACGCGAAAAAAGTGGGTAGTTGCGGTCGTTTTGCCATTAATAGTGTTGCTGGGATTTATTCCTTCGCTCATCAGCGATATAGGTAGTATGGAAAAGCCGGCTACAGAAATAGTCTCAGTGGAAATAGACAGAGACAATAGTGCAGACGAGTCCGCTACTATTGCGGATGATGATATGGTTTCCGCCGCAAGCGAGAGTCCGGGTAAATTTGCCATTGCCCTCAGAAAATTTTTCAGCAGGTTCCCTGCGGAAATTTGGTTGGTGTTCGCCCTTGCGCCCTTCCTGCTTGTGCTTCTGATCAAGTCAGTGTTAAAACGGCAAAAGATATTACGCAACACGATACTTAGTATGATAGTGGGCATCTCTTTGGTCTTTTCGGTGGATTTCATATTTGACAATGTTCTCAAAGATTACCAAAAAGGACGTATAGAGGTGCTTCTGGGAATCAAGGAGGATCCTATGGGCGATGGTTACAATGTCCACCAATCCATGATTGCGATCGGTTCCGGAGGATTTTTCGGTAAAGGATTTCTCCGGGGTACACAGACTCGATTTGATTTTGTTCCGGAGCAGACTACCGATTTTATTTTTTGCACCATAGGAGAGGAATGGGGTTTCGTAGGGTCTTTGGCGGTACTGGCCATTTTCTTGGTATTGCTGATAAGGCTTATCAATTCCGCAGAAAAACAAAGGGACCGTTTTATTCGTATTTATGGCTATTGTGTCGCCTCCATCCTATTTATGCATATTCTAATAAATGTTGGAATGACGGTCGGACTTATGCCTGTGATAGGAATTCCGCTGCCCTTTGTGAGTTATGGAGGCAGTAGCCTTTGGGGATTCACCATTTTGCTATTTATCTATGTACGTCTTGATCTGGAGAGATGGAGATAAGTCCGATTGGAAAAGAAATAATAACTGACTACCTTTGTTGAATGACAACTATTAAAACCATATAAAACATGCCACATAAATTCGTTGACAGACATAACGGGCCAAGGGATTTCCAAGAAAAAATCATGTTGGAAAGGCTCGGCGTATCATCAATTGATGAACTTATAAAACAAACCGTACCGTCAGACATTCTCCTAAAAGAGCCTCTTGCTCTGGAACCGGCTCTCTCCGAGCACGAATACACGGCACGACTCAAAAAGACGGCATCCCTCAATAAACCTTTCCGCTCAATGATAGGAATGGGTTATTATGGTACGGCCTCACCCGCAGTAATTATACGCAACATTTTTGAGAATCCCTCCTGGTACACCTCCTACACCCCTTATCAGGCAGAGATCTCGCAAGGCCGTCTCGAGGCGCTGATCAATTTTCAGACAATGATCTCATCTCTGACGGGATTCAGCCTCTCAAACAGCTCGATGTTGGATGATGCGACAGCCGCGGCTGAAGCTATGAAGATGATGTATGAGCTCCGTAGCCGCGATGCGGTAAAAGAGGGTAAAAACGTACTCTTTGTAGATAAAAACATCTTTCCCCAGGTGCTTTCGGTGCTGGAAACGAGATCAGCCCCTCTCGGCATTGAAATAGTGCTGGGAGACTACTCTGATTATAAATTTGACGAAAAATGCTACGGAGCCATTCTCCAGTATCCGGCAGCAAATGGTTAAGTGAGGGACTACAGCTCATTCTGCTCAAAAGCTCATGAGCGGGGTATCCTCGTAACTGCATATTGCGATCTTCTTGCGCTTGCAGTACTTAAGGAACCGGCAGCCTGGGGGGCTGACATTGCAGTGGGTACGGCCCAGAGATTTGGGCTTCCCATGGGCTTCGGCGGTCCTACGGCCGGCTTTATCGCCACTTCAGATGCATTCAAACGCAACCTTCCGGGCCGTATAGTCGGTATATCGGTGGACCGTCACGGCAACCCCGCAGTACGCCTCGCTCTCCAGACACGTGAGCAGCATATCAAAAGGGAGAAGGCCACATCCAATATCTGTACTGCTACTGCACTCATGGCCACGATGTCAGGAATGTTTGCACTATATCATGGTCCAAAAGGCATACGTAAAATAGCCATGAACGCTTATCGCCATGCTCATGCCGTGGCTGATACTCTTCGCAAAAATGGTTACAGACTCGCTGCAAAGAACTTCTTCGACACCATTGAAATCATAGGAGCGGAAGGTATTGAGTTTGATCCTGCAGAGATCAATTCAAGAGCGGAAGAAGCAGGAATCAACTTCTGCTACACCTCCGACAATACCATAATCATCAGTTTTGACGAGCTCTCGAATCATGAAGAGGCTTCCATAATAGGAAGAATATTTGGCTGCGTAGATCTCAACCCGGGCATTTCTGCAGAGCCTTCATTCATGAAGAGAGAAACACCCATCCTCACCTCAGAGATATTCAATAAATACCACTCTGAGACAGACATGATGCGCTATATCAAGAAACTCGAGCGCCGGGACATCTCTCTTACACACTCCATGATACCTCTTGGAAGCTGCACCATGAAACTTAATGCAGCAGTTGAGGTGATGCCTATGAGCTGGAGTGAATTCGGCAATGTACACCCATTCGCACCAACCGACCAGGTGGAAGGTTCGCTAAAGGTAATCAAAGAATTGGAGCATGATCTTGCCGTCATTACCGGACTGGACGGCTGTTCGCTCCAACCCAATAGCGGTGCTGCGGGTGAATATGCCGGCCTTATGGCTATCCGCGCCTATCACCAGGCAAATGGTGAAGCACACCGTGACATCATCATAATTCCCACATCAGCCCACGGCACCAACCCCGCTTCTGCAGCCATGGCCGGCTACAACATCGTGCTTGTCGGATGCGATGAGAATGGTAACATTGATGTTGAAGAGCTTCGCGAAAAGGCAGTTGCAAACCGCGACAACCTGGCAGGAATAATGATCACCTATCCTTCCACCCACGGTGTATTTGAGGTTGAAATTCGCGAAATTTGCAACATAATCCATGAAAATGGTGGTCAGGTCTATATGGACGGGGCTAATATGAATGCTCAGGTAGGTCTGACCAACCCCGGCTATATCGGTGCTGACGTATGCCATCTAAACCTTCACAAGACCTTTGCAATGCCTCACGGAGGCGGTGGTCCAGGTGTAGGTCCCATTTGCACCGCAAAACATCTTACTCCATACGTTCCCGGCCACCCGGTGCTCCCGGAGTGCGGTGGGATCAATATGACTGCGGTTGCTGCGGCTCCCTACGGTAGCCCTCTGCTGCTCCCCATCACTCATGCCTATATCAAATTGCTCGGAGCTGATGGACTACGTAAGGCTACTGAAATTGCCATTCTAAATGCCAATTACATAGCTGTGCAACTGGAACCGGAACTTAAGACCCTCTACACAGGGGATAAAGGCCGTGTTGCCCACGAATGTATCGTAGACTTCAGACATTTCCGTTCCGAGTACGGCGTGGATGCAACCGATATTGCCAAGCGACTTATGGACTTCGGATTCCACGCTCCTACACTTTCATTCCCGGTACACGAGACATTGATGGTCGAGCCTACCGAAAGCGAATCACTACCGGAACTTGACAGATTTGTAGAAGCATTGAAGTGTATCGTTGCCGAATGTGAAGACATTAAGGCCGGACGTCTCGATAAGGATGACAATCCCATCAAAATGGCACCTCATACGGCTTGTGAGGTTGGCTCGGATAACTGGTCACATCCTTACACCCGCAAACAGGCGGCATATCCCCTTGAGTGGATCCGCGACAACAAGTTCTGGCCTCATGTTGCACGTGTGGACAGCGGATACGGTGACCGCAATCTGGTAGCTACAGTATAGTTTCGAGTCAGAAGTAAGTAGTGTGTAGTTCTGACAAAGTACTTAGTAAGGAGCTTTGAGTGGTGTGAGGTACAGATTGCTCGTTTCGGGGTGCGTGGTGGCCACGCAACACATAAACCGCACCCTGCAACCAGCACCACTACATACTACACACTACATACTCAATAAAAACAGAGATGGCCGATTTTTTCGGCCATCTCTGTTTTTACGTCACTACTCAAGCTATGCGTTACAGGTCTTGCGAGGAGCGGAAACTTTCTTAACCGGAGCTTTTGCCGCAACTTTGCCGGCACCCTTGGGAGTTGCCTTAGGAGCGGCCTTTGAAGCTGCTTTAGGGGCTGCTTTTTTAGCTGCCGGCTTGGCTGCCTTGGTTGCTTTAACTTCAGCCTCTTCTGCACTTACCTCAACATTCTTATCCACAACCTTCTCCGTACTCGTATCTGCACTCTTCTTGGAGCGACTGCGGCGAGTAGAAGCTTTCTTCGTCTCTTTTGCAGGTGCATCAGCTTCAAGGACTGCCTTGTTGAAATCTACCAACTCGATATATGCCATATTAGCCCCGTCTCCAAGACGAAAACCGTTTTTGATAATACGTGTATATCCGCCGGGACGATCAGCAATCTTCGGAGCAACAACGCGGAATAACTCAGCAACAGCCTCTTTCTGCTTCAGGTAACTGAACACTATGCGACGTGAGTGTGTGGTATCCTCTTTTGACTTGGTAATAAGCGGTTCAACATAGACTCTCAATGCTTTAGCCTTTTCGAGAGTAGTCTCGATCCTCTTGTGAAGAATCAGAGATGAGGCCATATTGGCCAGCATCGCTTTGCGATGTCCGCTCTTGCGTCCTAAACTGTTTATTGATCTATTGTGCCTCATTTTCTTGTGCTTTTATTTCAATATTATACTTAGTGATATCCATTCCGAAGTTCAGTTTCAATCTATCCATGAGCATATCTATCTCGTTGAGAGATTTCTTTCCGAAATTTCTGAATTTCATCAGATCTGTCCTCTGGTGACTAACCAAGTCAGCAAATGTTTCGATGCTTGCAGCTTTCAGGCAGTTGAGAGCCCTTACTGAGAGCTCCATATCTGAAAGCTTGGTGAGAAGTATATGACGCATACGCATCGACTCCTCGTCAAGTTGTTTATTGTCTTGCTCGACTGTAGTCTCGAGGGTGATCTTTTCATCTGAAAAGAGCCAGAAGTGCTGAATCAGGATGGTAGCTGCCTCTTTCAAGGCCTCCTTCGGGTGGATTGAACCGTCTGTGGTAATCTCGATGTTGAGCTTCTCGTAGTCGGTCTTCTGTTCAACACGCCAGTCTTCAACCGAGTATTTCACATTCTTGATAGGAGTGAAAATCGAGTCGATCGCAATTGTTCCGAGGGGGGCATTATCCACTTTATTTTCTTCTGAAGGGACATAGCCTCTTCCTTTACCGATCCTCATCTCGATATTGAGCTTAACGGAAGGCTCCATGGAGCAAATGTGGAGATCGGGATTCAATACTTTAAAGGAGGATAAACTCTTGGAAATATCTTCAGCAGTAAATTCTTGCTTACCACTAACAGTCACGTTTACCACCTCGCTGTCCACATCTTCTATCATCCTTCTGAGTCTAACCTGCTTGAGGTTTAGAATGATGTCAACAACGCTCTCAATAACACCGGGTATAGTGTCAAATTCGTGACTTACACCGTCGATTCTTATTGAGGTGATGGCAAAGCCTTCCAAAGAAGAGAGCAGTATACGACGGAGAGCATTGCCTACGGTTATACCATATCCCGGTTCCAACGGACGGAATTCGAAACGACCGAAGGTGTCTGTTGCGTCAAGCATTATTACCTTATCCGGTTTTTGAAATGCTAAAATTGCCATACTGTTTAAATTTTATTAGTGTTTACGCTATAAGCAAGGATTACTTGGAGTACAACTCTACAATAAGTTGCTCATTGATGTTTTCAGGAACTTCGCTTCTTAGAGGAACATTGGTATATTTACCCTGGTACTTTGCAGCGTCCCACTCAAGCCAGGAGTAGGTGTTGGAAGAGCGTGAAAGGCTATCCTGAATAACCTCAAGACTCTTTGAGCGCTCACGAATTCCTACCAGCTCGCCCGGTTTGACAATGGTTGAGGGGATGTTGCAAACTTCACCGTTACGGGTGATGTGACAGTGTGTAACAAGCTGTCTTGCAGCAGCCCTCGTAGGAGCTATACCGAGACGGTAAACTATATTGTCGAGACGGGACTCCAGGAGGAGAATGAGGTTTTCGCCCGTGCGGCCCTTCATCCTGTGTGCTTTGCCATAAAGGTTACGGAACTGTCTTTCGAGAAGGCCATAAGTATATTTTACTTTTTGTTTCTCAGCAAGCTGAGTACCGTACTCAGAGGTTTTTTTGCGTTTCTTGGCCTGTCCATGCTGTCCCGGAGGGTAATTCTTCTTTTCGAACTGTTTATCCGGACCAAAGATAGGCTCTCCAAATTTGCGGGCTATTTTAGTTTTGGCCCCTGTATATCTTGCCATATTATTATACTATTGCTTTAAGGTTATTAAGGTTATACTCTGCGGCGGCCTTTGGGGCGGCAACCATTGTGGGGCAGAGGAGTAACGTCTATAATCTCGGTAACTTCAATACCTGCTCCATGGATAGTGCGGATTGCAGACTCACGACCTGCTCCCGGACCCTTTACATATGCCTTAATCTTGCGTAATCCGAGATCGTACGCAACCTTGGCGCAATCTTGAGCGGCTACTTGTGCTGCATAGGGAGTATTCTTCTTGGATCCTCTGAAGCCCATCTTACCTGCTGACGACCAACTGATTACCTGACCGGTACTGTTGGTGATTGTGACGATGACGTTGTTGAAAGTCGACGAAATATGAGCTTGACCATAAGCGTCAACTTTAACAACTCTTTTCTTGCTTGTTGTAGGTTTTTTTGCCATAATTCAAATCTCTTATTTAGTTGCTTTCTTCTTATTTGCAACAGTCTTCTTACGACCCTTGCGTGTACGTGCATTATTCTTGGTACTCTGACCGCGTACGGGAAGACCTATACGGTGACGGATACCCCTATAACATCCGATATCCATCAGACGTTTGATGTTCAACTGAACGGATGAGCGAAGCTCTCCCTCAATTTTGTACTCATTGGCAATCTTTGTACGGATTGCTGTAATCTGGTCGTCATTCCAGTCCTTGACCTTGGTATCAAGATCTATATCAAGATCCGTGAGGATCTTTTTAGCAGAACTGCGACCGATACCGAAGATATAGGTCAATCCTATCTCTCCGCGTTTGTTGTTCGGTAAATCAACTCCGGCTATACGTGCCATAATCTATTTTTTACTTTATTGTTATTACAAATTAAAAAATTATCCCTGGCGCATTTTGAATTTTGGATTCTTCTTGCAAATTACATACAAGCGACCTTTGCGCTTTACAATTTTACAATCCTCACTACGCTTCTTTATGGATGCTTTTACTTTCATTTGTGTAAGTTTTATTATTTATATCTGAAAGAAATTCTTCCTTTAGTCAAATCATACGTGGACATTTCCACCCTTACCCTATCTCCCGGCAATATCCTGATATAATGCATACGCATTTTACCCGAAATGTGGGCGACTATCACATGTCCGTTGTCAAGTTCGACTCTGAACATTGCGTTGGAAAGAGCTTCGATAACTGTCCCTTCTTGTTCTATAGCTTGTTGTTTTGGCATATTATAACAATTCCGTAGGTTTTGACTTGTGGTTATTTGTTGTTTTCAATAAATTCAAATGTGGATAAGATCTCCGGAGCACCCTTTCTGATGGCAACCATCAACTCAAAGTGTGCCGATTTCTTGCCATCAACCGTACGTACAGCCCAACCATTCTCGTCCAGGTAAATCTCTTTACCTCCTGCATTGACCATCGGCTCGATACAAAGGACCATACCTTCACGAAGTTTGACTCCTTTACCTCTGCGTCCATAATTAGGGACTTCGGGGCTTTCGTGGAGATTGCGACCGATGGCATGACCGACCAACTCTCTGACCACTGAATAACCGAGGCTCTCCACATAGGACTGAACCGCAAACCCGATATCACCTGTACGATTGCCGCTGACTGCCTGTTCTATACCGAGGTAGAGGGAGGCCTTCGTGGCTTCGAGAAGCCTCTTGTCCTCCTCTCTGATCTTTCCGACAGCAAAGGTATAGGCGGAGTCACCATTAAATTCCCTATATTTTGTGCCACAATCAACTGAAACGATATCTCCTTCCTGCAATTTGTAGTCTGAGGGAAATCCATGAACTACCGTATCATTGAGAGATATGCACAATGTAAAGGGAAAACCTCCGTAACCCAAGAAGCCCGGCTCTGCTCCCGCCTCTCTGATATATTTCTCCGCAATGAAATCCAACTCTTTAGTTGTTATTTCCGGAGCAATATGTCGTCCGACCTCAGCCAGAGTTTTGGAAACCAGAAGGGCATTTTCCCTAATGATAACCAACTCTTCTTCGGTTTTGGGCTTGACCATACTCTAAAGAACTTATCAATAAAATTACATACCCGAACGGCCTCTGAGACGTCCCGTCTTCATCAGACCGTCGTAGTGACGCATTAGCAAATGACTTTCGATCTGCTGGAGAGTATCCAGTATAACGCCAACGAGGATCAATAATGATGTTCCACCGTAGAAGGCTGCAAACTGATTGTTTACTCCAAGCATCATCGCAAATGCCGGCAAAACAGCTACCACTGCCAGGAAAATAGAACCGGGTAGTGTAATGCGTGACATTATTGTGTCAATGTATTCGGCGGTTTTCCTTCCCGGCTTAACGCCCGGAATAAATCCGCCATTCTTCTTCATTTCTTCTGCCATATTGGTCGGGTTTACTGTAATAGCGGTGTAGAAATACGTAAACAGGACAACCATCATTGCAAAGACAAAGTTGTACCAAAAACCGGCCGTATTGGACATCACTGCCGCAAGGCCCTTAGTGGCGCTGAAGTTTGAAAATATGAGCGGGAAGAGCATCAAAGCCTGTGCGAAGATAATCGGCATAACACCGGCAGCATTGATCTTCAACGGGATATACTGACGCACTCCGCCATATTGTTTGTTGCCAATAACACGTTTGGCATATTGAACGGGAATCTTACGCACTGCCTGCACGAGGGCAATAGAGGCAACGAAAACAAGAAATAGTATCAACAGTTCGACGATAAACATAAGAATACCGCCTCCCGTAGAGTGTAACTTTTCCGTGAATTCAATCCACAAAGCCATCGGTAGACGTGCAACGATACCCACCATGATGATTAGGGAAATACCATTACCAATGCCGCGGTCTGTAATCCTTTCACCTAACCACATAACGAACATCGTACCTCCAATCAGCACCATTGTGACAAAAATCCCATACCAACCTCTTCCGATTGTAGCAACAAATGCCTCCGGGGGGAGCTGGTTGGAAAGGTTTGCAATATAAGCAGGACCCTGTATTGCCAAAATGGCGATTGTCAGATAACGTGTATACTGATTCATTTTCCTTTGTCCACTCTCACCTTCACGCTGGAGGCGTTGGAAGAAGGGGAGCATCACAGCCAAAAGCTGGATGACAATGGAAGCAGAAATATAAGGCATAACACCCAATGCAAAGATTGAAGCGTTACCGAAAGCACCACCGGAGAACATATTCAATAGTCCCAGCAGACCTTCGGAAGACTGGCTCTGCAGGTTGGCAAGCTGAGATGCATCAATACCGGGAAGTACGATATAACTTCCCAGACGGTAGATCACAATCAGGCCCAGGGTGTAGAGAATCCTGGTGCGGAGCTCTTCAATCTTGAAGATGTTTTTAATTGTTTCGATAAATTTTTTCATCAGA
>ERZ795058.5996-NODE-5996-length-10706-cov-20.029669_pt1 | contig 10706 bp, 11 predicted proteins | sample MGYA00375142_ERZ795058 | MGnify/ENA primary metagenome ERZ795058 (study PRJEB30187, sample SAMN05720210) | activated sludge metagenome | isolation source: anaerobic digester from wastewater treatment plant | place: Japan | collected 2015-04-20 ...
GAGGTGATAAACGAAACACCACAACGCATAGAGATAAAGTTAATCGATGAGCTAGGAGAAGATGAATAGCAACGATTTATTTTCACCAGTTTATAACAACGCATTCAGAGAGCTAGAGAAGGGCGACTATAACGAGTTTATGTTTTACGGCGGGAGGGGTTCGGCAAAGTCGTCAACAATATCTTTGATGATTGCCTACCTACTTTTGACCAATCCAGATGTACACGCTTTATGTTTAAGGAAAAAAGACAACACGCTGAGGGACTCAGTATTTGACCAGATGCAGTGGGCTTGTGATATGCTAGAGCTTAACTACAGGTCTACAGTATCACCTATGAGAATTGAAACACAAGGACAGCGTGTTTTATTCAAAGGAGTGAATGACCACAGGAACATAAAATCGATTAAGACCAAGACGGGCTATATCGGCATACTATGGTTTGAAGAGTTGACAGAGTTTACACCTGCCGAGGTGCGAAGTATCACGCAATCGGTCGGACGAGGTGGACATAAGTTTTGGATATTTTATTCATTCAATCCACCAACAAACAGGGACAATTGGTGCAATAAAGAAGTATTGATAAACAAACCGAAACGGCTTATACTAAAAACGAACTATAAAGACATACGCAAGTCGTGGCTTGGTGATAAGTTTATCGAGGAAGCGGAGTGGCTTAAAGCAACGAATGAACGACTGTACTTGAACGAGTACATGGGCGAAACGACAGGCACTGGCTTGGACGTATTTGAAAACTTGAAAGAGTGGGATGGAGACGGAAGCGGTTTTGACTACTACTTTCATGGAGTTGACTGGGGATACTATCCAGATCCATGGGCTTATGTCGGCATGGCATATAAACCTAGCACGAGGGAGCTTTTTATATTTGATGAGCTACACGCTTATAAAAAAGGGAACGATGCAACAAGCGAGCTTTTGTTTGAGCATATCACAAGCAGGACATGGGAGTTTTACAATCACGAGAAACCGAAGCACCCGAGCGAGTTAAATGTTTTATTAAGTGCAGACATAGCAGAGCCAAAGAGTATAAGCGATTATATAAACTATGGGTGGAGAATGAACAAGCCGAAAAAGTACAGGGAGTATTCTTTCAAGTGGCTACAGAGTTTGACAGCAATACATATAAACAAAGAGCTATGTCCGAGAACATGGGATGAGTTTTACGGCTATCACTATGAAGTAAACAAAGACGGTGATATAATAAGCACGTATCCTGAGGGACAGAAAGACCACCATATCGATTGTGTAAGGTACGCAATGGCACAGGTCTATAAACGAGGAGGCGAATAAATGAGTATTTGGCTAAAACTGTTTGGTAAAAAGCTACCAAGGAAAATTGTAGAGGGCGATAATTTAATAAACTATTGGAGAGATATTTACACAGGCGAGCCGAAGTGGAAAACATACACAACGCAAGGTTTAAGTGGCAAGAAAACAAACTACCGATTTTTAATGAATGGCGGTAAAATGTTATGTCAAGAGCTTGCTGGCTTAGTCTTTGCCGAGCCTCCAACTTTTGGGGTCGATGATGATGTACGGGAGCTACTGGATAAAAACAGGTTCAATGAGAATGCGAGGGTATGGCTTGAGTACGCTTTAGCTTTAGGCAGTGGCGTAGTGAAGTGGCTTGTGAAAGATGGCGAGCTTGTTATAGATTGGGTACAGGCAGGGGACTTTATTCCCGTATCATACGACAGCCGAGGAGTATACGAAGCAGACTTTTTATCTACAACGGTACACGATGACAAAGAGTTTAAGGTTATAGAGCAACACAGGCAAGAGAGCGACGGGTACAGGATAAGCCTAGAAGTGTACGAGAATATCGGCAATGAGGACTATAGGAAGGTAGAGCCAGCACGGGCAGGAATAAAGCAGAGTTTGTGGATTGCTCCGTCAAAGATGTTTGAGGTTTGGAAAACACCAGTAGCTAACTCTGTTTCCATGGGTTCTCCATTTGGTATGTCAATATTTGGCACGGCAGTAGACACTATACAACAGTTAGACATGGCAGGCGATTATTTGACCGAGGAAATAATCACAAGCGGGCGAAAGATAATTATCGGGCACAGTATGCTACAGCGACACTTTCCATCAAGTAAAAATGACAAGCCGAGCATGGCATATTATGATAAGAACGAGAAAGTATACGTAGCATTTGACGACGCCGAGAAAGAGAGTATGCAACCTACAGCGATAAACTTTGATTTACGGATTGACGAGATAACACAGACGATAAATACCTTGCTTGCGATACTATCAAAACAAAGCGGTTGTAGTGATAGCTTTTTATCACTTGACGGTAAGAGCATGAAAACAGCAACCGAGGTGATAAGCGAAAACTCAAAGACTTTCAGAATGAAAAAGAATATTGAAAACTCTTTGACCTACACTATACTAAACTTTTTAGACAGTCTTAAAATAATCGGAGCTGAGTGCGGAATTAAAACAACAAACATGGAGTATTACATTGACTGGGACGACAGCGTAATCGAGGACAGAAACTCACGAGCTAATTACTGGAACACACGAGTACAAGCAGGTACAGGACTACTTGAGGACGCACTTATTGAACTAGACGGACTAAGTGAAGAGGAAGCCGTTATCAAAGCAAAACAGATACGAGATAGCCGAGCAGTGGTTGATGTCGGATTGTGGGGCGATGAATGATAAAGTATGAGCGACTCTTGTGGGAAATACAGGGCGATATGCTTAAAAATTTACTCACGTTACTAAACAAGGGCGACATAGGCACGGCAAGATGGCAACTAGAAAAACTACAAGGGTTTGGACTGTTACAAGATGCAAACAGAAACGCTATCAAAAAAAACATGGACACGATAATTGCCGAGACAGAGAAGGCGATCCAGAAGCGTGCGATGGAGAAAATCATCGGCACGAATAAAGAAGCGACTATCCCGTATATGATAAACAACAAAGACATGGAGCGGACGCTGAAACTTTTTGAGCGGACAGTTTACGGCAAACTTGAAAACTTGTACCAAGGTATGCTTAAAGGCATGGGACAAAAATATATCGAGATAGTAAACGTTGCCACAGCAAAGCAAGCTTTGGGATACAGCGGACGAAAGGCAATGGATGAGATTGTCCAGAACTGGATAGGCAAAGGCTTACCCTTGATACAAGACCGAGGCGGTAGGCAATGGACAGCAGAGGCATACGCACAAACTTTGGTAAGAAGCACAAGCAATAAGGTAGCCTTTCAGGCACAGATGGAATATTGCGAAGAGAATGGCGAGGACTTGGTTGAGGTATCATCACACCTTGGAGCAAGACCGTTATGCGAGGCAGACCAAGGGCTGGTTTACAGCTTGAGTGGTACAAGCACAAAGTACCCACCGTTTAGCAGTACGAGTTACGGAGAGCCAGCAGGATTGTTTGGAGTAAACTGTAGGCACACAATGGCACCGTTTAGAGACGGCATGGAAAAAACATGGCAACCGTATGGGAAACGAGAAAATAGGAAAGTGTACGAAGAAAGCCAAGAGCAACGGAAGTTGGAGCGAGAAATAAGACGAGCAAAGATGGAAGGGCAGAAGGCTAAGATATTGGAAAAGCAAGAGGTGTTAAAAAGCTTCTTGAAAGATACAGGGCGTAGACGTGAAGTAGCACGTGAACAAATAGGAGGCATAAATGGCTGATGAAATTAAAACCGATGAAGTAGTAGCAGAAAATGTTACAGTGGGACCTGTTAAAGAGGTTGTAGATCAAGAGGAAAAAAAGTACACCGATAAAGATTTGAATGACAAAATCTCGGCACGGGTGGCTAAGGAATTAGAGCGGGCACGCAGTGAGCTATTAAAGCAGGCAGGAGTAAAGGACGTTGATGAGCTTGCGAAATTAAAAGAGCTACAGGACGCACAATTAACCGAGGCAGAGAAAACAGCAAAGGCACTTGCTGAACGTGAAGCAGAGCTTGCTGAAATAAAGCAAAAAGCAACGATTGCAGAAGCACGAGCAGAGGCGATGGTTCAAGGTATCGCACCAGAAAAGATTGAGCGAGTGATTAAACTAATCGGAGCGTATGAGGGCGAGACCACAGCTGAAAAGATTGCGGGCTTTATCAAAGAGAATCCAGAGTTTGTGAAGAGGGCAGGAATACAAGACCTTGGAGTAAAGAGCGGAGGCGACACGATAAGTGAAGAAGAAAGACTGTTAGCCTTGGCGAGAAAAGGTGCAGGATTGGCTTGACAACGTGCAAGCATTATGATACATTTTAATAAATGGCTTAGCATTATCTAAGGTCAAGCAGTCCGAGGCTTGTAAAACTTTTCGGAGTGGATTACGGCACCTAAACCGTTAGACAATCTAATTGTCTATCAATATTTTTAGGGAGCCGTTTTTTTTTGTGCTCCCGAACAGGAGCATATTATGGCATTACCTACAAACACAATTAACGCACGGGCAAAGATTTTTTCACAGATACTAGATGAGAAAGTAGTTGCATCATTAACTTCTGGAATTCTTTCCGCAAACTCTTCACGAGTGCAATTCGTCGGTGGCGATGAAGTAAAAATTCCCGTTATCAAAACAAAAGGGCTAGGGAACTATAACCGAACAAGCGGTTATGCAAGCTCATCTTTAGAGTTTAGCTATCAAACAAAAAGGTTTAGATTTGACCGAAGCTTCAAGTTTGGTATTGACGCAATGGACGAAGATGAAACAGCGGGTATCTTAAACACTTCTAACGCATTAGCAGTCTTTGCAAAACAAGACGAAGCACCCGAGGTTGACTCTGCACGCTACTCATCGTTATACGCAGACATTGCACGGCTTAATGGACGTATCACACAATACACACCAAACAAAGCTACTATCCTCACAAAGCTTTACGATGACTTTGGGCATATCCAAAACATTGTAGGCGAGCAAGAACAGCTTTATTGTTTTATGTCAGGCAAGGCATATCAAGCATTAACACAATCAAGCGAATTAAACCGAACTATGGAAACACAAGAAATCACTGGGCAGAATGGTGTTACCTTAAAAGTAAACTCACTTGATGGCGTAGCTATTATACCCGTACCTTCTTTGAGAATGAAAACAGAGTACGCATTCAAAGAGGCAGGCGGTTTTGCAGCTAAACTTTTTGCAGGCGAAATGAACTGGCTCATCGTTGGAGCAGGTGCAGCTATTGCGATTGAAAAACACAACAACACAAAAATAATTCAAGCAGCTAATTCTGAGCTATACGACGCCGACCAATTGATGGGCAGGCTTGTGCACGACTGTTGGTTATTTGATGAGCAAGTGAATACTTGTGCAGTATCTCTTTTAGAAGCCAATGCAGTAAACCTTGCAGGTGCAACAGATGCCAATGGAGTTGTTGGTTTCACGGCTGCAGAATTGCCAGCACTTTCTACCACAGGAGTAACAAACGTTACTATCACAATGGGTACAGGTACCGAGGGAGTAAAGTGGTACTACTTAGAAGGCACGACCACAACACCAAGTGCAGTAAAGGTTGGTTCTGCATTGCCAGCCGGAGCGACAGAGGTAACAGCAACAGTAGCAAAAACAGTCGACAGTGGAGAGTATGGTAAACTTTATGGTGTTAAAGATGGGCTAGTATTTATCTTTGATTGCATTAAAGCAGCATCAGGCTCGTAGTTATCTTTGATAGCATTAAAGCTAAAGCATAAGGAATAGGACATGGCATACGCAACAGAAGAATTTTATAACGAAAAATACTTTGGAGCTATCGGAGGCGAGGCATACCTTGACAAAGCGAGCTTGGATATAGATTTAATGTTACCGTATGCTATTAACATTGATAACCTAAGCGAGACAGCCCTTGACTGTTTAGCGATGGCGAATTGTGCACAGGCTGAAGGTTATGTGTTACATGGCGACCCATCGCAAAGCACGAGCGGTTCTGTTTCGCTTGGTTCATTTTCTACTAGCGAAGGCGGAGCAAAGCAAACAGGTTTATTGTTTGGCAAGACAAGCAGATATTTATCACTTGCAGGTTTAGGTTATAGAGGAGTACCGAGGGTAGGCAGATGAAACAAATACCAGCTGAGATATTAAAAGATAAAGCAATATTTTATCAGTATGCAGGGCAAGACAATTACGGAGTACCAACATATAACGATGAGGTGGAGCTTAAAAATATTTATATCGAGCCAGTAACAAGTGCATTTGTACAATCGCTTGGTGAAGGCGAACGCTATGAACTCACTTTGTATTATGATGCAGTGAACTCTACACCGAGTGTAAAGTTTAGTAGCCTTGACAAAATTGTTTACGATGGCAAAGAGTATGGAGTGCGAATGGTTGCAAAGTTTTTCAACCCATTCACAAACAAACTACATCATAGCGAGGTCAGACTGTATGGAAATTAAAGTAAAGCTAGAGTTTGATGTTGACAAAATCAAGAAACAGAAACAAGGGAGCTTGGACAGGACGCAAGATTTTTTAGATCAACGAGTTTTGAACGACAGCAATTATTTTATCCCCATGCAGGAAGGCTTTTTGAAAGACAGCGGACACGTAGTTAAGCGAGGGCAGATAGAATGGTCGGCAGAGTACGCACGCAAACAATACTATGAACTACCAAACAAAAGCAAACAAGTAAACCCTAATGCAAGCATGAAATGGTTTGAGCAAGCAAAGGCTAGGAAAATGAAAGAGTGGGAAAGGATAGCAAACGGTGAATATAATAAATGATGTGAAAAATTATCTTGATGACTTAGACTTAGGCTTGTATGCACCGATAGGCTTAGAGGCATTTGGTTTATTAGCCGAATCGATTGTTATCCGTAGCGACCCATCAGAGGCAACAGTAACAGAATTTATTGACGGTTCTTCGACAGGTAGGCAGTCAATAAGTTTCTATGCAAGAAGTAAGGCACCGACAAATGCAATAGAGGCATTAGTAAAAATTAAAAATGCATTAGACAAAACAGAACTGTCTTTGACTGATGTATTATGTATACGAGTAACACCAAGGACGCTACCAGCAATCGTTGAAAAAAACGACACGGGCGAATTTGTGTACACGATGGTTGTCGACATTGAGTTTGACAATAACAATAAATTTTAATGAGGTAAGAATATGGCAGTAAGCAATGGAACAATGCTAAAGAAGCACCATGTAGGTTTGTGGCTTAATGGTGGAACATACGAAGCCCCGCAATGGAAACGCATAAAAAAATCTACAGAAAACACAATCACAATGAACGCAGAAACACGAGAGGTTGACTATATTGTTGACGAGAACCCAACGACAATTTTGGATAAATACAAGCCTTCCCTTTCCCAACCGATTACTATGTACAAAGGCGAGCCAGACTTTGAATTTGTGTTTGATAAGTTTTTCAAACAATCAGTCGGAGCAGATGCAGAGGGCGAAGTGCTTATCGTTTTTTATGGAGCTGATGGAGGCACAGAACGAGCGAAGGCATGGCGAAGCAAATGTATATTTACGATCGACAGTCTTAATCCAGTTGACTCTACTATCACAGTGGGCATTGACTTTGCAGGCACGACCGAGAAGGTAGAAGTGGATACAGACTTGCATATTTACGAACTTGAAAGCGGAGATGTAACAGTCGACCAAATTATAGAAGTCGTTAACGGAGAAACAAAAGTTCAAGGTGCTACCGTTGAAATTGACGGAGTGAAGAAAACTACAGACGCAGAAGGTAAGGCGACGTTTAAGCTTATTAGTGGCAAGACATACGCAGTTACAGCATACAAAGATACTGACATTGCATCGGCCTTTGTTACTGTACCATATACAGATTTTAGTTTGGATTTGGATATTGAATGAACCTAGCGAAAGCATTCTTGCCCGAAGCGGTTGAAGTTTTGGGCAGGTTTTACAAGATACACACAGGACATTCTTTTTGGTTTCGTTTCTCACAGTTATTAAACGAGGATAAACTTTTTTTGCATGATGTAGATTTTTTATACGATGGTGAAATCCCCGAGGACAGGCAAGCAGGCTTTGATGCCTTGTGTAAATTTTTTTATGAAAAGAAAGAGATACCACGAGGCGAAGGTGGAGAAAACATTTTAGACTATGACATTGACGCTGAACTTTTATACGCAGGTATTTTACAATGTTACGGTATAGATTTATTTGATGAGCAATATCATTGGCATAAAGTAAGGGCGATGATTGTAGGGCTACATGGAACAAAGCTAAATGAAGTGTTTGGAATACGAAGTTGGAGCGATACAAAAAACAAAGAGGCAATGAAGTTGAAAAGAGAATGGGCATTGCCAGAAAAAGAAAACAAAGAGGCTATAGACTTCTTTGATAAGTTTGGAGCGTAAGAATGGAAGACGGCAAGGTAGTAATTAAAACGGAGCTAGACTCAAGTGGCGTTGACAAGGGATTGAGCAACGTAAAAAAAAATCTAGGTGCCGTTAACAAACCAGCGAGCGATGCAAAAAAAAGCACAGATAAACTAAACAAGTCGTTAAAAGATACATCCAAGACAACAAAAGAGACAGCCAAAGGGACAAGCTCTTTTTCGGGCGAGCTGAAAAATCTTGCGACGTCAGCTTTGACACCTGTAGCAAGCATAACGGCAACAATAGCGACACTAAAAAAACTTTTAGCTAGCATGAGGGACGCAAGCTTAGCGTATAGAGAGCAGAGCGACGCGGAGACAATGCTTTCCCTGGCAATAAAAAATAATCCGTACTACACAGGAGAGGCAGAGGTACGACTACAAAACTATGCAAAGCAAATGCAAAAGGTGACAGGAGTATCAGACAACGAGATTTTAGCCAGCATGCAAAAGCTTATTGCAAACGGGCGCAAAGAAGCTGAGGTGATTGATATCATCAATGCGGGGCTTAACTTATCTGTCAAGGAGGGCACAAACCTAGACACAGCAACCGACCAACTCAACGCGACATATTCAGGCATGGCGGGTACTCTTGGTAAACACAACGCAGCAATCAAAGGACTCACACAAGAGCAATTAAAAAACGGAGAGGCGGTACGGCTTGTGTCTCAAGCCCTCGATGGATATGCAGCGTCAACGGCAAATGCAGACGCAAAAACAGCACAAGCAAAAAAAACTTTTAAAGAATCATTCGGACAACTTTTAGACCCAACTTTTGAGATGTGGGATAAATTTTGGGAGGGGTTTTATGACAAAGGCACAAAAGCCATAGACGGTATTCGGACATGGATGACCAAAAGAGAGTTTACAAACAAAGTCGTACAAGAGTTTACTGATTTGATCAGAAGCGAAAACGCAAGCGGAGACAGTGGCGTTAAAATCATAGACGACAAAGACTTGGCAGATTATATAAAAGCAATCGAAAAAAGAAAAGAGGCAGACAACGGGCTGATACAAAATATAAAAGAAATTGAAAGTGCAATAGAAGAGAAACGAAGTCTTTTAAGAAAAGATTTGACAGAAATTGAAAGAATAGCCGCCGAAGAAGACTTGAAGAGGCTGGAGTTCGGGCGCGATGACTTGGAAAGCAGAAAGCAAACAACGGCAGAAAACGAAGAGGCTTTAATTTTTGCAAAAGCAGAGCTATCTCTTAGGGAAAGAATAGCCGCCGAAGAAAAAAGACAAGCGATAGAGGCAAACAAGCTAGCCGAAGCCAACCTAAAAAAAGCAGAAGCAGAACAATTACTTGGGGATTACATTGAGGCAAACACGCTAGCAAGAGAGAGAGCGTTGGCAGCCCTTGAGGAAAGTGCAAGGCTAAGGGGCGAGGAAGTAACAGACGCAGAAAGACTTGCGGTTTATCAATCAAGCTATGTAGATCTAGTTGCTAACTCTGATGGTCGTATCACACATCAAAGCGACGTTGCAAAAAATTTGCTAAAGACAACACAAGAGTTATACGAGCTAGAGCTTAACAGATTGACGGCAGAAGAAAAAAAACAAAAAATAATTGAAGACACGCAAGAGCTAGAGCGGCTGTTTGCAAGCGTACTCCCAGAGTTAGAGAGCCAGAGACTTAAAAAGCAGTTAGATGAGCTAGAAACTTTTTACAACAAGACGATTGCACTGTTAACAGATAATGTAGAAGAGCGAAAACGGCTGGAAGAAGAATTTGCAAAAACAAAAATAATCTTAGCAGAAAAAATCACAGAGGCAGAAAAAAAAGAAAACGAAGTATCTGTAAAATCATGGGCAGAAAAAGCTGAAGATATATTAGACATAGCGAGTAGTTTTATGTCCGAGTACACGAGCATGATGAGTTCAATCACAGCTCTGGCACACAAAGCGATAGAGGCTAGAGTCGGAGCAGAGCAACAAGAGCTTGATAAAAAATATGCAGACGGGTTAATAAGTGCCGAAAAATACGAAGCTGAACTTTTAGAGCTAGACAAAAAAGCCAGAAAGGAAAAATATAAAATTGAGATGTGGGAGTGGGGCGTAAACCTTGCAAACTCACTTGTAAACACCGCAGTGGCATTTACGAAGGCGCTATCAAGTTCGAAACCACCGCTTAATTTTATTTTAGCTGGGCTCGTTGCTTCTGCAGGGGCAGCTCAAGCAGCATTGATCGGAGCAAACAAACCTACCCCGCCGAGCTTTGCAGGCGGTGGCTTTATTGGCGGAATGAACGGCGCGAGCATGGGCCCGGACAATACATATATACACGCGCGAACGGGCGAATTGGTAGTAAACGCCGCACAGCAGCGCAAACTCTTTGAGCTGGCGAATGGTGTAGGCGGACGAGC
>ERZ795058.6016-NODE-6016-length-10687-cov-4.084744_pt1 | contig 10687 bp, 5 predicted proteins | sample MGYA00375142_ERZ795058 | MGnify/ENA primary metagenome ERZ795058 (study PRJEB30187, sample SAMN05720210) | activated sludge metagenome | isolation source: anaerobic digester from wastewater treatment plant | place: Japan | collected 2015-04-20 ...
GTTCGGATGCTGGAACTGCTCAAACAGCATGTACCAGAGCTGGTCCTTGGCGAACTCCGCGTCGATCAGCGCGATGGCCACGGTGTGGAAGGCCAGGTCCCAGGCGGCGAACCAGGGGTACTCCCATTTGTCGGGCATGGACAGCACCCGCATCGAGTTCAGGTGGCGCCAGTGGGTGTTGCGGATGGCCTGGCGCGACGCCGGCGGCGGCGCGTGCGGGTCGTCGCCCTTGAGCCACAGGTTGACGTCGAAGAGGTAGTTCTGCTTGGACCAGATCATCCCGGCGAAGGCCTGGCGCTGTATCCCAGCCTGCGCATGGCGAGGCTCCAGTTCCAGTCGCAGGCGCCGGACGCGCCGCCCGTGCTGGATATCCACGGCCTGACCGTTTCCTACCGGCTGTTTCGCGGGGCTGGGCGGCGGATCGAATCGGTACGCGTCGACCGCGCCACGCTCCGGCTGGATGCGGAGCTGGCCGCCCGCATCGAGGCTCTGAGAACCGCCGGTTCAGCGAAAAGTGCCGCACCGCTGGCGCTTGTACCGGAAAAAGTCACCCTGCGCGACTGCGAACTCCAGGTGGAGCTGCCTTCTCTGGCAGCCAGCCTGACGGGCGTCTCTGTGGACACTACATTCGAATCGCTCGAGGAGTTCGTGGTGGAAGTAGAGGGCGCCGCGCTTGGCGGCCGCGTAGAGCTTCCTGTCAGTGGATATGCCACGAGCCTGGACGGGGGATCCCTGCGCATTGCGGCCTCGCGCAGTGGCGCATGCGCCGTCCTCGAATACTGCCATGTCAGCCTTCCCGGTCTGGCCGCGCTCGATGCCAGGGCTGAAGCCCGGTTCGAAGAGGATGCCATCAACTTTGGCGCGTTTGTCCCCGATTTCAGAATCCTCAGCGGTGGAAAAAAGACGGTGCTGCTGCCGAAACTGGACATTCCCGTGACCATCGACTCGCTTGCCGTGAGCGATGCCCACCTGTTCGGGAAGTATGAACTCCAAACCGGACGGTTTACGCCGAGGTCCGCGCAACTCGCCGCGCGAGCAATGAATCTGAGCATCGGCCTGGATAATGCCGCATGGAACCTCGCTTCGCTCGGCCTGACGGCTGGCGGGAAGTATCCCCAGTACACCGCGGAATTGACCATCAATGAGGCCTTGCCGTTACAGTTCACCGCGTCGTTTGAAGAAGACGCCGTCGCCGCGACGCTCGCACTGGCAGACTGGCCGCGCCGGGAAATGCTGGACCTGCTTCCTGCGCGGTACCATGCCTGGTTAGATGCGGTGCCTGCTCTCGAACGTGTCTCCATGCAGGCCAGCACTGAGCTGCGGCGCCCCAATTTCGATGCTTCTGTCTCGGTTACGCCGGGGTTTCGAGGCGGTAGCCCGTTCTCCGGGCCTCTTCGAGCGCAGGCCAGCGGCGCTCTCGGTGAATCCCCGGCGCTTGAGGGGACGGCTGCCCTGCCGCTCGAGCAGGGCGCTCTGGCCGCCACGTTCTCCGCGGGACCGGCGGCTCCCCTGCGGCTGCATGCAACCCTGGATCAGGTCGATCCGGCGCCTCTGGTGTCGCTTACACGCTGGGGCCCCCTGCCTGAAGTCCTGGCGCGTCCGGTCTCAGGGACATTGTCCGCCACAATGAGCGCTGGGGGCATTGACGTCGAGACTGCTCTGGAAACCCCGCCCGGCTCCTGGGGTACGGAGCTGCTGGCGCCGCTACCTGCTGCCGCCGAAGCCGTCTTTCGCTGGGAGCTGGCGAGCAACTCGCTTCTCGGCACCCGCCTGGCTCTCACGGCCGGAGAGGCATTTGGGGCTGAAAGCCGCGACTGGCGTTTGACGCTTGCGCCGCTCGGATTCGAGGGCGCATTCAAAGGAACTGCGGCCTTCCCCGAGCTGTCGCCTGTGGCATCTGAACTGGGCGCCGGCGCCGAAATACGCTACCGGGCGCCCGTCGCGCTGCATGACGGCATGTTGACCGTGGCCCTGGACGCGGAATCCGACTATCTCCAGTGGGGCGATTTTTCGTTCTACGAAGCGCCGTTTCATCTTACCGGCAATGCGCGCTTGACGCTGGATGAGGGCGCGGGAACGCTCAGCGGCCTGGCCCTGACCTACGGGGACAGCTCCAGCCTGAACGTGAGTGAGGCGGCCCTGACCCTCTCTCCCTTTCACGTGAGCGGGCCGTACGAGTTTGAGTCAAAACTTCGCCTGCTCGTGGACGCCGGTCTGCTCGAATCGGTCGAGGGCAGTATCCAGGGCGGCGGGAATGTCGCCTGGGACGGACGCCTCGTCGCCACGTCGGACTACCGTTTCGAGGCGCCGCTGCTGGTGACGGGCGGCTCGACCGTGGCCCTGGGCGGCATCGCGGCCGCCGGAAATCTCCGGGTGGATCAGTCCATCGCCGCCAATGCGGACGTAAGCGCCGTGCGATGCGCCCTGGCAGGGACGCCCATGACGAACATCACCGCTCCCCTGACCATGAAAGACACCGTGATCCGCCTGGATCCCCTCGCCGGCGAAGTGTTCGGAGGGGCGTTCACTGGTGTCGCGTCCGTTGATCTGTCCGGAGAATCCCCGGTGGTCGCCGTGGATATGCGGCTCCGGAATGTCGATTTGGCCCGTTTTTCAGAGAAAATGATCCCGCAGGATTACGGTCTTCAGGGACTGGCGCAAGGCCGCATCGCAGCGAAACTCACGCCGGACGGCCTGCAGGACGCGACGGTCAAACTGGTGTCGTCGGGCGACTTTTCCATGAACAAGGCGCTGCTCCAGAACATCCTGCTTGAATATTTGCGCGATATACCCGGGGCGCAGAGCATCGAACGAATCAGCACCGGAGTCCTTGGGGAGGCCGCGTGGCGGTCATTTGACAGCGCGTCGCTCGACCTGGGATGGACCGGCAACAAGCTGTCGGGCACGGCCAGCCTCCGCAGCTCAAACCTCAATCTCACGATCGATGTAAATGTCGATGAGGGTTCCATACGCCAGATCCTCGCCTTTCAGCAAAAGGCCCGGCTCGAAGATATTGAAAAAATCCGGTCGGAACCCGTACAACAGAGTAATCAGCTGATGCAAAAAAACGAATAGTCCGGGCGGACATTCGTCCAGTATCGCAAACACAGGAGAGCGTCCCATGAAACGGATCCTTGTTGGAATGACCGCGGCGGCCGTGATGGTACTGATGGGGTGCGCCCTTCGGACCGAACACAAAATAGACGCCCACATCACGGTCGACATCCGGCATATCGAGCAGCAGGCCGACAGCGTCCTCGATTTCATCGAGGGCGGCTCGGACTCGTCTTCCGCGGTGCAGCCGGCCCAGGCCCCGAGCGAGAGCAGCTTTATCAGCCCCTTCCTGCACGCCATTAGCCCCATCCGGCAGGCCCATGCCGCGGCCCTGAACGAAGACTCTCCCCGCATGAAAGAGATCGCCGTGAGTCTGAAAAACCGCTTCCCCAAAGTGGAAGCCCTGAAGAAGCAGGGACTTGTGGGGGAAAACGACCGCGGCTACATCGAACTGCGGCCTAATGACGCCCTCGAGGCGGATGCCGACCGCAAAAACAGCACCCAGAAACTCATCCACGAAGAAAACAACGACCGAAAAGAGCTCTACGCGGAAATTGTCCGGCTCAACCCCGACCAGCCGAACCTGTCTCTGGCCGTAGTCGAGCGGATTTACGCCAAAAAACGCCTCGAACGCGCAAAAACCGGCGAGATCTTCCGCCTCCCCGAAGGCAAAGACTTCGAAGAATTCAAAGCGCTGCTCAAAAACAAGCAGATCGAAGGCAAGCTGGAGCCCAAAGAATGGATTAAGGTCACCGGGACGAAGTAACAGCGCCCGGGACTGACTCTGCAGCTTTCCGGTGCACCCCGAAGCGTCGGCATGGGGCAACGCCGTTATGATCTCTGTTTTTGCCAGGCATGCCAGGTTTCGCGCAGGGTCGGGGCCTTCTCATCCCCTCCCCACGGGGAGGGGATGAGTTGTTTTAGAACCTCACTTTCAGGGCAGCCGCGTGGGGATGGGCGGGGATGGGCGGCCAGAGGGGCCTGCCCCCACAGGGTGCGATTTCCCGTGCATGACAAAGGGCGTGCGGTACGATGCCCGCGCGCCCTTAGACGTTTTCAGCACTCCTATACGGCTTGCGCGAGACAGGCCACGGCAAGCCCGCGCCGGAAGCCGCGCGTCACGTCACGGCGGCGGCAGAGCCAGCGCCAGCAGGTCCATCATGGCCACATACGCCTTGCAGACCGGCCATTCGCTCGGGAAGCGAACGAACTCGACGTGCCCATCCATGTAAAGCACGTTGCTGCCGCCCGGGATGTGATTGAAATAACTCCAGCCGTTCACCATGTCCGACGTCGTCCAGGCCAGATCCCACATAACTGGGATTTCCGACTGCGCCTTGGCGCTCCCGGCCGGATTGTTGATGTCGGTAACCATGAACCGCTCAATACCTTCGCGGAGACGATACAGAGATTTTTCGGCCATCGTCGGCATACTTCTGTAGGTGACGTCCGCCTCAAAGGCATTGCCGCGCCCCGCCAGAGTGGCCCAGTTCTGGACGGCAGAACTCCCGGCTGCATTCGAGGTACCCCCGGTTTGATCGAAGCCGCTGAACAAGGAAACGGCAGCGGCCAGGAACCCTGGGTCGAAGTCAGGGGTGGGAAATTGGTTCTGATCCGCTCCCGGATGGAGCACATGGTCGGCGGTAAGAGCCCAGCCATAGTATTCATACGAGATTTCCCAGAAATGACAGGGATTTACGCCGCCCTGCGGGGTCATGGCAGAGGGATGCCGCCAGCCGTCAGATTCCACGCGGGTCCATCCGTCCCCATCGGACGGGCAAATCAGGATATTATCGTCCGTCAGATATTCCGGATACAGCGACGGCCCGTTGGGAAAACGGTTGATCCAGTTGGGAAGGGCGGCCGGGTTGGCGATATCACACGGCAAATCATAGCGCGGGAAAGCCTTGCACATGCTTGGCCATTTCTCCCCTCCGCTTTCGTTGCCGTACATTTTGAAGATCAATCCCATTTGCTTGAGATTGTTGGCGCAGGTCGCGCGGCGAGCCGCCTCGCGGGCGCGCGCCAGGGCCGGCAGGAGAATAGCCGCCAAGATGCCGATTATAGCAATAACCACCAGCAATTCTATCAGGGTAAAACCACGTTTCTTCATCGTACCTATCCTTCCGGTTTGACCGAATGACCACGCCACTAGAGAATACTCGTTGCCACTGCTCGCGGAAGAAGTCGGGGTAGGATGATTGTCTTTTACACCTCCTTGTAAAGGCCCCCTCATGCCGAAGGCTTGCTCGTTCCTGGCCTGTCGCCTGAGAAGCGCCTTGGTCCGGCTGTCTTATGGGGTCGGCCGCATTGTAACTATGCGTCGACGTTTCGTCAATAAACGGGCGCAGCGAAACAGCGTCTCTAGTGATATAGCGGTAGGAGTCCGGCAGGAAAGGGCGGCCGGTATTGCTAACTCGCCCGCCGTAACCGGGGTAGGCAATGTCGCTGGGCGCGCCAAGTGGTTTCGTGGTTCTATCGCCATATTTCCGTACCAGTACGGAGACCACGACGTTGTTGGAGGTGCCAATTACGAGGGTCCAGTTGTTTTTCCCATAAGTCAACGGCGGCGAGACCTCAAACACGTTCCCTTTGCCGCCCGTCAAGAGCAGGTGCTGGAAGTTTTCCTGGTGGAACGTAGCTTCCACCTGATCGGCAGGCATGCCCAGCTGGATGAGGTTACGAAAGCGCCGGAGTTCCTTGGTGTAGGCACGGCCGCTGGTAGTCCGTTTAATCATGCTTTCGTGGCTTGTCAGATCGACCGTGATCACCAGAACAAGTGCACATGCCACAACCCCGAGCAGGATGAAGAATACGTTCTTGTCTTCAAACATGATGAACCCCTCTTCGCACGCTTCAACGCTGCACGCCAAATAGTACCTTGAACTTCCCGGGCTGTCAAGGCATGTACGATCTCCGGGCCATCGGAGAGTGCCTGCTAGGGCTCCTGCCGGGCCGGCGCGCCTCGAAAGCCCGTTTTGGAGAATTTATGTGATGCCCTGCTTCTTTCTGTCTTCTCCGGGGATTAACGAGGGAAAAACACGCGGCCGATCGCGTAACGAATAGAGGCTCCGGGCAGGCATGTGCCCGGTTCATCCGCCCAGGATTTTGCAAACCATTGGGAGAGTCCGGCATGATCGAATCCATTTCGGGTGTACACCTGCTCAAACGCCCGGTTTCACAATCATCGGCTGCTATGCAAGAGGTCAATATGTTTCGCGTCACATGGCGGATGCTTTTCTGCGCTACGCTCGTATTCACGGCAAGGGCAGAGGCGGACGTACTGTATCTGTACAACGGCGATCGCATCAGTGGAACGCTTGCTGGTCTCGGGGAAGGCACACTGCGGTTTCGGGGCGCGTACACGGCCGAATTCTCCGTGCCCTGGTCCGACGTGCTTGCGCTGACCACCGAGGAAGAGGTCGATGTCGTGCTTCGTGAAAGCGGCGCGGTGTCGGGCCGCTTGATTTTGCTCGACGACGAACAGGGCCTGGCGTTCGATGGCGAGGCCAGACAGATCACGCTCGGCGACATCGTCACCATCGCGGTTCCGGGGCTGGAGATGGTCGCGGAGGCATCGCCAGACGCGCCCGCAGAGGCGAGCGAAGCCGCGGCGCCGCCGAAATGGTCAGGAACGGTCTCGGCGGGCGCCACGTGGCACAAAGGGGCAACCGACGCTTTCGATGCGGTTACGGGGGTTGCTGTGACCCGGCAATGGCCCAAGGACACTCTGACGATGAAGGCCGAGGCGGCCTACGGGGAGGTCGAGTCCCAAAAGAATACGGAGCGCATGCTGGGCGAGCTGAAATGGCAGCATTACTGGACGGAGCGGTTTTACTTTTACTGGCTGGGCGGCGCGGAGCACGATGCCGGCCGGCAACTGGACCTGCGATTGCGGACCAATGTCGGTCTGGGCCGGGAATTCATCCGCACGGAGCGGCGCAAACTCTCACTGGAAGCCGGCGCGGGCTACCGCCGGGAGTACTGGCTCGAATACAGCCTTATCCAGGAACGGGTGGCCAGGGAAGCCAGCCGGCGCGCGCGCCAGGCCCGGCTCAATCAATACCTGGGCGAACTCGGCGGGCTCAGCGGCCTGCAACTCGTCGAAGCCAGTCTGCGCTACCTTCGCGATGCAAAAGATCTGGAGTTTGAAAACGAGACTAGCTCCGAAGACAGCATCAGCGCACACGTATCGAGCCATTATGAACAACAGGTGTTTGCCCGGAGCCTGTTCACATCGGATGTGACCTTCGAACCGGATGTTGACGACTGGTCGAATTACCGCATCCTGTCGGATCTGAGCTTCCTCACCCCGCTTTCAGAAAAAATGAGCCTGAAAATGAGGTTGAATTCCGAATACGACAGTTATACGGGCGGAGTGGATGCCGAAAGCTGGGATCATAAGTTTATGACCGGCCTGGAATACAAATTCTAGGCCGCCGCGTCAAAAACACACGCCCGAGCCTCGCTTTTTTTCGATTTGGCACTGAACAGCCCGCCGGGAAAAGGGCGGGGGTAGAAAAGAAGAAGAAGGGATGGCGGAGAGGCCGGGATCCGAAGTGGCGCCTTTCATAACTCGCTGCCAGATAATGCCTTGCTGAAGAAAGCCTTTTGGCTTCAAGTGGTTATATTTCACTCTTTGTCATCCGACATCATTGCAGGTCACTCCTGAGCATCGTGATTTGCCACAGATTTTGCATCAAGTTTGCACAAATCGGAATTCAAAGATCCCTCTAGGTGGCCTCGAGAAAAAGGTACTCCGCCAAACAAGCTGCTTTGCCCGAGCCTTGGATCTATCCCGCTTCCTCTGGCGCCAACCATCCCTTGGCCGCTGGAGGACTGCGTAATGCGTACAGGGGGTTCCAGAATGCAGGTTGGGTCGGTTACCATGCCGTACCACGCCTGTGAGTTTGCCTGTGGCTGCGGAAGGATCTTCTATGGAACGGCTCTTCCTCCCTGTCCTGTCTATGGTCATGCAATGGAACCGACCTCGATACAATGCTCAGTTCCAATTCCTCGGAGCACAGATCGAATTCTCCGCTCCCGAGTCGACGCCAGCATATGGCTCGAGGATATCGGTGTAACGCCGCGCTTCGTTGTCCATGAGCACGACACAAAACTCAGCAAGAAGTTCCGTGAATTCTGGAAGGAGCAGACCGGTGCGAGGCGCATCCGAATACCATTCAAGGCCCCAAAGGCCAACGCCATGACCGAGACCTGGAGCGAAGGATGCAAGCGCGAGTGCTTGGATTTCTTCATGTGCTGCGGCTTTGATCGGCTCGACTATATCAAAACGACCTGGGCCCGTTATTGCAATACGAGGCGCCCACACCGAGGCTTCGGCATGAACAACGTAGTCCTCGACAAGACGTTCCAACCTGAAACCGAGGGCGCCATTTGCTGCAGACAAGAGCTCGGTGGTAGCATTGAGTCCTGCCACAAAGACACAGCGTGAATACTGGCGCGACGATGGCCAGTGTGTGCAAAGAGAGAGTTGGTGTGAAAAATGGGGTCATGTTGTGGAAGCTGTTTCTGAGCACGCATGGGGTAATACTCACAATGCTCCGCAGTGACCACGGAGTAAGCTGAGGCAATTCCACGCTGGGACACCGTCCCAGGCTCAAGCCGCCTGGAGGTAGAATGATGTGGGTGGGGCTTGATTCAAATGCCTCATTGCCGGAGGTATACAGTCCGCTTCATGGCCTGGCGAACTTCGAGCAAGTGTGGTCTATCGCCGAGCGGCGCCTGCCTGGTGCAGCTGTCAACGCGCTTTGCACGTGGCTTCAACAGCAAACAGCCGAACGTTTGCGTCAGTGGGTACTCGCACCGCGCTTTGAGACGGTTGACGGCAAGCATGCAACTACGAGCCAAATGCTCGGCGCGCTACTGCTATGTGCCGGAGCGGAACGTTGTCGTGAGCTGAGTAACGAAGATTCTGTTTGGCCGACGATCCGCAGGTTAGTTCCGCAGTCATCCGACCTCTTCCTGTACAACGGGCAGCCGTCAGCTCTGACGCGGGACGCCATTGGCGATGCGGTGCGCGCACTGAATCTCCGCCACGCGATGGACATTGAGGACACGCAGCGCTGGTTCATTACCATAAAACTGCAATATGGCTTCACGTACAAGGGAGCGCGGAATCGGCTTGCGGAGTGGTTGGTCAACCTGGGAACGCCGCAGGCGGTCCAGTATCTCGCCCACGGCCCAGAGGGGCTTTCTTGCGCTCAATTCAAGGCTCTGTGGACCACTTTGAAACAGTTCCGGCAGGGCCGTATTGATGAGGCAGACGCGCGCACCGCGCTCACAGCAAATCCCTGGATAAAACCCCACTGGATCGAGGAATTGCTTCGAGAGGCGACGGCAAGAATCGAGACGTTAGGGCGCGGCGACAGCGAAGTAGGTGCTCCTCGCGAGCTGATTGAGGAGGAAACCGTATGTCCTCTCACCGGAATTTGGCTGAACTGGCCGGACCGACAACCTCCAAGTTTGAATCTTTCGCTTGACAAGGACGTAGTGTCGGAGCAAGTCGGCGAGTCCCCTGAGCTTGGCCGCATTGACTTTGTGGTTGACGGCAAGCGCAAGGCTTACTGGACACGAACAAACAACCATGACTGGAATGGTGTCACTGAGATCAGGATCGACGATGCACCTGTAACAGATCTGCCAAGAACCTTGCTTGTGCAATCACGTGCGGGCGAAACTCTCATTTCGTGGGATTTTGCAGACTCCGGACTGGCGGACGACCTCATCTTTTTTGATCTCGACCACAACCGAATCGTGCGCGGCCAGATGGAGCGGTTGGATCCAAACACTCATTTTGCACTTTTGTGCGACACTGGCTGTGAAATCACGGGATGTTCCGTTGTGCAAACGTTTCAGCCGGCGAATGCAAGAAGAAAGCTGCTGCGTTTACCGGTTCCACTCTCTGAGAACGTGATGGTGCATTTTGCGGATTTTGTGCTGTGCCAGCCGGTGCGCGAGCCGAGCCCACGGATGACCGAAGACCTTATTGCCCTTGTAACGCCCGGCGAAGAGGTTTTTGATTTGGGTGATACAACTGGACTGAATGTCGAGGGAGTGCCCGATGAGGCGGATGATGCCCAGTTGCTGATTCACACTAAGAACTACGCGCTTGAGGTAACGCCGGACGGTTGGCGTACGGCGCAGCCGGTGACCCTGACGCCACAATTCTGCGCCGGTCAACGGCGGGTGCGCGTGCGCTTTCAGATTGATGGCGCCTGGCAAACACGTGCCCCACAACTCCGGATACGTGTCTCGGGCATTGCGCTGGACGACGGAAATCACACCATCAAGGCGATACCGCGTGGCGGCGAAATTAACCGATCCAGTGATGCAGGGTATCTGCGGGTGTGGGTGCCAGCAACGGAAGGCTTAACTCTGTGGGCAGGTAACTGCAAGCTGCGATTCCCTCGGGGGGGCAAGGTACGATTGGCCGACCTGCCAGGGGATGGGGGCGAATTGTGCGCCGTCCACGGCGAGAGCGTGTATTCGTTTGGCATTCGCTGCGTTGATCGGGGGCGATTGGAAAGCGTGCGGCCGGGACTTCTCGGGCAACCAGGGGCACTGCTGTTCTCAATGGCAGACCCCCAGGACTTTGGAAGCGACGGTGCTG
>ERZ795058.6032-NODE-6032-length-10670-cov-6.369760_pt1 | contig 10670 bp, 12 predicted proteins | sample MGYA00375142_ERZ795058 | MGnify/ENA primary metagenome ERZ795058 (study PRJEB30187, sample SAMN05720210) | activated sludge metagenome | isolation source: anaerobic digester from wastewater treatment plant | place: Japan | collected 2015-04-20 ...
GTTAGTTCCCAATGCCTGATAAACACGCTCTTCTCTCAAGCTCTTCTGCTCATCGCTGGCTTAACTGCCAACCTTCTGCAAGACTATGTGAGGCAATCGAGGATACACCATCCGATTATGCCATTGAAGGAACTGATGCCCATAGCTTGTGTGAGTACAAACTTAAAAAAGCTCTTGATATGGAATGCACCGACCCAACTGAAAATCTAACTTATTACAACGAGGAAATGGACGAGTCAGCTGAAGGCTATAAAGACTTAATCCTTGAGGTACTGGAAGAGATAAAAAAGGATGGTTGCAAAGACCCCATTGTTCTTATAGAACAAAAGCTCGACTTTTCCAAGTGGGTACCAGAGGGATTTGGTACAGGCGACTGTGTCATTGTAGCAGACAAGAAACTCTATGTAGTCGATTTCAAATTCGGTAAAGGCGTAATGGTATCTGCCCACGAAAACCCACAAATGATGCTCTATGGACTTGGAGCGTTTGAGCTATTTGATGCCTTATATGACATCGATAAAGTACACCTTATCATCTATCAACCACGCTTATCAAATTTAAGTGAGTATGAGATGAGTAAGGAAGATTTACTTAAATGGGCTGATGAAGTTTTAGTTCCAAAAGCAAAACTTGCATATGAAGGCAGAGGCGAGTTTGCTTGTGGCGAATGGTGCCAATTTTGCAAAGTTCGTAGTACTTGCCGTAAAAGAGCTGAAGCTTCACTTGCACTTGCTGCATTCGATTTCAAGAAACCACCGCTACTTGAAAACTCTGAAATTGAGGAAATCCTACCAAAACTTGACCAGATGACATCCTGGGCTGAAGACATCAAAGCTTATGCATTAGGTATGGCTTTAAGTGGCCACAAATGGAAAGGTTGGAAAGTAGTCGAAGGTAGATCCATCAGGAAATACAAAGACGAAAAATTGGTTGCAAGTACTGTAGCAAGTGAGGGTTATGACCCATTTGAAAAGAAACTACTCGGCATCACAGAAATGCAAAAGTTACTCGGAAAAACAAAGTTCGAGGAAATATTAGGTGGTTTAGTTATTAAGCCACAAGGTAAACCTGCTCTTGTAAAAGAGAGTGATAAACGACCAGAATTCATGCCAGCAACGGCTGATTTCGTCGATGAAGAAAAATAAATAAAAAAGGAGAAATTTTAAATTATGACAAATATTAATCAAGGCGCAGTAAGTGCAACACAAACAACAAAAGTTATTACAGGTTTCAACACCAGATGGAGTTATGCAAATGTATGGGAACCTAAAGCCACAGTTAATGGCGGTACCCCTAAGTATTCAGTTTCATTAATTATCCCTAAATCAGATACAGTAACAATCGAAAAAATCAAAGCAGCAATTGAAGTTGCTTACAGAGAAGGCGAATCAAAGTTAAAAGGTAACGGCAAAGTTGTACCTCCTCTTGCATCTATTCATACACCTCTTCGTGATGGTGATATTGAGAAACCAGATGATGAAGCATACGCAAACTCATATTTCATAAATGCTAAATCCGACAAAGCACCTGGAATTGTTGATGCAGCTTGCAATCCTATCTTAGAACACTCAGAAGTTTACTCTGGTGTCTATGGACGTGCATCAATTACGTTCTTTGCTTACAACCACAATTCTAAAGGAATTGGAGCGGCATTGAACCACCTTCAAAAAATCAGAGATGGTGAGCCTCTTGGCGGTAAGGTAAGTGCTGAAAGAGACTTCGCAACAGTTGATGATGCTGACTTCCTTAAATAAGAGGTCTAGTGCAGGGGTGGCAGGAAACTGCTGCCCCAAAGCACAAATAAATAACATGGAGGAATAAAACATGAAAGAACTACACATAGACTTAGAAACTTTCTCCTCTACTGACCTTGGCAAGTGCGGCTTATACAAATATTCAGAGTCACCTGATTTTGAGATCACCCTTTTTGGTTATTCAGTCGATGGTGGCGAGGTGCATGTAGTTGACTTAATGAAAGGTGAGAAAATACCAGAAGAAATTATAAACGCAATAAAGGATGAAAGCGTCATTAAAACAGCACACAATGCTATGTTTGAGCGCGTTTGTCTATCACGCTTTTTAGGTTTTCCACCTCACACTTATCTAAACCCACATTCATGGCACTGCACCCTTATTTGGTCTGCATACTTAGGGCTTCCTTTAGCACTTAAAGATGTAGGCTATGTTTTGAAACTTGATAGACAAAAGCTTGAGGAAGGTAAAGAGCTAGTTAAGTACTTTTGCGTACCATGCAGCCCTACCAAAGCCAACAATTACAGAACCAGAAACATGCCAGATGATGCACCAGAAAAATGGGAGTTGTTTAAGGCATATAACAAACGTGACGTTGAAACTGAAATGGAAATTCAACAAAGATTAGAAAAATACCCAGTACCAGATGAGGTATGGGAGGAATACTGGCTAGATCAAGAAATAAACGATAGGGGTGTTAGAGTTGATTTAACACTTGTAGATAAAGCCATCACAATGGATGAAGCATCCAAAACTGAACTCACCAAAAAAGCCCAAGAAATAACGAACCTTGAAAATCCAAACTCAGCCATTCAATTAAAGCACTATCTTTCCACAATAGGAGTTGATGTAGAAAGTTTAGGTAAAAAGCAAGTTAAGGAAATGCTGAAAGAAGCAAGTCCAGAAGTTAAGGAAATCTTAGAATTAAGGCTCCAACTAGCCAAATCCTCAGTTAAGAAATATCAAGCAATGAAAAATGCTTCATGTAGTGATGATAGAGCTAGAGGTATGTTCCAATTTTATGGTGCAAACCGCACTGGCCGTTTCTCTGGCCGCCTGATTCAATTACAAAACCTACCACAAAACCATCTCCCTGACTTAGCTGAAGCGAGATCTTTAGTTCGTGATGGGGATTATGAAGTTGTGAAACTTTTATACGAGGATGTTCCAGACACCCTATCTCAGCTCGTCCGCACAGCTTTTATACCAAGTGAATGTAAAAAGTATATAGTTGCAGACTTTTCTGCTATTGAAGCAAGGGTCATCGCATGGTTTGCAAACGAAAAATGGCGACTTAATGCATTCAAAAATGGTGAAGATATCTACTGTGCATCAGCAAGCCAAATGTTCCATGTGCCAGTTGTAAAACACGGAGTCAATGGCGAGTTAAGACAAAAAGGCAAAATCGCAGAGCTTGCATTAGGATATGGTGGCTCGGTTGGTGCAATGAAAGCAATGGGCGCTTTAGATATGGGACTTGATGAAGAGGAGCTTGAAGACATCGTTACCATGTGGCGTGGCGCATCACCAAACATCACTAAGTTTTGGTGGGATGTTGACTCAGCTGCTATGAAGGCAGTGAAGGAAAAAACAACAGTGAAACTCCATCATGGTATTACTTTCACATACAAAAGTGGCTTACTTTTTATCACCCTTCCATCGGGCAGAAAACTATCATACGTGAAACCGCGAATAGGTATAAACCAGTTCGGTGGTGAGTGCATCACTTATGAGGGTGTAGGTTCCACCAAGAAATGGGAAAGAATCGATACCTATGGTCCAAAACTAGTGGAAAACATCGTACAAGCTACCGCAAGGGACATACTGTGTTTTGCGATGAAAAACCTAAGTAACCAAAAAATCGTAATGACCGTGCATGACGAAATTATCGTCGAAGCAGAAAAGGAAACAACAGTAAAAGAAATATCTGACATCATGGGTCAAACACCTCCTTGGGCTGAAGGATTGCTTTTAAGGGCTGATGGCTATGAATGTGAGTTTTATAAAAAAGACTAAGTAGGAGGAACTAATGATAACAATATACAGAAGCGACATAGCAGGCAATGCGGGTAATTGTAACTATCCTAATGAGTTTAATGTAGACAACTTGGAAAGTTTGAAAGAAGCCGTTTGCAAGGACTATGTATGCGCAAGATACAAAAACAACTATCGTAATAATGATAATTTTATCAGTTCAAATTGCCTTCCTGTTGACTGTGACAACGACCACAGCGATGCAGAAAAGGACTGGATCACCGTTGATGATGTAAAAAAGGCATTCCCTAATGTCACATTTTATGTCCATTACTCAAGAAACCACATGAAGGAGAAAAGGGGCAAGGCTGCAAGACCAAAGTTCCACATTTTATTCCCGATTGATAACATCACAAGCAGAGAGGACTATGCCCTCCTTAAAAGAAAAATTACTGCAATATTCCCATACTTCGATAGAAACGCCCTTGATGCTGCAAGGTTTTTCTTTGGAACTGAAGAGCCAAACTGTGAAATTGTAAAAGGCTCGATGAACTTATCTGAGTTTTTAGGTGGCGTTGAGTCATTTGAGGAAATGGTAAAAGAGTCAAAGAAAAGGCTATCTGACGGCATTAATCAAGGTTCAAGAAATGGGACCATGTCACATTACGCAGGTAAAGTGCTCAAAAAATATGGTGAAACTGATGAGGCGTGGGAGGCCTTCCTTGAAATCGCATCAAATTGTAATCCGCCGCTTGATGCGGATGAGCTTCATAGGATATGGGAAAGTGCGCTAACTTTCTATAGAAACAAAATCCTAAAGAACCCAAACTATATCCCACCAGATAAGTACATAGACTCAAATTCCTACATTCCTGCAGACTTTACTGATGTAGGACAAGCCACGGTCCTTGCTAAGTACTTTAGTAATGAACTCCGCTATTCTCCATCAACCCATTTTATCCGTTTTAAGGAAGGTTACTGGGAGGAGTCTGAGATTGGTGCTCAAGCAGTAGTTCACGAGCTTACCAGAAGACAACTCCTTGAGGCTGAAAGGATTATATTTGCATGTAATGTCAAACTTAAAGAAAGTGGCGCGCTTGATTTAATCGATGAAAAAGGCAAAAAAGCAACGGACGAGTTAACCGATGAACAAATGGAAATATTAAAAAAGCAAACCGAAGCACAGTGCTATAAAAAGTTTGTGCTTGGAAGACGTGAGTCAAAGTACATCAGTGCATGCTTAAAAGAGGTCAAACCGATGATTGAAATATCACAATCTGACCTTGACTCAAACCCATTTTTGCTTTGTACCCCTGGTGGTACTTATGACCTAAGGAAAGGAATGGAGGGTAAAAAGGAACACGATCCAGGAGATCTCATCACAAAGATTACCGCCTGTGCTCCAAGTGATAAGGGTAAAGACATATGGGAAGCGTGCTTAAATAAAATATTTGCGAAAAATCCTGAACTCATAGATTACGTCCAAATGACTTGTGGTCTTGCTGCAATAGGTAAGGTTATGCAAGAAGGGATGATTATTGCATATGGTGATGGCGGTAATGGAAAATCGACATTCTGGAATGCCATATTCCGCACGCTTGGCCTTTACTCAGGAAAAATCTCTGCTGACACCTTAACTACTCAATGCAGACGAAACACAAAACCTGAAATGGCTGAAGCAAAAGGCAAAAGACTCTTGATAGCATCAGAGCTTCAACAAGGTGCAAGGTTAGATGAGTCTATGGTAAAGCAGCTAACATCGACTGATGAAGTTCAAGCAGAAAAGAAATATAAGGACCCATTCCATTATGTGCCTTGTCACACGTTAGTTCTTTACACAAACTACCTTCCTCGCATTAGTGGGATTGATGATGGAATCTGGGATAGGCTCTATGTCATTCCATTTAACAACAAACTTAGAGGTGGCGCTGAAGACATCAAAAACTATGCTGACTTCTTGTTTGAAAATGCTGGTGAGTACATTTTGAAGTGGATTATTGAAGGTGCCAAAAAAGTAATTGAAGCTGAGTATAAACCTACTATGCCTACAGTGGTAAGAGAGGCGATTGACAGTTATAGGGAACAAAATAACTGGTTCAATCACTTCATCAGCGATTGCTGCGAAAAGGACCCAAAGGCGAAGGTTAGCTCAAATGCACTTTACATGACATACAGAAAGTATTGCATGGACAACAACGAGTTCACAAGAAGCACATCTGACTTCTACAACACCCTTGAAAAATATGGGTACAAGCGCATCGTTGAAAAGCGAATCAAGTACATCAAAGGCCTGCGTATTACCGTCACGGAGCAAGAAATTGAAGAGGACTTCCTTACGTAGTAAGGAAAAGGGCCAAAATGACATAGTCTACATAGTCGCCTAAAAGACTTGTTATAGGAAGATTTTTTAGGTCAAAAAATAGTATATAGAGAAGTTCTGGCGGATGACTATGTAGACTATGTCATGTGATGGGAAAACCCCACACCTTGAAGGTAAAAAAGAGAAAAAAATAACACCCCAACAGGAGGACAACAACATGAGATTTATAACTTTTATGAAAAGAAACTACATACACGATGACGGCCCTAAAGGCTGCCTTGCGAGAAGCATCAAATCGGATGGTCACAACTTTCCAATTAGAACCAGTAAACAAGTATACAGAAAATATCTTGATGAACAGTGCCATGCTGATGAAGGAATATTGAAGGCTTTTGATGAGTGCTTTGATGAATGGAAGAAAAATGAAACAGACAACTAAAGTATCAGAAAAAAGCATAGAGCAAAAACTCGTACAACAGATAAAGAAAAATAAAGGCATGGCACTAAAACTTGTATCCCCAGGATGCGCTGGTGTTCCTGACCGACTTATCCTGTTCTTCCCTGGCAAATGTGCGTTTGTAGAAGTTAAGGAAAAAGGTAAGAAACCAAGGAAACTCCAACTGAAGCGACATGAGCAATTAAGACAAATGGGATTTAAAGTGTTTGTTTTAGATGACGAGGAGCAAATTGAAGGAATCATTAAGGAGGTTCTAAATGAAAGTAAGAATGACGTGTGATTATTGCGGGAAAGAAATGATAAAAGAAATTTGTCCTAGCACAAATAAAAAACACTTCTTTTGTAGTAAACAATGCCTGGCTGATTTCAGTAGTAAATCGAGAAACCCTGAAAAGTATACCGATTTAAAAGACTACACAAATATGTCTATTCATCTAACAAATTTAAATAAAGAATTAAACCCTACAAGGATGGTTCCTGAAACAAGACAAAAAATAAGAATCAGTCGTTTAGGAAAAGGAAAGTGCAAAGGTTATGCAAAGCTTTATAGTCGACACGAGCATAGAGTTATTGCTGAAGAGATGCTTGGTAGGCCATTAAAACCAGATGAGGTTGTTCACCACGTTGATGGAAACATAAGAAACAATGACCCTAATAATTTGAGAGTTTTTTCTTCACAAGCCGAGCATGCAAAGTTTCATAGTGAACTGAGCAAGGTGCTAGAAATTATCAATTCATGAAAGGAGGTACAAATCAATGCAATTTAATCCACATTCATATCAGGAATATGCAATTGATTTTATAAAAAACAAGCCCATATCTGCCATTTTACTTGATATGGGCTTGGGTTAGGAAAAACAGCTATAACACTAACTGCGTTAAATGATCTCCTATTCGACTATTTCACATCACACAAAATTCTAATAATAGCACCTCTTCGTGTGGCAAGAGAAACTTGGCCTAATGAAATAAAAAAGTGGGAGCACTTAAAAGACCTCAAATACTCAGTAGTAGTTGGGACGGAAAAAGAAAGGATGACAGCACTTTACCAACCTGCCGACATCTACATCATAAATCGCGAAAATGTCTGCTGGCTTGTAGAAAATTGGAAGTTCGACTTTGATACTGTTGTTGTGGATGAGCTAAGCAGCTTCAAGAACGGCAAAGCAAAAAGGTTCAAAAGTCTGATGAAGGTAAGACCTAAAGTAAAAAGGATTGTTGGTTTAACTGGTACTCCTGCAGGAAACGGTCTAATGGATCTATGGGCTGAGTTTAAGGTTCTTGACATGGGAAAAAGACTCGGAAGGTTTATTTCTGGATATCGTGATGAGTACTTCTTACCCGATAAAAGAAATGGCCAGGTCATATTTACATATAAACCAAAAGATGGAGCTGAAGAGCTAATCTACAAAAGAATCAATGACATCACAATTTCAATGAAGGCACAAGACCACATTAAAATGCCAGAGTTAGTTGAGGTTGAGTATCCTGTTTATCTAAACGATAAAGAAAGGAAAAAATACGAGGAACTAAAGAAGGAGCTGGTCCTTTCCTTAGATGGCGGCGAAATAACAATAGCAAATGCAGCTACTCTCGCAAATAAACTCAGTCAAATGGCGAACGGTGCTGTCTATGATGATGACGGTAAAGTACTGGAACTTCACGATAGAAAACTTGAAGCTTTAGAGGACATTATCGAATTCTCAAATGGTAAAAATCTACTTGTCGGGTATTGGTTCAATCACGATTTAAAAAGGATTGAAAAGAAACTGGATGAACTGGGAATTACCTATGCAAAGCTTGATAAAAGTGAGGACATTGAAAGGTGGAATAAAGGCGAATTACAGGTTGGTTTAATTCATCCTGCATCGGCTGGTCATGGACTCAATCTTCAAGAAGGCGGTTCTAACCTTGTCTGGTATGGGCTTACTTGGAGCTTAGAACTTTACCAGCAAACAATAGCAAGGCTCTACCGCCAAGGCCAAAAATCTGAAACTGTTGTTATACAACACATAATCACAAAAGGCACGATAGATGAAAGCATCCTATCAGCTTTAAGAAATAAAGATAAAACACAATCAGCCCTCATTGATGCTGTGAAGGCAAACATCTAACTGGAGGAAATTCAAATGAAAAAATACTACGACAACTATCCACCATGTGTGCATTTTGGCTGTGAAGATTGCTTTGCAAGATTATCTGGTGGTCAATGCGATATTTTAACCGATACATACTTTAATGGAAAGAAATGCCCATTCTACAAAAAATCAACACCTGAGATTATGAAGGAAGTTGAAAAGTACAGGAAGGAAGATAAAGATAACTTCAAGAAAAAGCAAAGGAGAGTTTAACAATGGCAGTTGATCCATATGAAAGATTAGCCTTTGCGATTGTATCTAACGCTGTGAAGGATTACAGAAAAGCTGCTACGAGGCTAAAGAAAAACCACGAAAACTATAAAGCTTATCTTGAAATCCAAAGATGTGAGGAGTTCTTTCAATCAGAATGGTGTGACATGCTATGTCAAGGAAAGTTCTCTGGAACATCAATACTAAAAAAATTAAAGGAGGAAGCAGGCGATGAATGCTACTATAAACCAAAAAATAGAGTTCCTAAACAGACCGTCAAAGTTAAAAAAGAAAATCGAACGCATGGAAGAAAGAGCCGCAGAATATGATAGGCTTGCCTCATCTCCTTCGAGTCCTAATTATGAAACACCAAGAGTTGACGGCACGAAGAGCAAAGACGCTCCTTTCTTAAAATGGATATACAAGCTAATGGAAATCCAAGAAAAGATTGAGAATGAGAAAAGAAAATATGATGAGGTTCTTTGTGAGACTGTTTCAGCCATTGAAAAAATAGAAAACGAAGATTATAAAAGCGTTCTTACTTACCGCTACATCAATAATATGCTGTGGGAAGAGATAGCTGACGCTTTAGAAACAACAGAAAGAACAATCTATAGGTGGCACCGAATGGCACTTGATGTTCTTGAGATATAAAAAAGTCAGTCGATGTCAGTCAATGTCAGTCAATGTCAGTCAATGTCAGTCGATGTCAGTCAATGTCAGTCGATGTCAGTACATGTCAGGGTATTGACTGTGGTATGATTATAATGGGGAAACCCGAAAAGAAAACATAGGTCAACAGTTAGCGCTGCTGGCCTTTTTTCATACCCTGAAAGGAGGACATGGATGCCATACAAACCAAAGAAACCATGTGCTTATCCAGGATGTCCTAATCTAACCTACGGGATGTATTGTGATGAGCACAAAAAGAAAACAAACAAAGACTATAACGACTACCAAAGAGATCCAAAGCTAAAACATAAATACGGGAACAATTGGCAAAGAACCAGAAACAGATACATCAAAGCACACCCACTGTGTGAGGATTGCTTGAAGGAAGGAAGAATGGTTATTGCTGAGGAAGTCCATCACATTTTACCTGTAAGGATGGGAGGTACAAATGAATGGAAAAATCTAGCTGCTCTTTGTAAGTCATGTCACAACAAAAGACACATTGCTTTAGGTGATAGACGTGTGTTCTAACCCCTAGGGGGATGTGAATCTTAAAACTTAAAGAGGCTCGGAAGCGGGCGTGGGGTTTCGTGCGAATTTTTTTCATTTCAAAGGGGGTATTAAGCGATGGCGAAGGACGGTACTGCTAGAGGCGGTGCAAGAATAGGTAGTGGAAAGAAACCTACCAACAAAAATAAGGTGGAAGTGTTAACTACAACCTTTGATAATATGTCGGATTTTGTTACACCAGATGAAATTGAAGGTGTCGATGTTCCACCGATAAAAGATTATTTAAAAGCAAAGCAAAAAAATGGAAAAGACTTATATGCTCAGGACATTTTCAAGACCACTTACTTGTGGCTAAAGAAACGAGGCTGTGAAAACCTAGTCGGTAATCAATTAATCGAACAGTATGCAATGAGTGTTTCTCGTTGGATTCAATGTGAAGAAGCAATATCAGAATTTGGTATGCTTGCAAAACATCCAACAACAGGAAATGCAATCGCCAGTCCGTTTGTTTCAATGTCGCAGGCATATATGAAACAAGTAAACCAAATCTGGTATCAAATCTATTCCATCATTCAAGACAATGGATCAGCTGAAATTGACGAACTTGATCCACAGGATTTAATGATGGAAAAATTAC
>ERZ795058.6039-NODE-6039-length-10656-cov-7.227148_pt1 | contig 10656 bp, 12 predicted proteins | sample MGYA00375142_ERZ795058 | MGnify/ENA primary metagenome ERZ795058 (study PRJEB30187, sample SAMN05720210) | activated sludge metagenome | isolation source: anaerobic digester from wastewater treatment plant | place: Japan | collected 2015-04-20 ...
GATATTTTTATATTTATTAAGAGAGGAGTTTTTTGGACGTGAATAAGAAAATTGGGGTTTTTGATTCGGGATTAGGAGGGATTACTGTTTTAAATTATTTAAAAGATTTTTATCCTAATTATGATTTTATCTACTTAGCAGATAGTTTAAACTGCCCTTATGGAGAAAAAACAAGTCAAGAAATTGAAAATTTAGTTACTAAAAACACTCTGTTTTTAGAAAGTTTAGGAGTAGAATTAGTAGTAATTGCTTGTAATACTGCTAGTGCTAATAGTAGTGATGTAGATAGATTCACCCAAATTCCGATTATTAGGATCATTAAACCAACTGCTTTAGCTGCTTTAAAGGTAACAAAAACAAACAATATTTTAGTTTTAGCTACAAATCTTACAATTGAAAATAAGGCTTATGATAAGTATTTAGAAGGTGTAAATATCTATTCTGTTAAGGGATCTAGGTTAGTTGGGGTTGTAGAGTCTGGGTTAATCGATACTAAAGAAGCAGACAAAGTTGTTTTTGAGCTTTTAAATAGCTATCAAAATAAAGGTATCGACACTTTAATTTTAGGGTGTACACACTTTCCGTTACTAAAAATGAGCATCAAAAAAGTACTGAAAGATGTAGTTTTAGTTGATTCTTTTGAGCCTGTAAGAGGTGAGCTAGAGGCTTTAATTGGTAAGGGAGAAATAGGAAAGGGTCAAAAAATCACTTTGTATACGACAGGAAAGTTAGTAGATTTTGAAAAACAACTAGGAATATTTGACTTAAAAAACGCAATAATAAAAGAAGCAAGGATTTAAATCCTTGCTTTATTTTTGGTATTTTTTTCTATTTTCTTGAGGTAGGTTTCCACCAATAGAGTCGTTAGTTACAATTGCTTTAAAGTCTTCTACGGTAAATTCATAGACTGCTTCAGCTCCTAAATCGGGATAAGCAATTAGATTTACATTTTTTACAGCTTCACTGATTAATGTAGCAGCACCACCTGTTGCTTGAAGGTAGACTGATTTATAATCTTTAAGGGATTTATAGAACGAATCTGAACGATCTCCTTTACCAATCATTACCCTTACACCTTTTTTCATTAGGTAAGGAGAATAAGGATCCATGCGGTAACTAGATGTTGGTCCGCAAGGTCCAATAACTCGACCAGGTTTTTTTGGTGCTGGGCCTGTATAGTAAATAATAGTATTCTTAGGATCAAATGGTAATTGTTTACCTTCTTTGATTAGTTCTACAAGTCTTTTGTGAGCAGCATCACGGGCTGTGTAAATTGTTCCTGTGATTAAGACAATATCACCTGCTCTTAAGGATTCAATATCTTGATCTGTTAGGGGAGTTTTTAATTTCTTAATCATTTAAATCACCTTCACTTTATGACGCATTGCATGACATTGTAAGTTTACTGCTACTGGCAGGCTTGCGATATGGCAAGGGTAAGTATTAACTTTAACTGCTAGAGCAGTTTTAGTTCCACCTAACCCCATTGGTCCAATACCTAAGTTATTGATTGCTTCTAAGAGTTCTTGTTCTAGTTTACGTTCAGCTTCACCTTCTGCCTCATCATCAATTTCTCTTAAGACTATTGCCTCTTTAGCAAGCATAGCAGCCTTTTCTAAATTCCCGCCTATCCCAACACCAACTAGAATTGGTGGACATGGCTTACCACCTGCTTTTTCTACAGTCTCTAAAACAAACTTCTTGATTCCTTCAATTCCATCAGCTGGAATCATCATTTTAAGAGCACTACAGTTTTCGGCTCCACCACCTTTAGGTGCAGCAGTTATTTTTATTTTATCTCCTGGTACTATTTTTGTATGGATAATTGCAGGGGTATTGTCACCTGTATTTACTCTTGTAAGGGGATTAGAAACAACTGACTTTCTTAAGTACCCTAGAGTATAAGCTTTTGCTACTCCTTTATTTATGGCATCTTCTAGATTACCATCAAAGTAAACTTTTGATCCTATTTCTAAAAAGATTACTGCTTGACCAGTATCTTGGCATAATGGTAAGTTTAGTTTACTAGCTAAGTAATCATTTTCTAGAATTTGGCCAATTATATCTTTTCCTATTTCTGATTTTTCTTCATTTTTAGCTTTTTCTAAAACTTTTAATTCTTTTTCATTTAAGTTAACACAAGCATCATATAGTAATTCTGCTACTGTATCTTCGATTAATTTTAAATCTATTTTTCTCATTTTTATCACCTTGTTTTAATTATACTATATTTTTGGAGATTTTAGTAGTGATTTGTGTTAAAATATAGAAGGTGAGAATATGAAGAGAAAGTTAATTAAAAGTAATTATCCTTTTGGAATTATCGAATATCAAAAGTATTTAGAGTTTATCGGCCAAAGGAAAGCTAAAAAATATAAAGAGATGAAATCATTAATTGTTTTTATCTATCCTTTTTCTAATACTTTAATTAAAGGTAAATACTTACCTGCTAAGTTTGCTTATGGCAGGGATTACCATAAAGAAGTTAAGGAATTGATTGAAGACGCTATTAAAGATTTACAATTAACTAACTATGAGATTAAAGTAGATGTAAGTAGTTTAAAAGAGAAGACTTGTGCATACCTTGCAGGTTTAGGGTTAATTGGGAAAAATAGTCTTTTAATAAATGAAAAATTAGGCTCTTATCTTGCAATTGGGATTGTAATTACTGATCAAGAGTTTAATGAGTATGATAGGCCAATTGAAGATGATTACTGTAAGGATTGTAATAGGTGTATTAAGGCTTGCCCTAACAAGGCACTAAGTGATAATAGTTTAGATAAAGGTAAGTGTTTATCTTATTTAAATCAAAGTAGGAGTACTGATTATCCTTTGTTTGATAAGATGATTCATTTATATGGTTGTGATATTTGTCAGGACGCCTGCCCTTACAACAAAACACAAGATTATGGCTTAGAAAGTTTTTTGATTGATGATGAAGCTTATTTAGATTTAAGTGAACTTAGATGTTTAAGTGAAAAAGAGTATTTAGAAAAATATCAAGATAAGACTTTTAACTGGATTGGCTATTTACCAATGGTTCGTAATTTACTTGTTTTAAAGGTAAATAATAAAGATATAACATTAGAAGAGTTAGAATCTTTTCAAGAAAAGCATAAAGAAGAAAAATGGTTTTATGATCATATAGAATATTTAAAGGAGAAGTTAGATGAATAATATTGTTTTGTTTGAACCCGAGATTCCTCAAAATACAGGAAATATTATGAGAACAGCCTTAGCTACAAATTTTAAAGTTCATTTAATTGAACCTTTAGGATTTAAGTTAGATGATGTTTCGCTTAAAAGAAGTGGAGCTAATCACATCAAGCATGTAGACTATTTTGTTTATTCTTCTTGGGAAGATTTTTTATCGAAAAACAAAGGTGAATTCTACTTTTATACAAGATATGGTTTGAAGAATTATACCGAAGTTGATTTAAGTGATACAAGTAAAGATTATTATTTTGTTTTTGGGAAAGAGTCTACGGGAATTGAAAAAGAGATTTTAAGGGATAATTTAGACAGGTGTTTAAGACTACCGATGAATGAACATATGAGATCTTTAAACTTAAGTAATACAGTTGCAATTATTTGTTATGATGCTTTAAGACAACAAGGATTTCCCGGGTTATCTATGTATGAACCTGAGATTCAAAAAGGAAAGGACTTTTTACTGAAGAAGTAAAAGTCTTTTTTACTTTTAATTGACAAAAACTTTAAAGATGACTATAATATAGATACTTGGTGTATACACATAAAAAGGAATTAGGTTATGCCTAAGCTGTCCCAGCAGCCGTTGGAGATGATGAAAGATTTAAAAGCCACTGATTATAATCGGGAAGGTAAATTTAGTAAAGTGAATCTCTAAGCCGGAAGACTTACCAAGTAAAAAAACTAACAATTCCCTGGGGGTGGAAATGGGGCTTTTTTCATTTGGTCCTATTTTTACCAAAAAATTTTAAAAATAGGAGGTTTAAAATGAAAAAAAGATTAATGTTTGTTTTGTTTTTACTACTTTCATTAGTAACATTTGGATGTTCGTGTAGTACAAGCAAATTCAGTGTTGAAGTTTTAAAACTTGACGGAACAGCTTTAGTTGAAGAAAAAGAACTAAAGTTAGAAAAGGACCTAGACTTAGTTGCTGTCCTAAAGGCAGATGAAGATATTAAGTTAGGCGGAAATGAAAGTGAATATGGGTTCTATATTACTAAAGCTGGTGGTTATGAAGCTAATGCTTCTGAAAATGAATTCTGGCAGCTTTCAGTAAATGGAGAAAAGTCTGATGTAGGTATTAGTGCTTTAGAAGTAAAAGCTAATGATAAGATTACCTTACAAGTAACACAATGGTATGATAGTCTTCATGTAGTTATTAAAGACTTAGAAGGTACTAAACTTCTAGATAAAACTATTGAATATTTAGGATACAAGGAAAGTATTTTAGATGCATTATTAAATGATAGTGAAGTTGGTTTAGAAGGAAATCAAGGCGAATATGGCTACTTTATTACAGGGGTAAAAGGAATTACCGCTGATGCAACTAAAAATGAGTACTGGCAAATCTTAGTAAATGGTGAAGCAGCATCTGTAGGTATTTCTTCATTAGAACTAGCTTATGGAGATGTTTTAAGTTTAGAGTTATCACAATGGCAAGATTCATTTGGTGTTGTTATTCAAGACTTAGAAGGAAATGAACTTTTAAATAAAACTATTAACTACTATGCTTATAAGGAAAGTGTATTAGATGCTTTACTTGCAGATAATGAAGTAGAACTAGCAGGATCTGAAAGTGAGTGGGGTTACTTTATTACTGGAGTTAAAGGAATTGAAGCTAATGGAGCTCAAAATGAATACTGGCAAATCTTAATTGATGGTGAGGCAGCATCAGTAGGTATTTCTTCAATTGAGTTAACTTACGGTCAAGTCCTAACATTTAAACTAGATCAATGGTATGATAGTTTTGCTTTAGTTGTAAAGAATTTAGAAGCAGAAGAGTTATTTAACGGTTACGTTAACTATATGGCTTATAAGGAAAGTGTATTAGATGCTTTAAAGAATCACGAAGAAGTTAAATTAGTTACAGAAGTTCAAGCAGAAGAGGAAGTAATTGTTTCTGTATGCAATCTAGCAGCTGGTGAAAGGAAATGGAAAGTATATAAAAATGGTGAAGTTTATAGCGATCCACTAGCAACACTAACTACTGGTTATGGTGATACAATTGAAATTAAATTAGAGCCAGCTAGTTAAGAAATAGGCTTTAAGTAAATAAAAATAAAAAGAAGCTTTTGCTTCTTTTTTGTTTTGAAAATAGATTTGTTTATGGTATAATTATACAAAGGTGATTAATTATGAAACAATATTTAGATTTTTTGAAACACATTTTAGAAAAAGGTGAAAGAAGAACAAACAGAACTGCTATTGAAACAATCTCTACATTTGGTTACCAAATGAGATTTAATTTAGAAGAAGGTTTCCCGTTACTAACTACAAAAAGAACTTATTTAAGAGCAATCATTCATGAGCTTTTATGGTTTATTAGTGGGAATACAAACATTAAGCCATTAGTTGATAATAATGTAAGGATTTGGAATGAATGGCCATATGAAAAGTATAAGAATTCTAAAGATTATAAGGGTGAGTCTTTAGATGAGTTTGTAGCTAAGATTAAAGATGAAGAAGGCTTTTCAGAAAAGTATGGTAATTTAGGTCCGGTTTATGGTTATCAGTGGCGTCATTTTGAAGGTCAAGATGTTTTTGTAGATCAGCTAGCTAAGATTATTGAAGAAATTAAAACTAATCCTCATTCAAGAAGATTAATTGTATCTGCTTGGCATCCTGCCTATATTGAAAGAATGGCTTTACCACCATGTCATTTATTATTCCAGTTTTATGTTCAAAATGGGAAATTATCTTTACAGCTATACCAAAGATCAGCTGATGCTTTTTTAGGTGTACCTTTTAATATTGCATCTTACTCATTACTTGTAATGATGGTAGCTAAGATTTGTAATTTAGGTGTTGGAGAGTTTGTTCATACAGTTGGTGATGCTCATATTTATGTAAACCACTTAGACCAAGTTAACTTACAACTTTCTCGTGAGCCTAGAAGTTTACCTAAGATGATTATTCATGGCAACCAAAAGACAATTGATGATTTTAAGTTTGAAGATTTTGAACTTGTAGATTATAATCCACACCCTACTATTAAGGGAGAAGTTGCTGTATGATCAGTTTGATTGTTGCGATGACTAGATCTGGTTTAATTGGAAAAGACAATGACTTACCTTGGAGTTATCCTGAAGATTTAAAGTACTTTAAGAAAACTACTTTAAATAAAACAGTAGCTATGGGAGAGAAAACTTTTCTATCGATTTATAATCGCAATCAAAAACCTTTACCAAAAAGAAAAAATGTAGTTTTTACTTTTGATAAGGATTTTAAATGTGATGGTGTAGAAGTTTACCATGACTTAGATAAATACTTAAAAGAATATCAAGGTGATGATTTATTCATTATTGGGGGAAGAGAAATCTATAAACAAGCTCTTCCTTATTGTAAGTATTTATATATTACTTTTATTGAAAAAGAATATGAAGGTAATGTTTATTTTCCTAAAGTTAACTTTGATAATTATAAAATTATAAATGAAGAAAGATTAGGTGAACTTACATTTACCGTCTTTGAAAGGAGGTAAGAGATGTTTTTACTTCTTACAATACTTCTAGCAACTCTTTTAAGTTTCTTATACACTTACTTTATTCATAATAGTGAACAGTTTACTTATTGGGTTTTCTTTTTAGGAATTGTAATTTCTTTCATTATTGTTTTTATTATTGAAGTGTTAGTAATTTGGTTATTATTCTCACCAGTAAATAAAAAGAAAGATTTAGATAAGATTAAAGAAAATAGATTTTATTACTTTATTATTAGGCAAATTACTTATTTTTTAGCTCAAATTTGTCATATAAAGATGTATGTAGCTGGTGAAGAAAAACTACCAAAAGAAGGATTTTTAGCTGTAGGTAATCACCAATCTAATTTTGATCCGATTGCTTCAGTTTGGGTTTTTAAAAAACAAAGATTTAAGTTTGTAGCTAAAAACAATTTATATAAGTTTCCTTTAGTTGGAAAAGCTTTAGTTGGTGGTGGTTTTTTACCACTAGATAGAAGCGATGTAAGGCAAGGAATTAAAGTAATTAACGCAGCTGCAGAGAGGATTAAAGAAGGAGATAATATCTTTATTTATCCTGAAGGTACTAGAAGTAAGACTAAAAAGTTAATTGAATTTCATGCGGGTTCATTTAAAATAGCTTATAAAGCTAAATGCCCAATTGCAATTATTGCAACTGATGGTGCAGGTGATTTAGGTAAAAGATGGCCAAGATCAACAAAAACTTTCTTTAAAGTTTGCGAGGTTTTAGAGTATGAAGATTATAAAGATATGAATACTCAAGAGCTTAAAGATTATGTATATAAAGTATTAGATGAAAATATTAATGATATGAGGGCAAGGATTCCTTCTTTAACTAAATATTTAAAGAAATAAAAAAAGATTGAATTTATTTTCAATCTTTTTTAATAGATATTTAATTTCTCAATCTTTAGTTTTTGGTTTTTAACTGAGATTATATTTAAGCTACCGTTATAGATAACAGTTTTGAAATCAAACTTAGGATCAATAAAACAAATAATTGCTTTTAGGATTTGAGCGTGAGTTGCGATAATAATGTTTTTACCTTTGTATTTCTTTTCAAGATCTAAAATCCCTTCAATTCCGCGTTTTTGTAAGTCTTTAAAAGGTTCTAACCCTTCTGTATTTTCACTAGTTAGTTTGATATAAACTTCATCAGTAACTTTGTGGTTTTCATAAGGTCCAAAGCTTCTTTCGATAAAGTGGTCATCAATTAAGATCTCGCCTTTGAATTTTAACTCTTCTTTAATTACTTCAGCTGTTTTTTTAGCTCTTGATAGAGAAGAAGAGATAAGAAGATCAAAACTAGGGAATTTCTTCTTTATTAGCTTAGCGGCATCACGTGCTTGTTTGATTCCTGTTTCATTTAAAGGATGATCTGATACTCCTTGAATTAAACCATTTTTATTGGCATCTGTTTGGCCATGTCTTACAAAACAAATCTTCATTTTATTACCTCAATTTCAACTAGTTTTAAGTATAACATATTTATCTTTATTTTCCAAATATTTCATATTGAAAAAGAAGTAAAATTTTTGTATAATGAAATATAAGGAGTATAAATATGAGCAGATTAGGAACGATAGCTTTAGGAATTAAAGCTCCGATTATCAAACCAGAAGATGATATTTGTAAGGTAGTAATAGAGTCATTAAAAGAGGCGGTAAAAGAAGATGGCTTAAGGATTGATGATCGTGATATTTTATGTATTACAGAAGCAGTAGTAGCAAAAGGTCAAAATAACTTTGCATCTTTAGATGATATTGCTTTTGATGTAAGAGCTAAGATGGGAAAAGGAAAGATTGGGTTAATTTATCCTGTTTTTTCGCGTAACCGTTTTGCACCTCTTTTGGAAGGTATTGTAAGAGGTGTTGATGAACTTATTTTAGTTTTGAGTTATCCTAAAGATGAAGTTGGAAACTCTTTAGTAAAAGACTTCCATAAATATAATTTAGATTTAAATAAGCAAAGCTATACCGTTAAAGAGTTTAAAGAGATTATTCCTGATGTAAAGCATGAGTTTACAGGAGTTGACTACTTAGAGTTATATGAGAGTATTGGTAAGGGTAAGATTACGATCATTTTAAGTAATAATCCTTTAGAAGTATTAAAGTATACTAATAAAGTGATTGTAGGGAGTATTCATAATCGAAATCAGTTAAAAGAGATGTTACTTCTTAATAAGGCTAAGAAGGTTATTACACTTGGTGAGATTTTAAATAAGCCAGTTAATGGTTCTGGGTTTAATAGTGAGTATGGTATTTTAGGTTCTAACGCTTCCACAAGTACCCAAGTTAAACTCTTTCCTAAAAGGGACCAAAAGATTATTGAAAGAATTCAAGAAGCTGCATTTAAAGAATTTGGTAAGAAAATTGAAGTAATGGTTTATGGTGATGGTGCTTTTAAAGATCCAGTAGGCGGAATTTGGGAACTAGCTGATCCTGTAGTTTCTACTATGTATTCAAAAGGATTAGAAGGTACTCCAAATGAGCTAAAACTAAAGTATTTAGCTGATAATGATTTTAAAGGTAAAGAAAATATCGAAGATTTAGTAAAAGAAAGAATCAAAGCTAAAGAAAAAGAACTAAAAGGTAGGTCAGAATCATTAGGAACTACACCTAGAAGATATATTGATTTAGTTGGTAGTTTAGCTGATTTAGTAAGTGGTAGTGGTGATAAAGGTACACCATTTGTTTTAGTTAAAAATTATTTTAAGAACTATTCTGAGTAATAAGGAGGTAATAGCTCTATGAAAAGAAAATACAAAGTATTAATTATTGTTTTTAGTATTATTTTAATCTTATTTGCAACTTTCTTTACAACCGACTATATTCGTGCTAAGAAAGAAAAAAAGCCTATTTTTGCTGTTTATGTAGCTGGGTATGATGATGGCGGAAGTAAAAAATATTTAGGGTTATTTTATAATGTGTATTGTGTTAAGATATATTATTCAGAACCTGAATGGCATAATGAAGATGGTACGTTAAAAGAAGAGTATCAAGACCAAGTAAGGCTTACATATTGGGAAGTTACACCTTGGTTTAAGAGTTTAGATAAAGTAAAAGAGAAATATAGAAAACAACTTAGTTGGTAAATTTACAATAAAAGGACTTATTATAAGTCCTTTTAAAAATAGTTAGAAATTTTAAGATAAATATGGTATAATATATATCACCATAAAGGAGGGTTTATGAGAGCTGTTGATATTATTATAAAGAAAAAAGAAGGTTTAGCCTTAAATGAAAAAGAAATTAACTTTATGATTAATGGTTACTTAAATGGAGAGATTGCAGATTACCAAATGAGTGCATTATTAATGGCAATAGTTTTAAAAGGAACAACACATGAAGAAGAAGTGCTCCTTACTAAAGCAATGCTTGAGTCTGGAGACAAAATTGATTTATCAAAAATCAATGGTATTTGTGTTGATAAACACTCTACTGGTGGAGTTGGTGACACAACAACACTAGTTATTACTCCAATTCTTGCAGCTTTAGGTTTAAAGGTTGCGAAGATGAGTGGTAGGGGTTTAGGTCATACAGGAGGAACAATTGATAAGTTAGAAGCTATTCCTGGTTTTAGGACTTCTTTATCTGAAGATGAGTTTTTTAAAGAAGTAAATGAAATTGGACTTGCTGTTATTGGCCAAACAGCTAACATTGCCCCAGCTGATAAGAAGATTTATGCTTTAAGAGATGTAACTGGTACAGTTGATGCTATTGGTTTAATTGCATCTTCAATAATGAGTAAAAAGCTTGCAAGTGGTGCTGATGTAATTTTACTTGATGTTAAGGTTGGCGAAGGTGCCTTTATGAAGACAATAGAAGATGCAAAGAAATTAGCTAGGTCAATGGTTGACATTGGTAAAAGTCAAGGAAAGAAAATGGTAGCCTTACTTACAGATATGGAACAGCCTTTAGGTGTTGCAGTTGGTAATAGTATTGAAGTAATAGAAGCAATTGAGACTT
>ERZ795058.6040-NODE-6040-length-10655-cov-7.520566_pt1 | contig 10655 bp, 9 predicted proteins | sample MGYA00375142_ERZ795058 | MGnify/ENA primary metagenome ERZ795058 (study PRJEB30187, sample SAMN05720210) | activated sludge metagenome | isolation source: anaerobic digester from wastewater treatment plant | place: Japan | collected 2015-04-20 ...
TTTGTCAAAAAGTTTGTATTTTCTATTAAAAGGATATTATTTTTAATTCTTGAGATAAATTTTGCCGACAATTTTTCAGAATTCGAGTTTTTCTATTTATTTTTGTTGTCTAAATGATACAATAAAATTTTATAGCCATGGAAAAAATTGATGAGTTAGACAGGCAAATTTTAAAGATAATTACGCAAAATGCGCGGTTGCCCTTTCGCGATGTAGCTGTTCAATGTGGAGTTTCACGAGCAGCCATACATCAGCGCGTACAAAGGCTGATAGATATGAATGTCATTACCGGTTCGGGATATTTTGTCAATCCCAAAAAACTCGGTTATCAAATGTGTGTTTATATCGGGATTACTCTTGAACGCGGCTCCATGTATAAAGAAGTGGTTCAGGAACTGGAAAAAATTCCTGAAATTGTCGAATCGCAGTACACGTTAGGGCCGTACACCATTTTGGTAAAACTGTATGCAAAGAATGATGAACATTTAATGGAATTGCTAAACGGAAAAATTCAAGAAATAAAGGGAGTTGCAACTACCGAAACGCTCACTTCACTCGATCAACGGATTAGACGTACAATTCCTATAGATTGAACGATCGGGGGAAACTGCTTTAAAGTCAATCAACCTATTTTTATTTTTGCAGCATGTTTGCTTTTAAGGTGATTCATGCTGCTTTTTATTTTTTTGCCGACATGAAAGTTTTGGTAACAGGAGCAACCGGTTTGTTGGGACATCAGGTAACTATGGAATTGATTCAGCGTGGTTATCAAGTGCAAATTATTGTCCGAAAAACGGATAATATTTTTTTCGATCTGAATGCAGTTAAGGTTTTTATCGGGAATTTTACAGAATACGAGCACTTAAAAGCTGCGGCTTCGGGGTGTGAAGCCGTGATACATATCGCAGCAGTTACCGATGTGCATTTACTGCATTATGAAGATTATCGGAAAATAAATGTCGAAGGTTCGGCACAGGTAATTCGTGTTTGCAGAGATTTGAATATTCGCAATGTGGTGTATATCAGTTCTTCCAATACCATCGGTTTTGGTTCAAAAAGCAAACCTGCCACTGAAGATTTTCCTTTTCAATATCCTTTTACCCGCTCTTTTTACGCCAGAAGTAAAGTTGAAGCTGAAAAGCTATTCCAGCAATTTGCTTCGGAATTTGGTAATCATGTAATCATTATTCATCCCACATTTATGATTGGAGCTTATGATGTAAAGCCGAGTTCAGGAAAATTGCTGCTGATGGGTTATCGAAAGCTACTCTTGTTTATTCCGAAGGGAGGGAAAAATTTTGTTCCGGTTCGCGATGTGGCTAAGGCTGTATGCAATGCTCTCACATTGGGTAAAAATGGGGAACATTATTTGACTGCCGGCGTTAATCTTTCATTCGCAGAATATTATCGTTTGCAGAAAAATATAGCCGGTTACCGCCAGATCATAATAAAAGTCCCTGATTTTTTGTTGAAAGTGTTGGGAAAAGTCGGAGATTTTCTTCGTTTTTTAGGTATCAAAACGGATGTTTGTTCCATGAATCTTTCTCAGTTGATGATTCGGGAGTATTATTGCGGAAAAAAAGCCATAGACGAGCTCAACATGCCTCAGACCGATTTGAAACTTGCTATTGCTGAAGCTGTCGAATGGTTCAAAGAAAGAGGTTGGATACACTGAAAGGAGAGAATTCTCAATTTTTTTGTGGGCGAAAAAGTTTTCTTTTGTCAGTTCTGAAAAACTTCAACCACTTTTCCTAGTTCTGCATAACAAACGTAACCTTTTGTTTGATAACCCATTTGAGCAATTAAATCCATGTATTCTTTCACTTGTGCAAGATGGTATTTACTTTCTTTCTGACCGAATTTGTAATCAATCACAGTAGCTTTTGCTTCTTGAATGATCACTCGATCCGGACGATGCAGACGATTTTCGGGTGAAAGAATGGTTGTTTCGTTCAGTATTCTGCCTTCACCGTTGAACCATTCTTTTGCTTGTGGAAGCGACCAGAATTTTTCCAATCCCTTTTCAACCGTTATTTTTTCTGCTTGGCTAATTTGACCGGAAGATACAAATTCGAGCAACACTTTATCCTGATCTGCTTGGTTGGTAATTTTCCGTAGAATTTCGTGCATGATGATGCCGTAGTTCAGCTGACTGTCGGACAAATCTTTTTCTTCGATGAGATATTGACTTCCTTGATGCCGAATTTGGAGCTTTTGTGCACTGTTGCACGAAGGATATTGAACAAACTTTTCAGATTTTGTGGATGAAATTATTTCCTTTTGAGGTGCATACGTTGCTTCTCCCCATTCGTAAATTTTATTTTCATCATCCTTTCGCATCGACGAATTTTCTCCAATAGTGCTTTGTTGTGTTTGAACAAATTGCCAAAGTAAGGAAGAAACATTTTTTACAGTTTCAGGCGCAGAATTTTTCTTTTTTTCTTCATTTTTTTCAGCGGGTGCCGGCGTCATGCAAACAAGTTCATTTTTTGGACGAGTGAATGCAACGTAAGCAAGATTCAGATTATCGATATATAAGTGCATTTGCTCATCGAAATAATTTTGAGTAAAAATGCTCTGTCTCAAATACTGATTGTAGGAAATGGGCAGCAGCGGCAATTCACTGAAAGGCGGAACGTTTGTTTCGCACCACAGCACATTGGTTTTGTGTATATTGCCTTCCAATGCCCAATCGCATAAAGGAAGAATAACGACAGGAAAATCGAGCCCTTTTGCCTTGTGAATGGTCATAATGTGGATAGCCTCCTGATCGGCCGGCATGGTTACAAATTTATTGCAGCCCGCTTCGTCCCACCAAGAAAGAAAATCGCTAATATCGGGAAAACCTTTGGCTGTAAAATTATATACCAAATCCTGAAAAGCTTGAACAAATGGCGCCTGATTTTCCCATTCACCTATTTTGAAAAGGGAAATAATTTGTTCTACGCGGTCAAAAAGCGAATAATGACGAATTGCCTGTAGTGCTTTTTCTTCTTCGGAATCAAATAGATGGGAGAATTTATTTTCGGTATTTTTCTTTAATGCAGCAATGTCCCGTAAGGCTTCATTCTTTGTTTTTCCCAATTTATTTAACGCATATTCGAGGCTTACGATTGTCAGTTGAATGTCGTCGGAAGGAGATACAAAAAGTTTAAGCAGTCCGACGATGAAACGTACCGAAGATGCTTTCCCTATCAGCAATCCTTCGTTTCCCAATATATCGTAACAATAACCTTCTTTGGCTGAGGGCGAGTTTTTGTAGTTCATTAAACTTTCAATGACAAGGGCTGCGTCTTTTTTATCGCGTACCAATATGGCAATATCGGAAGCTTTGTAACCACGATCCTGAAAATTTTCGAGCATGATTGGCAAGCGGTTCAAACTTTCTTCTTGCCAGTTTTTTTTGTTGTTGGGAATAAATTGGATGCACACATGCCCGGCTCCGGCTTTTTCTGAAACTTTCTGTTCGGTGTCTGTATAGGCATGTTGAATTTTGTTGGATAGTTCGGACACAAATGGATATTTGTCGGCCGGCAAATATTCCTGAATGTTGGCATTCAGCTGTTGTTGCAGAAGCTGAGCAGATTGAGAAAAAAAATTATTGTTAAATTTCACGATATTCCTGTCGCTGCGCCAATTGACGTTGAGTGGCTCCTGGCGAATTTGTTGCGGAGTAAAATCCTTGAAAATTTGTTCGTCCAACAATTTCCAATCGGAATTTCTCCAGCGGTAAATACTTTGCTTCACGTCTCCCACAACCATGTTGAAATTATTTTCTGCCAAACTGTTTCGCACAAGCGGGAGAAAATTTTTCCACTGAAGTACCGATGTGTCCTGAAATTCGTCAATCATAAAATGCTGCAGCTTGTTGCCGATTTTTTCGTAAACGTAAGGCGTATCGCTATTGTCGATAATACGATTGAGCAAAAGATTGGTGTCGGAAATTAAAAATGTGTTTTGTTCGGCAGTCAACTGATTGATTTCCATAGCCAAATCAGAAAGAATTCCCAGTTTGTAAATGTGCTTCAATACTATGTCGACGGAATTGTAGCGGATAAAGGGCTCTTGAAAAATCTCGTTAATTTTCTCAAAACATTTTCCCAATCCGCTTATATAGGCTGAGTTGACTTTATTTTTTACCCAATTGGGTGTGCTTTTATTGGTACAGTTTTCTACATCGTCGGCATATTTTCTGAAAGTTCTGTTGGGAGCGGCTACATTTCCACTGATCAGTTTATCGAATAATTTTGTTTCCTTATAATGAAAATCATCGTGGGTTAGTTCAAAATCGGTCATTATACGAATGCCTTCCTGTGCCAATTTTTTTACTTCCTCTTCAAAATCTGTTTTGATTTTTTTCAGTTTGCCGATATATTTTCCGAGAAAATCGCGATTGTGAAGTTTTTTGCCAATTTCATCCGCTCTGTATTGATAGTTTTCCTTGAAAATTTCAGTACCGAAGTTAATAATATCGTTTTTAAGATTCCATTTCCCATTTTGTTCCATGCTTTCTTCGGCAAAGCTGATCAGCCAATCCAATAACAGTTTATTTTCATTTTTTGATAGGTTGAAAAACAGATTGTCAACAGCTTGCGAAAGCACCGCGTCGTTTTCCATTTCGAGGTTGTAGGCTCCATTGATACCCATCTCACGTGCAAAACTGCGAATAACCTGCTGAAAGAAACTGTCAATTGTGCTGACAGCAAATGAAGAGTAATCGTACAACAGACTTACGAGTATTTGTTTGGCTTTGAGATTGACCTCTGCTTCATTGCGACCGTATTCTTCCATTAAACTTTTTCGGTAATTGCTGGGTTGCCCTTGTGCCAGCGCAAAAAGTTCCTTCAGAATACGTGATTTCATTTCTTCGGTAGCTTTGTTGGTAAAGGTTACCGCAAGAATATGGCGATGAAGATTTTCACCTTGATGGCGGAAAAGCAAATGAATGTAATCTTTTGTGAGTCGGAAAGTTTTTCCCGACCCAGCAGAAGCCCGATAAACATTCAACATAAAAAATTTTTTTACAGGGTGATGAAAATAAACGATTTTTACTTGAAATTGATTTTTTTGACTTTGTAACCCATTTTTTGGAGTATTTCTGCAATTTTCACACGGAAATCGCCTTGTATGAGTACCATTCCGTGTTCTGCCGTGCCTCCTGCGCTGCATGAAACTTTTAGCGTTTTTGCAAGCTCCTTCAGTTCCTTTTCGTTTCCCTCAAATTCGGAAACAATAGTAACCGGCTTTCCGTTGCGTTTTTCCATTTGTACTCGTAAAGGTTCGGTTTGCACTTTTTTCTCCGGCAGTTCATTTTCTGTCGGTTCACTATTATCTTGTGGCAAACTGTCTTTCAGTTGATTGAGTTTTTCTTTCCAGTCCATGAGGTAACTATAAATAAGCGGCAAGTTAATAATTTTTTTGTAGAAAGAGCAATAGAAAAATGAAATGAAGAAAATATTCTTTCAGCTTTTCGCACATCTTCTTCAAATTCAAGGTAGAAGCCAACAAAAAAGCATTCATTTAATGCTGTCTTTTTATAGGAAAAAATTCTATTTCATTCGGAAATCTTTTGACGCATGTCCGATGAATTTTAGAAAGCCTGCTCTTGCGAGGTACTCGATCATCATGCATATCGGTACACTCGAAGCTCTGTTATCCGAATAATAGGGCTCCAAATTTTTATCAAAATAACTGCGATTAATTTTTTTAATCCGCAGATTCTTTTCGTAGTTTATGTCAGTAAAGTTTTTCTACCGGGGACCAAATAAATTCCGTTATTTTTTGCAATTTTTCTGTAGTTTTTTTGGTATTTTATAGCTTAACTTTACTTTGGGAAGCAAAACTTGCAGGTATCCCATTTTTTTTTAATATCTTTGCATATTGAAAATACTCTCACTATAAAGGGAAAAAATGAAAGAAGTTACAAAAGTATTGTATATTTCCCAGGAAATTTTTCCTTATCTGCCTGCATCGGAAATGGCAAATATGGGAAGATATCTTCCTCAGGCAGTACAGGAAAAAGGATTGGAAGTACGAATTTTCATGCCCAAATTCGGATCTATTAATGAACGAAGAAATCAACTTCACGAAGTAATCAGACTTTCAGGAATGAATATCATTATTGATGATACCGACCATCCGCTGATCATCAAGGTAGCCTCTATTCCTGCTGCCCGAATGCAGGTATATTTCATCGACAATGAAGATTATTTTCAGCGGAAAAATACGGTGGCCAATGAAAATAACGAAGAGTATGATGATAATGACGAGCGGGCTATATTTTTTGCGCGTGGCGTGATGGAAACAGTAAAAAAACTGCGCTGGTCGCCCGATGTAATCCATTGTCAGGGTTGGATAACGGCTTTGGTGCCTTTGTATGTAAAAAAAATTTATAACGACGATCCGTTTTTCAAGCATTCAAGAGTGGTTTATTCCATTTTCGATGACGAATTTAAAAAGCCCCTTAACGATCGCTTAATGGACAAGATTTTAATGGATGGCATTCAGAAGAAACATTTGGCTTCCATAAAAAATCCACCTGTCGATTACCATTCACTTCTTAAACTTGCTGCCGATTATTCCGATGGCTTTATCCAATCCAGTCCCAAAGTCAATGAATCGGTGTTGAAGTATGTTGCCGACAAAAAGATTAAGTTTTTGCCTTATCAGCCGGCCGAAGATTATTCCGATCAATATATTGATTTTTACAATCAGCTTTTCTAAAGTTTACATATCGATAATCATATATTCAATATGCATTTCAACAAATTTTTCCTGTTTCTTTTTACACTGGCTTTTGTTTCGTGTACGGATGGATTGACCGACATAGGCGTCAGCATACTGCCTTCACAGGATATTATCAGTGTTAACGCCGATGCATTTGATTTGAACACCGAAAATGTTTTTGTTGATTTTATTTACACGCGTCAGGATTCTTTCTTGTTGGGAAATTTTTACGACCATAAATACGGTTCTACCCGCGCAGATATTCTGGCACAAGTAAACTGCCCTGTCGATTTTACTTTTCCCGATAATGCTGTTCCCGATTCGGCTGTAATAGCTTTGCGTTATCTCACCTGGTTTGGAGATAAATATTCTCCAATGGAAATCAAAATTTATCAAATGAATAAGGCTACTTTTTCCTATTCGGAGCATTATCCCTCCAATATCAATCCGGATGATTATACCGATCGGTCTATTCTTTTGGGAAAAAGAATTATCACGCCAAGCGATACTTCCGGTTCGCGTTCCGATGGGACACAAGTACGTTTCAAGCTTTCCGATAGTTTTGTTCAATGGTTTTTCCCCGAAAATCGGACCTACAACAGTCAAAAGGATTTTCTTCAGAAGTTCAAAGGGATGTTTATTACCACAACTTTTGGCAGCGCAAACATTCTTTATGTGAATCAAATCGATTTGTACTATTACTATCATTATACTTATGTACGAAAGACTTCCGATGGTTCCGACTCGACGGTTACAGTCAATAATGTTATTACTTTTCCTGCCAATGCCGAAGTTCGTCAGGTTAACCGTATTCAGCATCCTGACAGAAATGAAGTCGTTCAATCGCGTCCAGAGGTGAATTATGTTGCCTCTCCGGCAAATATCAACACACGAATTTCGTTGCCTGTCGATAAGATAGCGAAGCAAATGAAAACAACCATCCACAACAAATATCTTTCCGTGAACAGTGCGTTGTTGAAAGTAGAGGTTACCGAACAGGATGAAGCAACTATTGCCGTTCCCCTGGTGCAAAACATGATGTTGATAAAAGAATCGGCTTTGGACAGATTTTTCAAAAACAGCGAATTGCCTTCCGATACCTGTGCATTGATAGCTCAGTATTCCTATACAAAAAATGCCGATACCAATAGTTACGATTATTATTACACTTTCAACCTTTCCAAATTGATTGCGAATGAAATAAAAAAGGCTGAAACCAATGGTACCCAACTTCCCGAAACTATGGACTTGTTGCTGGTTCCCGTTACCGTGCAATATAACAACAGTGGGTACTACACCAGTGTGAAACATCAGATTTTACTGAGTGGAGTAACGATCAAAAGCGGGAAAAATACTTCTTCCCCAATGAAAATCAATTTGGTGTACAGTGGTTTTTAAATCACCGTAAATTTTATTTTTTTCTGAAAAACAGTTGGATGGGTGTTCCGGTAAAATTCCACTGCGATCTGATTTTATTTTCCAGAAATCGCCGATAAGGTTCCTTGATGTATTGAGGCAAATTGGCAAAAAAGATAAATGTGGGAACTTGCGTATCAGGCAGTTGCGTAACATATTTTATCTTGATGTATTTCCCTTTCAGTGCCGGTGGCGGAAAATTCTGAATCAAAGGAAGTAAATATTCGTTCAACTTGGCAGTTGGAATTTTTTTGTTTTTGTTTTCGTAAACTTTTACTGCCGATTCGAGCACCTTGAAAATTCTCTGACGGGTGAGTGCCGAAATAAAAATAATCGGGAAATCGGTAAAAGGAGACATCCTTTCCCGAATATACGCTTCCATTTTTTTAGTGGAATGGGTGTCTTTGTCTTCTATCAAATCCCATTTGTTTACACAAACCACTATTCCCTTTTTGTTTTTCTGAATAATGGAGAAGATGTTGAGATCCTGACTTTCCAAACCTCTGGTTGCATCAATCATCAGCATACAGACGTCGCTGTTTTCAATAGCCCGGATGGAACGCACGATGGAATAGTATTCCAAATCTTCATCTACTTTGGCTTTTTTGCGAATGCCGGCCGTATCGACCAAATAAAAATTGAATCCGAATTTATTGAAACGGGTATAAATAGAATCCCGCGTAGTGCCCGGAATTTCGGTAACAATATTTCTTTCCTCGTCCAAAAAAGAGTTGAGAAGTGAGGATTTTCCTGCATTGGGTCTTCCTACAATGGCAAATCTTGGCAGATGCTCTTCCGTTTCTTCATCCTCTTGGGGTTTCAAATAACTTACCAGTTTGTCGAGCAAATCTCCGGTTCCAAGCCCGTTGATGGAAGAAACCAAAAACGGATCACCCATGCCCAGTTTGTAAAATTCCGGTGCCTGATACTGCCATTCGAATGTATCGGCTTTATTGGTAACCAGAATAACCGGTTTGTTGGTTTTTTTGAGAAGTTGCGCAACTTCAAAGTCCAAGTCGGTAATGCCGCACTGTACATCAACCAAAAAAAGAATTACGTCGGCTTCGTTGATGGCCAGTTGAACCTGACGTTTGATTTCCTGTTCAAAGGTATCGGAAGAGTTGGTTACCCAACCGCCGGTGTCGATCACCGAAAATTCGTATCCCGACCATTCGCTTTTGCCGTACTGGCGATCGCGCGTAGTTCCGGCTGTTTCGTTCACAATGGCTCTCCGCGTTTGCGTAAGCCGGTTAAAAAGAGTTGATTTTCCAACATTTGGACGCCCTACAATGGCTACAATATTTCCCATAATTTTTTATTTTTCATTTGTAAATCTTCAATCGGAGTATTCCCATATTCCGATTGTGGGTGAAAATATTTTTTAATTTCGATGCAAAGTTAAGTAAAACAATTGACTTTGCTGTGGTCGTGTTTTTTTGGGCTCAGAAAAGCAGGGTACTGAAGCCAATTTTTTTAATTGCCAAAATAGCGGCGTAAAAGAATATTCAACCCCTTTGTCTGTTAATTGAACTGCTTCATTTGTGAAACCACCTCGTTGTGGATCAATTCCGCAAATTCTTCCACGCTCATGCTCCCTGCATCGCCTTCTCCCTGTCGGCGTACGGAAACGTGTGAAGTTTCCATTTCCTTTTCTCCCACAATAAGCATGTAAGGAATACGTTTCAGTTCGTTGTCCCGAATTTTTCGACCAATTTTTTCGTTTCTTTCATCTACGGTAACCCGAATGGATTTTTCTTTCAGTTTTTTGGCAATATCGAAAGCATAATCGTTGAATTTTTCGCTGATGGGCAGCACTACCACCTGATCGGGTGTAAGCCACAGCGGAAATTTTCCTGCCGTATGTTCAATCAAAACGGCAATAAATCGCTCCATCGAACCAAAAGGTGCTCTGTGAATCATCACCGGCCGATGTTTCTGGTTGTCTTCACCGGTATATTCCAGCTCAAAGCGTTCCGGCAGGTTATAGTCCACCTGAATGGTGCCAAGTTGCCATTTTCTGCCAATGGCATCTTTTACCATAAAGTCCAACTTGGGGCCGTAAAAAGCGGCTTCTCCCTGAACAATTTTGGCTTTCAGCCCTTTTTCCTCACAGGCTTCAATAATGGCTTTTTCGGCTTTTTCCCAATTTTCGTCCGTGCCGATATATTTTTCCTTATTGTCCGGATCGCGCAGGGAAATCTGCGCTTCAAAATTTTTAAAATCGAGTGCATTGAAAATAATGAAAATGATGTCCATCACTTTCAAAAATTCATCTTTCACCTGATCGGGACGGCAGAAAATATGGGCATCATCCTGCGTAAAACTTCTGACGCGTGTCAATCCGTGAAGTTCGCCGCTTTGTTCGTAGCGGTAAACCGTACCAAATTCTGCAAAACGCAGTGGCAAATCCTTGTAGGAACGCGGTTTAAATTTGTAAATTTCGCAATGATGCGGGCAGTTCATCGGTTTGAGCAAATATTCTTCTCCTTCTTCGGGAGTATGAATGGGCTGAA